>Ga0315910_10002672_pt1 | contig 15470 bp, 15 predicted proteins | sample EdamamesoilMG_FD_204470 | JGI IMG/M metagenome (GOLD analysis project Ga0315910, IMG submission 204470) | Garden soil microbial communities collected in Santa Monica, California, United States - Edamame soil | ecosystem: Environmental > Terrestrial > Soil > Garden | place: USA: California... | reverse complement strand
GCCGGGGAGAACATGGGGGACGCCGGCGGGATGGGAGAGGCAGGCGCCGGTGGCTCCCCCGCAGGGATCGTCACGCTTTCGGTCCCATGCGTGCTGAGCTCGAGCGGCATCGTGAAGTGCTGGGGCGGCAACTCGCACGGTGAGCTCGGTAGGGGCGACGTGGAGGATCGTGGCGACGAACCAGGCGAAATGGGTGGTGCACTCGCCGCCATCCCACTCGGCACCGGGCGAGTGGCGCTGGCCCTCGGGGCGCGACACGGCTCGTGTGCGATCCTCGACGGCAATCTGCTGAAGTGCTGGGGGTTCGGTGCCTACGGTCAGCTCGGGCTCGGCAATCAGGACAACTACGGTGATGGTCCCGACGAGATGGGCGACGCCCTCCCGGCGGTCGATCTCGGTACGGACGCTTACCCGCTCGCCGTGGCGCGGCGCGATCACACGTGCGTGCTCCTCACGAGCGGAAGCGTAAAATGCTGGGGCACGAATCGCTACGGTCAGCTCGGCCAGGGCGACACCGACGACCGCGGAGACGATCCGGACGAGATGGGGGACCAGCTCCCCGCCGTGGAGCTTGGCGCCGGCCGCACGGCGACCGCGATCACGATCGGCGGCGACCATTCTTGTGCCCTTCTCGATGACCGCACCGTCAAGTGCTGGGGCTCGAACGCATCGGGGCAGCTCGGTACCGGCTCGCCCGGAAACCTCGGCGACGCTGCCGACGAAATGGGGGACGCCCTTCCGCCCGTGGATCTCGGTACGGGTCGCTATGCCACGAGCATCGCAGCGGGTGACATCCATACCTGCGCGATCCTCGACGACAAGTCCCTCAAGTGTTGGGGGAACAACGAGAAGGGGCAGCTCGGGCTCGGCGACAAGGACGCTCGTGGCGATGGCCCCGATGAGATGGGTGACCATCTGCCCGTCGTCAACCTCGGCTCAGGGCGTCACGCGCTCGCTGTCGTCGGCGGCTTGGTGCACACCTGCGCGATCCTCGACGATAGGACCGTGAAGTGCTGGGGCTCCAACCAGAGCGGTCAGGTCGGTCTGGAAGGCGTCCACGATCGCGGCGACGATGCGGGGGAAATGGGCGACGAGCTACCCGTCGTCGATCTCGGCACGGGTGCGCGCGCCCTCCAGCTGTCGTTGCTCGACGAAATAAGCTGCGCCGTGTTGGTGGGAGGTGCCGTGAAGTGCTGGGGCTGGAGCGGCCAGGGGAACCTCGGCCTCGGCGACACGGAATGGCGCGGCTTCGATCCCTCGCACATGGGGGACGCGCTACCGGCGCTCGACCTCGGCTTCTGATCGTACGGACGACGAGGATCGATTCGTTTCTGTCAGAACGCTTCGGAAATGCTGAAATAGATCTGGCCGTCCTCGTTGCCGTGGCCGTAGTCGACGCGCACCACGAGCCGTTGCTCCGCGAACGCGAGGAAGCGCAGGCCGCCACCGTAGCTCGGCAAGACGGTGCCTTCGGTGAGGTCGCCGAAGCCGGCGGTCGTCGTGCCGATGCCGGCGAAGGCAACGACGCCGAACTTCCACCAGAAGTACCAGCGAAGCTCGGTCTGAGCGGCCAGGAACAGGTTGTCGCGATAGCGACCGGAGGCGTAGCCGCGGAGATCGGGGCCCATGCCGACGGCGGGCTTCAGTTGCGGCGGCGTGTTCGAGGTGGCCATCCGCCCGTACCCGCGGCTCGCCAGGATGAGGCGCTTTTTCAGCCACGAATGGTAGTAGTTCACCGCGAGATCCACATCGGCGAAGTTCGCGTCGCCGCCGAATGCCTTGGCGTATAAAATGGAGTTGGCGGGGACGTAGAACCACTAGGTGGCACTGAAGCGAATGTCACTGGAGTCGTACTCGCCGACGACGCCGACGCCCGAATGCAAGAGGTTGCTCGTCAAAGGCAGGTAATCCGGCATGGGCACTCCGGGAGGGAGCTCCGGTATGCCGAACGTGGCCTCGTTCCACAGCAGTCGGTACTGCCCGCCGAGATACAAGCGATCCCAGACGTGGCGCACATAGCGCGGACCGACCATGAAGGCCGTGCTCGTCAGGGGGAGGGACATCCCCATGTCGTTGGTGCTACCCGTGCCGTAGAACTCAGAATTGAACTGACCCAATGCCACCGCGAGGCTCGCGCGGTTCTTGTCGCGATCCCAAAAGGCTTCCTGCCTCAAGCCGACGAGCCAACTCCGGTTCGTCGTGTACATGCCGAAGGCGACGGTGGCCCAAGGCGGGGAAACCTTGTCGTCCTCGAACGGGTGGTAGGTCACCATCGCGAGCACGCCGAGGGAGAATTGGAGCTGCGGGTTGTAGACGGGGACCGGCACGCCCACGACTCCGAGGCCCATGTCCTGGCAGAGTGGACTCGACTCCGGATCGCAGCAGCTCGCCTGCTCCCCGTCCTCCCTGCACGGCTCACACTCCGGGTGCTCGGGGTCGCAGGCGGTCCTTCCCGGTTTGCTCGACGCTTGCCCCTTCTTCAGAGCTTTGTCTTCGGCGCGCCCGGCGGCTTCTTCAAGGGGCCGCGCTCTCGTGCCTCCTTGTGCCGAGACGTTGGCTGCACCCAGCAGAAGACCGAGGCAGAAGCCCCGTCGCGTCCACGCTGGCGTCATGGTCGGGGGGATGGTGAAACTCAACGGTCGACGAAGTCAACCCGCGCCCTCGCGATCCAGAAAAACGACGCCGACGCTACGGAGAGATGAGCGGCCACACGACTCCGGCCAAGAACGGCGGATGAAAGAGCAACGGAAGCGGCAGGACGAGCCAGGCGATCGTCCAGGCTCGTCCGACCCAACCCGTGAGCGGATGCCCGCCTTTGGCGAGCGCGCGCTCCACGAGCACGAGGCCGCCGTGCAGCAAGAAATAGAGCAACGGCAAGCCGAAGCCGGCACGCACCGGCACGCTGATCGCGAGCTCGTGGAGGAGCCCGGACAGCGCGAAGCTGACGGCGAGCGCAGGCTTGCGTCCGAGGCGTGCGCCGAGAGGCCGGTAGACGGCGAGCGTCGTCATCTCCGAAAATCCCAGGTTCCAGCGCCTCGCCCAGAACTCCCCCAGGCTCTGCGCGAGGAGTGGCGCGCGGAACAGCGGCTCGGTGGCCACGCCAGCGAGCCGCCAGGCCCCGGCGAGCAGATTGCAGAGGCCGAAGTGGAGCATGAGGCTGAGCCCCGGCAAGACGAGCAGCGTCGCCAGCCATCGCGACTCGGTGTTCGTCCAGACGAGCTTCGCCGAGGCAACGAACATCGCACCAAGGAGCAAGTTGAGGAGCCCACGACGAACGAGCAGGCTCGCGCCGGTGAGCACCCGAGGGTCGCGCTCGCCGAACAGGCGAGGCTTCATGCCGAGCCACGCCGTGGCAAAGCCGAGCCACGCACCGAACGAGAGTGGCGCCATGCCGAGGGCTCGCTCTTCGACCACGACGATGATTTTCATGCCGAGGAGCGCGACGCTCACAAGCGCGAGCATCCGCACGCCCGGTGGCTCGTGCGCGACCAGACACGCGCCGGCGGGCGTGCCGAGGAGCAGCACGGCCCACGCGAGTGCGCGGGCGACCCCGCTCTGGCCGAGTCGTCCGATGGCGAAGCCCCCGCCGACGACGACGAGCAGGCCGAGCGCGAGCACCGGGACGACGGAGGACGTGGACGGCAGGTAGGCAGACATCGAGTCACGAGAGCGCAAGAACGCCGTAGACCGCGGTCCAGCCGAGGAAGAGCCCGACGAGCGCAACGTCGGCGAGCTTGTACAGCGCACCGGGCGGAGCCTGAGAACGGTCGAAGTAGAAGAGCTGAACGAGGAGGCGCGCCCCCCAGTAGAGTGCGATGTAGCCCGTCACGAGGCGCGCGAGCGGTGAGTGGTCGAGGAGTACACCCGGCGCAGCGATCGAGAGCGCGCCGAAGCAGACGTTGGTGACCCAGATGTACGACGCGTAGGTCCAGAACACCTGCCGCGTGAGGGGACGGAGCTTTTGGGTGTCCTCACGCCAGCGAAGGATGCGCGGCAGCGCGAGGCTCCCGGCAGCAAGCCCGAGCTGACCGAGACCAGCGAAAATCAGGAGCTCTCTCATGCCAAGAGCTCCAGCAGCCGCCCGCGGATCGGCAGCGCCAGCGGATGAGAGAGCAACGGCAAACCGGTGGTGGCGAGGTCGACGAGCGTCTCGGCCAGGCGGTAGGTTCGCGCTTGTCCCTTCGAGCGATCGTGCACGAAGTGAAGGAAAATGCCGAGGTGCGAAAGCCACAGCGCGCGACCGATCGGCTCACGGAGCTCGTCGGGAACTTCCGTGTCGCGAAGCAGGGCGACGAACTGGGCGATGCTCCGCTCACGAATGGCTTGCGTCTGCTTGCCGAAGACGGACAAGGGGTGCGTCGCATCACCGAGGTCGCCGAACAAGGCAAAGAGGAGCTTTCGATCCGCGGCGAGGAGAACCAGCTTCGTCTCCAGCAGCGCCGCAAGCCGGGTTCGGAAGGGAGCATCCGGAGGGCAGGCCGCCAGAGCAAGTCGCTCGTGCTCCGACTGCATCCAGTCGTAGTAGGCGAGCAGCAGCTCTTCCTTGGAGCGGAAGTGATGGTACGCGGCCCCGAGCGAGAGCCCGGCGGCATCGGCGATCTCTCGCATCGTCGTCCGCTCGAAGCCGCGGCGCCGAAACAGCTTGAGCGCCGCCTCGAGGACGTGTCGGCGCGTGAGCTCGCTCTTCTGGGTGGGGCGCCGGGACTTTTTGAACATCGTTCAAAACAAGCATGGCGCGCGGGGAGGCGCCGTCAAGACTATTTTGAACAATGTTCAAATATAGGCCGCAGCCGCTCCCGAGCGGCGAGGGCAGCGCTTCGCCCCTCGCCGCGAAATGAAAAGGAAGCAAAGAGCCTCTACTCGGGTACCATGCGGCCTGGAGGCTCACGATGGAGAAGAGGTTCTTCGGTCGCGCGATGGGGTCGATTCTGATGGTGCTGGCAACCACGGGGTGCGGTGGCAGCGATGACGCCGCTGACGACGATGGCGCTTGCACGACGCCCAGGCTGACGGGCAACCCCGTGTTTTTCCCGGGCACCGCGACCCTCAGCGGCTCGGGCGTGTTGCTCCCCGGCCCGCCCGACGGCCACGAGCTCGAGCTCATGATCGGCGACGGCATCGACGAGGAAAGCGTCTACCCCGACGGTATCTCCCTGATCCCCACCGTCTGCGGCTCGAGCTTCACCTACGAAATCACGGAGCTCGGGGCAGGAACGTACACGCTCACCTACAACGTGTACGACCCGAATTCGAACGACTTCACTCCGACATTCACCGCAACCTCGACGAACTCGATCACCGTCGCCGACGGCACCTCGGTCACTTTCAACCCGACATTCTGACGGCGCTGCCGATTGAAGGTCGCGCGCCGCCGATTGAAGGTCGCGCGCCGCCGATTGAAGGTCGCGCGCCGCCGATTGAAGGTCGCGCGCCGCCGATTGAAACGGTGACAGCTAGCGCCGAGATGGTTTGAGGAGCTCGACGGGGACGAAGGCGTTTTCGCTGGGCGGCACGCAACAGGTGAGGTCGGTTCGGCACGAAACCGGCGCAGGCACCCGGTCGAACGACTCACGGACGCTCTCTAGCTGGGAGGCGAAGGCGGTGAGCTCCTCGATGCGTGCCGCGATCTCGGCCTGCTTCCCGTCGATCAGGTTCACGATGCGGTCACGCGCGGAGACACAGTCCGAGCCGCGCCAGGCGGGCAGAAGCTCGGCGATCTGCTCGCAAGCGATGCCGAGCCCGCGCGCCCGCGAGACGAACAAGAGCTGGGTCGCCGAGTCTTCGTCGTAGTCGCGATAGCCCGAGTCGGTGCGCTCGGGTGTCCGGAGCAGGCCGATCCGCTCGTAGTAGCGAACGGTCGAGACGGGAACGCCTGCTCGAACCGCAAGTTCCGAGATCCGCATGCGCCATCATACCTGTTGTGGACAGGGGTGCGATCACCGCTTGACATTGCACTCGGGTTCAACGTTTAGCGTGCGCTCTTCCAAGGACCGCATGGTCCACCGCCGAGGAGACCGACATGCGAAAAACCAGCAAATCCGTGCGCGTCGACGACATCGAGATCGCTTGCACGATGGTGGGGGAAAGGGACCCGGTGATCGTGATTCACGGCGCCATCGGGCTCGGGAGCACTTACATGCGGGCGCTCGATCCCTGGGCCGGCGACCTTGCCCTCACGTACTACGACCAACGCGGTAGCGGCGAAACTCCGCTCGGCGATGTCGAGCGAGTGTCCTTCGCGGGTGGCGTCGCCGATCTGGAAGGCCTCAGGCGAGGGCTTGGTCTCGATCGGGTGAAGCTAGTCGGGCACTCTGCCGGTGCCTACCTGGCGGCCCTCTACGCCGCGACACATCCCGAAAACACCTCGAGCATCGTGCTGCTCCATCCGGGGCCTCCCCTCATGCCCGAGCTCATGCAGAGATTTGGCAAGCAGATGGCGAGCGGCCGGACCCCGGCCGACAACGACTCCAAGCGCGCGATCGAAGAGTCCGAGGAGTTTCGTCGTCAGGAACCGCTCGCGCTCGAACGCCACCAGCTCAATACCTTCCTGCCATTCTTCCGGGATCGCGGGACGATCGACCGCATCTCCCTCGGGTTCACGGCCATCACCGCTGCCAATGTCCAGCAGGGTCCGCAGCGCATGGTGGGAAGCCTAGGCGCGCTCGATCCGATGCGTCAGTTTGCCCGCATCAGCTGCCCGACGCTGGTCGTGCACGCCGAGCTCGACCCGATCCCGCGGAGTGGAGTCGGCTGCTCGCCGACACGATCCCGGGTGCCGACTTCGCGGTCATCGAGGGCGGGAGCCACTTTTCGATGATCGAAGACGCCGCGAAGCTGCAGAGCACCGTCGTGCCCTGGTTACTCGAGCACTAGGGACCTCAATCGGACGCGCTCCTCGGCGTCGCAGTGTGCGACGACGGCGAGCTTGGGGGCCAGGATCGCGACGCGCGGATGCTTGCCCTTGCCGACCTCTTTGCTTTCAACTGCCTCCAAGCGCGTTTCCTTCGGAAACCACCGCCACAGGGTTGCTTTCACGAGCCCGCCTGGCTTTCGCGCGGCGATGATGAACCACTCCGGGCTCAGGGCGGTGCACGCCACGTGCTCGGCTTCGCCGCCTGGCTTGCTGTCCAGGCGCTTGATCACGCCGTCCCCCGAATGGTCCCAGGCGACGACTTTCAGCTGGCCTTGGGCATCCACGGCGGCCGTGACGCAGAGGTTGAAGGGCAGGTGGCACAGGTCCACGGTATGAGCGGCATCCGTGGTTTCCTTCAGCGCGAACGTTTCGGGCTGCTTGGCGTCGCGGGAAACCCTGAACGGCCAAAGAGACAGGCCTCCTTCGCCTCGGCCGGCCACCACGAAGGGCGTCGATGTCTCCTCCTCTTGAGCGTTCCCGACCAGGACGGGTTCGAGGGCGGCGACGGCGAAGGGCGTCGAGGAGTCGACGGTCGTCTGACTCCTGCGCTCGATGGTTCCCGTGACCGTGGTTCGAAAGACGAACGTCTTTTGCGAGTTGCCCTTGAGCCGACAAGTCACCGCGAAGTCCCCCCAGCTGAGCCGGGTGGCGAAAACGGCCTCCAAGGGCTCGTCGTCGGGCCCGTACGAGCCACGCTCCTCGAAGGATCCGCCGTTCAATTTCCAGAGCGACACCTTGAGCTTTCCGGCGGGGCTCCTCGCCGCGACCGCCACCAGGCCGAGTCCAAGGTTTACCGTTGCGACGTGGGTGGCGTTCCCCGCCGCGGTGGAGGCAAGCTTCGTGAATTGGGCGGCGTCTTCCGAGAGCTCCCAGGCGGTGAGCCGGAGTTTGTCGGTCCCGTCGACCGACGAGACGACGAATCGGCGCTCCGCGATGGGGGTGACCTCGGCGCGAACCCCCGCGCCTGCCTCCTTTCCATCCTGTGGATGGATCTTCCCCGAGAGAGCGTCGCCGAAGGGACGGACGAGCCGGCTGCGGATGCCCGTCTCGATCGAGTCTTTGATTCTGGCAATTTGCTGAGGCGAAAATCCCACCGGCTGGCGGCGGAAGTAGCTCATCAGGTTCTGGCGATCCGGCTTCAGCTGGTAGGTATGACTCTCCACTATCGGAGGAATCTCGCTGATGACGAAGACGACGGTGAGCTCCGGGTCCTTGGGGCCGTCGGGGTCGACATGTAGGTGCTTGTACAGCTTCTTACTCGGGTCGGGCGGCGTGTCGGTAACCCAATCCCGATCGCCGTCGAACACTTCAAGCGCCTGCTCCTTCGCACCACCCTCACGCACGAAGCCCTGGATGCGTTCGCTGAACTCTGCCACCGTCTCAGGCTTCGGGCCGTGTGTGTGATGACATTGAAAGAAGTGGCCTAGCTCGTGAGCGAGCGTGTACGGTTGGTCAGAAAGGGCCATCCGCACGCACGGCCCGAAGAAGCCGGCACTCGAGAGATCCGTCTTGTCGATGATCCACTGATTCGCATTCTCGTCGAAAACGAGCTCGCCGCGATAGCTGAAGAAGACGACCAGGCGATCGGGATAAGCATCGCGCTCGGCGATGATCGCTTTGTAGTTCGGCACGACCGTGGATAGAGGTTTATGGTCCTCGTCGCCTGCGAGTCCCTTCAGGAGCGTGAAGTTGCGGTTCAGTAGGGTGCTTTCCACGTACTTGAAGTCGAGGGTTTCGTCGAACTCGAAGGCCACCCCTGCAGCCGCAAAAACGGTGTTTGCAACCGCAACCACCTGCGTGACCTCCGACGGCTGGATGGGATGCGCGTTCAACCCGCCTTCGTCCGCGGTCCTCACCACCTGCAACCTGATTCGATGCATGGCTACCTCCTCCTCACGCCGATTTTCCCTACGGTTTCGTGCGCCAGCCTACACGACACTCGCCCCTCGTAGGAGTCACCGCAAGAATTACTGCACTGGCATTCTCTTCCCAAACCGCAGATACAGCGCTGGCAGGAAGAACAGGTTGAGCAGCGTGGAGCTCACCAGGCCGCCGAGGATGACGAGCGCCATCGGGTGTTCGATCTCGTGGCCGGGGCGGCTGCCGCCGACGACGAGCGGAACCAGGGCGAGCGCGGTGGTGAGCGCGGTCATTGCGATCGGCGCGAGGCGTTCGGTCGCGCCGCGCATCACGAGCTCGGGGCCGAATGGCTCGCCCTCCTTTTCCTCGAGATGCTGGAAGTGGGTCACCATCATGATGCCGTTCCGCGCCGCGATACCCAGCACGGTAACGAAGCCGATCAGCGTGCCGAGCGAGATCGTACCGTCGAAGAGCGCTGCCGCCACGACTCCTCCGACGAGCGCGAAGGGCAGCGTCCCGAAGGCGATGAGCCCCAGCCGAAAGCTGCCGAGGCAGGTGTAGAGCAACAGGAAAATGGCAACCAGCGTCGCTGCCACGACCCAGCGCATGCGCGTCGCCGTTCGACCGAGCTCCTCGTATTCACCGAGTAGCTCCGGGTGGTAGCCGCGGGGAAAGCTCATGCCCGAAAGCTTCGCCTGGATCTCCTTGGCCACGCTGCCGAGGTCACGACCGCGGACGTTGCAGCTCACGTCGAGCCGGCGGGATGCCCCTTCCCTCTTGATCGTGCCGGGGCCGGACGCCATGCGCACGCGCGCCACGTCTCGGAGCCGTACCTGTCCGCCGGTCGGCGTGTCGATCAAGAGCTCGGCGATGCTGCGCGCGTCGGTTCGCAGGCGATCGACGCCGCGCACGACGACGTCGAACACCTTCTGCTCCTCGAAGATCTCGCCCACTTTCGTGCCCTGGACGAAGGTCGTCGCGGCGCTGCGAACCGCGTGCGGCGTGAGCCCGAAGCGCTGTGCAGCCGGCAAGTCCACGTCGATCTCGATCTGGGGGATCGGCGAGAGCGGCTCGACCTTGAGGTCGGCCACGCCGGGCACGGTGGCGATGGCGGAGCGGATCTTCTCCGCTTCGCTGCCGAGCGTCGCGAGATCCGGTCCGAACAGGCGAACCACGATCGACGCACTCGACCCCGTGAGCACCTCCTTGATGCGCTCCCTGAGGTACGTCAATAGGTCGCGAAACAGCCCGGGATAGCCGTCCACCACCTCTTGCACCTTCGCCACGGTGCTGTCGTAGTCGACCTTCGGGTCGAGGCTGATCCAGAGCTCGGTGAAGTTGATCCCGACGACCTCGTCGGCGACTTCCGCGCGACCGATGTGCGAGCCGAAATTCCTGACTCCAGGGATCTGCCGGAGCTCCTTGCTCGCTCGCTCGGTGATGCGCACCATCGCCGGATGCGAGACGCCCGGCTTCTCCACCCAATGCATCAGGAAGTCCCGCTCCTTGAAGTCCGGGAGCAGCGACTGACCGAGGAACGGCACTAGCGCGGCGCTCGCGACGATCAGCACGCCGACGGTGCCGATGGCTGCGCGCGGCCGGGTGAGCAACGCCGGCAGCGCGTTTCGATAACGCGTGCGGAGCCAGGCGAGGATCGGGCTCTCACGCGCGGCGCCGACGCGTGCGGGGAGCAGCAACAGGGACAGCGCGGGCGTCACGGTGAGCGCTACGCCGAGCGAGGCGACCACGGCGATCACGTACGAGAACGCGAGCGGCTTGAAAAACGAGCCGGAAAGCCCCTCCATCAAGAAGACGGGCACGAACGCGAGCACCACGATCACCGTCGCGTAGACGATCGAGCTTCGCATCTCGAGCGAGGCGTCGAGCACGATCGAGAGCGCAGAGCGCCGGCGCTCCTCGGCGCTCGCAAGCCGCAAACGGCGGGCGATGTTCTCCACGTCGATGATGGCGTCGTCCACCACTTCTCCGAGCGCGAGGACGAGACCGGCGAGCACCATGGTGTTGATGACCTCGCCGCGGAGGTACAGCACGAGACCCGCGGCCACCAAGGAGAGCGGGATCGCCGTCGCGCTGATCAGCGCCGTCCGCCACTCGTAGAGGAACGCGAACAGCACCAGGATCACGAGCAGGCACCCGAGCCACATCGCGAACGTCAGGTTGTCGATCGATTGCTCGATGAACGTCGCCGGCCGAAAGATGGTGGAGTCGACGTGCACGTCGCGCAGAGCCGGCTTCAGGGCGGCAAGGGCCTTTTCCACCTCGCGCGTCAGATCGAGCGTGTTGCCCCAGGGCTGCTTCTCGACGATGAGCAGGATGCCGAGGCCATCGTTGATCACGGCGTCGCCGATCAGCGGCTGATGACCTTCCACCACCTGCCCGATGTCCCCGAGCCGGAGCGGCGCGCCGTCGACGGCTGGAACCACGACCTGGGCGAGCGTTTTTTCGTCGCGCACGGCGGGGACGTGCACCACGTTCAGCCGCTGGTTCGGCGTGTCGATGAAGCCGCCGCTCGACGGCCGGGTGGCCGCGCCGGCGGCCGACATCACCTGCTCCAGCGTGACGCCGTGCGCGCGCAGGCGCTCGGGCTCCACGAGTAGCTGCAATTGGCGATCGCGCTGGCCCCAGATGGCGACGTTGGCCACGCCGGGAACGGCCAGAAGCCGCGGGCGCACCGTCCAACGCGCCAGCGTCGACAGCTCGATCAGCGAAATCTTGTCGGACGACATGCCGATCTTCAGCGCGCGGCTGGTCGACGACATCGGGGACAGGATCACGGGTGGACGCGCCACTTCCGGCAGCCCGTTCTCTGCGACCGCCAGGCGCTCCTGCACGAGCTGGCGCGCCCGGATCAGATCCGTGCCGCGCCCGAAATAGAGGACGATGGACGAGAGCCCCGGGACCGACTTCGAGCGGACCTTGGTCACCCAGGACGTGCCGGCCAGGGCGTTTTCGAGCGGGACGCTGACGAGCGACTCGACCTCGAGCGCGGAGAGCCCCGGCGCTTCGGTCTGGATCTCGACGAGTGGTGGAGCAAACTCGGGGAACACGTCCAGCGGGGCGTCCCTGAGCCGCAGGTAGCCCCAGACGAGCAAGCCGACGGCGGCGGCGACGACCAGGACTCGCGCCTTCAGGCTCGACAGGACGAGCCACTGCATCATGGCGAGCGGTCCGCGGTCACTTACCGGCTCCGAACTCGGTACCGAAGAGCTCCGCCGTCCCTTCGATCACGAGCGGCGTCCCCGCTTTCGGACCGCGCGAGAGCACGGCGAGGTCTCCCTGCACCCGCTCGACCTCGACGCGTACTCGTTCGAACTCGTTCGGCCCGCGCGCCGCATACACCCATGCCCCGCCGAGCACGTCGTGCACCACGGCGGCGTAGGGAGCGACCAGTCGCGCTTCGTTCTGCGCCAGGAGCGGCAGCCGCATGGCGACGCGCTGGCCCGGCGTCAGGCGCTGGCCCGCGTTGTCGATCTCGTAGAAAAGTCGCGCGGTCGCCGTGCTCGCCTCGCCGACCGGAGGGGCAGACACCGGCTGCGCCGCGACGACGCTCGGTGCCGCCGTGGTACCGAGGGAGCTCAACGACGCGGGCGCGGTGCGATCGATTCGATCGACGTCGCCCACGTAGAGCGGGACCTCCACCCACAGCCGGTCGAGCTCGGCGATCTCGAAGAGCGGCGCGCCCGCGCTCACGCTCTGCCCACCGCTCGCGTGCATCCGCACGAGAACCCCACCTTGCGGAGCTTTAAGAGCAAGGCTCACGTCGCTCGTGAGCGGGCTGGCACCACGGAGCTGATCGAGTCGCGTTTGCGCGGCGGCGAGATCGGATTTCGCCATGTCGGCATCCGCCTGCTTGGTCTCGAGCAGTGGTTGGTCGCCGATGCCCTCCTTGCCGAGCGATTTGAGCCGCTCCACCTGAAGCTCCGCCGCTTGGGTCCGCGTGCGCGCGAGCTCGACGTCGCGGCGCGCTTCAGCCTGCTGGTTGCGATCCGGGGTCACGAGCGGCAAGAGGCGGAACACGACGTCGCCGGCGCGCAGGGTCGAACCCGGTAGCGGCGAGCTCGTGGCTCCCCCGCCCGCGATGAGGACACCAGCGACCGGGGCCTGGATCACGCTCGCTCGTCCAGGTCGCGCCACGACATCGCCGACGGCCGAGAGGGTGCTCGGGAGCGCGCGCTCCTCGACCTTGGCGGTCTTGATCCCGAGCCGCTCCACCTGCTTCGCGTCGAGCTTCAGGATCTGAAGCTTGCTCTCGACCGGCGCCGGCTTCGACGCGGGCGGCGTCGGCTTCGACGGCTCGGCGCACCCGAGAGCCAAGACGAGGCCGAGCACACCCCGTCTCATCGATCGTCCTGCCACGAACGCAACATGAAGCGGCACTTTTTTCGCCCGAATGGGCGGGGAAGGCAAGCGCCGAGGAGGCTAGCAGGCCGACGCCTTCCTGCTCACTCGTACGTTTTGACGTGTTCGAAGCCGTGAACGCCCATGTCGGGGAGGTTCGGGTCGGGCGGCTCCATGATCGCGAAGAGGCGCGCGCATTCTTCGGAGGTCTCCTCGATCTTGGCGACGCGGTCGAAGTCTGCCTTGCTTTCGAAGAAGACCAGGTCCGCGTAGCTGCCCTGCTTGCCGCGGAGGAGCATCCTCTTGGTGATTCCCTGCTGCTTCTTGACGAAATCGCGCTCGAACTCGTCCGATGCGGCGAGAAGCTGCTTCTCGTCGATGCCGGGCTTCAATTGCATGCGGGCCAATACCACGTACGTCTTGTTCGTCATTGAGGTTGCTCCGGTCTCCGGCGCCCCATCGGCGTCGGGCCTCTTTGACTTAGGGCCTGATGGTGACAGAAACTGTCACTAAATGTCCCGCGCCGAGCGACTACTGGAACTTGCCGATCGGCTTCGGTCACACGGCGAAACGACGGTCGCCACGCTTGCCGAAGATCTCGCCGTCAGCCGTCGCACGCTGCTGCGGGATCTGGCCACCTTGCGCGAGCGCGGCATGGTCATCACCGGGGAGACCGGCCCCGGCGGCGGAGTCCGGCTCGAGGGAGATCGCGGCGTCACGGCCGTTCATCTATCGCTGCCCGAAATCGTCGCGATGTGGCTCGCTGCTCGCCTCTCGCAAGAGGCCAGTGATCTGCCGTGGGGCGCGGCCGCGAGCTCGGGCCTCGCGAAGCTCCTCGGTAGTCTCCCGGAGAGCAAGGCCCGCGAGCTTCGCGCTCTCTGCCGGCGGGTGATCGTCGGAAAACCGGCGACCCAGGCGACCCGAGCGGGCGCAGGCTCGGCGCCTCCCGAGCTCCTCGGACTTTTCGAGGAAGGTTTCTCCAAAGGGATCGGGCTTGGATTTCAGTACACGGACCGCGAAGCCCGAGTCACGACCCGTCGCATCGAGCCGCATGGCCTGCTCGTGGAGACTCCGGTCTGGTACGTCCTCGCCCGCGACGTGGTCAAGGGAGAACCCCGCATGTTCCGCATGGACCGCATTCTACGCCCGAGGCTACTTCGCGACGTTTCGTTCCGTCCCGACCTCGCGCTCATCCAGTCCCAGTTCCCCGATCTCGAGCGCTGGCGCCCGCTGATGGGCCGCTGGAGCACCGGCTGATCGAACCGGTGCGGGAGCGCCGAGGACCTGCGCCACGTCTCACTTCTTCAGCGACGACACGAAGTCGAGACCCTGCGTCACCCAAGACGCCAGTGATTTCTGGGTACGCAGGCCCGGGGCGTCGACGAAAACGTAGCCCTTCATGGGGCGCCCCGTGAAGTCCATCTTCCGGACGTGTGCCTTCGCCAGCGCTTCTTCGTGGCGGTCTGGACCAACGCGCGCCATGAGCGTGCTGTTCGAGAGGCCGCAGAACATCTTGCCGCGTAGCAAGAACGCGATGCCGCCGAACATCTCCTTTTCCGTCACGCCACGACGGCCTGCGAGCGATTTGCGGATCCGGTCGGCAAGAGCGCGGTCGTAGGCCATGGTCACCCTCCCTCTGCCCGCCTCGCCAGCGAGGCGAAGACCTCGTCGAGAGCACTGGTCAGCTTGCGTTTCATCACGAGCCGGTCGAGAAGCCACCCGAGCGGCCCGAACTTGACGGCGTATTCGAGCGATTGCGTGACGCGCGTGCCGCGTTCGTTCGGCTCGATGCGAGTGACCCAGCGCATGAAGTGGATGGGCCAGTCGCTCTCGACGACCTCGAGTCCGACGGCACGCCCCTCCTCCCAATTGGTGACGCGCTCGACCACTCGGCCTTTCGGCACGAGCTCGCACGAGCGCCGTGCCCCGACGCCGCTTCGTTGCGTGCCTTCTATGACGGCTCGTTTGACGCCCGGGTTGTAGCGCTCGACGGCTTCGAGGTCGGCGAGCAGCGCCCAGATGCGCTCGGACGAGCAGGCGGCCTGAATTTCGTGGTGAATCGTCGTCATTCGCCGCTCCACAAGTGGTTGCTTGTGGTTTAGCAGGGCCGCCCGTGTTACACAAGTCGATACTTGTGAAACGCGCATCGCCAGCAGCCACGGCTTTGAAGGCGCTCGGCGAGCCGCGGCGGGTCGAGATCCTGCGCTTCTTGCGCTCCGGTCCGCGCGCCGTGGGCGAGATCGCGGACGAGGTGGACGTGTCGCAACAAGCCGCATCGCAGCACCTCGCGGTGCTCAGCAAGGCGGGCCTAGTCGTGGCCCGCCGCGAGGGCACGAAG
>Ga0315910_10002671_pt1 | contig 15472 bp, 15 predicted proteins | sample EdamamesoilMG_FD_204470 | JGI IMG/M metagenome (GOLD analysis project Ga0315910, IMG submission 204470) | Garden soil microbial communities collected in Santa Monica, California, United States - Edamame soil | ecosystem: Environmental > Terrestrial > Soil > Garden | place: USA: California... | reverse complement strand
TTGGTGCCCGAAGCATCGAACGCCTTGATCACAGTCTCGATCTCGCGCGTCGCGCTGGGATCGAGGCTCGCCGTCGGCTCATCAAGGAACAGCACTTCGGGATGCAGGGCCCAGGCGCGCGCAAGCGCGAGCCGCTGCTGTTCGCCGCCGGACAGCACGCGCGCCGGGCGATGCGCGAGCGCCAGCAGGCCGACCTCTCTCAGGCTGTCGAGGGCGCGCGCCTCGCGTTCCCGCGCGGAAACGTTCGCGAGCTTCAGCGCGTATATGACGTTCGCCAGCGCGGAACGCCGCAGCATCACCGGCCGCTGGAAGACCATCGCCTGCTGGCGCCGGACGCGTGCCGGGTCGGATTCGCCCCACACGATCCGTCCGCCCGTCGGCTCAAGCAGGCCATGCATCAGGCGCATCAGCACGCTCTTGCCCGCGCCATTGGCGCCGAGGATGACCGTGCTCGCGCCGGCGCCGATTTCCAGGGACAGCGGCGGAATGATTTCGCGGCCGCCCGCCGAGAACGCCAACCGATCCAGTTTCAGCGGCAGGATCATCCGTACCTCCGCTGCGCCGCTTCCTTCAGGAGGTAAGCAGCAGCATTGAGCATCAGCACCAGCAGGATCAGCACGATGCCAAGGCTGAGCGCGAGCGACAGATCGCCTTTGGAAGTCTCCAGCGCGATGGTCGTCGTCATCACGCGCGTGACCCCGTCGATGTTGCCGCCAACGATGATGACCGCGCCGACTTCCGCCGACGCGCGCCCGAGCCCCGCCAGCACCGCCGTCAGCAGCGAGTAACGGATATCCCAGACGAGCGTAAGCGCGGCACGCATCCCGACCGCGCCCAGCGAGCGCAGCTGCTCCTCGTATTCGATCCAGGCGTCCTCGACCGCCTGCCGGCAGAGCGCTGCGATGAGCGGCAGGATCAGGATGGTCTGCGCGAACACCATCGCGGCCGGCGTGAACAGAATCCCGAGTTGCCCGAGCGGCCCGGCACGCGACAGCAGCAGGTAGACGACCAGCCCCACAACCACCGGCGGCAGACCCATCAGCGCATTCAGCAGAACGATCAATGCGCGCCGGCCGGGGAAGCGCGTCACCGCCACCGCGGCACCCAGCGGCAGCGCCAGCAATGTGGCGCAAAACACCGCGCTCAGGCTCACCTTGAGGCTAAGCGCGACGATGCCGACCAACTGCGCATCCCATGACGTGATCAGCGCAATTGCGCCCCGCAATGCCTCCACGATGGCGTTCAGGATGCCTCCTTGAAAGGGCGGAAATCCTAATCGGACAGCGGCTTATCAGAAATAGGCATGGCTTTGCATATGCCGGAAAGCGTAGACTCCGGGCGCATGATCAAAGTACAGCTCCGCTATTCCTGGCAACCGCGGCCCGGCGAGGATTTCGCCGTCGATGCCACGCTGTTCCGCGTGCTGTTTGCGATCCATGAGACTGGTTCGCTCGCGGGTGCCGCGCGCGCGGTGGACATGTCCTACCGCCACGTCTGGGGCCTGATGGGCAAGTGGGAAAAAGTCTTCGGCAAACCGCTGGTGGCGCTCCGCCAGGGGCATCGGGGACAGCTTTCGGAGTTCGGCCGCAATCTGTTGTGGGCCGAGGAACTGGTGCGCGCGCGCCTGACGCCCGGCCTGGACAGCGTGCGCCAGGAAATCGAGCAGGTGCTCACGCAGGCTGGCGATGCCGCGCCGCAACGCCTGTCGGTCTGCGCCAGTCACGACATGGCCCTGGCCGAACTGCGCCAGCGCCTCGCCCACGGCAGGGGCCTGAAGCTCGACATCCGATTCAAGGGCAGCGTCGACAGCCTGGATAGCTTTGCGCGCGGCCGCTGCAGCGTGGCGGGCTTTCATGTCGCCGAGGGCCTGGATGCCTCGACGACGGCGGAGTTCAGGCGCCATCTCGACGAAAAGAGACATCGCATCGTCGGCCTGACGACGCGCTCCCAGGGCCTCATGGTCAAGCGCGGCAATCCCAAGCGGATCGGCAGCCTGGTCGACCTGACCCGCGCCGGCGTCCGTTTCATCAATCGCCAGCGGGATTCGGGCAGCCGCATCGAATTCGACGAGTTGCTCATCGGTGCCGGCATCGATCCGGCCGGCATCGAGGGTTACCTGAACGAGGAATACACGCACCTGGCGGTGGCGGCGACGGTCGCCGGTGGCGTGGCGGACGCCGGCTTCGGCATCCAGGCCGCCGCGGCGCGCTACAACCTCGACTACCTTCCGCTGCTGACGGAACGCTATTACCTGGCGTGTCGCGCCGACATGATGGACCAACAGGAGCTGAAGGAATTTCTCGGCATCCTGCGCGGCGACGAATTCCGCCAGATCCTTGCCGGACTGCCTGGCTATGGCAACAGCATCACCGGCGCGCTGTTCGGCGTTGCCGATGCGCTTGCCAGCGTGGCGCCGAGGGTCCCTGCCGCCGGCGACACACGGAAGATGGCACCCACCCGCGCCCCACGCGCAAGGCGCAAATCTCCTTCGCAATAGCCGGATCATGACCGATCTCTGGACCAGCTGCGGCTACCGGCTGCTGCGCAAGGGCGACGACGGCCGGCTGCACATCACCGACGATTACCTGCGGCTGTACTACGGTCGTCCCGAGCTGGCGCCGCCGCCCGAGGCGGAGGCCGCCGAGCATGCGCTGCATGCCTCGCTGCTGGAGGCACCGCGCCGCGAGGTTGCGGAGGCCGAAATCGCCGCGCTCGAGGACGCCGATGCGCGCGACAACTACCGCGTGATGCTGCGCTTTCGTGCCCGCCTGCTCGAAGCGCCGACGCTCGAATCCTTCTATGCGGGCCTGTTCCTGCGCGACGTGGCCGTGCCGCCGGACTTCATCGACCACACGGTGCAGGTGATCCTGCGCAGCGTGCTGGACGGCACGAAGGACGGCCTGGAGGCGCGCGCCGCCGAGCTCTTTTTCCGGCGCCAGCGCGTATCCGTCCAGGACGGCGCCGTCATGGCCGCCGACGACGAGACCGTGCAGGTCTTCGCCCAGACCGGCGGCTTCGGCGACCTCGGCAAATTGCTCAAGGAGGCGAAAACGGCCACGCGCACGGTCGAACTCGACGTATTGGACGACCGGAACGCGCAGCACTACTTCGAGCGCGACGAAAACCACGACACGGTGCTGCAGCTCAATTCCGGGCGGCCCGGCTGCGCGGCGCTATGCCGCGTGATCGAGCGCTGGATCGCGCATTTCCACGGCGTGCGCACGACGGTGAGCCCGGTGCGCGAGATCGCCGACGAGGACTGGCTCTGGCACGTGGGCCTGGACGCGGAAGCGACCGTCCTGCTGAACGAGGTCTACAGCGGCGCCGAAGTCGAGGAAGAGCGCATGAAGCGCATCGTGGGACTGTTCCGCGTGGATTTCGCCGATCCGGGCGCGCTGCGTCCCGAGAATGCCGGCTCGCCGGTGTTCCTGGGCATGGCCGTCACGCCCGACGGCACGCTGCGCATGAAACCGCAGAACCTGCTGGTGAACCTGCCGCTTGCCGCCCGCCTCTAGGTCGTCAGCAGCGGACCTGCTGCTTGCAGAAGTTCTGCAGCTCCTGCACCACCGCGCGATCGGCCACACGCTGCTTCGCCCGGCTTCCGCCATGGTCTATGGCGAGCTTGAATTCGAACTTGGTGAAGAACGCGTCGAACAATTCGCCGCCCAGGGTGCCCGCGGCAACCAGGCCGTCGGTCTTCGGATCATATTCGAGCAGGATCGCGGACAGCGGCTGGGGCGCCGGGCCGCTCACGACCCTGGCGCCGGATGCGGGATCGTACTGGCTGTGCTCCGAGCAGCAGTGGATCAGGTTGGCCCGCGCGGTGGCGGACGCCGTCGCCTTGTCCCGGTAGCTGATGAAGCTGATCTGCGGCGTCGGGTAGTTCAGCCGGTGCGCGCAGATCGCGGAAAAACCGACGATCGCGCGCTTCGGCCCGACGCCGCCGGGCCACTTGTAGGTGCCGCCGCCCTCGGTCTTCAGCTCCACGTCCTGCCCCGTGGGCTTGCCCAGGTTGAGCAGGAAACAGGGCGTCGACTCGAACGGGTAATGGAAGATGTAGTTCCGGTCGACGACAAGGTCCGATGCGCGCATCGGCCGGCCGGTGTCGCCGACGAGCTGGGCACGCGAATAAAAGCGCGGCTTGAGGTCCGACGCCGCGAGCACGTCGTGCGCGCCGAACGCGCAGGTCGCCGCGCAAGCCTTGAGGAAATCGCGCCGTTCCATGCCGGCTGTAAGATTACCGCAAACATGCCGGAAAAATCATGCGCTCCGTCCTTTTCGCATTCCTGCCCGCCCTGCTCGCCCTGTTCGCCCCGTGCAGCCATGCGCAGCTGGTGTTCGCCGCGGCAAGCCTGAAGAACGCGCTCGACGGCGTCGCGGCGCTTTCGCCTGCCAGGCCGACAATTTCCTACGGCGCGAGTTCGGCGCTGGCCAGGCAGATCGAGAATGGCGCGCCGGCGCTGGTGTTCATCTCGGCCGACCTCGACTGGATGGACTATCTCGAGCGGAGAAAACTCATCCGCGAAGGCACGCGCCGCGAACTGCTCGGCAACAAGCTGGTTCTTATTGCGCCGGCGGGCAGCAAGGTGAAAACGGACATCGGTCCCGGCTTTCCGCTCGCGAAGCTGCTCGGCGGCGGGCGGCTCGCCACGGCCGATCCGAACAGCGTGCCCGCGGGCAAGTACACCAGGGCAGCGCTGGAAAAGTTCGGCGTGTGGGACTCGGTCGCGGGCAAGCTGGCGCCGACGGAGAACGTGCGCGCCGCGCTGCTGCTGGTCGCGCGCGGCGAGGCGCCGCTCGGCACCGTCTACACCACCGACGCCGCAGTCGAGCCCAAGGTGCGGATCGTCGCCGTGTTCCCGGACGGCGCCCACCCCGCGATCGTCTATCCGGCGGCGCTCACCGCCTCCGCGCCCGCCTCCGGGCCGGCAGCGGACTTTCTCGCCTTCATCGCCTCGCCGGCGGCCCGCAGGGTCTTCGAGAAATACGGATTCACCCCGCTACACTGAAGGCGTGTTCGACTCCCTTTCGCCCGCCGAAATCGAGGCGCTCCGGCTCAGCCTGAAGGTCGCCGCGATCAGCGTTCTGGCCAGCCTGCCCTTGGGCTTTGGCCTCGCCTGGCTGCTCGCGCGCTTCGAGTTCCCCGGCAAGGCGCTGCTGGATGCGCTCATCCACCTGCCGCTGGTGCTGCCGCCGGTGGTGATCGGCTATTTCCTGCTGGTGCTGTTCGGCCGGCGCGGGCCGATCGGCGCCTGGCTCGAGGAAACCTTCGGCCTGGTATTCGCGTTCCGCTGGACCGGCGCCGCCCTCGCCTGCGCCCTCATGGGCCTGCCGCTGATGGTGCGCGCGATCCGCCAGTCGCTGGAGAGCATCGACCGGCGGCTGGAATCCGCGGCTGCGACGCTGGGTGCCGGGCGCTGGGCGATGCTGGCAAGCATCACCATCCCGCTCTGCCTGCCGGGCATCCTGACCGGCATGCTGCTGTCGTTCGCGCGCAGCCTGGGCGAGTTCGGCGCCACCATCACCTTCGTCTCGAACATCCCGGGCGAAACGCAGACGCTCCCGCTCGCCATTTACACATTCACCCAGGTGCCCGGAGGCGACACACAGGCGATGCGCCTGTGCATTCTTTCGGTGATCCTGTCGCTGGCCGCGCTGGTACTTTCCGAAGCGCTCGTACGCCGCGCCAACCGGAGGATCGTCGGCGATGCGCATTGAGATCGACCTGGAAAAAACGCTCGGCGCCTTCACGCTGAAGGCCGCCTTCTCCGGCGACACCGCGATCATCGCGCTATTCGGGCGCTCGGGCTGTGGGAAAAGCTCGATCCTTAACCTCGTGGCGGGCCTTTTGCGCCCGCAGCGCGGCCGGATCGTGATTGGTGAACGCGTACTGTTCGACAGCGCCAGCGGCATCGACGTGCCTGCCGAGAAACGCCGCATCGGCTACGTCTTCCAGGACGGTCTGCTGCTGCCGCACCTGAGCGTGCGCCAGAACCTCCTCTACGGGCGCTTTTTCACGCCGCCTGCAGAGCGTTGGGCGGATGTCGACAGGATTGTCGAGCTGCTCGACCTTGCGCCGCTGCTCGAGCGCCGCCCGCACCGGCTGTCGGGCGGCGAAAAACAGCGCGTCGCGATCGGCCGCGCGCTGCTTGCCAGCCCGCGCCTGCTGCTGATGGACGAGCCGCTCGCTTCGCTGGACGCGAGCCGGCGCGGCGAGATCCTGTTCTATGTCGAGCGCCTGCGCGACGAGGTCGGCGTGCCGATCCTCTACGTCAGCCACGAGATCGGGGAAGTGGTGCGGCTGGCCGGGCACCTGGTCCTGCTGTCCGACGGCGCGGTCGCGGCCTCCGGCCCCGTGCATGAACTAATGAGCCGGATCGAACTGCGGCACCTGATTGGCCGCTACGAGGGCGGCGCCGTGATCGAAGCGAAAGTCGTCGCGCAGGACCTGGGCAATGGCCTCGCCCGCCTCGCGTTTTCCGGCGGCGAACTGCTGGTTCCCGACGTCGATGCGCTGATCGGCGAGACGCTGCGCGTGCGCGTGCGCGCGCGCGACGTGTCGATCGCATTGTCCGAGCCGCGCGACGTCAGTTTGCTGAACTGTTTTCGCTGCCGCATCTCCGAAATCGGCGCCGAGCCCGGTGCCAGCGTGGACGTGCGCGTCGACATCGCCGGCACGCCGTTGCTCGCGCGCATCACGCGCCATTCGGCCGAGCGCCTGCACCTCGCGCCCGGCAAGGAAGTCTGGGCGATGGTGAAGGCGGTCTCGCTGGACCGTCACAGCGTGGGCTACTCATAATTTGTTATAGATATCACATAAACGTTATAAAAATTACCAGCTTTCATTGACGGCCAGGACCGGCGCGCGTAACTTTCCGCCCGTGCAGGACTGCAGTACGTGAGGCGCGGTTCGCCTCCGAGCCCTGGCCGGGTCGAACGCAGACACCCGGCGACCAAGACGGCTTCCGTCTCAAGCGCTGCTCCGATTTCCTTTGTATGGAAAGTGAGTGGCCCATGGACAGCGAAGACAAACGTGCGGTATCCGCGGCCGAACTCCGCACCATGATCGAGTCGGAAACGCCACCCATCCTCATCGACGTGCGGCGCAACGAACGGTGGCACGAAGCCGTGGACCTGATTCACGGTGCATTGCGCCGCGACCCGCAGCAGGTGGTGAAATGGGCCATGACACTGCCGAAAGCCAACGCCGTGGTCGTTTACTGCGTGCATGGGCACGAAGTAAGCCAGAACGCAGCCAGGGCACTTGAGAATCTGGGGATTCCGGCGTCGTTCCTCAAAGGCGGCATCGAGCAGTGGCGCGTCGAACATGGCGCGCTCGACGCGAAGCCGAAAGGCGCGTCAACGCGCTGGATCACGCGCGAGCGGCCGAAAATAGACCGCATTGCCTGCCCATGGCTGGTGAAGCGGTTCATCGATCCGGACGCCGAGTTCCTCTACGTACCCTCACCAGATGTGAGGAAAGTGGCGGGCGAGAAGGAGGCCGTTCCCTACGATGTGCCCGACGTTGAATTCACGCACGATGGTGAACTTTGCAGCTTCGACGCCTTTATCGGGCGCTTCCGCCTGCGCGATCCGGCGCTGGACCAGCTCGCGCTCATCGTGCGCGGCGCGGACACCGGCAAGCTGGGGCTTGCGCCGCAGTGCGCGGGGCTGCTGGCCGTGTCGCTGGGCTTGTCGCTTGTCTTCAGGGACGACCATGAAATGCTGAAGCACGGCATGACGATGTACGACGCGCTCTACCGGTGGTGCAAAGACGGCAAGACCGAGACGCATACGTGGAATCCCGACCTGTCCAGGTAGGTTTCGGCGAGGCGCTGCGCGTCTGGCTGAAGATCGGCTGCCTCGGCTTTGGCGGCCCGGCCGGCCAGATCGCGCTCATGCACCGCGTGCTGGTGGACGAGAAGAAGTGGATCGAGGAATCGCGCTACCTGCACGCGCTGAATTTCTGCATGCTGCTGCCCGGCCCCGAGGCGCAGAAGCTCGCGACTTACGTCGGCTGGCTGCTGCACGGCACGCGCGGCGGGCTCGCCGCGGGCATCCTGTTCGTGCTGCCGGGCGCGTTCGTGATGCTGGCGATGAGCCTGCTGTACGTGCTCGGGCGCGGGGTACCTGTGATTGACGGCGCCCTGTTCGGCATCAAGGCCGCCGTGCTGGTGATCGTGGTCGAGGCGCTCATCCGCATCGGCCGGCGCTCGCTCAAGACCGCGCTGCTGGTCTGGCTGGCCGGTCTCGCCTTTGTCGGCATTTTCTTCCTCGACCTGCCGTTTCCGCTCATCGTCGCAGCGGCAGCGGCCGTCGGCTACGCCGTCACGCCGCGAGCGCTCGGCCTGAAGGGAACCGCGGTTCCCGACGCAAGACCGGAGCCGGGCCGCTGGCGCCAGGCGGTGATCGTTTCCGCCACCGGCCTCGTCCTGTGGTGGGCGCCGGTTCTGCTGGCCGTCCTGCTGCTCGGCGCCCAGCACGTGCTGGTGGACATCGGACTTTTCTTTTCGAAGCTTGCGGTGGTGAGTTTCGGCGGCGCCTATGCGCTGCTTTCCTACATGGCGCAGGAGGCGGTCGTGGGCTATCACTGGATGACGGCACCCGAGATGGTGGACGGCCTGGGGCTCGCCGAAACCCTGCCCGGGCCGCTCATCAAGGTGACGCAGTTCGTCGGCTTCCTTGGCGCCTACCGGGGCGCGGAGCCCCTGTCCCCGCTGGCCTCAGGCGTGATCGGCTCGGCGCTCGCCACCTGGGTCACCTTCGTGCCGCCGATGCTGCTGATCTTCGCCTGCGCGCCCTTCGTGGAGCAACTGCGCAGCAACCAGCGCCTGTCCGGTGCGCTTGCCGCCATCACTGCCGCGGTGGTTGGCGTGATCCTCAACCTCACGCTGTGGTTCGTGCTGCACGTGTTGTTCGCGGACGTCCAGGAGACGCGCGCCGGACCGGTGCGCTGGTACGCCTTCGATCCCTGGGCGATCGACGTGAAAGCCGCGGCACTCGCACTGGTTGCGGCGTTGCTCGCCTTCCGCTTCCATCGCGGACTGCTCGAGCTGGTCGGAATCCTGGCCGCTCTCGGCATCTCCGTGCGATTGCTGCTCGGTGGCTGACCCGTCCGCGGCCAGCGTCTACCTCGCGAGGGGGATACGCGATTTCGGCGACGGCTTCATCGCCATCGTGCTGCCGGTCTACCTGCTCGCGCTCGGGCACTCGGCCTTCGACGTCGGCGTGATCGCGACGCTCGCGCTGTTCGGTTCGGCCTGCATGACGCTCGCCATCGGCCTCATCGGCGCGCGCCACGACCCGCGGCGGCTTCTGCTCGCCGCGGCTGCGCTGATGGCCGCCACCGGCGTCGCCTATGCCGCGAGCAGCGCCTATTGGGTGCTGGGCATCGTCGCATTCGTGGGAACCATCAATCCTTCGGGCGGCAGCGCGAGCATATTCGTGCCGCTCGAGCACACGTTGCTTACCGGTGCCGTGACGCATGAGCAACGTACCCGGACTTTCGCGCGCTACAGCCTGATCGGTGCGCTGGCGGGCGCCCTGGGCTCGTTGCTGGCGGCGGCTCCCGACTGGCTCAATGCGGCCGGCATCGGCAGCCTGGACGCGCTGCGCGTCATGTTTCTGGCCTACGCTGCCCTCGGCATGCTCGGCGGCCTGGTGTACCTGCGCATTGCCCCGCGCGCGCAAACAGGCCCCGCCGCCGCGCCCGCGCCGCTCGGCCCATCGCGGCGGATCGTCTACCGGCTCGCCGCCCTGTTCAGCATCGACGCCTTCGCCGGCGGCTTTACGGTCCAGTCGCTGCTCGCGCTGTGGCTGTTCGAGCGCTTCGAGCTGTCGCTCGCCGCCGCCAGCCAGTTTTTCTTCTGCTCGGGCCTGCTGGCGGCGTTCTCGTTTCCGGTCGCCGCCTGGATCGGCTCGCGCATCGGGCTCGTGAACACCATGGTGTTCACGCACATCCCCTCGAGCCTGTGCCTGATCGCCGCCGCCTTCGCGCCATCGCTGGAGCTGGCGCTCGGCCTGCTGCTGCTGCGCTCGTTCCTGTCCCAGATGGACGTGCCGACGCGTTCGTCGTACGTGATGGCGGTGGTCACGCCGCCGGAGCGGCCGGCGGCCGCCAGCGTGACGGCGGTGCCGCGCAGCCTCGCCGCCGCGGCCAGCCCGGCCCTCGCGGGCGCCCTGTTCGCCGCGGGCCACCTCGCCTGGCCGCTGATCCTGTGCGGCGGGCTCAAGATCCTCTACGACCTGATGCTGCTCGCCGCATTCCGCGATGTCCGGCCGCCCGAAGAGCGCTAATCTGCGCGTTCAACCAAGGAGATGAATGGAATGGCTGCTTACGTGATCGCCGACGTGAACGTCACCGACCCCGCCCTGTATGAGGACTACAAGAAGATGGTGCCCGCCACGGTGGAAAAATACGGCGGGCGCTTCGCCGCGCGCGGCGGCGCAGTGGATTCCAAGGAAGGCGGCTGGAAACCGGCGCGCATCGTGATCCTGGAGTTTCCTTCCATGGCACAGGCGCGACAGTGGTACGACTCGCCCGAGTACGCGCCCGCGCTCGCGCTGCGCCTCAAGGCCGCGAACGCGAAGCTGATCCTGGTGGACGGCGCCTAGATTACTTCTTGCCGGAGGTGGTCGCGGCCGAAGTCTTGGCCGGCGCCTTCGGATCCACGATGCCCTTGTTTTTCTTGTAGTTGGCGACCGCCCGGTCCTGCGCCTTCGCGTTCAGCTCCGCGTCCTTCGCCTTGGCGGCGGCCGCCTTGTCCGCTTCGGCCGCCTTCTCCGCGTCGGTCTTGGCCGGCGGCTTGGGCAGCGCGGCATTCACGCCGGCGAGCGATCCAATGCCGAGCCCGGCGACGAGTGCGATGGCGATGCTGAGCTTCTTCATGGTCTCCCCTCTCCTCAATGCTGCGTCTGCGGCGAGCCGGCCGCCGCGTTCCCGGTCTTCGCCGCCACCTTGCCGGATTTGACGTCCTCGTACCAGTACTGGTGGTGCTCCTTCGCCCAGGCTTCATCGGCGACGCCGTCGCGCATGTTGCGGTAGGCGCCTTCGACGCCGACCGTACCCATGTAGATGTGGCCCAGGCCGGCGGCGATCACCAGCACCGCGGCGATCCCGTGCACGACGCTGGCCTGCTGGAAGGTCGCGCGCAGCTCGAAAGCCTCCAGGTTCGGGAACAACATGACGATGCCGGAAACGCTCAGGACGAGGCACAGCACCACCACGCCGCCCCAGAACCAGGCCTTCTCCCCCGCGTTGAAGCGGCCCGATGGCAGGTGCTCGCCCTTGAACATCTTCCAGCCGTTGACGATCCAGGCAAGATCGCCTTTCTCCGGCAGGTTGTCCTTGATGTACATGACGATGAACACCAGCAGGCTGACGATGAACAGCGGCGCGACGAAATTGTGCAGGTTCTTGCACAGCGCCGTGAGCCAGGCGAACAGCGTGTAGCCGATCACCGGCAGCAGCACGTGCTTGCCGAACAGCATGACCAGGCCGGACACCCCGAGCACGCAGAAGCTGATTCCCATGACCCAGTGCGCCCAGCGTTCGGCCAGCGTGAAGCGCTCGATCAGGCGCCCGGTCGGCTTTTCGTGCAGCTTGATCGGCCCCATCGCGAAGTAGATCGCTGCGATCACCGCAAGCACCAGCACCACCAGCCAGCCGCCGTAGAACGTGATCGGCCCGTTGCGGAACTGTCGCCAGGCCTCGCCCGCGGTAGTCATGTTTTCCTGGCCCGGGAATCGGGCCTGCGGCTGCACGAGCACGCCGACTTCGCGGCCGGGAATGCTGGTGTAGTTCGGCTGGCCCGAGCGGACCTCGCGCCAGACCGGCGCGTTGTTGCCGGGCTGGTCGACGCTGCGCTTCTGTTGCGACTTGATGTCGTCGGCTTTCTGCACTTGCGCAGGCGCGGGCGCCTGCTGGGCGAGCGCCGGACAGGAAAATGCAAACGCGAGGACGAGACAACCCGTTGCGCGGGAGAGGATGTTCATCGAGGGCTCCAGACGGCGTTACTGGTAAATACGCCGGTCTTCATGCTGGGCGAGCTGGCGTTTCTTGATCTGCTCTTCCCAGCTGCCGCGGTCTCCCTTGTTCCACTTCGGACCGTTCGCCGAGGGTTCGTTCGTCCAGGCCGCGGTATCGCGCTTGACCGTCTGCCCGATCTGTTTCTCGGACACGGTCTGCTCCACCTCCATGCATGCGGAAAGCGTCAGGGCGAGCAGCAGCGCGCCGGCCGCGAACGCGAGGCGGCGCATCACGATTTCTGCCCCGCCGGTGCCGGTGCGGCTGGCGCCGTTCCGGGTGCCGCGCCCGCACCCTTGGGCGGCTGCCCGTAGGCGCTGCCCCACCCCCAGGCCTCCGCGCCCTTGTTGCCGCGGCGCGCGACGCGCTCGCGATAAATGTCGGCAACCACGTCGCCGTCGCCGCCCAGCAGCGCCTTGGTCGAGCACATCTCGGCGCAGGCCGGCAGCTTGCCCTCGGACAGGCGGTTGCGGCCGTACTTCTTGAACTCCGCGTCCGAGCCGTCGGCTTCCGGACCGCCGGCGCAGAACGTGCACTTGTCCATTTTGCCGCGCAGGCCGAAAGCGCCGGCCTGCGGAAACTGCGGCGCGCCAAACGGGCAGGCGTAGAAACAGTAGCCGCAGCCGATGCACAGATCCTTGTCGTGCAGCACCACGCCGTCGGCGGTGCGGTAGAAGCAGTCGACGGGGCAGACCGCCATGCAGGGCGCGTCCGAGCAGTGCATGCAGGCCACCGAGATCGATTTCTCCGCGCCGATCACGCCATCGTTGATGGTGACGACGCGGCGGCGGTTGACCCCCCAGGGCACCTCATTCTCGTTCTTGCAGGCAGTGACACAGCCGTTGCACTCGATGCAGCGCTCGGCATCGCACAGGAATTTCATTCTCGCCATGGTCTTCTCCTTAGGCCTTTGCCACTTGGCACAGCGTGGTCTTGGTTTCCTGCATCATGGTGACCCGGTCGTAGCCGTAGGTGGTCGCCGTGTTCACCGCCTCGCCGCGCACGATCGGCGCAGCGCCGTCCGGGTAGTAGGCCAGCATGTCCTTCCCCTCCCACCAGCCCGAAAAGTGGAACGGGATGAAGCAGGTGTCCGGCCCGACGCGCTCGGTGACCAGCGCCTTGACCTTCAATTTGGCGCCCGAGGGGGAACTGACCCATACGTACTCGCCGTTGCGAATGCCGCGGTCGGCCGCTGCTTTCGGATTGATCTCGACGAAGTTGTCCTGCATGAGTTCGGCGAGCCACGGGTTGGAGCGCGTTTCCTCGCCGCCGCCCTCGTACTCCACCAGCCGCCCGCTGGTCAGGATGAGCGGGAACTTCTTGTGCGCCTCTGCCTTTACCGCGTCCTGCTGCTCCGACTTGAACTTGGTCGGCAACCGCCAGAGCACCTTGACATCGTCGTGCGTCGGGTATTTCTCGACCATGTCCGCCCGCGGGCTGTAGAGCGGCTCGCGATGCTGCGGAATGCCGTCGGGGAAATTCCAGACCACCGCGCGCGCCTTGGCATTGCCGAACGGGCTGCAGCCGTGCTTCATCGTCACGCGCTGGATGCCCCCCGAGAGGTCGTTGGCCCAGGTCTTGCCTTCGGCCGCGGCCTTTTCTTCGTCGGTCAGTTCGTCCCACCAGCCAAGCTTCTTCAACAGCACGTGGTCGAACTGCGGATAGCCGGTCGTGATGTCGCTGCCCTTGGCGTGCACGCCGTCCTCGGCCAGCAAGTTGACGCCGTCCTTTTCCACGCCAAACAGCGCGCGGAACGTATGCCCCCCGTCCATCGGGTGCTTGGACGTGTTGTACAGGTTCGGCGTGCCCGGGTGCTTGATTGCCGCCGTGCCGTAGCAGGGCCAGGGCAGGCCGTAGTAATCGCCGGTCATGTCGTATCCGGTCTTGGCGTCCTTGCCGCCCTTGCAGCGCAGCGTCTTGACGTCGAACAGGTGCATGTTGCGCATGTGCGCCTGGATGCGCTCGGGCGACTGGCCGGTGTAGCCGATGGTCCAGGTGCCGCGATTGATCTCGCGCAGCGTGTCCTCGATCGAGGGCTCTTCGCCGCCCTTGCCCTTGACCAGCTTGATGTTCTGCTTGCCGTCCTTCTTGCCCACCAGCTGGTCCGCAAAGCCGAGCTTCTGCGCGAGCTGGTACATGATCATGTGGTCGGTGCGCGACTCGAACACCGGGTCGATCACCTTCTCGCGCCACTGGAGCGATCGGTTCGAGGCGGTCACGCTGCCCTCGCACTCCAGCTGCGTGGCCACCGGGAGCAGGTAGGCGCCGTCCTTGCGCACCATCGCGAACATCGCGGCCGAGGCCGATGGATAGGGATCGATCACGACCATCAGGTCGAGCTTCTCCATCGCCTTGACCATTTCCAGGCCGCGCGACTGGCTGTTGGGCGCGTGGCCCCAGTAGATGATCGCGCGCAGGTTGTTCGGCTGGTCGATGGTGTCGTCCTTGAGCAGCACGCCGTCGATCCAGCGCGACACCGTCATGCCGGGCTTGGCCATCAAGGCTTCGGACGCGTACTGCTTCTTCAGCCAGTCGAGGTCTACGTTCCATACCTTCGACCAGTGCGCCCAGGAGCCCGGCACCGCGACCGGGTAGTAGCCGGGCAGCGTGTCGGGGTTCGGCCCGATGTCGGTGGCGCCCTGCACGTTGTCGTGGCCGCGGTAGATGTTGCAGCCGCCGCCGGTCTTGCCGACGTTGCCGAGCGCGAGCATCAGGATGTTGGAAGCGCGCACGATGCCGTTGGCGTTGTTGTGCTGGGTCTGGCCCATCGCCCAGATGATGAAGCCGGGCCGGTTCTCGGCCAGCGTCTTGGCGATGTTGAAGATCTCCGCCTCGCTGCAGCCGGTGGCCTCGGTCACCTTGTCGGGCGTCCACTTGGCCATCACTTCTTCCTTGACCTTCTCCATACCGTAGACGCGGTCATGGATGTACTGCTTGTCCTCCCAGCCATTCTTGAAGATGTGGTGCAGGATGCCGAACAGCAGCGGCACGTCGGTGCCGGAGCGGAAGCGCACGTAGATGTCGGCCTTCGCGGCGGTGCGCGTGTAGCGCGGGTCGGCGACGATGACCTTGCAGCCGTTTTCCTTGGCGTGCAGCGTATGCAGCATCGATACCGGATGCGCCTCGGCCGCGTTCGACCCAAGGAAAAACAGCGATTTCGAATTCTGCTCGTCGTTGTACGAGTTGGTCATGGCGCCGTAGCCCCAGGTCTGGGCCACGCCGGCAACCGTGGTGGAGTGGCAGATGCGCGCCTGGTGGTCGCAGTTATTGGTGCCCCACAGCGACACCCACTTGCGCAGCAGGTAGGACTGCTCGTTGTTGTGCTTCGAGGAGCCGACCACGAAGAGCGAATCCGGCCCGCCCTTTTCCTTGTCGTTCCTGATCGCCAGCAGCTTCTTGGAGATCTCGTCGTAGGCGACGTCCCAGGAAATCACTTTCCACTTGCCG
>Ga0315910_10002670_pt1 | contig 15475 bp, 12 predicted proteins | sample EdamamesoilMG_FD_204470 | JGI IMG/M metagenome (GOLD analysis project Ga0315910, IMG submission 204470) | Garden soil microbial communities collected in Santa Monica, California, United States - Edamame soil | ecosystem: Environmental > Terrestrial > Soil > Garden | place: USA: California... | reverse complement strand
CGTACTACGTGTGCTCGAACCAGCTCGGGTCGCTGACCTCGCTCACGGCCTCGGGATCGGTGCGGAACGAGGTCAAGGTCTGGCAGGAGCCGGTGACCACGGCCGCAACGTGGCGCAATCACGGTATCCCCTACCGTCTCGTCTACGGCGCGAGCAGGATCGGGTACATCCGCGCACCGGTCACGCTGGAGGCCGGGACGGTATTGCAGCTCGACGACACCCAGGATCTCACGATCGATACCAACGGCTCACTGACGGCGGAAGGGACCGAGGACGAGCCGGTCCTCATCCAGAGCGGACTCGCCGTCCCCACACCCGGCAGCTGGGGCCGCATCACCGTCAGCGCCGCGGCGAGCGGCGACTCCGTCCTCACCTACACGAACATCAGCGACGGCTCGTCGGGCACCCTCACCGTCGATGGCAGCCGCATCACGCTCGATCACGTCACCTTCGCGAACTGCGAAACCTGTGACGTCGACCTCGGCAGCGGTATGCTGGTCGACTCAGGTGGAAACAGCTTCATTGAATGCCCGTAGGCAGTCCGGATGACCACGCAGGGCCGACCTCAGCTGCCGTTCGGCACCCTGGTCGCGGGTAAGTACAGCATCGTGCGGCCGCTCGGCGAGGGCGGCATGGGCGCGGTGTACGTCGTCGAGCACACGATCACGAAGCACCACCGCGCGTTGAAGTTGCTTCACCCCGAGATGACCGCCGTCCGTGACGTCGTCGATCGTTTCCTCAGGGAGGCGTCGGCCGCGGGGCACATCGGCAGCGAGCACATCGTCGAGACCTTCGACGCCGGAACGCTCGAAAACGGGGCCCCGTATTTGGTGATGGAGCTGCTCAAGGGTGAGACGCTCGCGGAGCGCATCGCCCGCCGTCCGCCGCAGCTCGGCGAGCTGGTCGATATCATGGAGCAGGCCTGCTCCGGGATTCAGGCCGCGCACGACGCCGGCATCGTCCATCGCGACCTCAAGCCGGAGAACTTGTTCCTCGCCGATCGCCAGGGCCGCGCCTTCGTCAAGGTGCTGGATTTCGGCATCTCGAAGTTCGACCCGAGCAAGTCGGGAGCGCTTTCCACGACCCGCGAGGGAGCCGCGCTCGGTACGCCGTACTACATGTCACCCGAGCAGATGCTCGGCAGTCGCGCGGTGGATCATCGCACCGATCTCTACGCACTCGGCGTCATCCTGTACGAAGCACTGACCGGGCGCCGGCCGTTCGAGGCCGATGCACTGCCGCTCCTCGCCGTCAGGATCCACGAGGGCAATGCCGTTCCGGTGGCTGCACTCCGCCCCGACCTCCCGCCGGCCATTTCCGCCATCGTGCAGCAAGCGATGCGCATCAAGCCGGAGGAGCGCTTTCAGTCGGCGCGCGAGCTCGCCGCACAGCTGGCGCCGTTCCGCGGTGGAACGAATGCCGGGCTCGCGCTCGACCGCACGGCGCTCTCGTCCGCGCCGCCCGCCGGCGCGGGCCCGGACGCAGCCGTGGCGTACACCGCTCCGGGCGTCGGGATGGGAACGAGCGCCGCCGGCGTGTCGGTGCGACCACCCGGCGGGCAGCGGCCCCGTTCCGCAACGGCCATCGTGCTCGGCCTCGTCGGGCTCGTGCTCGCGGCCGGCGGCACCGGTGTCTACCTCTTCAAAAAGGCAAATGCCGACGACGAGCCGCCGATGGCTGGCCCGGTGCCGGCGACGGAGCACACGACCGCAACGGCCGCCGCGCCGCCCCCCGTCCAGGCCGCACCAGCGACGGTCGCCCCGCCACCACCCGCGTCCGTGAGCGCGGCGCCTCCACCGCGCACCGACCGACCGCGGACCGGAACGACGCCGAGCGCGACGGCCGCACCGGCTGTCCCGGCCAGTAGCCCGCCCAAGACCAAGGCCCCCAGTCGTGCCGCCGCCGAATCGCTCGCCACGGAGAATCCTTTTCGATGACGCCGTCCGCGCTTCGCCTCTCGATGGGGCTCGTTCTCCTCGCCTGCCTCGCGACGGCGCCGAGTCACGCAGCCCCGCCGTCGAGCAACGCCCGCAACGAGGCCGCCGAGCGCTTCGATCGCGGCCTGAAGCTCTTCGAAGCCGAGGACAACGCCGGCGCGCTGGCGGAGTTCCGCCGTGCCCACGAGCTCTCGCCCCACGTGATCCTGCTCTACAACATGGGGCTCGTCTATGCGGCGATGACCCGACCGGTGGAGGCCGTGGACGTGCTGACGCAAGCGCTCCGCACACCCGAGGGACTGAGCCCTGCGATGAAGAGCCGCGCCCAGACCGTGCTCGCCGAGCAATCCGCGCGCATCGCACGGGTGCGCGTGGTCACGCGGCCGGAGGGAGCGCGGATCGAAGTCGACGGCATCCCGGTCGGCAAGAGCCCGCTGACCGAGCCGCTCCGCGTGTCATCGGGAACCCATGTCATCGGGGCCGTGCTCGAGGAGCACGCACCCGCGCGCAAGGAGGTCACCGTCGCCGGCAACCAGGAAGCGACGCTCGACCTCGAGCTCCTGGCCACGGAAGGAAGCCGCCTCGCTCACCTCACGCTGAAGAGCAGCGTGCCGGATGCGACCGTTCGCGTGGATGGCCAGCGCGTCGCCACGACCCCGCTTCAGGCATCCCTGGCGCTCACCGCCGGTCGTCACAGCGTCGAGCTGTCGCGCCCCGGCTACGCGACGCTCGTCCAGACGATCGATCTGGGCCCGGGCGCGTCCGGGGAGCTCACGTTCACGCTCGAGGTGGACCCCCTCCAGGTGCGGACGAGCGGTGCGAGCCTGATGCTCGATCTCAGCGAGCCCGATGCGGTGATCTTCGTCGACGGCAAGCACATCGGACCCTACAAGGGCCCGCTCAAGCTCCCGCCGGGCACGCACGCCATCCGCGTGGAGCGCGACGGGTTTTACCCGCTCGAGCGGCAGCTCACCCTCGATGCGACGGCCCCGAACCGCCACCTGTTCAAGCTCGAGCCGACGCCCGAGACTCGCGCCGACTACGAGAGCTCGGTGAGCTTCCATCGCACCTGGGGCTGGATTTCCACACTGAGCGGCGCTGCCGTCGCGGCCGGCGGCGGCGTGTTCCTGGCCGTCAACGCCGGGGCGAAGAAGGATCGACAGGCCGACCTCGACCAGGCGTTCGACGCGGGCAACAATCAGGTGATCTGCGACGTGGCGTCGGGTGACGATCCGGACATGTGCAATGCCCGCTACCTGGCCGCACAAGAAGCCTACGACAACACGAAGGCAAAGGACGCCTACGGCTTCGTCGCCATCGGCGTCGGCGGCGCGCTGATCGCGACCGGTGTCGTGCTGCTCCTCACCGGCGAACCAGCGGGGAAGTACGACGAGCCGGCGTCGACGTCGGTTGGCGTCGGTCTGTCTCCCGGTGGCGCCTCGTTGTCGTTCTCCGGCACCTTCTGAAGCCGCCGCGATGGTCGAGACGCCGCCGCCCGTGGCATACTCGACCGGAACGATGGGTTCGTGGGCTCGCGCGTTTTTGGTGCTCGCTTGGTTGGTGCCGCGCCCCGTTGCCGCGGAGCCGGCGCCGAGCCTTCAAGGCACGTTCCCGCGCGCGGCGTCACGCAACGGGTTCGACGCCCTGCAGGAGGGCTGGTCGAGCTTCCGCGACCACTGGCTCCTGCTCGACATCTTCGTCGTGCTCCTGCTCGCCCTCGCGCTCGGAGCGTTGATCGCCTACCACCCGTCGACCCGCCGTCGGATCTCGAACATCGATCAGCTCGAACGACCGAAGACGCTGCTCATGTACGCGGTCGTGGCGGCGGTGGTCGCGCTCATCGTGCAGGTGCAGCCGGCGATGGCGTTCGTCATTTTCGGCATCGGGGGCCTGCTTCGTTTCCGCACGGACGTGGGCGACGCCAAGGACACCGGGCGCGTGATCCTGGTCACGGTGGTCGGCCTGTGCTGCGGGCTCAAGGTGTACGTCGTCGCGCTCCCGGCCACGGCCATCGGCTGGATCCTGATCTACCTCTTGGAGCAGGACGTGACCGGCATCATCCGCGTGTCGGGCGTCAACGAGCAGTCGATGCTCGAGGCGACGCGGGCGCACCGTGCGCTCATCACCCAGGCGGGTTATGAGATCATCCGCGAGCAGACCAAGTTCGTGAAGCGCGAGTTCAGCTTCATGGTCAAGGCGTCACCGAATCTCGACCGCGCGAAGCTCCAGGCGGACTTCGACACGCTCGCGCCGGAGGTGCGCGGCGCGGTCGACTGGGAGCGCCTCTGACGCACGGGGGCCGGAGCCGTCCCATTTCCGCCGAAAACTTGTGCAAATAGCGGCCCGAGGGGGAGGCTCCGGCCGTGCTGCGACGACGCCCACCCGTGCTCTTTGCCGCCGCCCTCTTCGCTCTCTCCGGAGCCTCGTTGGCCGCCCCTGCGGGCGGGCCGGCACCGAGCCGCGGCAAGGAAAAAACGGCCAAGCCGAAGGCGGCGCCGAGCTCGAAGCTCCGGCGTCCGCTGCCGGACTCGCAGGCGCCCGCCCGAACGACTCCCCCACCGGTGCGGCCGCGCGAGAACCCCTACCTCGAGGTGCCGGACCGGGCGTTCGCCGAGAGCACCCTCGCGTTCCGCTACGCGAACCTCTCGGACGAAGAGACGCTCGCCGAGCTCGGTCGGCGCGCGATCCCCTGGGTCGCGGCGTCCCCGCCGCTTCCGGGAGTGCGCACGCCGATCCGACTCACCGGACCGCTCCGCGGCGTGACCATCCACTCGACGCTCGCACCGGCCGCCCGCGCGACGAGCGCCTTCGAGATCCTCGATGCGCGTCTCGCGCTCGCGCTCGACGACTTCTGCGCCGTGCTCGAGCGACACGACGTGACCGAGCTCATCCACTACACGATGTATCGACCGCCCACGGCGGCCCCCCAGGACGGGAAATCCCAGATCCGCCACCCGGCGGGCCTCGCCATCGACGTGGGCGCGCTCAGGAAACGCGACGGGAGCTTCCTCGCGGTCGGCCCCCACTGGCCGAGCAGCATCGGCGCGAAAACCTGCGGCGAGGGCGCTCGCGAGCACTGGGCACGCGAAGCCCGTGAGCTCGTCAGCATCGTGTGCGAGGGCATGGACCGGCGGATCTTCCACTTCATCCTCACCCCCGATTTCGACGCCGCGCACGCCGATCACCTCCACCTCGAGATCAAACCGGCCACGCGCTGGTTCATCGTCAACTGAAAACGGCCGGTTGACGGTTGACAGGGGGCAGGCCCCCGGGGGAGCCTCGACTTAACTCATCATCGGAAGATGCCGCTCCTCAGCTCGAGCATCGTCAGGCACCAGCTCGCGACCGTAGAGCAGGTGGAGGAGGCACTGGCGCGCCAGTCCGCCTACGGCGGTGACCTATTGACCAACCTGCTCGAGGTTGCACCGCTCAGCGAGGAGCGGGTGGCGCGGGCGCTCTCGGAGTCCTTCGGCCTCGAGCCGGCGCCGATCGGCGAGCTCCCCCGACCGACCGAGCACGTGCGCCGGCTGGTCCCGTCCGACGTGGCCGAGCGCTTCGCCTGCCATCCGCTCGAGGAGCAAGCCGGAACGCTGGTGCTGGCAGTGAGCGAGCCGCTTCCGGCGGAGGTGGAGAGCGACCTCGCGTTCGCGCTCGGCGTCACCATCACGCAGCGGGTCGCCCCACTGGTGCGCGTGCGCCAGGCCGTGTCGCGAGACTACGGTCTCGCGCTCGATCCGCGCGTCGGGCGTGCCCTCGCGCGCCTCGAAGGTCGCTCCGATCCGAGCCCGAGCTTTCGCCCCGAGCCGGACACCCAGGTCGCCGATCGGCCCGACACCGTCGCCCCCCCTCCGCGACCCCCGACGGCCGTACCCGCGCAACCGCCCCCGGAACGCCCTGCCCGCGCCCCGCGCACCGCCGGCGGCCTGAAGGCGCTCGTTCGCGCCTCGCGCCCCGAGCCGCCGCGGGCTCGCCGCCTCGGACCCTACACGGCGGCGATGGCCGAGCGCGACCTGCTCGAGGCGCCCACGCGAGACGAGGCGCTCCGCGCGTTCTTCGACTTCACCCTGCAGTATTTCGAGTACTCGGCGCTGTTCGCCGTGCACGCCGATCTCGCCGAGGGTCGCGACGCCCACGGGCCGGGCGCCTCGCGGGCCAAGGTGCAATCCATCGGCGTCCCACTCGATCTTCCCGGCGTGCTCGCTCGAGCACGGGACGCCCAGAGCCACGAGCTGGTTCGCCTCGGCGGCGGCGGCCTCGACGCCGCCCTGGCGAAGGACCTCGAACGAAAGGCGGGCCCGCTCGTGCTCCTCTTGCCGATCCGGGTGCGCGGCCGCACGATCCTCATCGTCTACGGCGACCACGGCGAGTCCGACGTCGACCTCTACGCGATCGGGGACGTGATCTCGTTCGCACCGCACGTCGCCTCCGCACTCGAGCGGCTCATCGTGCAGAAGAAGCGAGGGCGCGGGGAGCAGCGTGCACTCGCCTCGCTCGCCCCGCCCCCGCGGCCGCGCCAACCCATCCCGGGACCCGAGGAGCGCGCTCAGGCGCTCGTCTCGATGCTCGGCGCGCGGCCGTACCGGCCCCACGCGACGTTCTCCGAGCCGCCGCCACCGCCCTCGGAGCCGCCCCCTCCCGACGAGCAACCCTCCGACCCGCCGCTCGTCCCGGACTTCGAATCGCTGGCGCCCCCGGATGTCAGCACGGCCGTGGCTCCCCCATCGACCGAAACGCCATCCCGTGCGGCCCGGCCCATCGCCCCTGCCCTCGGCAACGAAACGCAGCGCGCGAGCGCGCCTCCCCAATCGATTGCCGAAGCGCTCGCCCGCCCGGTCATCCAGGTGACGCGGCCCTCGGAGCTACCCACCGATCCTCCTCCGGGCGCCGACGCGAACGCCCCGCGCCGGTTCGCCTCCGTGCCGCCGTCGCTGATCGACGCCGGCTGGGAGGATCTCGCCGCGGGGCGCGTGCCGTACGGCCAGCGCGAGAGTGGCACCACGCCCGGCGTCGGCCTCCAGAAGAGCGCTTCGTCACCCGATGATTCGCCCGATATCTCGATCGGCGTGATGACGGACGTGGACAGCGCCGAGTTCACCGAGAACGAGGAAGGCGTTCCGCTGGCGCCAGGCTCGCGCTCGGCCGCTCACAGCGCGCGCCCGCTCCCCGCCCGCGCGAGCGCGCAGGATCAACAGCTGCCCTCCGTGATCGTCGATCGCACCGCTGATTGCCGACTGCTCGTCGACCAGCTGATCGCGGGCGACCCGACGGCGCTCGATCGCTTGATCGCAGCCGGAACGCCGGCCATCTCGGCGCTGGTCGCGGTATTTCCGGGCCCCCTCGAAGCGCCATCGTCTCGGCGAAGCGGCGGCGGGGTGCCACGCGCGTCCGAATCGGGTCCGGTACTGAAAGCGCTGGCCCGCATCGGGGTGGCCACCGTGCCGTTTCTGGTCGTTCGCACCCACGATGCGGACCCGGCGACCCGGAGCCTGGCCACCCGGCTGCTCGGCGAGATCCCCGCACCGGAAAGCGCCCGCGCCATCGCACGTCGCTTCTACGACGGTGACATCGACGTTCGGCGGGCCGCGCTCACCGCCGCGCGCCAGCTCGGGAGCTCGCCGGACACGATGACCGTGCTCGTCGCGGAGCTCGGTATCACGGCGGAAGATCGGATGAAGCCGACCGGCGTGCGGCTCACGGCGATGGAGGTGCTCTCCGACCTCAGGCACCCGCAGGCCATCCCGTACCTCGTGCTGGTACTCGAGGACAATCCCGTCGATCTGGTGCAGGCAGCACGCCGATCACTCGTGATCCTCGCACGCAACGATCTCGGAGCTCTAGCAACCGCCTGGAGCGCCTGGTGGCGAGCGAACAGCGGCCGCCACCGGATCGAATGGTTGATCGACGCGCTGACGCACGACTCGCGCGAGATCCGACGCGCCGCCGGCGAGGAGCTGAAGACCCTCACTCGTGAGTACTTCGGTTTTTACGACGATCTACCGGTCGCCGATCGCGTGCAGGCTCAAGAGCAGTACCGAGACTGGTGGGAATCGCGTGGAAAAGCTCGCTTTCGCGCCTAACCCAGGGTGACACCCACCTGAACGTGGGTGCGGTGAAAATAAGCACCCCTCGACAAGCGCGGGAGAGCCGTGCGAAAAGCGCCGGTCCATGGCCGGTGAACCCGACGGCGAATTCTCGGCGCTCCGCGCCGCAAACCTCGCATTCTCAGGCCGCCGGCAGAAGGGCGTTGCGCCCCTCGCCTCGATCGAGCTCAAGGTGAGCGATCCGCGCTCGAGCGTCTGGGAGGTCGCGGCGATGGCCTCCGTCGGCCTGCTCGCCACGCTCGTCGTCGTCGGATTCTGGCTGCTGTAGAGCGGTAGAGCAGATCTCGTAACCGGCGTTGACGGTTCCGAGGCGTGGCTTCGCCACGCGCGCTGCTTCGCAGCGCAGCTCTACTCCGTTCCTGGGGGCGTTCCCGCCCCCGCACAGGCAGGTATGCCGGTGCTCCCCCTCACCCGCTTTCGCGGGTGGGCTACTCCTCTTTGTCGCCCTTCTTTTCCTTCGGGCCCGACGCCTTCTTTGCGCCGGTGAGGTCGATGTCCCACTCGACCGTGTGTTCCTCACCCTGATAGGCGGGAACGATCACGTTCTGCATCGCGCGGAGCACGCATTTACCGACTGCCTTCTCCTCGTACTCGGCGTTGATCTTCGCCTCTTTGACGCGACCGTCGTTGGCGAAGATCAACGTCACCGTCGCGACGCCCTTCGGCGCTTTCTCGGTCACGGAATCAGGACAGGTCTCCGCCGAGCGCCCCGCACGCCTGAGCTCGAGGTCAGCTTGCTTGTCGTCCCACTGCCGCTTCTTCTCGTCCTCGGTCGCCGTCGGCTCGTCGTGCGAGCCCGAGCGCTTGTTGCTCTCGGCAAGCTGACTCGCGCCCTCCTTCTCCTGCTCGGCGAGCCAGGCGTCGGCCGACTTTACGTCTTGCTTCTCCTCGACGCCGCAGGCGACGAGCAAGAGGCCGAGTCCGATTGCACTGAGGATGGAGCGGGTCATGCGGCGTAGGCTAGCCCAAGGATGGTTTTGGCTTCAATTGAGACTCTTGCCGTGACATGCCCCTTGGATCTTTCCCAAATTGTTGGAATTCCTCTGTTTTTATTTACTTGATATATCCTATAGATTGACTAGGGTTTGGTCTCCCAAGGAGAACCACCCGTGAAATTCCCTCGATTGCCCGGGCGCTCGCTTTCTCTGCCGAGCGCATTGTTCAGCCTGACGACGTTGGTTAGCGCCCCGCTGCTCGCGCAAGCGCCGGCCGCGCCGCCACCCGCTCCGCCTGGCACCCCACCCGGAGCAGCTCCCTCGACTCCGCCCGCAGCACCGGTCGCCGCCCCGCCGCCGGCAGCCGCCGCGCCAGCGCCCACACCTGCTGCGGCGACGGCACCCCCGCCGGCTGCCGAGCCTTCGACTCCGCCGCCCGCTCCGGCTCATCCCGTTGCAGCGCCGGCTAGCCGTCCGATCGGGCTCGGTCCGGAAGCCGCGGTCGCCAGTCAGGCCGCCAAAGCAGACGGGAAGGACGCACCGCTCGAACCCCCGAAGATGGAGATCAGCTCGGGCGACGGTGCGCACCGCTTGAAGCTCTCCGGTCTCATCCACGCCGACGCACGGATGTTCTTCGCCGACTCGGGGGTGACGACGTTTGCGATCCGGCGCGCGCGCCCATCGCTCGACGCAACGGTCTACCGCTACTTCGATTTCAAGCTCCAGACCGACTTCGCGGGCAACACCGCGCAGCTCCTCGACGCCTACGGCAACCTCCACTTCATCGACGAAGTTCAGCTCATGCTCGGCAAGGGAAAGGGCCCGATCGGGCTCGAACGCCTGCAGAGTCCACGGGACATGACCTTCGCGGAGCGCGCGTTTCCGACGCTCCTCGTGCCCAACCGCGACGTGGGCGCCAAGCTCCACGGCAACATCGGCAAGGGGGCGCTCGAATGGGCACTCGGCATCTACAACGGCGTCCCGAACGGCAGGAGCGGCGACACCGACACCAACGACTCGAAAGACGTCGAAGGGCGGCTCTTCGTCTTGCCGTTCAAAGCGCTGGGCGTGGAGGCGCTCGAGGGCTTCGGACTCGGCGTTTCCGGGGCGATGGGCAACCAGCAGGGGGTTCTCCCCGGGTACGTCACGTCCGGCCAGCAGCAGTTTTTCTCGTACGCGGCATCGGCCACCGCCTTCGGCAAGCGACGGCTGATCTCCCCGCAAGGCTACTTCTACGGTGGCCCGGTCGGACTGATGAGCGAATTCGTGCGCGTCGAGGAGCACATCGTGAGTACCAACGGCGCGAGCGGCACCGTCGGTAGCACCGCGTTCCAGGTCGCGGGCTCGGTCGTCATCGGCGGTACGCCCTCTTACAAGGGCGTGAAGGTGAAGGCGCCGTTCGACCCGGAGCGCGGGACGTTCGGAGCTTTCGAGCTCAAGGCCCGCTACCACAGCATTCGCATCGGCGACCTGGCGTACGACCGCGGCTTTGCCAACCGCAACAGTGCCGCGACGCTGGCGCAAGCGTTCACCGTCGGCGGGACGCTCCACTTCGCCAACGGCCAGCGCGCCTTGCTCGACTACGAGCGCACCACCTTCCGCGGCGGCGCGCCGAACGGAGGCGATCGCAAGTTCGAGTCAGTGCTCGTCGCGCGGCTGCAGGCAAGCTTCTGAGTCGAGCGCGGCGTTCGCCGGGAGCTCCGCCCGGGCGGTCAGAGGTCCGTGATCAAATAGTCTTTGATCTTGTAGAGCAGCGCACGGTGGCTGATCTCGAGGACCTCGGCCGCCCGCGTGCGGTTGCCCTTGGTCTTCTGCAGCGCGCGGCGGATCAGGATTTCCTCGATGATGCGCATGGTCTTTTTTACGCTGAGCTCCCCGCTCGCGAGCTGCATCTGCACCGGATCGCGCGCTTCTCGCACGCGCTCCGGCAGATCCTGCGCCGTGATCGTGTCGCCCTCGGAGAGCACCATCGCGCGCTCGATCGTGTTCTCGAGCTCGCGCACGTTGCCGGGCCAGGCGTACTCGTAGAGGAGCCGCCGCGCCTCGGTGTCGAGCCCGCGGATGCTGGTTCCGAGCCGCGCGTTGTTGCGCGCCAGAAAATGGTCGATCAAGAGCGGGATGTCCTCGCGGCGCTCGCGGAGCGGCGGGCAATGGATCGGCAGCACGTTCAGGCGGTAAAAGAGGTCGTCGCGAAACCGCCCCGCCTTGGTCTCCGCCGGTAGGTCACGGTGCGTGGCGGTGACGATGCGGACGTCGACCTGGAGGTCACGCGTTTCGCCGAGGCGCCGGATCTTCTCGTCCTCCAGCACGCGAAGGAGCTTCACCTGCAGGCCGAGCGGGAGCTCGCCGATCTCGTCGAGGAACAGCGTGCCACCCGTCGCTTCCTCGAACAGACCGCGGCGGTCCTGCACGGCATCGGTGAAGGCGCCCTTCTTGTGGCCGAACAGCTCGCTCTCCAGCAGGTTCTCGGGGATCGCGCCGCAATTCACGGCCACGAACATGCCGCTCCGCTTGCTGCGCCGGTGGATCGCGCGCGCGACGAGCTCCTTGCCGGCGCCGCTCTCGCCCGTGATGAGTACCGTCGTCTTGTACTCGGCGATCTTCGCGATCGTGCGGAAGATGTCCTGCATCTTGGCGCTCTTCGCCAGGATGTCTTCGAAGCGGTGCTCCTTCCGGATCTCGTCGCGGAGGGCGCGGTTTTCGCGCCGGAGCGCCTCGCGCTCCTCGGCTTTCTTCAGCGCGAGCACGACCTCGTCCGGCTTGAACGGCTTTTGCACGTAGTCGTACGCGCCGCCCTTCATGGCCTCGAGGGCGAGGTCCATGTTGCCGTACGCGCTCATCACGATCACGGTGGCGTCGTTCCCCTTGGCCTTGAGCGTGGCGAGGAGGTCGAGGCCACCCATCTTCGGCATGCGCACGTCCGTCAGCACCACGTCGGGGCCGAAGGAGTCGACCAGGGTGAGCGCTTCCTCGCCCGTCGGCGCCGTCTCGACCTCGTAGCCGTGACGGCGGAGCAGCGTTCGGAGAACGAGCCGGAGGTTCTCCTCGTCATCGACCACGAGCACGCGTCGCACTGTGAAAAAAATGCTAGCGCGGCCTGGGTTAGGTACGCAAATGTTTCTGCCCCACCCCAAAATCGCGAAATAAAAGTGGGTACGGTCGATCTTGTGGCAAAAGTTCGGCGCCATGCTCGCCGGGGTCGATCAGCTGTTCGGTGGTCCGCTGTCCTCGCTTCGGAAGCGTTTGCGCGACGCTCGCGTCGGCGTGCTCACCCACGCTGCGAGCACCGATCGCCGCGGGCGCCACGTGCTCGCGGTACTGGCCGAGCTCGGTGTTTCGGTGCGCCTGGTGTTCGCTCCCGAGCACGGGCTCGAGGCCGACGCCCAGGCCGAGGAAGCCGTCGAGAGCGGCGACCCGACCGCGAACGATCGCCCGCCGGTGGTGAGCCTGTACGGCAAGACCCGCGAGGAGCTCGTGCCGCGCCCCGAGCAGCTCGGCGAGATCGACGTGCTCGTCATCGATCTGTGCGACGTCGGGTCACGTTACTACACCTACGTTTGGACCGCTCTGCTCGCCGCCCGCGCGGCACGCGAGGCGGGCGTCCACACCGTGGTGCTCGATCGACCGAACCCGCTCTCGGGCGATCCGGCGACGCTCGAGGGCGCGCCGCAGGACGCCGGGTTCCTCTCGTTCGTCGGCCTCGAGCCGCTGCCGATCCGGCACGCGCTGACGGTGGGCGAGATCCTCGCGCTGTTCATGGAGCGCGACGGCGCCACGCTCGGGCTCGAAGGCGCGTTTTCGGCGGTGCCCGTCCTCGGCTGGGAGCGCTACCGGACGGCTCTGGCGTGGGGCCGGCCCTTCGTCATGCCGAGCCCCAACATGCCCACGCTCGAGACCGCGCTGGTCTACCCGGGTGGTTGCCTGGTCGAGGGCACGAATCTGTCGGAAGGCCGCGGGACGACCGCACCCTTCCAGCTCGTCGGCGCGCCGTTCTTGAACGGCGAAGCGCTCTGCCAGGCTCTCTACGACACCGGCGCGCCCGGCGTGCTGATCCGCGCCGTGACCTTCCGCCCCACGTTCGAGAAGCACGCCGGAAAGCGTTGCCACGGCGTGATGCTGCACGTGACGAGCCCCGAGCTCTTCCGACCCGTCGGGACCTACCTGTCGCTGATCACGCTCGCTCGCGCCCAGGCACCGGATGAATTCGCCTTCCGCACCACGCCGTACGAATTCGAAACGACGGTTCCCGCGTTCGACCTCCTGACCGGCTCCGATCGCGCTCGGCAGGCGATCCTCGGCGGTGCGTCCGCGGACGAGGTGCAGCGCTTGGTGGCGCCGGTGCCCGCCGAGTGGCGGTCCGTGGTGGACGACGCCGAAACCCGCCTCGAACGCGCCAGAGCCTGATCGTCGGCGCGCGGGCGGATGCTCGCGGCGCGCAGTCGGTGATCAGCCCCGGATCGCGGCCTCGACGTCCGGGATCGCCTTCGGGACGTTCGCGGTCAGCACGTCGGCGCCGCCGTCGGTCACGAGGACATCGTCCTCGATGCGGATCCCGCGCACGTCGGAAAACCGCGCGAGCACCGTCCGATCGAGCACGGCTTCGAGGTCCCCGACTTCCTCCGGGCGCTCGAGCAGGTACGGGATGCGATAAAACCCCGGTTCGATGGTGACGATCATTCCCGTCACGAGGTCACGGTCGAGGCGCAAGTAGCGGTCGCCGAAGCTCGTCGAGCGAACGCGCCCCGGCGCGTAGCCGGCGCGGTCGCCGAGATCCTCCATGTCGTGCACGTCGAGGCCGAGCAGGTGGCCGACGCCGTGCGGAAAGAACAACGCGGCGGCGCCCCGCGCGTAGAGATCGTCGGGATCACCCCGGAAGATGCCGAGCGCGATCAAGGCGTCGAGCAGGGCCCGCCCGGCGGCACGGTGCACGTCCCGGTAGCGCACGCCGGGCCGCACCGTTGCGATCGCCGCGCGCTGGGCGGCGAGCACGGCCTCGTAGGCGTCGCGCTGGGTGGCGGAGAATCGACCGGAAACCGGCCACGTGCGCGTGACGTCGCTCGCCCACCCCTCGGGAGATTCCGCGCCCACGTCGGCGAGCAGGAGATCCGCCGGGTCGAGCACGCGATCGTGCCGCACGTCGTGCAGCACCTCGCCGTGCCGGGTGACGATCGGCTGGTAGGCGTGCGTGCAACCGGCGGCGATGATCTCGGCGTCCATCGCGGCAAGAACGACGGCTTCACGGATTCCGGGTCGCGTGGCGCGCATGCCCGCGCGGTGGGCACGGTCCGTCACCCGCGCGGCACGCCGCACCTGCTCGACGGCGGCCCCATCGTGAACGAGGCGAAGCTCGATCATGCGATCCGCCAGCTCGAGGTCCCGCCCCTCGAGCTCGGGCCCCGAGCCGGGCTCGACGTCACGCCCGACGAGCTCGCTCTGCCAGGCGGCGGTGTCCGCATCCTGCGCCGGCAACGTCGCGACGTCGGGCGACACCACGAGCTCCGACAGCGGTCGCACGTCGAGCCCGAGCTCGGCGGAGAGCTCTTCGAGCGACGGCTCGCGCCCGGTCCAGAGCGCCTCCTCGGGATCCGGAGGCTCGGCGTAGAGGACCGGGCCGTCGGGGCCGAGGACGAGAGCAGCGCCCTCGAGCTGACGCCCGACGAGGTAGAGAAAATGGCTCTCGGCGCGAAACGGATAGAGATTACCGGCGTAGTTGCGCGGTTTCGAAAGACCCGAGACGAACAGCGCAGGATGGGCGAACGAGCGGGAAAGGCGGGCTCGCCGCGCCGCAAAGGCTTCCGGGGGGCTGGGTTCGAGCCACATCTGCTGCGCGAAAATCGTCCGATCCGGTCGGCGCCGTCGCCCGTACGAAGGGGGGCGTCACGGGGCTTTCAGCTCCAGCAGCCTAGCAGATAGACTCGCGTCCGGCGTTCAACCGAAGGGATCCAATCATGGCGTTCAAGCTTTCGAAATCCATCTCCAGCGCGGCGGCCACCGGCCTCATCATCGGAGCCACGGCGTGTGGCGGCAGCGCTCCCCCCGCGGAGGCACCCGCCGCCGAGGCCGCGCCCGCCGCGGCGCCCGCCGAAGCCGCGCCGGCCGACCCCGCCGCTCCGGCGGCCGAAGCACCGGTCGCCACCGCCGAAGCCAAGGCCTGCTGCAAGGGCAAGAACGAATGCAAGGGCAAGGGCGGCTGCAAGACCGACACCAACGGCTGCGCCAACAAGAACGAGTGCAAGGGCAAGGGCGGCTGCAACATGCACTGTCCGAAGTGAGGAGCGCGTGAACCGCGTGGTCAGAGCAGCCTTTCGTCACCGCTCTGGCCACGTCGGGTTCCGCATCGCGTGACGATGACGACACCGCGCCTCGGCCTGCCCGATCTCGGCGTGGGCATCGGCCTGCGCGTGCCGCACTACCGCCGCGTGTTCGCGGAGCGTCCGCGCATCGATTTCGTCGAGGTGATCAGCGAGAATTTCATGCTCGGCGGCGGTCGCCCTCGACACCA
>Ga0315910_10002669_pt1 | contig 15475 bp, 11 predicted proteins | sample EdamamesoilMG_FD_204470 | JGI IMG/M metagenome (GOLD analysis project Ga0315910, IMG submission 204470) | Garden soil microbial communities collected in Santa Monica, California, United States - Edamame soil | ecosystem: Environmental > Terrestrial > Soil > Garden | place: USA: California... | reverse complement strand
CCTGGACGACGTCCGCGCCGCGCTCGGCTATGAGCAGATCAACCTGTGGGGCGGCAGCTACGGGACACGCGCCGCGCTGGTTTACCTGCGCGCGCACCCCGAGCACGTGCGCAGCGTGGTCCTGGACGGCTCCGCCCCCTTCGCGCTGCGCCTCCCGCTGTACGTCGCGCGCGACGCCGAGCGCGCGTTGGGGTTGTTGTACAGCGATTGCGAGCGGGATCCCGACTGCCAGCGGCGCTTCCCCGAGGCCCGGCGGCGTCTCTCCGAGCTCCTCGACGGGCTCGGTCCGTCCGGCGTGGAGGCCCGCTACCAGCACCCGCGCAGCGCAGCAGCCGAGAGCTCGAGCATCGATCGGGCCGGCCTCACCGGCGTGATCCGCAACCTGCTGTATGTCCCGCAGCTCGGCGCGCTGCTGCCGCTCGCCGTGGAGCGAGCCCTGGCGGGGGATTTCGGCGCGTTCGTCGCCGCCGCGGACGCGTTCGCGCGCGGGGTGCAGATCTCCACCGGCATGTTCCTGTCCATCGTGTGCGCCGAGGACGTCCCGCGCTTCAGCCTCAGCGAGGCAGACGGGCTGACACGCGGGACCTTCATGGGTGGCGAGTGGCTCTCGGACATGCGCGCCGAGTGCGACGCCTGGCCCGCGGCGCAGCTGCCCGAGTCGTATTTCGAACCTGTCAGCTCCGACACGCCGAGCCTGCTGCTCTCGGGCAATCTCGATCCCGTGACCCCACCGAGCTGGGGGCAGCAGGTCCAGAGCCAGCTGTCCCGCTCGCGGCACATCGTGGTGCCAGGGGGCGGTCACGGCACGAGCTCGCTCGGCTGTGTCCCCAACTTGATCGCGGAGTTTCTGGAGACGCTGGCCCCCGACGCGCTCGACGCGAGCTGCGTCGAGCGGCTCGCGCGCCCCGCTTTCTTCACCAGCCTGCAGGGGCCGAGTCCATGATCGAGGTCGAGGATCTGCACAAGCGCTACGGCGCCGTGCGCGCCGTGAACGGCGTGAGCTTTCGCGCCGAGAACGGCAAGGTCACCGGGTTGCTCGGCCCCAACGGCGCGGGCAAGACGACCACCTTGCGCATGCTCTCGTCGCTGATCCGCCCCGACGCCGGTCGCTCGCTGATCGACGGCATCGACGTGGCGCGCGATCGCCACGCTGCCCTCGCCCGGCTCGGCATCCTGCCGGACAGCCGCGGCCTGTATCCCCGGCTGACCGCGCGCGAGCACCTCCACTATTTCGGCAGCCTGCACGGCATCGATCGGCGCGCGCTGGAGAGACGCGTCGACGAGCTGATCGAGCTGCTCGACATGCCGCAAATCATCGACCGCCCCGTCGCGGGCTTCTCGCAGGGCGAGCGCACCAAGGTGGCGATCGGCCGCGCCCTCGTGCACGATCCGCCCAACGTGGTACTGGATGAAGCGACGAACGGGCTAGACGTCATGAGCACCCGGGCCATGCGCAGCGTCATCCGCGAGCTGTGCTCGCGCGGCCGCTGTGTGCTGTTCTCGAGCCACGTCATGCAAGAGGTCTCCGAGCTATGCGACCACATCGTCGTGTTCGCCGGTGGCCGAGTGGTGGCGGATGGCTCACCGGACACCCTGCGTCGGGACACCGGTGAGGCAAACCTGGAGGAGGCCTTCGTGAAGGTGATCGGCAGCACCGTCGGCCTGTCATGATCCGAGCGGTTTTTCACAAGGAGCTCGTCGACCACTGTCGCGATCGCCGCAGCATGCTCGGCGCGCTCGTGCTGCCGGTGCTGGGGCCATTGGTCCTGGTGGGCCTGTTCCGCCTGCTGTCTCAGCTCGGGGGTGATCCCCCCATCCAGCTCCCGGTCGTCGGCGCGGAGCACGCGCCGCGCCTCGTCGAGTACCTGAAGGCCAGCGGCGCCGAGCTGCTGCCCGCGCCTCCCAGTCCCGAGGAGAGCGTGCGGCGCGGCGACGTGGATGCCGTGCTGGTCATCGCTCCAGACTACGGCGAGCGCTTCGCGCTCGGGCGCAGCGCGCCCGTGCAGCTGATCGTGGATCAATCCCGCAGCGAAGCAGCGCGCACGGCGCGCCGGGTGACGCGGCTCGTGTATGGCTACGCGCAGAGCCTCGGCGCGCTGCGGCTGCTGGCGCGCGGCATCTCGCCAGAGGTGGCCACGCCGATCGAGCTCGAGGAGCTCGACCTGTCCACGCCGCAGAAGCTCGCTGCCAACCTGCTCAACGTGGTGCCGATGCTGCTGATGCTGGCCGCCTTCATGGGCGGCATGAACGTCGCCATCGACACCACGGCGGGCGAGCGCGAGCGGGGCTCCCTCGAGCCCTTGTTGCTCAATCCGGTGCCGCGCTACCGGCTGGTCCTGGGCAAATGGCTCACCACCGTGGTCTTCTCGACCGTCATCACCCTCGTCACCCTGGTCGGTCTGTCCTTGACCGTGCGCTTCTTGCCGCTCGAGGAGGTGGGCCTGAAAGTCCTGCTCGGGCCGGCAGAGGCGCTGTCCATGCTGGCGAGCGTGCTGCCGCTCACGCTGTTCGCGTCCGCGTTGCAGATGCTGATCGCCACCTTCGCGCGCAGCTTCAAGGAAGCGCAGACCTACCTGAGCTTGTTCAACCTGCTGCCGATGGCGCCGTCGATGGTGCTGATGCTGGAGCCGACGCGCACCGCCGCCTGGATGCTGCCGATCCCGGCGCTGGCGCAGGTGAGCACCCTGGTCGACGTGATGCGCGGCGAGAGCGTACCCGTCTGGCATTTTGGGCTGATCATGCTCAGCTCGCTCGCCTACACGGCGTTGTGCCTGTGGCTGCTGGTCCGCTTGCTGGGACGAGAGCAGATCATCTTCGGCCGCTCGTGAGCGCGGCGCTCTCGAGCGCTCGGCTCAGTTGATGCCGCCTGGCAACTCCTGGATGTAGAGGTCGTTCGAGCGCGTCAGCGGCACGATGATCTGCCGGCGCTTGGGATCGTAGCCGAGGTCACCGGGGGACTCGATGTCGCCGAGCAGCGTCTCGAGCACCAGGTTCGCGCCCAGCCCCGCGGGCGTGATGAATACGGAGGACGCCGCCGCCGAGGTGACCAGCAGACGCCCGCCGGGCGTGAGCACCATGCCGTTCACGTCGCCCCCTGGCGACTTGCCCACGAGCGAGCGTTGCCCCTGGCGGTCGAGCGCGAATACGTCACCGCCGCGCGACGCGACCAGCAACCGGCCCTTGGTCACACACAAAGCGGTCGGCTCCGCCAGGTCCCCGCCCTTGGCCAGAACCTTGACGGCGCGCTGAGCGTCGACCACGTACACGGCGTCCGAGCCGCTCTTGCCGAGCTCGCCCGAGTCCGTGCGCTTGCCCAGGCCGCTGTCGGTGACGAACAGCATCCCGCCGGCGCCGGGAGCGATGTCGTTCAGGAACGTCGCGCCCGGAAAGGCCACGTCGCCCAGCGATTTGCCGCTCGTGCGATCGTAGGCACGCAGCGTGTCGATATCGGTGACGAACAGAGTGTCGCCGATCAGCGCCATGCCCTTCGGGGCATTCAACGGCGCGCCCGACCGAGCCGCGTCGATCCAGCGCAGCTCGGCCAACGTTCCGTCGGGGCTGACCCGAGAGATGAAGCCGTCGTTATCCGCGTCGACCAGCCCGCCGCCGACGTTGCTGACGAGATACACGTCCGCCGCTGCGTCATACAGCGCCGCCCTGGGCGCCGAGAACCCGGCGTCACGCAGCCAGATCGGCGGCACGGGCGCGAAGGCGAAAGGATCCTGCGGCTCCTGTGGGAACTGCTCGACGACGGCCGGCCGCGGCTTCTGCGGCGCATAACAGGCCAGAACCAAGACCAGAGCCCACAGCGGCCGCCTCCACACGAACAATGGCAGCTCCCGCAACCCGGAGAATGGCTGGAACATGGCCCAAACTGACCACGCGAGGCTGAAAAAGACAAGGCGTCCGCGGGGCGCCAGGTGATACTCCCCCCGCCTCCTTCGGTCCTCATTTTCGGGCAGCCGAGGGCGCCCGTTCCACCGACGCCGCGAGGCGGCAATACCCGCGCCCTCGCCTGAAATTCGACCGCCCCGAAGCACCATGAATATCGTTTTACTGGAGCCCAGCGAGCTGCCGCCGAGCGGCGAGCTCGTGCTCGCTGCGGGCGACCACCGCGCGACGCATCTGCTCGAGGTCCTGCGCGTCCAGCTCGGCGCCCGCGTGCGGGTCGGAGTGCTCGACGGGCCGCGCGGCGAGGCCGAGGTCACCCGGATCGACGGGCGCGCCGTGACCCTGCGCTGCCGCTGTGACGAAGCGCCTCTGCCCGCGGGGTCCGACACGCTGCTGCTCGCCTTCGCTCGCCCCAAGGTGTTACAGCGCTGCCTCGAGCACGCGACGGCCCTCGGCTTCGGCCGCATCGTGTTGTTCCGCAGCCGCCGGGTCGAAAAGTCGCACCTCTCGAGCCACGCCATGGATCCGCTGGCGATCGAGCAGCGGCTGCGGCGCGGGCTCGAGCAGTCGCGCCGCACGATGCGGCCGAGCGTGCACATGGTGGGCCGCTTCCGCGAGCTGGTCGAGCACGAGCTCGATCGGTTGGTGCCCGCCGACAACCGCTTCCTCGCGGACGAAGACGCTCCGGAAGAGGCCGCCTTGACCGAGCCGTCGGCGGCGCCGCTGTGCCTGGTGATCGGCCCTGAGGGAGGGCTGATCCCCTACGAGCTCGAGCAGCTCGCGTCGCGCGGCTTTCGGCTGGTGCGCGCGGGTCGCGAGCCGCTGCGCGTGGAGACTGCGCTCTCGTACCTGACCGGACAGCTGCGCGCGGCGCAGGCGCGCTCGACGCGAGCTGCCCCCGCGCCGAGCTGCAGCACCTGAGTCACTCCGCCGTCTTCGGCGCCACGTCCACGGGCGCGTCGCCGAGCAGCTGACCGAGCTCGTGCTCGCCGCGATCCTCCGCAGCGGAGCGCCGCCGACGAGCGAGCCACTCGCGCGCGTCATCGAACAGCGAGTATGCGACCGGCACGGCCAGCAGCGTGAGCAGCAGCGAGAAGGTTTGCCCGCCGATGACGATGCCCGAGATGTTGCGGTTGCTGCCCGAGCCGATCCCGCGCGACAGCGCCAGCGGGATCATGCCTGCCACGAACGCGAAGGTCGTCATGAGGATAGGACGGAGCCTGTCGCGATTGGCCTCCATGATCGCGTCCAGCCGCGAGCGCCCGAGCGCGCGCAGGTGGTTGGTGTGGTCGATCTGCAAGATCGAGTTCTTCTTCACCACGCCGAACAACACCAGCAGGCCGAGCGCAGACATCAAGTTCAGGCCCTGCTTGAACAGGATCAAGGACAAGAGCGCGAACGGCACGGTGAGCGGCAAGGAGATCAAGATGATCACCGGGTACAGCCAGCTCTCGAACTGCGCGGCCAAGATCAGGTACATGAAGACGAACGAGAGGGCGAACGCGAGCGCGAAGCCGGCGCCGAGCTCGGACGACGACTTGGAGCGCCCGGTGGGTACGAAGCGGTACTCTGGCGAGGTGCCTTGCTTCGCGAATGCGGCCTTCATCACCTGGACCACGTCGCTCTCGCCGAAGCCCGGCGCCACGTTGGCCATGAACGTGACCTGGCGCTGGCGGCCGAGGCGGTTCACCTGAGAGGGGCCCGTCCCTTCCGCCGTGGTGACCACGCTCGTGAGCGGAACCGTCCCGTATTTGCGCGACGGCACGGTCATCAGCGAGATGCCGCTCATGTCACGACGATACTCGGGAGCGGCGCGCAATCGGACGTCGTACTCCTCGCCGTGCTCGGCATACGATGAGGCCTTCACGCCAGCGACCAGCATGCGCAGCGTGCTGGCCACGTCCGCCACGCTGACGCCGAGGTCGGCGGCGCGATCGCGATCGATCGAGACCTTGATCTCGGGTTTACCGGTGATGAGGTTCGTGTCGTAGTCCACGACCGAGGGGTGCTGCTTGATTTCGCCGCTCATCTTCGAGGCGATCTCCTCCAGCTTCTTCAGGTCGGGGCCGGCGAGCACGTACTGCACGGCGGCCGTCGAGGCGCCCGTGGCGAACGCGGCCACCTCGGCCACGCTCACGCGCAGCTCGGGCCCCAGCTTGGAGAGCACCTGCTTGCGCGTGCGATCCATCAGCTCGAGCTGCGTCACCTCGCGCTGCTTGGGGTCGATCAGCGACACGTAGATGCTGGCCAGGTTCTGCACCTGCGCGTCGCCACCGGCGACCGTCGTCACCGTATGCGCGACGCCGTCCATGGCTCGCACCTGCTGAGCGACGCGCTCCGAGATCAGCGCCGTCTCGCTGGCGCTCGTGCCCTCTGGAGCTCGCAAGCTGACCTCGAACTGCGCCTGATCGTCCACCGGGACGAAGCCGGTCGGGATGTGCTTCATCAGCGGCCCGCAGGATCCGAGCGAGAGCACCGAGGCGAGCACGATCACCCAGCGACGCCGCATCGACCAGCCGAGCAGCCTCATGTAGACGCGCTCGATCGGCCTGTAGAAGAAGTCCACGAGGCGGCCGAGGCCCTTACCCGACTCGTGTTTCTCGGCACGCAGCAAGCGCGCGCTCATGGTGGGCGTCAACGCGAAGCTGACGAACAGCGACACGCCGACCGCGAAGGCCATGGTGTAGCCGAAGTTCTTCAAGAAGCGCCCGGGGATGCCGCCGACGAACGCGACGGGAACGAACACCGCCATCAAAGACAGGGTCGTGGCCAGCACGGGCAGGCCGATCTCGCGCGTCGCGAGCACCGCCGCCGGGAACGGCTTCATGCCCTTCTCGTCGATGTAGCGCACGATGTTCTCGAGCACGACGATCGCGTCGTCGATCACGATACCGACCGCCAGCGCCAGCGCCAGCAGGGTCAGCATGTTGAGCGAGAACCCCTGGAACCACATCAAGGCGAACGTGCCCACGATGGAGATCGGGATCGAGATGGCCGCGATCAGCGTGCTGCGGGCGTTGCCGAGGAACAGCAGCACGACGATCGCCGCGAGCACGGCACCGACAACCAAGTGCTCCTTGACCGCTCCCACGCTGGTGCGGATCGAGGCCGAGTTGTCGCGGATGACCTCCAGCTTCACCGCGCCGGGCAGCGTCTGCCGCACCTCATCCAGGCGCTTGAGCACGGTATCGACGACCTGCACGGTGTTCGTGCCAGACTGCTTTTGGACCGAGAGCACGACCGTCTGCTCGCCGTCGTAGCTCGCGATGCTGGTCAGCTCCTCTTCCCCGTCGACGACCTCGGCGACGTCAGAGACACGAATCGTGTGATCGCTGTCGTTGGCCAGCACCAGCCGGCCGATGGCGTCGACCGAGTCGACGCGGCCCTGGATGCGCAACGTGATCGCCTGCGGGCCGGTGTCCACACTGCCGCCGGGCGTTGTCAGGTTCTGCGAGGCCAGCGCGCGCTGCACGTCGACCGCGCTCAGGTTGAACGAGCGCAGCTTCATCGGGTCCATGCGCACGTGGATCTGACGGGCACGGCCGCCGACGATCGTGACCTGGCCAACGCCGGACACGCTCTCGATCTGGCGCCGCACGCGCTTGTCGGCGATCTCTGTCACCTCACGGATGGGCAACTCGGAGCGCAGCGCGACCAACAGCACGGGCGCGGCCTGGGGATCCACCTTGCTCACGATCGGGGCGTCGATGCCCTGCGGCAGATCGCGCAGCACGTTGTTGACCTTGTCGCGCACGTCCTGCGCGGCGATGTCCGCCGGTTTGTCCAGCTTGAAGGCGATCGCCACCTGCGAAAAGCCCTCGCTCGAGGTCGAGCGCAGCTCGTCGATACCGTCGATGGTATTGACCGCGCCCTCGATCTTGTCGCTGATGTCGGTCTCGACCTCTTCCGGAGCGGCACCTTCGAGCGTGGTCGTCACCAGCACGAAAGGCAGGTCGATGTTGGGGAACTGATCGAGGCCGAGCCGAGTGTAGCCGACCCCGCCCAGCACGACGATCACGAGCATCAAGACGCCGGCGAACACCGGGCGCCGGACACAGATCTGAGCGAGCCACTGCATGGATTACTGCTCCCATGGCCGCGGCGCAGACGCGCCGAGACCGTCGGTTGACGACCGGAAGAACGAACGACTCATTGGACGGCCTGGCCGTTCTGGAGCTTCTCGGGATCGGAGACGACGACCGTCTCGTTTGTACCCACGCCGCGCAGCACCGCGACGCGCTCGCCCAGGGCGGGTCCGAGCGCCACCACGCGCTCCTCGACGCGGCCGTCCTGGACGACGAACAGCCGGGACTGCGCGTCGCGCGTCAGCAGCGACGCGCGCGGCACGCTCGGCAAGCGCTGCGAGCCCACCGACAGCTCGACGTCGGCGAACATGCCGGGCAGGAGCGCGCGCTCGGGGTTATCCACGACGGCCTCCACGATGAGATCACGCGTGCTGGCGCGCACGACGCCCGAGATGTAGCGGATCTTGCCGGAAAAACGCCGCCCGGGATACGCGGACACGCCGAACTGCACCTCGGCGCCCAGCCCCACGCGCGAGACGTCGGCCTCGGGCACCGCCAGCTCGAGGCGCAGCGGGTCGACAGCCACGAGCGTCGCGACCTTCGAGTCCTGGCGCACGTACTGACCGACCTCGATGAAACGCTCCGCGATGATGCCCGCGAACGGCGCGCGCACGATGCCGTCACCCACGTTCTGAGCCGCCAGCGCCGCGCGAGCCGTGGCCGCTTGGGCCGAAAGCGGCAGCGTGCGGCACTGAGTGATCTTCTGCTGGTACTCGAGATCGCTGACGGCCCCCCGCTCCTTCAGCTTCTCGTAGCGCGTGCACTCGTCTCGAGCTTGCTCGTTCTGAGCGGCCGCGCTGCGCGCCTGCGCGTCGGCTTCGGCAGCAGACAGCGTCGCCGCGCGCACGTCCAGGGTCGCCAGCACCTGCCCTGGCTTGACCGCCATGCCGCGCTCCACGCTGACTTTCAGCACGCGTCCGGTCGCGTTCGCCGCCAAATCGACCTCGCGATCGCCACGCAGCGTGCCGGTCAGGCGCAAGGTCTTCGGGACCTCGAGCAGTGTGGCCGGCTCGGTCCGGACGCTGGCCGTCGCGCTAGCGGCAGCAGGCGGTTCCGCCGCCTCGGTCGGGCTGGGTCTACACCCCGCGAGCGTCGACAACCCGAGCGCGCTCGAAAGGATCCATGACGGCAGAGCTCTCACGTTCAGCATCTCTTCTTCATTTCCGCGCGCTCGGAGCGCGCTCGGTCGAAATTGGGACGCCCGCGCTGAGGCGCAGCGCCGCGCGCGCAGAGGCCAGATCGAAATCGGCCTGAATCTGCGCTGCCGAGGCCAGGAAGGCGTCCCGCTGGGCCTCTGTCACGTCGAGCTGGGTGGCGGCGCCGACCGTGTAGCGCTCCTGGGCGAGCAGCGCCGCGCGGGCGGCAGCGCGGGACTCGGCCCGCGCCGCGCGACTCTTGGCGATCCCGTTCTCGACGCGTTGAAACGCTTCGAAGGCCGCGTCCGCGATCGCGCGCTGCGTGCGCTCGCGCCGCACCGTCTGCGCCTCCAGCGCCGCCTGTTGCGCGCCGTCCGTCGCCATCGTGCCGTAATCGAGCCGCCAGGTGAGCATCAGCTGCAGCGAGTAGTTCGCGACCTTGCCGTTGAACCCGGTGGCGTTGCTCATCCGCTCCTGGGCGGAGCCAGACAAGGTCGGTAACAGGCTCATCCGCGCGGCCTTGCGGCCCTGCTCGGCGGCCTCTTCGAGGTGTCCGGCGACATGGTTCGCCGGGTTGTCGGCCGCGAGCGCGAGCCAGTCGTCCAGCGAACCCTCGGAGTGCAGGTCATCCACCGACGGATTGGTCTCGGAGGCCTCGGGGGTCAGCCCGCTGAGCGTCTCCAGCGCGCGCCCCGCGAGCGACACGCCGAGCTGTGCGTCTGCCAGGTCCCGGCGCGTACGCTCCACGTTCGCGGATGCTCGCTCCAGATCGAGATCGGTCGCGGCGCCCGCCGCGCGCCGCGCGTCGACGTAGCTGCGGTTGGCCTCCGCGGCGCCGATGCTCTCGTTCGCCGAGCGAACGAGCGCCGACGCGCCGACATACTGGTAGTAGGCGCGGGCGACGTCGCGCGAGACTTCGATGCCCGTCAAGTCGCGCTGTGCGGTAGCGCTGCGCGCCAGCGCTCGCGCGGACTTGTAGCGGTGGTAGTTGCCCAGGTCGACGATCGGCACGTCCAGCTGAATCACCGCGTCGAGCTGATCCTGCGGCGTGATCACCAGGGGCTCGTCCACGCCGGGCAGCTGGGCCGCGACCTCGCGCTCGTTGCGCGTGTAGATGCCGCGCGCGGTCAACGCCGGCGTGAGCCGGCCCAGCGCGGCGTCTGCCTCGGAGTCGCGCTGCCGCTCGACCGCGGAGGCCTCTCGAGCGTCGAAGCTCTGTGCTTTGGCTCGCTCCAGGAACGCATCCAGCGGCTGCGTGGCAGCGGCGCCCCCGGCGAGCGGCACGACGAGCCCGACGACCCGACATAACATATTGATCCGTAAGGACATTTTCATCGGCTTTTACCTCGCGCACGGCGCTGCGCCGGCGCTTCGAGCGTGCCGCCCGCCGCCGCAACCCCGCTCGCGGCCAGCAACACATCGACGACCTCTCGGGCGAAATTCGATAGCGACAGGCCCCCCACGTCCCGCGCGAGCAGCTCGCTCATGCAGAAGTGGTGCAGGCTGCCGAGCAGCATGCGGGCCAAAACCTGCGGATCGCGGCGCGTGATGCGGCCGGCGTCCATTTCTCTCTGGAAGAAGCTGCTGAAGGCGGTCACCACGCGGCGGTAGCGCTGGTTGCGCTCGGCCCCGCACGCCAGCTCCCGCTCCGGGTTGGACCAAGACATCATCATCACCGGCACGGCGACGCGCCCGAGCTCCAGAAAATGCTCGGCAAAAGCCACGAGGTTGGCGCGCAGGTCGCCCGTGCCCGCTCGCTCGGGCAGGCTCTCGATGAAAGAGAGCGCCTGGTCCGGATCGAAGCGCATCGCCGCGCGGAACAGCTCCTCTTTCGATTTGAAACGGTGAAACAGCGTGCCCTCGGCGACCCCCGCACGGCGCGCCACTTCCGAGGTGGTCGCCCGGATGCCGTGCTCGAGAAACACCTCGCGAGCCACCTCGAGCAGGCGCTCGTTGCTGATCACGGGCGGGCGCCCGCGCGGTCGTGCTTCGGCCTCTACCGCGGGTGCAGGTGCCGGCTCGGAGCCGCTGCGTGGCGCTGGACGATCGATCTGGGCCATCGGGCAATTATTGAGTCGCGACTCATATAGTGACCGGATGCGGGAGCGCAAGGCGTAGCCGCCCGCTCCGGGCGGGTGATGCTCGCTTTCGAAACGCCATCACGCAGGCGCGAGTGGCCGCCGGAGGCTTCGTCCCTGGCGGCGAGACAAAGCCACGCGCTGCACCGCGCACACGAGACTCACCCCTACGGTGGTCATCGCCCGCTCAGGACGCAGAGACGCCCGGCTCGCCGGCGTCGCTTTGCATTCGCGGGCGGGACGAGCGCAAAGCCTGGCCCAGGCTGCGCGAGGCTCAGAACGGAATGTCGCGGATGACTTCGGAGTCACCGCGCGGCGCGTCCTGCTTGGGCGGCGCCTTCGGTGGGGGCGGAGGCGGCGGCGGATCTTCCGCTTCGGGCTTGGAACGTGGCTCGTCCGACTCCTCGTCGGAGCCGGCGGTGGGACGCATCCCTACCCGCTGCGTCTTGCCCGGAATGCTGGGCGAAGCGCTGCGCCTCGGCGCGGACGCGCCCTGGGCAGGTTTGGCCTTGCTGCCCATGGCCACCGCGGCTTGCGGCTTGCCCGGCTTGCGCCCCTTGCCGTCCGCTGTCGGCAAGTCGGCGACATCGACGGCGTCCAGCGTCTCGTCCAGCTTGGCGAGCTCGTTGGCGGCGCGCGTTCGGCGGTCCGCGTCGACCTCTGGCGTCTTGGCGACGGTGTCGAGCAGCCGCCGGCGCTCTTCGAGGTCAGGCGAGTCGTTCGCCGCCCGCAGGATCTCGTCCGCCCAGCGCTGCTCGATATCGCGATAGGTATCGGTCTGCCGCAGGGTGCTGTCTTGAGGGATGTCGGCCAGGCGGCGGTGCGCCATCACGATGTTCGTGTCGGCGAGCACCCGCGCTTCCTCCAGCACCTTGGTGGGTCCGTCCGACGCCGCAGGCGGCTCGGGCGCAGCGGCGGGTTCTGCCGGCTCGGCTGGCTCAGCCACCTCGGCAGCCTCGACCCGCACGCTGGTCACCGTGGGTGCTTCCTCCGAGGAACGGAGAGCCAGCACGATCACGGCTCCGATCAAGGCAACGCCCCCCGCGTACAAAGCCATGGTGCCGCGGCCGGAGCTGGTCCGCGGGACCGCCACCGGCATCGCGTCCTGGGCGTGCGCCGAGACCGGCGAGGCCTGCATCACCACGTCCTCGACCCCGGCGGGAACGAACTTCAGACGCACATCACCGAGCTCGACCACGTCACCGCTGCGAAGCATGGCGCTGGGCAGGTCGGCACCGTTGATACGCAGCCCGTTCGAGCTGCCTTGATCGAGGATCATCAGGCCGTGCTCGGTGCGCAGGACCTCGACGTGCACCCGGCTGACGGAGGCGTCATCCAAGGCGATCTGGCATTCCTCACCGCGCCCGATCAGCAGCTTGTGCTCGAGCAACGGGTAGACGGTACCCACGTTGGGCCCCTGAACGACGACCAGACGATCGGGCAGCTGCGCGGCCGTGACCGCTTGATCGAGCGCCTTGGCCTCGACCGCCTGCTGATCTTCATCCATCAATTCCAGCCGGTAGTCGCCGAGCTGGATGGTGTCGCCGTGCTGCAGCTTCCGCCGACCGGTGACCCGCTCGCCGTTGACGAACGACCCCGTGTAGCTGCCGTTATCCTCGATGTGCCACTCGTCGTCGCCGTCGCGAGAAATGCGCGCGTGAGCACGAGAGATATTGCGTTCGGTCAGACGGATGGTGCTGTCTTCGGCGCGCCCTACCGAGTAATCCCCGCGCACCAATTTGACCACGGTGCGGTTCGACTCGTCGTCGACCACGCAAAGCTTCCACATCGCCACCCATTTTATGCCTTGAAACAAAGCCCACGCCAAGCACACGGAGCGGCCGATTTGTGCTCGCACCGGGCTTGGCGGTCGTTCCGCCGTCAGTCATCCGCCCGTTCGAAGGTCAGCCGCGAGACCGAACAGCGCATCATGGACGCTGGGCCGGACCGAACGGATCACGATATTGTCGCGGCTCGGCCATACGCGGTTGGTCAAGAGCACGACGACGATGTCGGCGTCTGGGTCACACCAGAGACTGGTGCCGGTAAAACCCAGGTGCCCGAAAGCGTCGGGGCTGAAGCTCGGCCCCGCCGACGATCCGGTCTCCGCCTTTCCATCGAAGCCCATCCGCAAGGAGCCGCCGGGGCGGGGTTTGACGAGCTCGAGCGCTCGAGCCCGCGCCATCCAATCCGAGCGTCCCGCGACCGCATCGAGCATGGCCCTGCCGAAGCCGAGCACGTCCTGCGCCGTGCCGAACAGACCAGCGTGGCCGGCCAGACCCCTGCCCACGAGCTCCCAACAGTTGTCGTCGTGGACGACGCCGAGCAGCTCGCCCCCGCGCGCCTCGACCACCTCCGTCGGCGCGACGCGCCCGATGAAGGCCATACCGAGCCGCCGCCCGAGATCACTCGCGCACCCCACCCCTATTCCCAGGGGCGCGCTCACCTCGCGCTCCAGCAGCCGCTCGAGGGATAACCCGGAGGCCTCGCTCAGCGCACGCCCGAGCAGGATGTAACCGAGGTCGCTGTAGAGAGGTGGAAAGCCTTCGTCAGGCGCCGGTCCACGACATTCATCGCGACGCGCATTGGCGCAGCGCTCCAGCCAGGGGTCGACGTCGGCGGGGGGTCCCTCCTGCCCGTCACCGAGGCGTAGGTGTGCGACGAGCCCAGCACGATGCGACCCGAGCAGCGCGAGGCTCGAGGCCTCGCTCTGAGTGCCGCGCGCGGCATCGAGCAACGCGACGAGCGGAGTGGCAAACGAGGCCTTCTCGTGCGCGAGCCAGCGCGCAGCGAGCGCCATGACCATCGGCTTCGTCAGCGAGGCGAGATCGTAGATGGTGTCGTGCGTGACGGGGTGTGGCTCCGCCGAGGTGAGCACGCCTGCAACACCGGACGCCATGAGCCAGCGCCCATTTCGGTACGCAGCGAGCGCCGCGCTCGCCCCCGGGGCGGCACCGGTAGCCAAGATGTAGCGCTTAAGGACCTGGCCGATTTCGTCGTGGATCAAGCGAGCTTGTCTCTCGAGAGGCGCTAGATGAAGAAAGCCCGAGCGTGACCAATGGCTGAGTTTACCTGGGAGGCTCGCGGTCGCACGGGCGAGCTGCGCGCTGGCACGATGGTCGCCGAGAATGCCGAGGCCGTCAACACGCGCCTGCGCAAGCAGAACCTCAACCCCGTCAAGGTCAAGAAGAAGCCGCTGTCGATCAACATCCAGATCGGCACGGGCGTCGACACCAAGGACCTGGTGACCTTCACCCGGCTGTTCGCGACGATGATCGACGCGGGTCTGCCGCTGGTCCAGTGCCTCGACATCCTCGCCTCTCAGCAGCCGAAGCCGGCCTTCGCGGCCGTGCTCAAGGACATCAAGAACTCGGTCGAGGGAGGCTCCACGTTCAGCGATGCGCTGCGCAAGCACCCGCGCATCTTCGACGAGCTCTTCGTCAACCTGATCCAGGCCGGTGAGGCCGGCGGTATCCTGGACAGCATCCTCGGCCGGTTGTCGATCTACCTGGAGAAGCGCCAGAAGCTGGTGCGCCAGGTCAAGGGCGCGCTCAGCTATCCGACGATCGTCTTCTGCATCGCGATCGGCGTGATGGGCGTCATGCTCACGTTCGTCATCCCCGCCTTCGAGAACATGTTCAAGGAGTTCGGCGGCGGCAAAGACAACCTGCCGGCGCTGACCAAGTTCATGGTCGCGCTCTCGCACGGCTTCGTCTCGTTCTTGCCGGTGACCGTGATCGGCGTCGCGGGCTTCGTGTTCGGCTTCACTTACATGCTCAAGCAGCCGAAAGGCCGGCGCGTCTTCGACACCACCCTGCTCAAGCTGCCGGTGATCGGCAACGTGCTGCAGAAGATCTCGGTCGCGCGCTTCACGCGCACGCTCGGGACGCTGATGCAGTCCGGTGTGCCGATCCTCGACGCGCTCGAGATCTGCGCCAAGACCTCGGGCAACGTGCGCATCGAGAGCGGCATCATGCACGTTCGCCAGCGCATCAGCGAAGGCCAGAGCATGGCCGAGCCGCTGACGGAGGCGAAGGTCTTCCCCGACATGGTGGTGCAAATGATCGGCGTCGGCGAGCAGACCGGCGCACTCGATCAGATGCTCAACAAGATCGCCGATTTCTACGAAGAGGAGACGGACGTGGCCGTGGCGTCGATGACCAGCATGCTCGAGCCGATCATGATGGTCGGCATCGGCGGGATGGTCGGCGTGGTGCTGGTCTCGATGTATCTTCCGATCTTCGAGCTGGCCGGCAACATCACAGGCGACTGAGTCTTGGCCGTC
>Ga0315910_10002668_pt1 | contig 15476 bp, 12 predicted proteins | sample EdamamesoilMG_FD_204470 | JGI IMG/M metagenome (GOLD analysis project Ga0315910, IMG submission 204470) | Garden soil microbial communities collected in Santa Monica, California, United States - Edamame soil | ecosystem: Environmental > Terrestrial > Soil > Garden | place: USA: California... | reverse complement strand
TGCTTACGAAAACGTGACAATCACCGGCCTTACGGACGCGTGATCATCAGTCGGTAATCGGCCGCGGGATTATTTGTAAGGGCATCGGAGACTTCCACTGACTTCACGCTGTTCGAACCAGTTTCACTGACGATGACCGGCAGGCTCCATGCGCCGGCGACGTTGGTGACAAGACCAGCCCAGGCGTTGGAATTACCCAAAGCGACCGTGCGTTGCAGATGGAGGGCGACGTCGGTCGCATTGGTGTTGCGCGAGAACCGCAGCCTCGCTTGCTTATCAATCGCAGCAATGGTCAGCGGCGCGAAGGACGTGGCGTTGGTAAGTCCGGTGCCAGTTGCCCATTCGTATCCGTTGGACGCGCCGTCGCCATCGGGGTCGGCCTCAAAGCTGGCATTGGTGCCGACAATGCCGAGGAAATCGCACCAGCTTTGAAAATCCATTGCCGGGACTGCATGCGTATGTACGGGGAGTTGCGCCTCAGTCATCACGAATTGTTCCGTGCCGTAGGTGGCGCCGGGCTGGCCGGTCGGCGCGCCTACCGGAATGCGGCCCCGGAGATCAGGGAGCGCAAAAATCGTCACCCCATCACCCCCATAAAAGTACGAGATCACACCGAACAATGCCGGATACGCTGCGACGCTCAACAGTTGCCCGTCGCACAAGGTCCAACCGCCGGGCAGGTTCGTGCCGGCATAGAGTTGGATCTGACCGATCATCTTATTGGTCGCCTGCACGAATGGAGAGGGAACTTCGCCGTTGGTGGAAATGAGAAACTTCACTGCTAACGACGGTTGGATGAGAGTCTGCGGTTGAGGCGGATTGCTTCCCACGAAACTCGTCAGACGAACGATCGGCGGCACTGTTGGCAATGTGTGTTGATGCGATGGCATCTGCGCCACAGTCATAGTCACATTTTCAACCCCGACCAGCTCTGCCAGTGAGCGCGCGGTCAGTCCCGGTCCCTGGCCAATGCTCGTGGCCGCACGACCGCGCAGGTCAGGAAGCCCAAAGGTCGTCTGCCCGTTTCCACCGAAATTGTTGCGAAGGAGTGAGAAGAGGGCCGTGTTTTGAGCAACAGGAAGAAGCTGACCTTCAGTTCGCGGTGCATTGTTAAAACCACCAGTGAAGGAGAACGGACCCGCGAAAAAGGCGATCTCGCCCATGAACGGCTCATACGTCGTTTGGGATTCGTTCGGAAAATTCCCCACATGGTAAATGACCGAGCTCATACCGATGTAAGGCTGGCGGTTGGGCCGTTGCCCTCCAGAACCGGCGGGCCCGGTCAGGCTGTTCGGCGATGGGATCGCATGTGTGTGAACGGGAATCGCAGAGACGGAAAGAGCGGACTCCATAGCGCCGATTTGTTCGCCGAGCACGATGGGAGCCAAGCCCGGTCCTTGACCGACCGTCACCACTACGCGCGATCTGGTATCGGGCAGCGCAAAGGTGTTTGTTCCATCACCACCGTAATAAGAAGTTCCGAAGAGAGAAAACAGCTCCACGTTATCAGTGATACTGAGCGACTGGCCGTGACAGAGCATCCAGCCAGCCGGCGCGAAGTTACCCGCGAACAGCCGCACCTCTCCATAGAATGGCGGATAAGCGGAAAATCCCGAAGATGCATAATAGCCATTGGTGCAGATGATGTAATTAAGTTCGAGCGACGGCTGCGCGAGCGTGATGGGTTGTCCGCCGCCCGCCCGACCGCTGGCCACGTTGGTCATGGCAAACATGACGTTCGCCCCGCGGGCCACTCCCAGCTGGTTTGAGGTCACCGCGCGAAAATGGTAGGCGTGCGGCACCAACCCGGAAATCGATTGCGAAAAATTGGTGGTTGTCGGGCCTGCCCCAAAGAACTTTGGCGCGGTGACGAATCCATAGTTGGTGGTCGGCCCCCACTCAAACCAAGCGCTGCCCGGCAGGCCAAAGCCCTTCGCATTGCCGTTCAACGTAGCGTTGGCCACGCCCAATGTCGTGGCGGGCAGCGTGGTCACCCGCGGTCCGTTCAACAGCAAGTCATTGGTGGTGAACTGACCGGGTGCGAACGTGAACACCCGGATCTCATCCACGGCGCCGTTGAACCAGGTGTTCGCGGCGAAATCCGGGTGGGCCGCTACGATGAAATTCGTCGCCGGCACAATCGGATTACCGACACTGGTGCCGCTCGCCACGCCATTCACGTAAAACGTGGCCGTCCCATTGTCCCGCACCAGCGCCAGATGCGCCCAGACGCCAGCGGCCGCCACGCCCGGTCCAAAAGCGGTCATGGTGCCAAAGCTGGCGCGATACTCCGTCCCGGCGCGCTGGATCAAACCCCACCCACTGACCAGCGGGTGGCCGTTGTAAACAATCGTGCGGTTGCCGGCATCGGTGGCATTCGGCTTGACCCACACCTCCAGCCCGAAGTTATTGGTGGCGGTGGATACGACCGCGTTGCTCAGATACTGGCTGGTGCCGTTGAAATTGACCGAGAGGGAACTTCCCACCTGGCTGGCCACCGCGGTCGCAAACCGGTTGGTGTACCGCGGATTGCTGTACGGCGTGAGATGCCTGACCCCCAGGAGATCGGTGGTGCTGCCGCTCACGATCACCCCGGACGCCGCCCCCGCATCACTCTCCCCCAGCCGATACCACACCACATTGGTGACGGCAGCAGGGGCTGCCAGCGCGGAAAAGAAAAACACAACGGCCAGACACAATAGTCTCTTTGGCACAATAAGGCGGTGGAAGTGCATACCCTGCTGATTCGCACGCAGGTTATCACACCAGCTATCACTTGCCAAATACTCCCCCTTGGCCCGCGACAATGGGTGCGACCGGTTACAGCAAGGTGGTCCGGAGCTTACGGCTTGTTCAACCGATAGAACTTGGTCGGCAACACCGCGGGGACGACCACCGGATTCGTAGCGCCGCTCGCGGAATTCACCCAATTGGTAGGCGAAAGACTCAGCGTCTCCTGCAACACAAATCCTGGGGTGGCCGGGGACCACGAAATTTGTGCTTGGTTGAATCCGGCAGGGGCAATCGTCAAGACCGGTGCGCCGACCACTTGGATGGCTTGCGGTAGTGCCCAGAAACCGCCGGTGACGGAAAACTGCCCGTTGGTCAGCGGTCCGCCGGCATCGGGTTGACCGATGGTGCCGCTGACGGAATACACGCCGCCCGTGCTGGTGCCTCCGCCGCCATCAATCGTGTGCCAGTTGATGGCGTATTGGGCTACAGCCACAAAACTGCAAAGCATCAGCGACATCACGCCCCAGAGTCGCTGGTGCGGCTTTTGTAACCCGCGCTTGTGAATTCGTTTTCCGGTTTTCATCTTTGGGGTGCTGGCTTTCATCTTGCGCCACGGTCGAGCCGGTTGCCAAGCAATTGTTCGAGCTTCTCCAGCCGGGCTTCCAGATTCGCGATCTGGGCGTCTTTTTGTTCCAGCTTGCGACTCAATTCCTGGACTGCGGCCGCCGAGTAGATGGTCAGGGGATAGGTATCGGCTTGGAGAATTTCCGAGCCGTCGGGCAGTTTCTCCTTGCTGGATTGGACGTGGTCGGGAAAGACCTTGGCAAATTCCTGGGCCACCACATTCAGGTAACGCTGCGTTCCGATCGAGGGATGTTCCTTCCGATATTGATCCGTATATTGAAAACTCACGAGGCGCACCTGGTTTAGTTTCTCGAGCGCCCCCGCAATCGGCTGGATGTCCTGTTTGATGCGCGCATCGGAGTTGGCCAACCAGTCGCCAGCGGTGGTCTTGGAGGCATTACCTTCCACCTCGAGGGGGTTGGTCAACGCCATGCGCTTGACGCCCACGTTCGGGGTCAGCCCCCCCGCGATCAAAGCCTGGCCGGCCGCAGTTTCGACGAAGAGCGTGTCCCTGATCTTTACCACGCGATCATTGCCTACCCCGGTTATTCCAGACCCAAATATATCAAGCCGGGTTTCCGAGAAAGGTCCTTCGATGAAGACATATTCCATGTAGGCACTGTTGGGGTTGGAGGCCTTGGCCGAATGGCCGAGTCCGAAATCAAGGCGGTTGGTCCAACGAATGCCAACGTTATTAAACGTGTTGCCGCCGGTAAACCACTGGTTGGCCCGGTCCAACAGCGCCACGTTCGGGGACAGCCGGGCATCCGCCAGCGTGCCGCTCGTGATCTGCGTGGCGTTGAGATTGGTCAGGCCAGCGCCATTGCCGCTGAACGTGCCGGAGAGGGTTACGCCGCTGGCGCCATTGGTCACCAGTCCGGCGGGCAGCCGCGCCAATGGAACCGTGCCGCTGGTGAGTTGAGAGGCATTGAGATTGGTAAGACTGCCTGCATTCCCATCAAAGGAGGTCGCGCGGACGCTGCCGTTCACATCCAGCTTGGCCAGGGGGTTGGTGGTGCCGATGCCGACGTTGCCCGTCCCGTATTTGATGAGTAGTTCGGGCTCCGTACCGAGCTGGGCATCATCAATGACAAACGAAAAGAATTTGCCGACCGCGCTGACGTTATCCTTGGGCACGCCGACATCCCAGATGCGCTGCGCTACGCCATTGGTGCTGGTGGATTCAAGCCGGATCAGGCCCTCGGTTCCGGGCGGCCCGCCGATGTGTAACAACCGGCTGGGCGCACTATTGCCGATCCCAACGTGGGTGGAGAAATATCCGCGGCCCATAAAATAGCCGGCGTAACCTTGGGCACTGGGAGCATCGCCAACGACGCCAAAGGTCCGCCCGCTGCTAGCGCCGGCATATCCGTAAACGCCGGTGCCGTTGGTCGTCGAAGAATTTCCGCCCACACCAATGTTGGCCGTTCCCGGACCACTCACACCAGTCAGGAGCGTGTCCGACACGCCAACAACGCCGTAAGCACCAGGTACTTGCGATACCCCGGCGACCCCGGCCGAGAAAGCATCGCCTGAAGTCTGGGTGCCAGTAATGGCGCCCCGGGCTGGACCGGCCCCACCTGGCCAGGTGGCGGCGCCCACCACTTGCAGTGGAACTGCGGGATTGTTTGTGCCGATGCCGACGTTGCCGTTAGTGCTGATCGCCATGCGTTCGGTAGCCGCCGTGAAAAACTTGATCGGATGGCTTGTCCAGGTGGCGATAGAAAACTGGTTTGCGCCACCACTAAATCCAACGCCATCCGCGCCGATGATGCCCCGCATCGAACTGGCATTGTTGAACTCAAGGAATGAAGACCAGCCGGCGGTGGTGGATCGCACTAGAACAGTTTGACCGTCTCCAATGACGTCCAAATCGGTTTGTGGATTGTTTGTCCCAATGCCCACGCTCCCGCCGGTCACCACCTGATTGCCGGTGAAGGCGTTGCCACCCGCACGCCGGGCGATGTTCGCGCTGAGGGCGGTATCGGCCACCTTGCCCGCCGTGCTGATGGTCGCGAGCTTTGTATCCGCAATCGCGGCGGCAGCGTTGATGTCGGCATTCCCGATCACGCCGTCGGTGATCTCGGCCGAATCCACACCCGCCCCGAACAAACTGACGTTCGCCGAGAGCCGCCCGTCTGCGACCGTGCCGCTGGTCAGTTGCGAGGCGTTGAGATTGGTCAGGCCCGCGCCGTTGCCGCTGAACGTGCCGGTGAGATTCACTCCGATTGCGCCGTTGGTCACCAAGCTTGAAGGCAACTGCACCAGTGTCATCGTGCCCGTGACATTCGCGGCCGCCACAGAGCCGGCGTTGGCGGCACGAGTAGCATACGGCGTCGCAGTGATAAGTTGGCGTGCGTTCAATGTCGTGAACGCTCCGCCGCCGTTGGTCCGCACGCCGATCTCCAGCCAGCGGTTCGCGCCGGGAAACTGATTTCCAAAATCCAGCGTGACGGTGAACAAACCGTTGCTGACACCGGTGGCGATATTCGTGAGGGCGACTCCTTGCTGCGCGCCGCTGCTGGCGGCATCAAAAAGGGCGAACCGCAGATCGTAACTGCCGGTGGCCGGGTTGCCGTCAGAATCCAACCGCCCTTGATACGTGAAGGCGGTGGTCTGCGCCAACGCACTTTGGGGTTGGATGAGCTGGCTCAACGCCAGAGCCGCCAGGGCAACAGACAGGAGTTGGATGTGTTTCATTGGGTGGCGTCGGTTGATGGGTTTAATGCGTCTGCGGTCGGGGAATGCGGGGATACTCCGTCAGCTGCTCCTTGTTTTCAAGTTCAAACAGGCAAATCGATCGCTTCTGGCCTGCCTTATTCGCGTCCTCCCCGATGGTTTCGGTGTGGAGATGCGGCCACATACGGTCGAACGAATCTGCCATGAAAACTCACGACGTTTGGGATTGCGTAGAGGGATTGCCTCCCTTTCTGCTCCCCGGCATAGTGCCCCCATGCCCTTCGTCACCAGCAGCAAAACCAAACCTGCGTACGATGTCATTGTGGTCGGCTCCGGCGCCGCCGGCGGCCAGACCGCCTATGTACTCGCCATGGCTGGGGCGAAGGTGTTGATGCTTGAAGCCGGGCGCAAGTATGATCCGTTCGAAGAGACGCCCATGTTCAACACGCCGAAGACCGCGCCCTTACGCGGTGTCGGTACGGCGGACAAGTTCTTCGGATTCTACGACGCGACGGTCAACGGTGGTTGGACGGTTCCGAAAGAGCCTTACGTGGTGAAGCGGAAGAGCCAAGGCGATGCGTGGGTGGAAGCCAAGGACACATCACGCGGCGGGTCGGAGCAGAATTTCATCTGGTGGCGTTCGCGCATGCTCGGTGGCCGCACCAATCATTGGGGCCGATTTTCGTTCCGTATGGGGCCATATGATTTCAAGCCACGCACCCGCGATGGGCTCGGCATTGACTGGCCGTTGACATACGAAGATCTCGCACCGTATTACGACAAGGTCGAAGCCTTGATCGGCGTTTATGGTTCGAATGAAGGGCTGGAAAACACTCCTGATTCCTCGCCCGGCATTCTGTTGCCGCCACCCAAACCGCGCGGCTACGAACTGCTCACCAAAAAATTCTGCGCGAAACTGAACATTCCGGTCGTGCCCGCGCACGTCGCCATCCTCAGCAAGCAACAGGACGCGGCGAAAGTTCCCGCGCTGCTGCACCCGGACAATCCCACCGCGGCAAGATTGCTCGCGGACAACATGCGGACCCGGCTGGCGTGCTTCTGGGCGACGCCCTGTGGGCGTGGCTGTTCGATCAAGGCCAATTACCAATCCACCACGGTACATCTGCCGCCGGCGCTGGCGTCGGGCAACCTCGACATCATCACCGACGCGATGGTACGGGAAGTGACGATTGACGGCAGCGGCAAGGCTACAGGCGTTCATTACATTGACAAATCAACAGGCAAGGAAGAACACGCAAAGGCACGCGTTGTGGTCCTGGCAGCGAGCGGTTGTGAATCGGCACGCATTCTTTTGAACTCAAAGAGTGCCCTGTTCCCGAACGGCCTCGCCAATGGCAGCGGCAAAGTCGGGCGCTATCTCATGGATACGGTGGGGTCGAGTCTGGGTGGCCAGATTCCCATGCTGGAGAATTGTCCGCCGCACAATGAAGAGGGCGCCTCTACCATGCACATGTATATGCCGTGGTGGAAATACAAGGAACAACTGGCGGGCAAGCTCGGTTTCGCGCGCGGCTATCACATCGAATTTTTTGGCGGGCGGACGATGCCCGAAGCGGGGATTTTTAGAGGGCTCGAAAAGTTCACCGGCGGCAGTTATGGAAAAAAATTTAAAGCCGATGCGCGCCGTTATTACGGCTCGTTCGTCCATTTTGCTGGCCGCGGCGAAATGATTCCCAACGACGACAGCTATTGTGAGATTGATCCTGAACGAAAAGATGCCTACGGCATTCCGGTCCTGCGTTTTCATTTCAAATGGTCTGACCACGAGATCAAGCAGGCCGCGCACATGCAGAAGACCTTTGCGGAAATCATCGAATCCATGGGCGGCAAGGTCGTCAACCCGCCGCAGTTGGACGGGAACAAAGCCATCGGCGTGGGCGGTTCGATCATCCACGAGGTCGGCACGACGTGCATGGGCTTCGACGCGAAGACGTCTGTGCTCAACCAGTATTGTCAGGCGTGGGAGGTGAAGAATCTGTTTGTCACCGACGGCGGGCCGTTCGTTTCCAACGCGGACAAGAACCCGACGCTTTCCATCATGGCCCTGGCTTGGCGCGCCAGTGATCATCTGCTCGCCGAACTGAAGAAAGGGAACATCTGATATGAGCGCGCCACAACGAATGGACCGGCGTCAGGCCATCAAATGGGTGCTGGCGGCTACTGCGACGGTGTCGCTGTTGGATATGCGATCGTTCGGTCAGCCCGCAGTGACTGTGACCGGTTACGGCGCAGATCCGGATCTGATGCGCGAATACAAGCCGGGCGACCTCTGGCCGCTGACGTTCGCCCAGGAACAACAGCGCACCGTCGCCGCGTTGTGCGATGTCATCATCCCGGCCGATGAGAAATCCCCAAGTGCCAGCGCGATCGGCGTGCCTGATTTCATCGATGAATGGATCAGTGCGCCCTATCCGGAACAGCAAGCCGATCGAAAAATCGTCCTCGAAGGTCTCGCGTGGCTGGACGCGGAATCCAAGAAGCGCTTCAAAAAGGGGTTCACCGATCTTACAGAGAAACAGAAGGCGAAAATCTGTGACGACATTTGTTACGTCCCAAAGGCCAAATCGAAGTTTACATCCGCTGCACACTTCTTCGCCAAGTTCCGCAACCTGACAGCCGGCGGTTTTTACACCACTCCGCAAGGATGGAAGGACCTCGAATTCATCGGCAACGTAGCGCTGACAAGTTTTGATGGTCCCCCACCGGAAGTGTTAAGGCATTTGAAGCTGGCGTGACGTGTTGATGGTTTCGCGAGCGCTGTTTCTGCCCAAGGCTAGGTCTCTTTGGCCTGACGAACGACCACTTCGACGGTCGCTTTGTTCTTCGCAATCATGTTTGCCGGCAGAACGCCGCGCCAGTTGACTCCCGGATAAATCACCGCCCCGCGCCCGATGATGCTGCCGGGATTCAGCACTGTGTTGCAGCCGATTTCGGCGCCGTCGCCGATAAGCGCCCCGAACTTGCGCAGACCGGTGTCAAAGGGCTTGCCATCCATTTCAACCGTCACGTTGCCAGAGAGTGATTTGAGGTTGGAGGCGATCACACCAGCGCCGACGTGCGCTTTATGGCCTACGATTGAATCGCCGAGATAATTGAAGTGCGGCACCTGGCACTGATTGAACAGCAGCGCGTTTTTCAGTTCGCACGAATTGCCAACGACACACCCGTCGCCGACGATTACGTGTTCACGAATGTAGGCGTTGTGACGGATCTGACAGTTACGCCCGATGATGGCCGGGCCTTTGATCATCGCGCCATCTTCCACCACCGTGCCTTCACCGATGAAAACCTGATCGCCGATGAATGCTGCTCCCTCGCATGTGTTGCGCAGCTCTGGTTTCAGATTCGCTTCAAGGTGGGGTTTTATCTTCCGCAGCACCTCCCAGGCGAACTCCACGCCGGCGAACAGCGCGGCGTGTTCGGTCTGTTTGAGATCGAAAAGATCAGCGGGTTTGAACACGCGGCCAATGTAGGACAGTCACCATGTCCCTCTCCATTCTTTTTTGGAATCGCGCGTTTGCGTTCTCAAGGTCCACGCTTGCCCGGCTCTGCTCGGTGTGTAATCTCGCAGCAGTCCTATGAAAACCGCGATCCAGTTGGCGCTGCTCGTCCTCCCGTGTCTTTGTGGTGTCGCCGAAACCAAACGCCCAAACATCTTGCTCATCATGTCCGATGACATGGGCTTCTCGGACCTCGGTTGTTACGGCAGTGAGATAGCGACGCCGAATCTGGACTCGCTCGCACAGAACGGACTTCGTTTCACCCAGTTCTACAACATGGCGCGTTGTTGTCCGACGCGCGCTTCATTGTTGACCGGGCTTTATCCGCACCAAGCCGGCGTGGGTCACATGACCGATGATCGCGGCCACGATGGCTATCGCGGTCAATTGAATCGCCAGTGCGTGACGATCGCCGAAGTGTTGCGCGCGGATGATTACCGGACCTATTTGTGCGGCAAATGGCATGTGTCGCGCGGGGTCCGGCGGAGCGGAGATAACTCCTCCTGGCCCATCCAGCGTGGCTTCGAGAAATTCTACGGCACACTCACCGGCGCCGGCAGCTTCTATGACCCGACCACGCTTTGCCGGCAGAACAGATTCATCACGCCGGAGAATGACCCGGAATACAAACCGGAGAAATTTTATTACACCGACGCTCTGAGCGACAATGCGGTGCGTTATCTCCAGCAGCACAACTCGGAGTCGCCAGACAAACCATTCTTCCTGTATCTCGCCTACACAGCTGCGCATTGGCCGATGCACGCCCTGGAAAAGGATATCGCCAAGTATCGTGGCAAATACGACGGCGGTTACGAACCCATCCGTAACGCGCGTTTCGAACGAATGAAACAGCTCGGTCTGATAGACGCAAAAGCAGAACTCTCACCAGCAGCAGAAGACTGGAACACGACTACGAACAAGGAATGGAACGCACGCTGCATGGAAGTCTATGCCGCGATGATTGATTGCATGGATCAGGGCATCGGGCGGATCCTCGCACAGTTGAAGAAAGACGGGCGGTTCGACAACACCTTGATCTTCTTCCTCCAAGACAATGGTGGTTGTGCGGAGAATCAAGGGCGCAATCCCAACCGCGTTGAATCACCCAATCCCTTGAAGCCTTTTGGCCCGGATGATCTGCAGCCAAAGATCTGGCCGCCGATGCAGACGCGTGATGGTCGCTGGGTCCGCACGGGACCGGACGCCCTGCCCGGGACAGATAATTCTTATGTCGCCTACGGGCGCGGGTGGGCCAATGTTTCGAACACGCCGTTCCGCGAATACAAACATTGGACGCACGAAGGCGGCATCAGCACGCCGTTGATCGTCCACTGGCATGCGGGCGTGGCGCCAAAACAACGCGGCCAATTGGAACACCAGCCGGCTCACCTCGTTGACATCATGGCAACGTGCGTGGCGGTCTCCGACGCGAAGTATCCCAACGAGTTTACGGGTGCGAAAATCAAGCCGTTGCAGGGCGTCTCGCTCGTCCCAGCGTTCAAAGGCAGATCGTTGAAACGCCGTGAGCCGATCTGCTGGGAGCATGAGGGTAATCGCGCCATCCGCGACGGCGAGTGGAAGCTCGTCGCCAAGGAAAACCAGCCGTGGGAACTCTACGACATGGAGAAAGATCGTTCGGAGATGCGTGATCTTGCGAAACAGAACCCAAAGAAGGTGAAAGCAATCTCAGCGAAGTGGGATGCGTGGGCGGCCCGTTCAGACGTTTTACCTCTCGGTGGCTGGCGCGCGACAAATTCCGTGACGAAGCCGGTTGAATGAACTCCAGCCGCTTCTTACTTCGGTCGTTTGTCGCGGTGCTTTTTTGGACCTCTTTCTTCGTTTGTTCCCCTGCATTCGCAACGGACAAGGCTGCTTCCCGCCCGAACATCATCCTGATCCTCACGGACGACATGGGCTTTGGTGATCTTGGCTGCTACGGCAGCAATTTCGCCCCTACCCCAAACCTCGACCGCATGGCCAGCGAGGGGATTCGCTTCACGCAGTATTATTCCGCGTCGCCGATTTGCTCGCCGTCACGGACCGGGATTCTCACGGGCATGTATCCCGCCCGCTGGCGGATCACCAGTTATCTCCAAACGCGTAAAGGCAACGCGGCTTGTGAACAGGCGGATTTTCTCGATCCGAAAGCGCCGTCGCTCGCGCGCACGCTCAAGGCATCGGGATATGCGACCGGCCATTTCGGCAAGTGGCACATGGGCGGCGGGCGCGATGTGACGAACGCTCCGCCATTTCACGCTTACGGCTTCGATGAACACGCAAGCACTTACGAAAGCCCGGCGCCGCATCCGGACATCACCGCGACGAACTGGATTTGGTCGCAGCACGACAAAGTAAAGCGCTGGGACCGCACGGCGTTCTTCGTGGACAAGACGCTGGATTTTCTCCGCCGGCACAAAGGCAAACAGCCGTGTTTCGTGAATCTCTGGCCGGACGATGTTCATACACCCTGGGTGCCGAGTGATGAACGGCTCTCGGAATATCCGAGTGGTCCGGAGCAACAACGGAAGTTTCGCGCCATACTGGATGAATATGATCGGGCGCTAGGGAAGCTCTTTGCCGGATTGAAGGAACTCGGGCTCGATGAAGACACGCTGGTCATCTTCACCAGCGACAACGGCGCATTGCCCACCTTCAATGGCAGGCGATCGGCAACGTTACGCGGCAGCAAACTGAGTCTCTACGAGGGTGGCATCCGGATGCCTTTCATCGTCCGATGGCCGGGCCGTGTGCCTGCCAGGCAAGTCGATGAAACATCCGTTCTGAGCGCAGTGGATTTGTTTCCATCGCTTTGCGCCATCGCCAACGTTCCGAAGCCTGCGGGCGTGCATTTCGATGGTGAAGACTTCTCCTCTGCTTTGTTGGGTCAGAAAACCGCCGTGCGTCGCAAACCGTTGTTCTGGGAATACGGCCGTAACACCAATTCTTTCAGCTTTCCCCAAGGCAAAGACCGAAGTCCGAATGTCGCCGTTCGTGATGGAAAATGGAAGTTGCTTATCAACGCAAATGGAAGCGGCCCCGAGTTGTACGATCTGACCAAAGACCCTGCGGAGACAACCAACCTCGCGACGAAGGACGCTGGGGTGACCGATCGCCTTTCGCGAGCCGCTCTGGATTGGCGGAAAGGTTTGCCATGAAATAAGCGCCTTAGCGCTGTCAGAAGTAATTACGCACCGACGTACGTAGATTAATGCTGCTTCGGACCATCCGGTTCAATCGATACTGACCTATCATTATGGCGAAACTTCGGGCCGACATAGTCATCGCGGTCAAGCGCCATCGCAAGCTGGCGTGGCTGAGTCTGCTTGGGGCGCTGGCTTCCATCGCCCTCACCCTTTGGAGTTACAATGACGGCGCGCCACGCGCACCACAGGAACCCACGCCCATCGCCGCGACCATCTCCTTCCAAAGCTACAGTAACGGCCCGAGTGGGCAAAGATGGGCGCTGCTGACCGTCACCAACAGTGACTTTGGCACGCTATACATTGCAGCTGGCTCATGCCTTGTGGAACTGTCCAACCAGCCCTCGTCTTATCTCGATCCGGATTGGCAATATCCGACTTCGATACCGCCGCGTTCTACAGCCACGGTGGCTATAGCGATGCCATCTGTTGAGGGATCATGGCGGGTCAGGTGCTTGGTTGTGAGAGGTACGTGGAGAGACAGGGTTACTGACATTCTTCCACGTTGGTGGCCAACTTTCCTCGACCCCGGGAGTGTCACCCACGCACAGGGCAGTCTTGATTCCGGTTGGGTCAGCGAATGAATCTGCCCGCCTGATTCAAGTGATTTTCCATTTGAGAGCGCCCTTTCCTGTCCTACGCTGTCGCCGTCCATGAAAGAGCAATACATCGCCGCAAAGGAACGTTGGGCGCGCAAGATGGTCGGCAAGGAACGGCCTGCGGTGCGCTCAAAGGATCGTCTACCGCCCGGTCAACGACAGGTCCACAATTTCCCGGTGCTTGACCTCGGCGTGCAACCAGTCGTGCCGCTCGACAAATGGGAGTTGAAGATTCACGGCAAGGTGGAGAATCCGGTCACGCTGAACTGGGAACAGTTCACGGCTCTGCCGCAGTTTGAGGACGTGAGCGACTTCCATTGCGTGACGACGTGGAGTCAGTTCGACATGAAGTTCAAGGGTGTAGCGTTCTTCTCGATTGCTGAGCTGGTAAAGCCCAAGCCCGAAGCCACACACGTGTTCTTTAAGAGCTACGATGGTTACTCAACGAACACCACGCTCGATGCCTGCATGGATGACGACGTGATGGTTGCGCATTCCTGGAACGAAAAACCGCTGTCCAAGGAACACGGCGGACCGGCACGGATAATAATTCCCAAGCTTTACGCGTGGAAGGGCGCGAAGTTTGTGCGCGAAATCGTGTTTCTGAACCGCGACATCCGTGGCTTCTGGGAAGTGCGGGGTTATTCCAACACCGCCGATCCCTGGACGGAGGACCGTTTTGACCGCCCTGACTCGCCCCCACCCGGATTTCTGAGTGATACGCCGATCCTGACGCGATGAGCCGGACGATTTACTTCGATTACAACGCCACCACGCCGCTCGATCCGGCTGTCCGCGAGGTGATGCTGCCGTTTCTGGGCGAGGTCTGGGGAAACCCCTCCAGCGTCCACCATGTCGGCCGCCGGGCACGGGCGCTTTTGGACGACGCGCGGGATCGCTGCGCCCAGACCCTCGGCTGCAAGCCCAGCGAGGTCATTTTCACCAGCGGCGGGACTGAATCCAGTAATCTGGCCATCTTCGGCACTGCCAGACTCCTGAAGCCAAAGGGCCGCCACCTCATAACCAGTGCCATCGAACACCACGCGGTCCTGACCCCTTGTGAATATCTTGCGAACAAGGAAGGTTTTGAACTGACCGTTCTGCCGGTCAACCGGCAGGGTTTTGTGAGCTCGGATGACTTGGAACGCGCGATTCGTCCGGACACGATTCTCGTTTCCATCATGGCGGCAAACAACGAGATCGGAACGATTCAACCCGTCGCGCAGCTCGGCGAAATCTGTCGCCAGCGTGGTGTTTTGTTTCACACGGACGCGGTCCAGTGGTTCGGCAAGGAGCCATTCACAAACATTCAACAGTTCAACGCAGATTTGGTTTCCATCTGCGCGCACAAGTTTCACGGCCCCAAGGGCGCAGGCATTTTGTTCGCGAAATCTCCACTTCACCCCGACCCGACGCAGTTTGGCGGCGCGCACGAGAACGAACGGCGCGCTGGAACAGAAAATCTTGCAGCCATCATTGGAATCACTGATTCACTCAATAAATACGGGCCTTTTCCTGTTTTCCCTAGGAAAACCCTTGGCGCTCTCACGAAGAAACTCGCTGTTGCCCTTTCTAGGATTCCCGGGGTTGAAATTGTTGGCGATCAAGAACAGCGCTTGGCGAACACGCTTGCATTCGTTGTCCGCGGTTCAGACAGCATTTCACTTTTGGCAGGCTTGGATTTGAATGGAATCTGCGCTTCGAGCGGCTCAGCGTGCTCTGCGGGTTCACTGGAACCATCACACGTTGTCTCCGCGCTCGGTTACGAAAAAAATCTAGCGAATGCGCTCGTTCGTTTCTCACTCGGCCGCGAAAACACGGAAGAAGAGGTGGATTTCGCCATTAGCGTGCTGCCCGAAATCATTCGGCGCGCACAACGTCCCTAATAGCCTTTTGATTGTCTGTGAACGGCTTGTGGGGCCTGTGAACAACGTGGACAAGTTTCCGCTTTTTGGCTGGCTTCCCGGAACGCTTTACGGTTCTCTGAACGCGTAAGTCGTTGACTGAATCAGGCCACCGTGGGTTATGGGGATTGTTCACACCCCTTAATACGGAGAGTCTTTCATTGAAAAGAAAAGAATAGTAAGCCGCATGAATCTCTCGATCGCGAAGGAACAACT
>Ga0315910_10002667_pt1 | contig 15477 bp, 16 predicted proteins | sample EdamamesoilMG_FD_204470 | JGI IMG/M metagenome (GOLD analysis project Ga0315910, IMG submission 204470) | Garden soil microbial communities collected in Santa Monica, California, United States - Edamame soil | ecosystem: Environmental > Terrestrial > Soil > Garden | place: USA: California... | reverse complement strand
CGAGGTAAGCCGCACCAAGCGCGGTGGTCTCGAGCACCTTCGGCCGCACCACCGGCACGCCGAGGATGTCGGCCTGGAACTGCATCAGCAGGTCGTTGGCCGCCGCGCCGCCGTCCACGCGCAGTTCGGCGAGCTTTTCGCCCGCGTCCTTTTGCATCGCTTCCAGCACGTCGGCGCTCTGATAGGCGATGGATTCGAGCGCGGCGCGCGCGATATGGGCGCGCGACGAGCCGCGCGTCAGCCCGACGATGGCGCCGCGCGCGTGCGGATCCCAGTGCGGCGCCCCGAGTCCTGCAAAGGCCGGTACGACGTAAACGCCGCCATTGTCGAGGACATCGGAGGCCAGGCGTTCGATGTCCGCCGACGATTCGAAGAATTTCAGTTCGTCGCGCAGCCACTGCACCACCGCGCCGCCGATGAACACGCTGCCTTCCAGCGCGTACTGCCGGTCCACGTCGCGCGCGTCCACCGCCCGGCCGAGCTGCGCGGCCGCGGTGCCGAGCAGTCCGTTGGACGAATGCACGACCTTGCCGCCGGTGTGCATGAGCATGAAGCAGCCCGTGCCGTAGGTGTTCTTGGCCATGCCGGCGGTGTGGCAGCCCTGGCCGAAAAGGGCCGCCTGCTGGTCTCCCGCGATGCCGGTGATCGGAATGGGCGCGCCCAGCACCGAGGGCGCGATCATGCCGAAGGCGTGGGAGGAGGGCAGCACGTCGGGCAGCATCGCGCGCGGCACGCGCAGCAGCTTGAGCAGCTCCGGGTCCCAGTCGCCCGAATGGATATTGAACAGCATCGTGCGCGAGGCGTTGGTCGGGTCGGTCACGTGCGTCTTGCTCTGCGACAGGTTCCAGACCAGCCAGGTGTCCACCGTGCCGAAGGCAAGTTCGCCCAGTTCCGCGCGGCGGCGCGCTCCCGGCACCTGGTCGAGGATCCACGCCACCTTGGTGCCGGAGAAATAGGGATCGAGCACCAGGCCGGCGCGTTCCCGCACCAGACCCTCGGCGCCAACTTCCTTTAGTTCCGTGCAGACGTCCGCGGTGCGGCGGTCCTGCCAGACGATCGCCTTGTGGATCACCTGTCCGGTCTGGCGGTCCCAGACCACGGTGGTTTCGCGCTGGTTGGCGATGCCGCAGGCGACGAGGTCCTCCGCCTTCAGGCCCGAAGAGCGCAGCGCTTCGCGCGCGACATCGCGCTGCGTGCGCCAGATTTCGTCCGGATCGTGCTCCACCCAGCCCGGTTGCGGGTAATGCTGCTTGAATTCGCGTTGCGCCGAGGCGACCGGCCGGCCGGTCTCGTCGAAGATGATCGCGCGCGAGCTGGTGGTGCCCTGGTCGAGCGCGAGGACGTGGCGCATGCCGTGATTCTAGCCGCGCCGCAGTCGCTTCGTATTCAGTCGCTTCGTTCGACGCCTCGTTCGACAGCGAGCGCGAAGCGCACCAGTTCGGCGACGTTGCGTACCCCGAGTTTCGCCATGATGCGCGTCTTGTGGACTTCCACCGTGCGCGGGCTGATGGCCAGCTTCGCCGCGATCTCTTTCGCATGCAGGCCGAGCGCGGCCTGCTCAAGCACTTCACGTTCGCGGCCCGTCAGGCTGCCGAGGCGCCCGGCATCGCTGCGCTGAATCTCGCTGCGGCGCAGGCGCGCTCTCTCGCGCGCCTGCGCAGCCTCGATCGCGGCCTTGAGCTGGGCGTCGTCAAAGGGCTTTTCAAGGAAATCCACGGCGTCCGCGAGGAAGGCCTGGCGCGCGGTCGCCACGTCACCATGCGCCGTGATCAGGACAAACGGCAGCAGGCTGCCGCGCCGCAGCAGCTCGGCCTGCAGCTGCACGCCGCTCATGCCCGGCAACCGCAGGTCGGAGAGCACGCAGCCCGCAAGCTCTTCTCGCCAGGCGGCGAGGAACGACTCGGCGTCGGCGAACAGCGCGGTGCGGTAGCCGGCCAGGCTCAGCATCAGCGCGAGCGAATCGCGCACCGCGGCATCGTCCTCGATGACGTAGACCGTGCCTGCGTCCGCCGGCGCCTCGGTCATCGATCAATCTTCCTCGGCGACGCAGGGAAGCGTCAGGTGGAACTCGCCGTGCACCTTGCCCGCGGAATCGAGCGTGCCGCCATGGGCTTCGGCGATCGCGCGGCTGATCGCGAGCCCCAGGCCCATGCCGGTGGGCTTGCCGGAGCGGAATGGCTCGAACAGGCGCGGGCCCGCAGCCTCGGGCACGCCGGGCCCGCTGTCGGCGATCACGAAACGCACCTGCCCCTCGCCCCTGTGCTTTGCCTCGATGACGATGCGGCCGGACTTGTCGCCGATCGCTTCCACCGCATTGGCGATGAGGTTGCGCAGCACCATCTCGATCTGCAGGCGGTCCACGTACAGCGCCGCGAGGCCTGGTTCGGCCGAGGTAGCGATCGTGATCGGACGTGGGCCGACCAGCTGCATGCCGATGCGCGTGGCAGCGTCCAGCAGGTCGTCGATGCGCGCCGGCTCCAGCCGCGTCGTGCCTTCGCGGAACAGGTCGCGCAGCCGCCGCACCACGTCGGAGGCGCGGTCGGCCTCGCCGATCATTTTCGCAATCACCTCGGGCAGCCGCGAATCCGCGCCGCCCGCACCGTCGATCAGCTGCCGCGCAGCACGGCCGTAGTTGGTGAGCGCGGTGAGCGGCTGGTTGACTTCGTGCGCGATGGCGCCGGCCATTTCGCCGGCAGCGGCCAGCCGCAGCGTCTGGCGCAGCCCTTCTGCGGCGCGCTCGCGCTCCTCCACCATCATGCCCAGGTAGAGCCCGGTGAGCGTAAATGCCGCCACCAGAGCCTGGAATTCCACCGCCGGCACCGTGGCGCCCCGTTCGGTCTGCATACCGAGCACCACGCCCAGCTGGACGATGGCGGCGGCGGCCACCGCGCCGCTGAAGCCGGCGCGCGCCGCGATCCAGATCAGCGGTGCGAACAGAAGGTAGAAGTGGCGCGACGGATCGTTGCCCAGCGCGTCGCTGAACACCAGCCATAGTGCCGCCACCAGCACCACAACCTGCAGCAGCAATTCGGGCCTGCGCGCCAGTTCCACCAGTGCGCGCCGGCGCGCCGCGTCCGCCGCGGCGAGCAGCAGGGGCGCGGTTACCAGGGTGCCGACGGCGTCGCCGATCCAGAACTGCAGCCAGGGCCTGGCGAAACCGTCCATTGCGAGCAGGCCGGCGCCATGCAGCACGCCGACGAACACCAGGCCCACCGCGGCGCTGCCGGCGACAACCCAGGCGGCGAACTGCGTCAGCTGGCGAGTGCTTCGAAGGGTCGCATCCGCGTGCAGCAGCGCGCGCAGCGCGGCCGCAATCGCGGCATAACCCGAAGCGAGAATCAGTGCGCCCGCGAGCGAGATGCCGACGCCTCCTGGCGCGCCGCGCACCGTCAGGTCGGCGGCGAAGATTGTCGCCAACACGGCGGGTGCATGGTGCAGGCCGCCGAGCAGCATCCAGACGATGGCAAGCGCCGGCTGCGGGTTCCACGGCGTGATGTTGAAGGGCCCGACCGGGTCGATGTAGCTCGCCCAGTCGAGCGCGACATAGCACGGCGCGAAAACCGCCGCATCGCGGAGGTATCGGGCAGCGGGCCGCATGGCTATGCGCATCTTCTGCCCTACGCCGCCGCCGCGCAAGTAAGTGAAAGCGCGTATGGGGCGAGCACGTAAGCGTTCGTGCGAATTCCGCTGTCAGGCGCGCGCGCTTAGTGTCGCGGCCATGCGCACCCAAGACACCCCAGCAATCGCCGAATTCTTCGACCTCGCACTCTGGCTGGAGTGGTTCAGCGGCCTGGACCGTGGCTTCGCGTTTCTGCTGCTGCTGCCCCTGGTCGTCGCCGCCGTCGGCCTCTGGGCCCATTTCCGCGGCGGGGACGAGGAGTAGGGCATGCGATGGGCGCGGGTCCTTGACCAGGCAATGCTGGCCGGCGCGCTGTTCGCGTTCTGGCTGCTGATGTCCGGGATCTATACGTCGTTCCTGGTGCTCTCGGGGCTTGCCGTGGCGCTCGCCGTGGCGGCGTTCGTCCGCCGCATGGACGTGGCGGACCGCGAAGGGCAGCCGATGCACCTGGTGCCCGCGGCGCTGGCCTACTGGCCCTGGCTCGTGCTCGAGATCCTGAAATCCGGCTGGACCGTGGCGCGCCTCATCCTCCATCCGCGCCTGCCGATCAGTCCGTCGCTGGCGCGCTTCCGCCCGTCGCAGGAAAGCACCGTCGGGCTGGTGACCCACGCCAACTCGATCACGCTCACGCCAGGCACGGTGACGATCGAGGCGCGCCATGGCGAGTTCCTGGTGCATGCGCTCACGCGCAAGGGCGCCGACGGCCTCGCCGCCAGCGAAATGGACCGGCGCGTGCGTCGGTTTGAAGGGACCTCCCGCTGATGTTCGCCGTCGCCACTGTGGCACTCCTGGTGTCGCTCGCCCTGCTGCTCGCGCGTGCGGTGGTCGGGCCGACGGTGTTCGACCGGCTGCTCGCGGCCAACACCATGGGCACGGTGACGGTGCTACTGCTGTCGGTGATGGGCTTTCTCGGCGGTCGGCCGGAGTTCCTCGACCTGGCGATCGTCTACGGCATGCTCAACGTGGTCGGTACCATCGCGGTGCTGAAGTTCTTCCGCCGCGGCGACCTGGGCGATCCCGGCGACGCCGACGGGGAGGCGGCGCGATGAGCGCGGCGGTGGACGCGGCGAGCTGGCTCCTGCTGGTTGCGGGCGGCTTTGCCAGCGTGGTCGGCGCGCTGGGCATGATGCGCATGCCGGACTTCTACACCCGTATCCACGCCGCCAGCGTGTCGGACGCCGTCGGCGCGGGCCTGATCCTCGCCGGCCTGCTTCTGCAGGCGGGCTGGACGCTGGTGGCCGTGAAGTTGGTGGCCATCGGCCTGCTGCTGTTCTTCACCAGCCCTGCGGCGACGCATGCCCTCGCCAAGGCGGCGCTGGAACGGGGCCTCCAACCGCTGCTCGGCGAGGCGCCATGGAAGCGTTGATCATCAATGCGCTGCTCACCACGATGGCGGTCACCGTGGTGGCGATGGCCCTGCAGCGCAACCTGTTTTCCGTCGTGGTGCTGTTCGGCGCCTACAGCTTCCAGATGGCGACGGTGCTGGTGGCATTGGACGCGGTGGACGTCGCCATGACCGAGGCCGCGGTGGGTGCCGGCGTGTCCACGGTGCTGCTGCTCGCCGCGATGCACCTCACCGGCGGTGTGGAGGCCAAGCCGCTGCACCGGCCCTGGCTGCCGCTCGTGCTCGCGCTCGCCGTGGGCGGCGTGCTTGCCTACGGCATGCAGGGCCTGCCCGCGTTCTCGGACCCGCTGGCGCCGATTCATTCGCACGTGGCGCCGCGCTACCTGGCGGAAGCGGCCGCGGAGACCGGAGTCCCCAACATCGTTACTGCGGTGCTGGCGAGCTACCGCGGCTACGACACGCTGGGTGAGACGGTGGTGGTGTTCACCGCGGGCGCGGGCGTGATCGCGCTGCTTCGGCGCCGGCGCAAGGCCGCGAAGGACGATGCGCGATGAGCAACGACCTGATCCTGCGCGTGATCGCCAAGCTGCTGATGCCTTACATGCTGGTGTTCGCCCTGTACGTGCAGTTCCACGGCGACTTCGGTCCCGGCGGCGGCTTCCAGGCCGGCGTCATCGCGGCAGCCGCGGTGGTGTTCTACGCCATCATCTTCGGGCTGCCGGCAGGCCGGCGCCTGGTGCCCGATCGCGTGGTGGAGGCGATGCTCGCCATCGGCGTGCTTCTCTATGCCGGGGTCGGCCTCGCCGGCCTTGCGTTGGGCGGCAACTTCCTCGACTACTTCGTGCTGGACACCAGCCCGGTCGCGGGCCAACTGCGCGGCATCTTCTGGGTCGAGGCCGGCGTAGGACTCACCGTTGCCGGCGTGATGCTGAAGCTGTTCGCCATGTTTGCCGGGCGCGCAGGCGCGGACAAGGGCGCGGACAGGAATGGGGAGGGCGGATGAACACACTCGCCGGCCACTACAGCTACTGGATCGCGATCCTGCTCATGGTCGCGGGCCTCACCATGCTCATCGCCCGCCGCAACCTGCTGAAAAAGCTGATCGGCCTCGCCATCCTGCAGACCTCGGTGTATCTGATTTATATCGCTCCGGGCAAGCTCATTGGCGGCACCGCGCCCATCATCGCGCCTGGCTACGGCGTCTACTCCAACCCCCTGCCGCATGTCCTGATCCTGACCGCGATCGTGGTTGGCGTGGCGACGTTGGCGCTTGGCCTGGCAATCGTGGTGCGCGTCCGGGAAGCCTACGGCAGCATCGAGGAAGACGAGATCCTGGCGCTGGACCGCGCGGGGGAATGATGGTCGGGCATCTCGCCATGCTGCAGGTCGTCCTGCCACTGGTCGCCGCGCCGCTCATCGTGCTGGTGCGCAACGCGCGCTTCGCCTGGCTGGCCGCGACCGTGGTGAGCTACACCTGCCTCGCGATCGCACTGCGACTCGCCTCGCACGTGGCGGAGGCCGGCACGCTGTCCTACGCCATCGGCAGCTGGGCCGCGCCCTGGGGCATCGAGTACCGGGTCGATCCGCTGAGTGCCTTCCTGCTGGTGTTGGTGTCGCTGACCGCGGCCCTGGTTGCGCCCTACGCCTGGCGCAGCATCGCCGCCGAAGTCCCGGCGGACAGGCAGTACCTCGCCTACGCGATGTACTGCCTGTGCCTGGCCGGCCTGCTCGGCATGGTGGCCACGGGCGATGCGTTCAACCTGTTTGTGTTCATCGAGATTTCCGCGCTCTCGACCTACGTGCTGATCGCGCTGGGTCCACGCCGCAAGGCGCTGGTGGCGGCCTACCAGTACATGCTGATGGGCACGGTCGGGGCCACCTTCTATGTCATCGGCGTCGGCCTGCTGTACTTGATGACAGGCACGCTCAACCTCGCGGACATGGCGTTGCGGCTGCGCGATGCGCAGGACCTGAGGCCAGTCTACGCTGCGCTCGCCTTCATCACCGTGGGCATCGGCCTCAAGCTGGCCCTGTTTCCTCTGCACCAGTGGCTGCCCGATGCCTACGCTGAGGCGCCCTCCATGGTAACCGCGTTCCTCGCCGCTACCGCTACGAAGGTGTCGGTCTACGTCCTGCTGCGTTTCTATTACTCGGTGTTCGATCCGGATGCGCTGTTCGGACGGCTGCCGACCGGCGCGGTGTTCATCGGCCTGTCCGTGGCCGCCACGCTTGTTGCCTCGTATGTCGCCGTGCACGAGCGCGACGCGAAGCGCCTGTTCGCCTGGTCCAGCGTGGCGCAGATCGGTTACATCACGCTGGGGATCGGCATCGACAATACCTCGGGACTGACCGCTTCGCTCGCGCACCTGCTCAACCACGGCATCACCAAAGGCGCGATTTTCGTCCTGCTCGGCGGCGTCGCTCTGCGGTATGGCGCGGGCACGTTGACGGTGGACGGCCTGGCGGGCCTGGCAAAGCGCATGCCGCTCACCGCCTTCGGCCTGGTCATTGCGGGTCTTTCCTTGATCGGCATCCCCGGCACCGCGGGCTTCGTCACCAAATGGATGCTCATCCAGGGTGCGCTGGAGCGCGGGATGTGGTGGGTAGTGGCGGCGATCCTCGCCAGTTCCCTGATCGCCGCGGTGTATGTCTGGCGCGTGGTCGAGTCCGCCTACTTGAAGCCCGCGCCGGCGGGAGAGTCGCGCGCTGAGGCGCCGGCAGGCATGCTGGCCGCGGGCATGGCCTTGGCCGTGCTGTGCGTCTACTTCGGCTTCGATACCTCGTTCAGTGTCGGCGGCGCGCGCGAAGCGGCCGAGTTCCTGTTGCGGGGGTCGCGGTGAACGCGATGGGTACGGTGAACCACGAGGTACTGCTCGGGTTGTGCCTGGTGATTCCGGCGGCAGGCGCGGCGCTGGTAGGCGCGTTGCACCGCCGGCCGAATCTGCGCGAAGCAGCGACGCTGGTGAGCGCGGCAGCGCTCTTCTGTGTCGTCGCTTCGCTGGCGCGCCCGGTGTTCGAGGGCGAGCAGCCGGCGCTGGTCCTGGGCGAGGTGATGCCGGGCCTCGCCATCGCGCTGGTACTGGAGCCGCTCGGCCTGTTGTTCGCGCTGGTGGCCTCCGCGCTGTGGTTCGTGAGCGCGGTGTACTCGATCGGCTACATGCGCGGCAACGGCGAGGCGCACCAGACCCGGTTCTACGCCTGCTTCGCGCTCGCCATCGGCGGCGCCATGGGGGTGGCGCTGGCGGGCAACCTGCTCACGATGTACTTGTTCTATGAACTGCTCACTTTCGTCACCTGGCCGCTGGTGACCCACCACGGCGACGAGCCCGCGAAGCTCGGCGGCCGTACCTACCTCTCACTGCTGCTCGGCACGTCCATGCTGTTCCTGCTGCCGGCGATGGCGGTTACCTGGCGAGTCGCCGGGACGCTGGATTTCACCGTGGGCGGCATTCTGGCGGGAAAGATCGATGGCGCAGCCGCGGCTGGACTGGCGGCGCTCTATGCTTTCGGCATCGGCAAGGCGGCGCTGATGCCGGTGCACCGCTGGCTGCCCGCGGCGATGGTGGCGCCCACGCCGGTGTCGGCGCTGCTGCACGCGGTGGCGGTGGTGAAGGCGGGTGTGTTCTGCGTGGTCAAGGTGGTGCTCTACGTATTCGGCATGGAGTTCGGCGCCGAACCCTTCGCCTGGCTGCCCTGGGTGGCGGGCTTCACTATCCTCGCCGCCTCGGTGGTGGCGCTGCGCGCAGACAACCTCAAGCGCCGGCTGGCGTACTCCACCGTAAGCCAGCTCTCCTACGTGGTGATGTCCGCCGCGATCCTGGCGCCGCTCTCGGTCGTCGGCGCAGTGCTGCACATCGTCGCTCACGCGCTGGGCAAGATCACGCTGTTCTTCGCCGCCGGCGCCATCTACACCGCCGCCCACAAGACCGAGGTCAGCCAGCTCGACGGCCTCGGACGGCGCATGCCATGGACCTTCGCCGCGTTCGGCATCGGCGCGTTGTCCATGATCGGTCTGCCGCCGACGGTCGGTTCCGTCAGCAAGTGGTTCATAGTCAGCGGTGCGCTGCAGGCGGAGCACTGGGCCGCTATCTCGGCAATTGCGGCAAGCACGCTGCTGAACGCCGCCTACTTCCTGCCGATCGTGTACCGGGCTTTCTTCAGGGAGGCCGCAGGACCGCAGCACGGCGAAGCGCCCTGGCCCATGGTCGCCGCGCTGGTGTTCACCGCGGCGCTCACCGTGGCGATGTTTTTCTGCGCGGACCTGCCGCTCGCGCTCGCCCGGAGCCTCGTATGATCCGCCGCCTGTGGGCCGCGTTTCTCGTGGTGCTCACACTCACCGTCGCGGCGGAGTTCTTCGTCGACCCGCATCCGCATTTCGACATTGAGCGCCTGTTTGCCTTCAACGCCCTCTACGGGTTCCTCGCCTGCGGCGGTTTGATCCTGGTGGCGAAGGCGATCGGCCTCGCGCTCAAGCGCAGGGACGACTACTACGATGAGTGAACTTCTCCAGCATCCCGCACTCGCCCTGTTCGCCACGGCGCTCCTGGTGGCGATGCTGCACGGGCGCGCGCGCCAGGCGGTGGCGCTGGCCGGGCCGCTGGCGGCGCTCGCGCTGGCGTGGAACTTGGAGGAGGGGCTGCGCGTCGACACGCAGTTCCTCGCCATGGACATCGCGCCCCTCGCCGCGGACCGGCTCTCGCGCCTGTTCGCGATCATCTTCGCGTTGATGGCCTTCGCCGGCGCGCTGTTCGCGCTCAACCAGCCGCGCCGCGCCGAGCTGCCGGCGGCATTCCTCTATGCCGGGTCCGCCATCGGCGTCACGCTGGCGGGCGACCTTGTCACTGTGTTCGCATTCTGGGAGGCGATGGCGATCGGCTCGACACTGGTGCTCTGGAGCGCGGCGACACCGGCGGCGTATCGCGCGAGCGTCCGTTACCTGATGGTGCACCTCGCGGGCGGCATGCTGCTGTTCGCAGGTATTGCGGCGCAAGTGCTGGAAACGGGCAGCACGGCGTTCTCGGCAATGCAACCGGACACGCCAGCCACATGGATGATCCTGGCAGCGTTCCTGGTGAATGCGGCAGCCTGGCCGTTGTCGGCCTGGCTGCCGGACGCCTACCCCGAGGCCTCCTGGAGCGGGATGGTGTTCCTGTCGGCATTTACCACCAAGACCGCGGTGTACGTGCTGCTGCGCGGTTTCCCCGGCGCCGAGATCCTGATCGCGGCCGGCCTGGCGATGGTGTTCTACGGCATCGTCTACGCGCTGCTGGAGAACGATATGCGGCGCATCCTCGCCTACAGCATCGTCAACCAGGTCGGGTTCATGATCACGGGCATCGGCATCGGCACCGACATGGCGTTGAACGGCGCGGCGGCGCACGCCTTCACCCACATCCTGTACAAGGCGCTGCTGCTGATGTCGGCGGGCTCGGTGCTGCTGATGACGGGGCGGCGCAAATGCACTGACCTGGGCGGCCTGTGGCGCAGCATGCCCCTCACTGCCGTTTGCGGCATCATCGGCGCGCTCGCCATTTCGTCCTTCCCGCTCACCTCCGGCTTCGTCAGCAAGTCCATGATCACGCAGGCGGCGGGCGACGAGCACCTGTTCGCGGTCTGGATGCTGCTCGCGGCGGCCTCGGCCGGTGTGTTCCTCCATGCCGGCATCAAGTTTCCCTGGTTCGTGTTCTTCCAGAAGGATTCCGGCTTGCGCCCGCCGGAGCCGCCCTGGAACATGCGCCTGGCCATGATTCTGCTCTCGGCGCTGTGCATCGGCCTGGGACTCTGGTACGAGCCGCTCTACGAGTTGCTGCCGCACGCCGTGCACTACCAGCCCTACACTGCGTTCCACGTCGTCGCGCAATTGCAGCTGCTGCTGTTCTCGGGTCTCGCCTTCTTCGTCATGCTGGGCTGGCTGCGGCGCACCCTGACCGTGACCCTGGACACGGACTGGCTGTGGCGCGTGCCGCTCGCCGCACTGGCGAGGTTCGCCGCGCACACCACGGGTGCCGGCGTCAGTGCCATGGAGTCGGGCGTGGCGAAGGTCTGGCGCGAGGCCGACGAGCGGTTGCGGGCATGGCTCGGCCCTTTGGCGCGGACTTGGCCGTCGGGCGCGATGGGCATCGGCGTGATGGCGACGCTGCTCGCTTTCCTGCTCTCCTACTATCTGGCCTGAGCACGGGCGCGCCCCGTTGCGCGCGGGCATGACGAAAGTCAATGCTGGCAGCATTGGTGCCGATGCTAATATCCCGCGCTCCTAAGGGGATTCTCACCGCATGAAAATCCACGAGTACCAGGGCAAGGAACTGTTCCGCAAGTTCGGCATGGCCACGCCGCGCGGCTTCGCGTGCTTCAGCGTCGACGAGGCCGTCGAGGCGGCGAAGAAGCTCGGCGGCAGCGTCTGGGTGGTGAAGGCGCAGATCCACGCCGGCGGCCGCGGCAAGGGCGGCGGCGTCAAGGTCGCACAATCGATAGAAGAAGTACGCGAGAAGGCGAAACAGATCCTCGGCATGCAGCTTGTCACCCACCAGACCGGCCCGGGCGGCCAAAAGGTGCGCCGGCTGCTGGTGGAAGAGGGCGCCGACATCAAGAAGGAGCTCTACGTCGGCATGGTGGTGGACCGCGTCACGCAGCGCGTGGCGCTGATGGCCTCGAGCGAAGGCGGCATGGACATCGAGGAAGTCGCCGCGAAAACGCCGGAGAAGATCCACAAGGTCTTCATCGACCCGGGCAAGGGGCTTCTCGACAAGGAAGCGTCGGACGTGGCCGGGAAAATCGGCATTCCGGAGGCCGCGCGGCCGCAGGCGGTGAAGATGCTGCAGGGCCTCTACAAATGCTTCGATGAGACCGATGCCTCGCTCGCCGAGATCAATCCGCTGATCCTCACCGGCGACGGCAGGGTGGTCGCGCTCGATTCCAAGCTCAATTTCGACGACAACGCGCTGTTCCGCCATCCCGACATCGTCGCGATGCGGGACCTCGACGAGGAGGATGCGCTCGAGATCGAAGCCTCCAAATACGACCTGTCCTATATCTCGCTGGACGGCAACATCGGCTGCCTGGTGAACGGCGCGGGCCTGGCGATGGCGACCATGGACACCATCAAGCTCTACGGCGCCGAGCCCGCCAACTTCCTCGACGTGGGCGGCGGCGCCACCGCGGAGAAGGTCACCGCGGCCTTCAAGATCATGCTCTCCAACCCGAAGGTGAAGGCGATCCTGGTCAACATCTTCGGCGGCATCATGAAGTGCGACACCATCGCCGCCGGCGTGGTCGCCGCGGCGCGCGAAGTGAAGCTCGGGGTGCCGCTGGTGGTGCGCATGCGCGGGACCAACGAGGACCTGGGAAAGCAGATCCTCAAGGATTCCGGTCTGCCGATCATCTCGGTGGACAACATGGCCCAGGCGGGCGAGAAGGTCGTCGCCGCGGTGAAGGGGAAATAGCGATGAGCATCCTGATCGACAAGAACACCCGCGTAATGACGCAGGGCATCACCGGCAAGACCGGCCAGTTCCACACCAAGATGGGCAAGGAGTACGCCAACGGCAGGAACTGCTACGTGGCGGGCGTCAACCCGAAGAAGGCCGGGGAGAGCTACGAAGGCATCCCGATCTATGGAACGGTCGCGGAGGCGAAGAAGCAGACCGGCGCCAACGTTTCCGTGATTTACGTGCCGCCGCCCTTCGCCGCCGCGGCGATCGACGAAGCGATCGAGGCCGACCTGGACCTGGTGATCTGCATCACCGAGGGCATCCCGGTGCGCGACCTGATCCGCACCAAGTACAAGATGCAGGGGAAAAGGACTTTGCTGGTCGGCCCGAACTGCCCCGGCGTCATCACGCCGGACGAAATCAAGATCGGCATCATGCCGGGCCACATCCACAAGAAGGGCCCGATCGGCGTGGTGTCGCGCTCGGGCACGCTCACCTACGAGGCGGTCGGCCAGCTGATGGACCTGAACCTGGGCCAGTCCTCCTGCGTCGGCATCGGCGGCGACCCGGTGAACGGCCTGAAGCACATCGACGTGCTGAAGATGTTCAACGACGATCCGCAGACCGAGGCGGTGATCATGGTCGGAGAAATCGGCGGCTCCGACGAGGAGAACGCCGCGCAGTGGGTCAAGGCGAACATGAAAAAGCCGGTGGTCGGCTTCATCGCCGGCGTCACCGCGCCGCCAGGCAAGCGCATGGGCCATGCCGGCGCCATCATCTCGGGCGGCAAGGGCACGGCGCAGGAAAAGCTGGCCGTCATGGAGTCCTGCGGCATCAAGGTCACCAAAAACCCGGCCGAGATGGGCAAGCTCCTCAAGTCCGTGTTGAAGTAGCGTCATGGGGTCGGACCCCGTTTTCTCGCGTTGGCCCGCGTTCCTGGCCGAGCTGCAGGCGGCGGCGCGCGACGACCCCGAACTGAAGGTTTTCTCGGCGAACGCTGCATTCCGCTTTCATCTCGCCGCAGGAGAGAGGCACGCGGATTTTCTGTTTTCCGCGGGTAGCGTTCGAGTCATCGAAGCGGACGCGCCGACGCCCGATACGGTGCGTCTTGATGCCCCGATCGAGGTCTGGCGGAAATTCTTTTCCGCCGTGCCCCCCGCGCCGTACCACAGCGTGTTCGCCATGAAAATGCGCGTGCCGGAGTTCACGGTCGCGGGCGACGAGATGACGCTCGCGCAGCACGCGCACCTGGTGCGGCGGGTGCTGGAAATCGGCCGGGAGGTCGCAAATGCTCGCGTGCCGGAGAAAGTGGCAGGCGAGCCCCCCGGAACCAGGGAGCCGGTTCGAGGCGGTTACGTCTGGATCGAGTTCGACGGCAGGCCGAGCCGGATCTACTACGAGGAAGCGGGCGCCGGGCGCGACCTGCTGATGCTGCACACCGCTGGCGCCGACTCGCGCCAGTTCCATCGCATCATGAACGACGCAGCGCTCGCTGCACAGTGGCGCATGGTGGCGTTCGACCTTCCCTGGCACGGCAAGAGCCTGCCGCCACTGGGCGCCCCCATTGGCGACTGGGAACTGACCACCGAACGCTATGTCGCCGCCATCGAGGCGGTGATCGCGGCGCTCGGCCTTGAACGTCCGGTCCTGCTCGGCTCGTCGATGGCCGGGCAGATCTGCCTGGAGATGGCGCTGCGCTGGGGAGAGCGCCTGGGCGGGGTGATCGCCTGCGAGGCAAGCGAGCGCATCGTCGGACGCGAGGTGCCGTGGACGCGCAATCCGCTGGTCAACGAATCGGTTTTCGTGCCCGAATGGGTCCACGGCCTGATGGCGCCGCAAAGCCCGCGCGAGCGGCAGCGCGAAGTGTGGTGGGAATATTCGCAGAGCGGTTTCGGCGCGTTCTGGGGCGACATCCGTTTCTACGGCCGGGAGTGGGATGCGCGCGAGCGCGTCGGGCGCATCGACACGAAGAAATGCCCGGTACTCATGTTGACGGGGGAATATGACTACTCCTGCACGCCGGAGATTTCGCGCGCCACGGCGGCGAAGATCCCGGGGGCCGAGTTCGAGGTGATGCGCGGCATGGGACATTTCCCCATGGCCGAGAACCCGGAACGGTTCCTTGAGTACCTGCGTCCCGCGCTCGCCAAGTTGCGCGGCAAGTGATGCGGCGGCTCCTCGCCGATTTCGGAACGGTCTACGCGGCCAATGGCCTGGTCGGCTTCATCTTCGCCGCGACCGGGCCGGTGGCAATCATCCTCTCCGTCGGCGCGCAGGGCGGGCTCTCGGAAGCCGACCTCTCATCCTGGATCTTCGGCGCGTTCTTCCTCAACGGCCTGATCAGCATCGCGTTCTGCCTTGGCTACCGGCAGCCGCTGGTGTTCTTCTGGACCATTCCCGGCGCGGTGCTGGTCGGCCCCGCGCTCGGGCATCTGGCCTTTGCCGAGGTCATCGGCGCGTTCATCGCCACCGGCCTGCTGATGCTGGCGCTCGGGCTCACCGGCTGGGTGCGCCGGTGCACCGAGGCGGCGCCGATGCCGATCGTCATGGCGATGGTGGCGGGCGTGTTCCTGCGCTTTGGCACGGGGCTCGTGCACGCGGTGCGCGACGACGTCGCAGTCGTCGCGCCGATGGTGCTGGCGTTCATTGCACTCACGTTCTTCAGCCGGCTCGGCCGCTTCCTGCCGCCGCTGATCGGTGCGCTGCTGGTGGGGATTGTTTCTATTTTCCTGTTCGACAAATACAACCCGGGCGCAACGGCGCTGCAGTTCGCGCCCCCGAACCTCTACCTGCCGGCATTCTCCTGGCAGGCGATGGTCGAACTCGTCATACCTCTCGCCATCACGGTGCTGGTGGTGCAGAACGGGCAGGGCTTCGCGGTGCTCTCGGCCGCGGGTCACAAGCCGCCGATTGACGCCATTGCGGTGGCCTGCGGCGCAGGTTCGATGCTGACTGCGTTCGTGGGTTCGGTTTCCACCTGCCTGACCGGCCCGGTGAACGCCATCATTTCATCGTCGGGCGAAACGCACCGCCACTACACCGCGGGCGTGGCGGTCGGCCTGCTCGCGCTCGCCTTCGGGCTGCTG
>Ga0315910_10002663_pt1 | contig 15479 bp, 18 predicted proteins | sample EdamamesoilMG_FD_204470 | JGI IMG/M metagenome (GOLD analysis project Ga0315910, IMG submission 204470) | Garden soil microbial communities collected in Santa Monica, California, United States - Edamame soil | ecosystem: Environmental > Terrestrial > Soil > Garden | place: USA: California... | reverse complement strand
CGCGGCACCTACCTGAGCGGGCGAACCTGCATTCCGCACCTGAAAAAATCGGGCAACCCGCACATCCTTACGCTCAGTCCGCCGCTCGACATGGCGGCGAAATGGTTCGCGCCGCACGTCGCCTACACCATGGCGAAATACGGGATGAGCATGTGCACCTTGGGCTGGGCGGAGGAATTCAGGAAGGACGGCATCGCCGCCAACTCGCTCTGGCCGCGCACGACCATCGCCACCGCGGCGGTGCACATGCTCGGCGGCGAGGCGATGATGAAGCAGTCGCGCAAGCCCGAGATCATGGCCGACGCGGCGCACGCGATCCTCAGCAAGCCGAGCCGCGAATTCACGGGCAACTTCTGCATCGACGACCTGGTGCTGCATGCCGCGGGCGTGCGCGACTTCTCGGTCTACGCTGCGGTCCCCGGCGCGACCAAATTCCTGCCGGATTTCTTCGTGCCGGCGGACACGCCGCCGTTGCCGGGCTGATCAGCGCGCGGTTTTCCAGTGCTCGAATAGCGGCCCGCCCGGCCCGAACACCGGGTCGCAGGCGGGCAGCGGCACGCTCTCGACCCGGCTAGCCGCGTTGGCGGCGCGCACGAACGGCGGCATGCAGGTGTCCGGTTGCCGGCCGTCCGGATAGGCGCCGACCACGCCGAGCCTGCCGCTGGAGGAAAGCTTCTTGTGCCCGGTGCCAGCGGGCAGCACGATGACGTCGCCCGGCGCGGCGCGGATCACGACGCCGTTCTCGCCGCCGAACTGCACGGTTACTTCGCCACTGTAGACGCCGAGCGCCTCGTGGCCGTCGCTGTGGAAATGGTGGAACGGGTGCACGCCGTTGCGCCAGGCCGCGGGCCAGCGATTGCGCGCAAAGAGCGCCTCGAAGGCCGATGCCGGGTCGTCGCCCGCGAACGTGACCGCTGCGGGATAGACGAGCAGCGGCCAGCGCGGATGATTCGGAATCGCCCCGTTCGCCGGCAGCAGGTGGGCGATGACCCGCACTATGGATACTGTCCCGTGGACTCGGCGCGCAGGCGGATGAGGCCGTCCAGGCTTTCCGTGAACGGTGCCGGCACGCCCGCCTTCTGCGCGACTTCCAGCGTGCCGGTGAGCAGGCCGTCGATCTCGAGGCGCTTGCCGGCTTCCATGTCCTGCAGCGTCGAGGGCTTGAATTTTCCCAGGCGGCGCGCCATGTCGATGCGCGCTTCCGGATCGATGTCCGCATCCACCCCCACGGCGCGGCCGATGGCGAGCACTTCGCGCATGATGCCGACCATGTAGGCCTTCACGCGCGCATCGGCGATCAGCCGGTCGGCGCCGGCGAGCGTGAGCGCGGCCACCGGGTTGAAGCTGACGTTGCCGAGCAGCTTCACCCAGAAGTCCTTTTCGATGAAGCCGGTCTCCTCGGCCTGGAAGCCCGCACTCTTGAGCGCCTCGACGATCGTCTTCGTGCGCGCCGTGTTTTTGCCGCCCGGCTCGCCGAGGATCAGGCGGCTGCCCATGTTGTGGCTGATAAGGCCGGGCTCGGGGGTGGAGGCCGCGAGGTGGATGACGCAGCCCACGATGCGCCCGGTCGGCATCGCCCTCGAGAGCTTGCCGCCGGGATCGAGCGTTTCCAGCCGCAGCTTGCCCTGGCCGAAGGCGAGCTTGTCGAAGAACCACCAGGGCACGCCGTTCATCGCCGTGACGATGGACGTGTCCTTGCCGAGCAGGGGACCGATGCGCTCAGCGACCTCGGGCAGGCTCTGGCCTTTCACCGCGATGAAAACGACATCCTGCGGTCCAAGCTTGGCGGGATCGCTGTCGGCCTTGATTTTTACTGTCGAAATCTTCTGTTCGTACTGAACCCTCAACCCCTGTTCCCGGATGGCTGTAAGGTGCGCGCCCCGCGCGACGACTGAGACCTCGTGACCGCTTTGCGCGAGCCGCCCGGCGACCAGGCCGCCGACCGCGCCGGCGCCGTAAATGCAGATTTTCATGGTGCTATTCTAGCGTTCAGGTTCAACAGGAGCCCCCATGTTCGCCTTCATGAAGAAGATGAAATCCCTGCTGCCCGCGGGCAACACGATTCCCGGCCGCGCCGAGAAGATGCCGGTGCCGGAGAAGCATGCCGTGAACGGCAACCGCATCGCGCCGCCATTTCCGGATGGTAGTGAGACCGCGACGTTCGGCCTGGGCTGTTTCTGGGGCGCGGAGAAACTGTTCTGGAACATCCCCGGCGTCTACAGCACCGCGGTCGGCTACGCCGGCGGCGAGACCAAGAATCCGGCCTACGAGGAAGTCTGTTCCGGTTTCACCAACCACACCGAGGCGGTGCTGGTCGTATTCGATCCGAAGAAGGTGAGCTACGAGACGCTGCTCAAGACCTTCTGGGAAGGCCATGACCCCACGCAGGGCATGCGCCAGGGCAACGACTCGGGCACGCAGTACCGCTCGGCGATCTATACGCATGGAGAAGAGCAGATGAAGAAAGCTCTTTCATCCAAAAATGCCTTTGAAGTTGAATTAAAGAAAAAAGGCTTCCCTTCAATCACCACTGAAATTCGCCCGGCCCCGGAGTTCTATTACGCCGAGGATTATCACCAGCAATACCTCGCCAAGAACCCGAACGGCTACTGCGGGCTCGGCGGCACCGGCGTGTCCTGCCCGGTCGGAGCCGGCGTCGCCGCTTAAGGGGATGCGCCAAGACCAATCCGCACGCGTGCGGATCGATGTATGGTTGTGGGCGGCGCGCTTTTTCAAGACGCGCAGCCTCGCGCAGCAGGCCGTCGCCGCGGGCCGCGTGAAGCTGAATGGCGATCGCATCAAGCCCGCGCATGCGGTCAAGGTGGGCGACGGGGTGGTCGTCAGGATCGCCGAGTTCGACTGGAACATCGTGGTGCGCGGCTTGGCGGAGCAGCGCGGTCCGGCGCCGCAGGCGCAGTTGCTCTACGAGGAAACCGAAACCAGCCGCACCGAGCGCCAGAAGCGCGCCGATCAGCGCCGCTGGGGCACCGAGCCCTCGCTGCAACTGAAAGGCCGGCCCACCAAGCGCGATCGCCGGCTACTGGAGAAGTTCGCGAGCCGCGAAGCGGATGCGCCCGACAACTCCGAGCCTTGAGCCATGGCCCGGCAGGTCGGCGCCCACGGGCGTCGGCGCGCGGCCGATCAGCGATGAAAGCATATTGACCCGCGGCAGGTTGTCGCGCCGCATCAGTTCCAGGGCGCCCGGGCAGAGCGGCGAGAAATGCAGCAGGTCGCAGAAGCGACTTCCCAGTCGGGCGAGGAACGCCGGGACCGGCAGGCGTAGCGCAGGGTTTTCATGGTGCATGGCCCGAAGTGCGCCGAGGTACTCGGCCATCGTGCGTTTCGCGCTGCCGCCCAGCTCGACTTCGCGCCGACCCTCGCCGCTGCGTTCGCAGAGGACCGCCAGTGCCTCGCCCAGGTCCCGCACGTCCAGCGGCGCCAGGCGGCCGCGGGCGTCCGCCGGGACGAAATGCACCGGCCAGGCCGCGATGCGCCGCAGGAACGCGGCGCCGTAGCCGCCTTCGCCGTCCAGCAGGGCAGGGCGCACGATGCTGTAGTCGGCGCCGCTCGCCGCGATTTTGCGTTCCGCGCTCAGCTTGGAGCGCAGAAAGCGGCTCCGCGCCTCGGGCCGTAACCCGAGGGCGGAGACGTGAACCAGTCGGAGACCGAGGCGCGCGCAGGCTTCGCCCAGGGCGGCGGGCGCCATGTTGTGCACGCGGTCGTAGGTTTCGCTGCCGCGCTCGCGCAGGATGCCGGCCGCGTTGACCACTGCGTCGACATCGCCGAGCAGGGGTTGCCAGATGTAGCGCGTGGTGAGGGATTCGAAGTGGGTTTCGCGCAGTTCGCAGTCGCGAAGGCTCGCAGGCAGCTTCGCCAGCGCCCGTTTCGGGTGGCGCGTGCCGATCACCACCGTGTGGCCGCGCGACCGGAGGGCCGCCGCCGCGTGCCGCCCGATGAACCCGGTGCCGCCCAAGACCATGACTCTCATGTTTTATCCTTCAGTAATTTCAGTCTTGACAGAAATGTATGACAGGAATAGCCTGTCGTCAAGTCATGGCAGCAGATTCCGCAGAAGATGCCCTGACCGGGGCGGTCGGGGCCCTGGGGGCGCGTTTCGTCCTGCACTGGGGCGAGATGGGCGCGCGCTGGGGCGTCAGCCGCACCGTGTCGCAGATCCACGCGCTGCTGTTCTACCTGGGACGCCCGATGCACGCCGAGGAGATCGCCGCGGTGCTGCGGGTGGCGCGGTCCAATGTCAGCACCAGCCTGCGCGAGCTGCAGAACTGGAACCTGATCCACGTCGTGCATCGGGCAGGCGACCGGCGCGACCACTTCGAGACCGCCCAGGATCCCTGGGAGCTGCTGCGCATCCTGGTCAAGGAGCGCAAGAAGCGCGAGTTCGACCCTACGGTGGCCTTCCTGCGTGCCTGCGTGGAGACCAAGGAGTTCGCCCGGGAGGACGCCGGCGCGCAAAAGCGCCTGCGCGAGACGCTGGCGCTGATGGAAGCGGGCTCCACCTGGGCCGAACAAATGCTGGGGATGGAGAACTCTCTGCTCAAGCGCATGGTCAAACTCGGAGCTAAGGTGCAATCGCTCCTCAAGGCAGCGTGAAAAGATGAATACAACCAACAAGTTCTGCGTTCCCCTGACGGTCTACTACGACAAGTCCTGCCCGATGTGCGCCACCGAGATGCACGTCATCGAAGGACGCGACTGGCGCGGCCGGCTGCTGCTGGTGGACTGCTCGGCGGCCGATTTCGAGGATGGCGAGGCCGCGCGCGAGGGCGTCACGCGCCAAGCGATGATGACCCGGCTGCACGCGCGCGACCCGGAGGGCCGGTGGTTGAAAGGCCTGGATGCCTTCGAGGCGGTGTACGCCTCCGCGGGACTGGACCGTGCCGCGCGCTTCTGGGGCAGCCGGCGCCTGCGCCCGGTGCTGGACCGCATCTACCCGGTCATGGCGAAGTACCGGCAGCCGCTGTCGCGCATCGGCATGCACCGCGTGGTCGGCGCGCTCATGCGCGCGGCCGAGCGCGTTTCTCCCAGCCGCTACTGAAGCTGCCGCCAGTCCCCGAGCTTTATTTTCCCTGCAATCGCATAGCCGGATTTGCCGTCCGGCCGTACCACGGCGATCTCTCCTTCGGCGAGGTAAGGCGGACCGAATACGCCGTAGAACGGATTACCATGGCTGGAGACGGCGTTGTTCCGGCCTGAAGCAGGCAGCGTGGAGAGCAGCCGCTTCAAGCCGTCATAGCGCCTGGGATCGTCAGATTTCAGCGGACCGCCTCGCGCTTCGTTGGTTTTCTCAGCCTTGCCGAACGCCAGCATCGCAGTTTCAACTGTGCGGCAGAACGGGCTGGCGTAGACCCGGTCGACGGGAATGCCGAGGCGCTTCAGGTGGGCGGCGATGGCGCGCGCTTCGTCGCGGCCCTTTTCAGTGAGGGGGCGTTGGTTGGCGCAGTCCTCGTAGGACGACGATTTGGAGTCGTCCTTGCTGAAATCCGTCGAGGTGTGGCGGATGTAGAGCACGTACCCGCCCTTGCGTAACTCAGCGGCGAGCCCTTCAGCCTGTGTGGAAAGGCTGAAGGCCGCGAGAACAAGGAACAGCCAGCTACGCAGCTTTCACCTTCGCCGGTCCGGCCTTGGAGATGAGCTCGCGCAGCACGTAGGGCAGGATGCCGCCGTGCTTGTAATAGTCCACCTCGATCGCGGTGTCGATGCGCGATTTCACTTTGATCTGCTGCGTCGAGCCGTCTTTGCGCTTGAGAGTCAGCGTCAGTTCCTGTTGCGGCCGGATGTCGTCAAGGCCTGAAATCGAAACCTCTTCCTCGCCGGTGATGCCGAGCGAGGCGACGCTGTCGGAGCCCGTGAACTGCAGCGGCAGCACGCCCATCCCCACCAGGTTGGAGCGGTGGATGCGTTCGAAGCTGCGCGTGATCACCGCCCGCACTCCCAGCAGCTGGGTGCCCTTGGCCGCCCAGTCGCGCGAGGAGCCGGTGCCGTATTCCTCGCCGCCAAAAATCACTGTCGGCGTGCCGTCGGCGATGTAACGCATCGCGGCGTCGTAAATCGGTAGTTCTTCACCTTTGTACCGGGTGAGCCCGCCTTCCTTGCCGCCCATCATCTGGTTCTTGATGCGCACGTTGGCGAAGGTGCCGCGCATCATCACGTCGTGGTTGCCGCGGCGCGCGCCGTAGCTGTTGAAGTCCACCACCGCAACGTCGTTCTCCTGCAGGTAGAAGCCCGCGGGCGAGGTCGGCTTGATGGAACCGGCCGGCGAGATATGGTCGGTCGTCACTGAATCGCCGAATACGCCCAGGACCTTCGCGCCCGAGATGCCGCCGGGTGTGCCGGGCTTCATGGAGAAGTCCTTGAAGAAAGGCGGCTCGGCGATGTAGGTGGAGGCGGGCCAGGTGTAGACCTGGCCGGTGGGCGCCGAGATCTTCTTGAACAGCGGGCTCGCATTGGCGAGGTCGCCGTAGAGCCTGCAGAAGGTCGGCGCGTCCATCGCCAGCTTCATCAGCGCGTTGATTTCATCCGACGTCGGCCAGATGTGGCCGATATAGACGTCTTGTCCGTCTTTTGATTTTCCAAGGGGCTGATTCTTGAAATCGACCAAAACGGAACCGGCGATCGCATACGCGACCACGAGGGGAGGGGAGGCGAGGAAGTTGGCGCGGATGTTCGGATGGATGCGCGCTTCGAAGTTGCGGTTGCCCGAGAGCACCGCGGCGCACACCAGTTCGTTCTTGACGATGGTTTCCTCGATCGCCTGCGCGAGCGGGCCGGCGTTGCCGATGCAGGTGGTGCAGCCGTAGCCGGCCAGGTAGAAGCCGAGCTTCTCGAGGTAGGGCAGCAGGCCGGCCTTGGTCAGGTACTCGGTCACCACGCGCGAGCCGGGCGCGAGAGAGGTTTTGATGTGCGGCTTGACCGTGAGGCCGAGCTCCACCGCCTTCTTGGCGAGCAGGCCCGCGGCCAGCAGCACGCCGGGATTGGACGTGTTGGTGCATGAAGTGATCGCCGCGATCAGCACGTCGCCGTTGCGGATGTCGATGCCGTCGTAAGTCTTGAAGGGCTTGGTCAGCTCTTCCGCCTTCTTGGCGAAGCCGTTTTCCTTCACCGGCGCGGAAAAGAGGTTCATGAAGTTGTCCTTCATCTTGTCCAGGTTGATGCGGTCCTGCGGGCGCTTGGGGCCCGCCAGGGACGACATCACGGTGGACAGGTCGAGTTCCAGGCTCTCGCTGTAGTCGATGGCGCCGGCTTTCGGCACGCCGAACATCTGCTGCGCCTTGTAGTAAGCCTCGAAGGCGGCGATTTCGGCATCCGTGCGTCCGGTGCCCTTGAAGTAGGCGACGGTTTTCTCGTCCACCGGGAAGAAACCCATGGTGGCGCCGTACTCGGGCGCCATGTTGGCGATGGTCGCGCGGTCGGTGACCGACAGCGACGAGCAGCCCTCGCCGTAGAACTCGACGAACTTGCCAACTACTTTTGCTTTTCTTAAAAGCTCTGTAACTGTTAAAACCAGATCAGTTGCAGTGCATGCCGGATGCAGCTTTCCTTTGAGATTGACGCCGACCACGTCAGGGGTCAGGAAATATACCGGCTGGCCGAGCATGCCGGCCTCGGCCTCGATGCCGCCCACACCCCAGCCTACGACGCCGATGCCGTTGATCATGGTGGTGTGGCTGTCGGTGCCCACCAGCGTGTCGGGGTAATAGATCCCGTCCTTCTGGTGCACGCCGCGCGCGAGGTACTCCAGGTTCACCTGGTGCACGATGCCGATGCCCGGCGGCACGACCTTGAAGGTGTCGAAAGCCTGCATGCCCCATTTCATGAACTGGTAGCGCTCTTCATTGCGTTTGAATTCCAGCTTCATGTTGAGGTCGAGCGCGTTCTTGTTGCCGTAATGGTCGATCTGCACCGAGTGGTCCACCACCAGGTCCACCGGCACCAGCGGCTCGATCACCTTGGGGTCCTTGCCCATCTTGTGCGCCACGCCGCGCATCGCCGCGAGGTCGCAAAGGAGGGGCACGCCGGTGAAATCCTGCAGCACGATGCGCGCGAGCACGAAGGGAATCTCGTCGGTGCGCGCCGCGTTCGGTTTCCAGCTGGCGAGTTGCCGGACGTGCTCCTCGGTGACCTTCTTGCCGTCGCAGTTGCGCAGCACGGACTCGAGGACGATGCGGACCGAAATGGGGAGTCTTTCAATTTTTATATTTAAAGATTTCCCCAACTGAGGAAGAGAATAAAACTTGCCGCCCTTCATGGGCTGGAGCGTGTTGTGCAGGTTGTGGGCCATGGTCAGCTTCCTCGTTTTTGCCTGGATTGCTTGTAAGCCGCGAAACTCGCGTTCCGGTAGGCGCCGCTGGCGACATAGTCGCCGAGCAGCAGGAACTCCGCGGGATCGTAGATGGCGCCCGCCTGCGTGGCGAGCAGCGTGCCGTCCGGAGCGTAGAACTGGAAACTTGGCGTCGCGCGCACGCCGGCCGCGCGCGCGAATTCCTTCTCGGGCAGCGCCTTGCCGGAAAAACCGGTCACCTCCTGCGACCCGCGCGTATCCACGGCGATGGCGCGGAAGTGCTGCCGGTACCAAGCCTGCACGTCCGGCCGCGACAGGACTTCACGTTTCATGCGCGTGCAAAAGGGGCAGTCGTCGAAGTGGTACATCAGGAGCAGGCCCTGCTTGCCGGCTTTCTGCGCGGCCGCCGCTTCGGCGCGCAAGTCGCCGAAGGACAGTTCGAAGAAGCCTTCCCATCTTTCCGCGGCAGCCGCCGGCGACAGCGCGCACAGTAGCAGCAGCGCCGCGACGATTCGCTTCACGTCGCCAGGCCCCCGTCATTGGCCCAAACGGAGTCGGGTGTGCACCCGGCGGGCTTGCTCAATTCATGGAGCAGGCGCGAGCGCTCGTCGATCAGGGCCGTGAGCTGTTCGTCGCAGCGTGCGATCGGCGTCGGATAGCTGCGGATTTCGTCGGAAAGCTCTTCGATGCGCCGCGCGAGGCTCATATCACCATGAGGTCCATAAACTCATTCACCGGGGTCTTGTCGAGCTTGTTCGAATCGAGACACAAATCCAGAATCGCTTTCTGCTGCTTGGCCGGGAAGCGGCGCGCAAGGTTGGTCTTGAACTTTTCCACCAGCACCGGCATGCCTTCGGCGCGGCGGCGCTTGTGGCCGATGGGGTATTCGCAGACCACTTCCTCGAGCTTCGTGCCGTCCCTGAATTCGACGGTAAGCGCGTTGGCGATCGAGCGCTTGTCCGGCGCGTGGTAGTCGTGCGTGAACTTCTTGTCCTCCACGCAGAACATCTTTGCACGCAACGCATCGATCCTCGGATCCTTTGCCACATTGTCCTCGTAGTCGCCCGCGGTCAGCCGGCCGAAGAGCAGGGGCACTGCCACCATGTACTGGATGCAGTGGTCGCGGTCGGCCGGGTTGTCGAGCGGTCCCTTCTTGTCGATAATGCGGATCGCCGCCTCGTGGGTACGGATTTTGATTTTTTTAATGTCGTTGATTCTGTTTTTTACCAACGGATGCAGGGTCATTGCACATTCAACCGCGGTCTGCGAGTGAAATTCCGCCGGAAAGGAGATCTTGAAAAGGACATTCTCCATCACGTAGCTGCCGAAGCGCCGCTGGAACTTGAACGGCTTGCCCTTGAAAAGCACGTCGTAGAAGCCCCAGCCCTTGGCGCTGAGCACCGAGGGGTAGCCCATTTCGCCGGTCTGGCTGATGAGCGCGAGGCGCACTGCGCGCGCGGTGGCGTCGCCGGCGGCCCAGCTTTTGCGCGAGCCGGTGTTGGGCGCGTGGCGGTAGGTGCGCAGCGACTGCCCGTCGACCCACGCTTGGGAGACCGCATTGATTGTTTCTTCTTTTGAAAGATTCAAAAGACCGGACACCACTGCCGTCGAAGCAACCTTGACCAGCACGACGTGGTCCAGCCCGACGCGGTTGAAGCTGTTTTCGAGCGCCAGCACGCCCTGAATTTCATGGGCTTTGATCATTGCAGTCAGCACGTCTTTTACTTTCAACGCTTTTCCATTGCGTGAAAGAAAATCCGCAACCGCCAATATTCCGCCCAGGTTATCGGAGGGATGACCCCATTCCGCCGCCAGCCAGGTGTCGTTGAAGTCCAGCCAGCGGATCATGGCGCCGATGTTGAAGGCCGCCTGCACCGGGTCGAGCTGGAACTGCGTGCCCGGCACCCTGGCGCCGTTCGGCACCGTTGTGCCCCTGACGATCGGCCCCAGGAGCTTCGTGCAGGCCGGGTACTCGAGCGCCTCGAAACCGCAGCCCAGCGTGTCCATCAGGCAGTAGCGGGCGGTGGCGTATGCGTCCTGGCTTTTAATTTGAAAATCTTTTACGTACGAAGAAATCAATTCCAAAACCTTGTCGGGTTTCGGCCGGACATTGGAGATGTGCGCGGACACTATTTCGTTTCCTGTTCTTTTTCAGACAGCGGCTTGAAAAGGTATTCGTTGCCGCCCGCCCTGGGCGAATGGTTCGTGGGGTCGGGCGGGGTGCGGTTGGCGCCCTCGTGGTCCCACCACACGGCACGGCCTTTCTTCTGCGATTCGATCTCCTCGGGGTGCTTTTCGAGATATTCACGCATGAACTTGGTGTGTTCCGATTCGTACATCGCCATCGTCAGCTCCTGTCTTTCAGCGATACCCACTTGCGGTTTTCGGGCCCGGTGTAGTTGGCACCCGGCCGGATGATCTTGCCGTCGATGCGCTGCTCAATGACATGCGCCGCCCAGCCGCTGGTGCGCGCGAGCACGAACAGCGGCGTGAAGTGCAGCGTCGGCACGCCCAATTTGCTGTAGGACACGGCGCTGAACCAGTCCAGGTTGGCGAACATCTTCCTCTCCTTCCACATCACCGATTCGATGCGGTCGGCGATCTGGAACTGCGTCATGTCCTGCTGCGACTTCGACAGCTGCTCGGCGACCGCCTTGATCACCTTGTTGCGCGGATCGCCGGTGGTATAGACCGGGTGGCCGAAACCGATGACGATTTCCTTCGCCGCCATGCGCTCGCGGATGTCGGCCTCGGCCTCGTCCGCGCTCTTGTAGCGCTTCTGGATCTCGTCGGAAACCTCGTTGGCGCCGCCGTGCTTGGGGCCGCGCAGCGCGCCGATGCCCGCGGTGATCGCCGAGTACATGTCCGAGCCCGTGCCGGTGACCACGCGGCAGGTGAAAGTGGAAGCGTTGAATTCGTGCTCGGCATACAGGATGAGCGAGGTGTGCATGGCGCGCACCCACTCGTCGCTCGGTTTCTTCCGATGCAACAGGTGCAGGTAATGCCCGCCGATGGAGTCGTCGTCGGTCTGCGTCTCTATTTTTTTGCCTGAGTTCGCAAAGTGATACCAATACAGCAGCATCGAGCCGAAACAGGCCATCAGGCGATCGGCAATGGCGCGCGCGCCCTCGATCGGATGCGAATCCTTCTCCGGCTCCAGCGTGCCCAGCACCGAGCAGCCGGTGCGCAGCACGTCCATGGGGTGCGCCGTCTTCGGAAGTTGTTCCAGCGCTGTTTTTAACGGGGCAGGGAGGGAACGCAGAGCGCGGAGTTTATTTTTGTATTCAGAAAGTTCTTTGGCAGTAGGGAGCTTCTCGTGCACCAGCAGGTAGGCGATTTCCTCGAATTCGGCCTGGTCGGCGAAATCCAGGATGTCGTAGCCGCGGTAGTGCAGGTCGTTGCCGGTACGGCCCACGGTGCACAGGGCGGTGTTGCCGGCCGGCACGCCGGAGAGCGCAACCGACTTCTTCGGCTTAGGAGCGGGAGAAGAGCTCATCCAGTTTTTTCTCGTAGGAGTGGTAATTCAGGTAGTCGTAGAGCTCGTCGCGCGTCTGCATCGTGCCGACGACGCCTTTCTGGGACCCGGTTTTTCTCACTGATTCATAAACATTCAAAGCCGCGCGATTCATCGCCCTGAACGCTGAAAGAGGGTAAAGCGCGATTGCCACGCCGGAGGCGCGCAAGTCTTCGATGGAGAACAGCGGCGTCTTGCCGAATTCGGTGATGTTCGCCAGCACCGGAACCTTCACGGCTTTCACGACCTTCTTGTACTGCTCAAGATCGGTCACGGCTTCCGGGAAAATCATGTCGGCGCCGGCCTCGACGTACTTCGTCATTCTTTCCAGGGCAGGCTCGAAACCTTCACTGGCGATCGCGTCGCTGCGCGCCATGATCACGAAGCTCTTGTCGGTGCGTCCATCGACCGCAGCCTTGATGCGGTCGCACATCTCGTCGCCGGACACCAGTTCCTTGTTCGGCCGGTGGCCGCAGCGCTTGGCGCCGACCTGGTCTTCCATGTGCATCGCGGCCGCGCCGGCCTTGATGAGCGAGCGCGTGGTGCGCGCCACGTTGAAGGCGCTCGAACCAAAACCGGTATCCACGTCGACCAGCAGCGGCAGGTCGCAGACATCCGTGATGCGGCGCACGTCGATGAGCACGTCTTCCAGGCCGGAAATGCCGAGGTCCGGCATGCCCAGCGAACCGGCGGCGACGCCGCCGCCCGAGAGGTAGATCGCCTTGTAGCCGCTGCGCTTGGCAAGCAGGGCGTGATAGGCGCAGATCGCGCCGATCACCTGCAGGGGTTTCTCTTCTGAAACGGCTTGCCTGAAGGCTTTTCCGGAAGACACGAAAAATCCTATCCCAAAAGGTGCTTCACGCCATCCCGCTCTTCGTGCAGTTCCTTCAGCGTGGCGTCCATGCGCCTGCGGCTGAAGTCGCTCACCTCGATTCCCTTGACGATCTCGAATTTGCCACCCTTGCAGGTCACCGGGTAGCCGTAGAGCACGCCTTCCGGGATGCCGTAGCTGCCGTCGGAAGGAATTCCCATGGACACCCAGTCGCCGTCCCGGGTGCCGAGTGCCCAGTCGTGCACGTGGTCGATGGCCGCGTTCGCGGCGCTTGCTGCCGAGGACAGCCCGCGCGCCTCAATGATGGCGGCGCCGCGTTTCTGCACGGTCGGGATGAAGGTTGACTCCAGCCAGGCCTGGTCGTTGATCATCGGCCAGACCTTCCTGCCTCCCGTCTCGGCCTGGAACAGATCGGGGTACTGGGTGGCGGAGTGGTTGCCCCAAATGGTTAATTTTTTGATTTCACTCACAGGTTTATTAATTTTTTGAGCAACCTGAGAAGTCGCCCGGTTGTGGTCCAGCCGCATCATGGCGGTGAACTGCGTGGGCTTCAGGCTGGGGGCGTTCTTCATCGCGATCAGGCAATTGGTGTTGGCCGGGTTGCCGACCACGAGCACCTTGACGTTTCTGTCAGCCACCTTGTCCAGCGCCTGGCCCTGCGGCCCGAAGATCTTGCCGTTGGCTTCGAGCAGGTCCTTGCGCTCCATGCCCGGGCCGCGCGGCCGGGCGCCCACCAGCAGCGCAACGCCCACGTCTTTGAACGCCACCATCGGGTCGGCGGTCGGCACCATGCCGTGCAAAAGGGGAAAGGCGCAGTCGTCCAGCTCCATCATCACGCCCTTGAGCGCTTTCTGGGCTTTTTCGTCCGGGATTTCCAGCAGCTGCAGGATGACCGGCTGGTCTTTGCCGAGCATTTCTCCGCTGGCGATGCGAAACAGGAGCGCGTAGCCGATCTGGCCCGCGGCGCCGGTGACGGCGACTCGGATGGGGGCTTTGGACATTGAGAACTCCGGAGAATATGCCGCGAACACATGATTCTACCGCACCGCCGCAGCGATATAATCCTCGCAACATGCCCGAAGCAGCGCTCAAGACGCCGGCCCGGAAGACGCGGCCGAAATATCTCAGCCTGCAGGCGCTGCTATTCGAAATACGGCTACCCGTTCCCGGATGGGTGTCGATCCTGCACCGTGCCAGCGGCGCGCTGCTGTTTGTGGCGCTGCTGTGGCTGCTGTGGATGCTGGACCGCAGCCTGTCCTCCGAGGCCGCGTTCAACCAGATCAAGCACTACGCCGGCCTCGCGCCGGTGAAACTCTCGCTGCTGGTCCTGGTGTGGGCCTACTGCCACCATTTCTGCGCCGGAATCCGCTACCTGTTTCTCGATCTCGACAAGGGCGTGGACAAGGCGACTTCCCGCCTGACGAGCTGGATCGTCCTGGCCGCAAGCCTCGCGCTGACCGCATTTTTCGGCTGGAAGCTGTGGTGAGGCGCGCGTGGTGAACAGGGTCATCACCGGGGCGCACTATGGCCTGCGCGACTGGCTCGCGCAGCGGATTACGGCCGTGATCATGGCGGTGTTCTCGGTCATCGTTGTTTTTGTTTTATTGACAGCGAAATCCATTACATACGGTGTCTGGCGCGACCTGTTCGCTCAGGGCTGGATGCGGGTGGCGACGCTGCTGTTCATGGTGAGTCTCGCGTGGCACGCCTGGGTCGGGGTGCGCGACATCCTGATGGATTACGTCCAGCCCGCCGGCCTGCGCCTGAGCTTGCAGGTCGGCACGCTGCTGGTCATCGCCGGCTACGTCGGCTGGACGATACAGATCCTCTGGAGATAGCGCCTTGGCCCTTCCCGAAACTATATGAACCTGCCGGTTAGACGGTTCGATGCCATCGTCGTGGGCGCAGGCGGTTCGGGTATGCGCGCGGCGCTGGAACTTGCCCGCGCCGACCTGAAGGTCGCGGTTCTGTCCAAGGTGTTCCCGACACGTTCGCACACGGTGGCGGCACAGGGCGGCATCGCCGCGCCGCTGGCAAATTCGACCGAGGACAACTGGCACTGGCACATGTACGACACCGTCAAGGGCTCGGATTACCTTGGCGACCAGGACGCGATCGAATACATGTGCCGGCGCGCGAACGAAGTGGTGGTCGAGCTCGAGCACATGGGTATGCCCTTCGACCGGCTGGAGAACGGCAAGATCTACCAGCGTCCCTTCGGCGGTCACACGCAGAACTACGGCAGTGCGAAGATGGCGATGCGCTCCTGCGCCGCGGCCGACCGCACCGGCCACGCGATGCTACACACGCTGTACCAGCAGAACGTGCGCATGAATACCCAGTTTTTCGTCGAGTGGATGGCGCTGGACATCATTCGCGATCCGCAGGACGGCGCGGTGGTCGGCGTCACCGCGCTGGAGATGGAAACCGGCGAAGTCTGCATCCTGCAGGCCAAGGCGACCTTGTTCGCCACCGGTGGTTCCGGCCGCATCTACTACGCCAGCACCAACGCCTTCATCAACACCGGCGATGGCCTGGGCATGGCGGCGCGCGCCGGCTTCCCGCTGGAGGACATGGAGTTCTGGCAGTTCCACCCGACCGGCGTGTACGGCGCCGGGGTGCTGATCACCGAGGGCGTGCGCGGCGAGGGCGGCTTCCTCGTCAACAAGGACGGCGAGCGTTTCATGGAGCGCTACGCGCCGAACCAGAAAGACCTAGCGAGCCGGGACGTGGTCTCGCGCGCGATGACCACCGAGATCAAGGAAGGCCGCGGCTGCGGGCCGCACGCGGATCACCTGCTGCTCAAGCTGAGCCACCTGAAGCCCGAAGACATC
>Ga0315910_10002662_pt1 | contig 15480 bp, 15 predicted proteins | sample EdamamesoilMG_FD_204470 | JGI IMG/M metagenome (GOLD analysis project Ga0315910, IMG submission 204470) | Garden soil microbial communities collected in Santa Monica, California, United States - Edamame soil | ecosystem: Environmental > Terrestrial > Soil > Garden | place: USA: California... | reverse complement strand
ATGCGCGTGGCCGTTGATCTGGTCAAGGAAGGCCGCGCCGCCGCCGCCGTTTCCGCCGGCAACACCGGTGCGCTGATGGCGATGGCCAAGGTCGCGCTCAGGACCATGCCCGGGATCGACCGCCCGGCGCTCGCCGCATTGATGCCGACCTTGGGCGACAACGACGTGGTGATGCTCGATCTCGGCGCCAACACCGAATGCGATGCGCGCAACCTTGTCCAGTTCGCGATCATGGGCGCGGCCTATTCGCGGATCGTCACCGGCCTCGAATCCCCGCGTGTGCGCCTGCTCAACATCGGCACCGAGGAAAACAAGGGCACCGAGCAGATCCAGGAAGCCGCCGCGCGGCTGCGCGAGGCGACCGGGCTGGCGCTCAGCTTCGACGGTTTCGTCGAGGCCAGCGGGATGTCGCGCGGCGATGTCGACGTGGTGGTGACCGACGGGTTCTCGGGCAATATTGCGTTGAAGGCGGTCGAAGGCACGGCGCGCTTCGTCGCCGACCTGCTGCGCCGCAGCTTCCAGAGCTCGCTGCGTTCGAAATTCGGCTTCCTCATCAGCCGCCCGGCGACCGAGTTGCTGCGCGGCCACCTCGATCCCAACAACCATAACGGCGCGGTGTTCCTCGGCCTCAACGGGGTGGTGGTGAAGAGCCATGGCAGCGCCACCGCGCTGGGCGTCGACAATGCCGTCGAGGTCACCGCACGGCTGCTCGAGGAAGACCTCACCCAGCGGATCGCTGCCGGCCTCGCCGAACTCGGCGAGCAGCGCCTGCGTGAAGGCGAAAACGGCATTGCCAACGGCATGAAGGACAGCGAGAACGCCGCATGATCCGATCGGTGGTCAAGGGAAGCGGCTCGGCCCTGCCGAAGCGCGCAGTGAGCAACGACGAACTCGCGAAGACCGTCGATACCTCGGACGAGTGGATCGTCGAGCGCTCCGGAATCCGCAACCGCTACCTTGCGGGCGAGGGCGAGACCACCTCGACCATGGCCACCCAGGCGGCGCGCAATGCGCTCGCCGCGGCCGGGATCGAGGGGCGCGATGTCGATCTGATCGTGCTCGCAACCACCACCCCCGACCAGACTTTCCCGGCGACCGCCACGCTGGTGCAGGATGCGCTGGGCTGCAACGGCTGCATCGCCTTCGATGTCGCGGCGGTGTGCTCAGGCTTCCTCTACGGCATTGCGGTCGCCGATTCGATGCTCAGGACCGGCATGGCGCGCTGCGCGCTGGTGATCGGCGCCGAAACCATGAGCCGGATTCTCGACTGGGACGACCGGGCAACCTGCGTGCTGTTCGGCGACGGCGCCGGCGCGATCGTGCTCAAGGCCGAAGACGTTGCCGAAAGCGGGCCGGGGGTGCTCGAAACCCGGCTCCATGCCGACGGCGCGCATAATTCTTTGCTCTATTGCGATGGTGGCGCGGGTACGTCCGACAAGGTCGGCAAGGTGCGGATGAAGGGCCGCGAGGTCTTCCGCCATGCGGTCGTGAACCTCGCCGATGTGCTCGGCGAAGTGCTCGACGCGGCTGGTATTTCGGCCGATGACCTCGATTGGGTGGTGCCGCACCAGGCCAACGCAAGGATTCTCGACGCCACTGCGCGCAAACTCGGCCTGCCCGACGACAAGATCGTCATCACCGTCGATAAGCACGCCAACACTTCCGCGGCATCGGTTCCGCTGGCGCTCGACGTCGCCATCCGCGACGGTCGCATCAAGCCCGGCGACATGGTGATGCTCGAAGCGATGGGCGGCGGCTTCACCTGGGGCGCCAGCCTGCTACGGATGTAGGCTAGGCTCCGCTGGGCCTCAGGTCCGGCACCCCCCACACATTGGGAATATCCCTCGCGATATTGCCAAGTCCCGACAATGTGTTAGTTTGCACTCCAGAGGGGGAGTCTGGCCGAAGCCGCTTGGCAGGAAGGGGCTAACAGATGATGAGATCGGTTGGGACGCTGACACGAGCAGACCTCGCGGAAGTCATCAATCGCAGGATGGGCTTTTCCCGCGCCGAATCGCTCGACCTAGTCGAGGCGATACTCGGGCATTTGAGCGGCGCGTTGGACCGCGGCGAGAACGTCAAGATCTCCGGTTTCGGGACCTTCCTGTTGCGTGACAAGAAGCAGCGCATCGGTCGCAATCCCAAGACCGGGGTCGAAGTCCCGATCACCCCGCGCAGGGTTTTGACCTTCCGCGCCAGCCCGATCCTCAAGGACCGGATCGTCAAGGGCTGACCCGGCGATGGTGGGGGATCCTCGCTTCAACGACGGCAAGGAAGACGGTGCCTTGCGCACGATCGGCGAGGTCGCCGATGCGCTGGGCATCAAGCAACATGTGCTGCGCTACTGGGAACAGCAGTTTCCGATGCTCAAACCGCTGAAGCGCAGCGGCGGACGGCGCTATTACCGGCCCGAGGATGTCCGCATCGTCGATACGATCGACCGGCTGGTGAACCGTGAGGGCTATACGCTGAGAGGCGCGCGCCAGGCCCTGGCGGGTGGTCTGCCCATGGCGCCGTTGCTCGCAGCGACCCCAGCGCGGCAGGCGGCGCGCTCCGCTCCCGACATATTGCCGCATTTGAAGGCGATCCGCGGAAAGCTGGCCGCCGCGCTCGACTGATTTTTCCGGTTCGCTGTAAGACCGTTCCCGTTCGCCCGACTAAACGGGTGAAAGGATAGAAACGGCGCATGGCGAGGAACGGGAATCAATCCCCGCAGGACGAGTTGTATGCCCGCGCGGCGCATACCTATGGCGCAATGATCGAGCGCCTGGCGCGCGGTTACGAGGCCGATCCCGAATTGCGCCGCGACCTGGTGCAGGAGATCCACGCAGCTTTGTGGCGCAGCTTCGCGATTTTCGAGCGCCAGTGTTCGGAGAAGAGCTGGGTCTATCGCATCGCGCACAATGTCGGTGTCAGCCACATGATGACCGGGCGCCGGCGCAGGAAGGATACGCTGGTCGGGCTCGAACAGGTCGAAGAGCCCGCCGCCGACAGCAATGTCGAAGCCGAACTGGCGCAAAAGGCCGAACTCGAATGGCTGCTGAAGACGATCCACCGGCTCAACCCGGCCGATCGCCAGGTGATGCTGCTCTACCTTGAGGATTTGACTGCCGCCGAGATCGGCGAGGTCACCGGCATTTCCGCCGGAGCGGTCGCGGTCCGCATCCACCGCATCAAGGCGCTGCTGGCGGACAGCCGGGGTGCAAAGGACGACGATCATGAGTGACGAAAAATCCGCGCGCGAAAGCTGGCAGTCACAGGGTGCCGAGGCACAGCCGCCGTCGATGGACGAGGTGCGCAAGGCCGCCGGGAAATTCTACCGCCGGATCTGGTGGCGCAATGCGGTGGAGTATGCCGCCGCCGTCTTTGTCGTGGTGAGTTTTTCCTACAACATTGCGGTCGGCATGGGCCACGTGCTCGAACGCATCGGATCGGCTGTTGCCATAATCGGTGTGCTTTTCGTCGTCTGGCAACTCCACCACCGGGGTTCCCCCAGCCGCCCCGAGACGGCAGGCTCGATGCCGCTGATGGACTTCGTGCGCGAGCAGCTGGTGCGGCAGCGCGATACGCTGACGAGCGCGGCGTGGTGGTACCTTGCCCCGCTAGTGCCGGGAATGCTGCTCATCCTGGTCGGGGCGACGCTGCGCAAGATGGCCGATGGCACCGGAACGATAATGATCGGCTTTGCCGGTTTCGGGTTTTGCGCAATCCTGTTTTTCGGGGCCTGGCTGATCCACCGGTGGGGTGCGCGCAGGTTGCAGAGGCACATTGACGATATCGATGCGCTGGTGCGCGGAAACGCGAGCTAGTCCTCCGGTCCAAGTTCGGGATCGAGGTCGCGCGGGCGGGTGAAGTGGACCAGTGCTCCGCAGCCCGGCCTGAGCTGGTCCCACTCGTCGATCTCAAGCTCGATCACTGCGAAAGTGGCGGTGGGCAGCTTTTCTGCTGCTTCGTCGAAAAGATGGTTCTCGGCCTCGGGCGCGACGAGGTCGAAGATCAGTTCCTGCAACCCTGGATTGTGCCCCGAGAGCAGCACCGAGGCCGGATCGCCGGCAACGTTGCGCAGCAGATCGATCAGCGTCCCCGGACCGGCAAGGTAGGCGCGCTCCTGCCATTCGATGTCGTCATCGATCCCGGCGGCTTCGAGCGTGAGGCGGACCCGCACGGCAGGGCTGGCCAGCACATGCTCCCACTCGACCCCGTAGGCCCGGATATGATCTCCCATCAGCGCCGCGCCCTTGCGCCCGCGGCCGTTCAACCCGCGGTCGAAATCGCGCAAATTGATATCGTCCCAGTCGGACTTGGCGTGGCGGAGGATGCCGAGGAGCTTCAAGAGTGAGCCTATTCCAGTTCGCGCGATTGCGTGAGGGGTTGTGTCGCGTCAGGCAACCCAGAAACACCGCCCGACAGCCGTTGTAAAGCCTCATCCAGCGTCAGGCGGAGCACCGGGGTTCCCTTGGGGAATGCCGACAGCAGCCGGCTGGGGAAAGCGGAGGACAGCACGATGAAATGGCCCTTGTCGTCCGCGGTGCGGATCAGCCGTCCGAAGGCCTGCGCCAGACGCGCGCGGATCAGCCGGTCGTCATGCGCCGAGCCGCCATTGGCCGCCCGCCGCGCGCGATGGAGGATCGACGGCTTGGGCCACGGCACTTGCTCCATCACCACACAGCGCAGGCTCTCGCCCGGCACGTCGACCCCGTCGCGCAAGGCATCGGTGCCGATCAGCGACGAGCGCGGATCGTCGCGGAAGATGTCGACCAAAGTCCCGGTGTCGATCGGATCGACATGCTGCGCATAGAGCGGCAGCCCGAGCCGGGCGAGCCGGTCGGCGATCCTCCCGTGCACCGCGCGCAGGCGGCGGATCGCGGTGAACAGGCCGAGCACGCCGCCCGCCGATGCCTCGATGATCCTGGCATAAGCTCCCGCCAGCGCCGGGATGTCGCCCTTCTTCACATCGGTGACGATCAGCACTTCGGCATTTCCGGCATAATTGAACGGGCTTTCCTGCTCACTCAGAAGCGGCGCGACATCGAGCCAGTCGGCGCCCGAGCGGGCCAGCGCCGATTGCCAGTCGTCGCCGTCCTTCAATGTCGCACTGGTCAGCATCACGCCGTGCGCGGGCTCAAGCACGGTGGCCGCGAACGGCTTCATCGGATCGAGGAAGCGGCGATGCAGCCCGACATCGAATTCGCGCGCCTCGCTGCGCTCGACCGCCAGCCAGTCGACGAAATCGGGATCGACCGGGCCGCCAAGCCGTTCGAGCAGCGCTTCCCATGCGGTGAGCCCGCCGACCCGCCAGGCGAGCGAATGGCGCGCTCCGTCGATCCGGGCACGGGTCGATGAATCGAGCCAGTCGGGCGGGTCTTCGAGCACCGCCTCGAGCCTGACCCCGAGCTTCATCAGCGGAATGCGGATTTCCGCCAGCGCCGATTGCGCCTGCCCGGCGAGCTCGACAAAGTTGCCGTCGAGCCCAGCAGCCTCGGTTTCGATTCCGTAGCCCGCTTCCTGCCCGCCGGATTCGTCGCGGGCATAAGTCAACGCGCGCACCCCCGCGAGCAGCGCCTCGACCGGCCCCGACGGCGCATTCTCGGCGATGCGCTGGAGCCAGCCTTCGCCGGGCAGGGCATCGGCCGCCCGCACTGCGGCATCGATCGCCTTGCCGCCGGCCTCGTCATAGGAGGCGACATCGGCCAGTCGCGCGGCGAGCCCGCGCCGACGGCCCTTGGCGTTCCGCTCCGGACCGACCAGCCAGCGCCGTAGCTCCACACATTCGCGACCGGTCAGCTCGGCGGCGAAGGTCGAATCCGCCGCTTCGAACACGTGGTGGCCTTCGTCGAACACGATGCGCGTGGGGCGCTGGGCGTGGTCCCTGCCGCGCGCGGCGTTGACCATCACCAGTGCGTGGTTGGCGATCACCAAATCGGCTTGGGCCGAAGCCCGGGCGGAACGCTCGATGAAGCATTTGCGGTAATGCGGGCAGCCGGCATAGACGCATTCGCCGCGCTGGTCGGTGAGCGAGGCGACTGCGCGGCGGCGAAATAATGTCCCGAGCCAGCCCGGCAGGTCGCCGCCGACCATGTCGCCGTCCTGGCTGTAAGCCGCCCAGCGCGCGACCAGCTGCGCCAGCACCGCCGCCTGGCCGCCGAACCCGCCCTGCAGCGCGTCTTCGAGATTGAGCAGGCAGAGATAATTCTCGCGTCCTTGCGGACGACAACCGGCCGGCTGCCGTCGGCGCGCTCAGCCGGCCACGCCTTGCGGCTTTCGCGCCGCAATTGCCGCTGGAGGTTCTTGGTGAAGGTCGAAACCCAAACCGTCCCGCCCGATTTCTCCGCCCACAGCGAAGCCGGGGCAAGGTAGCCGAGCGTCTTGCCGATCCCGGTCCCGGCCTGCGCCAGCAGCATGTGCGGCGCATCCTTGCGCCCGCGCGGAGCGAAGGCCTGCGCCGCATCGGCGGCATAGGCGCGCTGGCCGGGGCGTTCCTCTGCGCCCTTGCCGGTGAGTTCGTCGAGCCGCGCTGCCACTTCCCCTTGTTCCAGCACGACCTGCGCGGGCTGGGGCCGTTCGGGCGCTTCCTCCCATTCGGGCAGTTTCGAGAAGATCATCCGCTCGGCGCGCTCGGGCTGGCGAATATGGGGCGCGATGATCTGCGCCCACGGCCAGCGCATCCGCATCAGTGACTGGAGCACGCTCCATGCCCCTTCGCGCTCGGCCCAGCCGTCTCCGGCGCAGGTTTCGGCAAGCCTGCCCGCAGCCAGCCTCAGTAAAGCGGGCACGTCTTCGTCGCCTTTGGGCTCCTCAAGTCCCAGCGCATGGGCGAGGCCCTTGGGAGTGGGTACGCAAAACCGCGCCGGATGGACGAAGGCGAAGAGTTCGAGCAGGTCGAGCCCCGAGAGGTCGGGATAGCCCAGCCTTGTCGCCACAAGCGGGGCGTTTAGGATCAGATGCGGCGTATCGGCCGCGGCCATGATCGCCTCGCCCTTGCCGACCCCGCGTATCCGCCCGTCCGCCCCGCACAGCCAGCTCCCGGCATGGCTGGCATGGAGTGCGGGCAGGGCGAGGGGGGTAGTCACGCATCAAACCTAGAACGGAAGCGGAACGCCGGGCAAGCGGCGAGTCGGCGATTTTCGGCCCGCCGTACTTATTTCACCGCCCGTCGCGAGCGATTCTGCGAAAAAGTCAATGATTTCAATGTCGATGAAGCCCAAATGAACGGCGGCTTAAGGATCGGTTTCAGCCATCGGGGCGTTCATTGTCTCACTATGAAAACGCATCTCACCCCCACTCGTTGCGCGACTGCCGCGATTGCCGCGGTCCTTGCGCTTGGTTCAACCGGGCTTTCCGCCCAGGCTGCGTTTCCCGAAAGCCAACCGCAGCCCGTCCAGCAATCGCCTGCGGAACCGGCGCCTGCCAATCCGCAGGTTGTCGTTCCTGCCACCAACCAGCCGCTGTTCATCCCCGAGCTTGCGCCGCAAGCAGTCGTGATTGAACCCGAGCCCGTACCTGTTGTCGTGACACCGTCCGCTCCCGTGGAAGCCGCTGCCGATAATGCGACGCGGGCCACCACGACCCGCGCCACCGCACGTACTGCTCCGCGCAACCCTCCCGTCGAAGCGGCAGAGCCTGCCGCCGCGACTGCGGAGCCGTTCACGCCCGAAGTCGAACCGGTGTTCGTACCGCCGGTTCCGCTGGAACCGCTCGACAGTGCGGAGCCGGCGATCACAGTGGCTGGCGGGTCGCCCGATCTGCTCGACCTGCTGGGCTATGCCGTTGCGGCGCTGCTCGTCCTGGCGCTGATCGCGTTCATCGTCCGGGGCACATTCCGTCCCAAGCGCCATGCCGCGCGCGTTGCGCCGAGGTTGCAACGATTGGAGCAGTCCGAGCTTCTCGAGGTCCCATCGCCTACGCCAGCGTTCGGCATCGACGCCAACCACGCTCCCGTCGCACCGATAACAGCAGGCGCGTTCGCAACCGCGGGTCGCGCTTCGACGGCCTTGCCGCGCACAATCCCGACGGCATACGGCGAGCGCGATGCCCTGCTCAAGCGGATGGTCGCGGCGGCGCCCGATAGGGCCAACCCATTCCGTTCGCACAAGGCGCGGGTCCATCGGGCGCGGCTGATCATCCAGTCGATCGGCACCCACTTCAACGACCGCGATCCGTGGATCGACCTGAGCGCCTATCCCGAGATCTGGCCCGAAGTGGCGAACCGGAAGTTTCCGCGCGCGGCATGACCCTGGCCATGCGTGGAATTGGGGACGGCCGTACCCGATCGGCCGTCCCCATTTTCTTGACTGCAATCCTAGGTGGTGCGCGAACGGCACTCCCAACTAGCGGGTTGGTTCGGATTGCCCTTGCCCTTGTAGTGCGCGATTTTGGGCCAGGCGCAATGCGGGCGGGTCAGCGCACCGTCTGCCCTGGTGCCGATCAGCGTCTCGGGTGCCTTGCCTGTCTCGGCCCACCGGTCGAGCACATCGAGCAACTCCGTCTGGTCAGCGCCGGACCCGCCACGGCAATGGGCCACACCCGGCAATGCGAAATAGCGCATGCCATCGGCCGCCGCCGGGGCCTTCACCTGCATTGCCCTGACATAGTCCTCGGTGCCGACCGGACTCGGGCCCTGATCGTCCTCGCCGTGCCACAGAAGCAGCTTGCCGCCGCTGGCAAAGAACGGCGCGAGATCGGGGTCCCCGGCTTCGTAATCCTGCGCGAAAGCGCTTTCGCGCACAGTCCGCACGTCGGCGAGGGTGAAGGTGGCGAGATCGGGTTGGCTCTCGCCAAAGATCAGCGCCAACAGCCCGCGCAGCCCGCCGCCGCCGCTGGGATCGATCCCCGAGCCGTCGGTGGCGATGAAGGCGCCCCAGCCCAGTTCGCCGCCTCGGCTCATCGGCAGCATCGCCCATTCACCGGCGGGATCCTTCACCCCGTCATAGGCCGCGCGCAACGCCGTGACCTGCGCCGGGGCGAGGCAGGCGGCGTTCTTGGCGCCCGAGCATTCGATCGTCTTGGGATCCCAGCCGCACTGGCGCGGATTGTTGATCAAACCGTCCTTGAGCCCGTCATCGGCATCGCACGCGGCGAGTGCCGATGTGTTTGCCAGCGTAAGGTCCTCGACGGTGAATCCGGCACCGTCGGCCGCGAAGAGGTTGTTGCGCAGCACTGCGCTGGTCTGGACCTGTAGTGTGTAGACCGGCGCGCCGACGCTCATCGCGTCGTAATCCTCGGGGTAGCGCTGCGCTTCCATCAGCCCCATGCGCCCGCCTGTCGAGCAGCCCTGGTAGTAGGCCTGGCGATGCGGCGCGCCGTAATGGGCGGCGACAAGCGCCTTTCCGGCCACGGTCATCTCGTGGATCGCGCGATAGCTGAAATCCTTCGCCGCTTCGGGATTGGCCGCCCAGGCATTGTCCCAGACATCGCCGATCGGATGGCCGCCATCGGTCTGCGCGGTGGCATAACCCTTGCGCAGGCCCTCGGCCGCGGTCGGCAGCGCAATATTGCCGACCCAGCCGCCGCCGCCGAAGCCGAGCAGCTTGCCGTTCCAGCTCGCGGGCAGGCGATAGACCACGCCGATAGTCGAGCCCGCGACCGGAGAGAGTGTTGCGGTTACTTCGCAAAAACCCGGGAGCCCGGCAGCCGGATCGGTCGGGACCCAGGTCCCGCTTGCGCTGATCGCGCCGAGCATGGCGGCGTTGACCGCCGCGCATTCGGCGGCTCCGGCCAGGAACTCTGCGGGCGCGACGTCGTCCGAAACCTTGGTGCAGCCCGTGAGCGCCAACATTCCCGCGGTGGCGGCCAAACCGATCGAGCGCATCCGGATATCTCCCATTTTGTCTGTTTCGCGGCAGGCTAGGGCAGGATTGCTTAGCTGGCTAGCGATATGCTGCACTTCCGCACTTGCGAAACACACCGCTATCCGCGACAGCGCGCGCGATGATCGATAACGCCCTCATCGCCGCCGCGCGCGTGTCCAAGGCCTGGCCGTTCCAGGAGGCGATGAAGCTCGTCAAGCGTTACCCCGACGGCAAGCCCGGTGGCGAGCCGGTGCTGTTCGAAACCGGCTACGGCCCGTCGGGCCTGCCGCATATCGGCACCTTCCAGGAAGTGCTGCGGACCACGCTGGTGAGACGCGCCTACGAGATCGTCTCGGGCGGCGCGCAGACACGGCTGGTGGCGTTCAGCGACGACATGGACGGGCTGCGCAAGGTCCCCGAAAACCTGCCCAACCAGGCGCTGATGCACGCCAACCTCAACAAGCCGCTGAGCCGGATTCCCGATCCCTTCGCCGCCGGCTTTGAGAGCTTCGCGCACCACAACAACGCGATGCTGCGCGATTTCCTCGACCGTTTCGGGTTCGATTACGAGTTTGTCGCCGCATCCGACCGCTACAATTCGGGTGCGTTCGACGATGTGCTGCGGCGGGTGCTCGAAAGCTTCGACGCGATAATGGAGATCATGCTGCCGACTTTGCGCGCCGAGCGGCAGGCGACCTACTCGCCGGTGCTGCCGATCAGCGCGAAGAGCGGCGCGGTGCTGCAGGTGCCGGTCACGGTGGTCGATGCGGCAAACGGCATCGTCCGCTTTGAGGATGAAGGCGAGACAGTCGAACAGTCGGTCTTCGGCGGCAAGGCCAAGTGCCAGTGGAAGGTCGACTGGGCGATGCGCTGGTATGCACTCGGCGTCGATTACGAGATGAGCGGCAAGGATTTGACCGACAGCGTCACTCAGTCGGGCCGGATCGTCCGCGCGCTGGGCGGGCGGATGCCCGAGGTGATGATCTACGAATTGTTTCTCGATGCGAACGGCGAGAAGATATCCAAGTCCAAGGGCAATGGGTTCACCTTCGAGGAATGGATGCGTTACGGGACCGAGGAGAGCCTCGGCCTCTACGTCTATCGCGAGCCCAAGAGCGCCAAGCAGCTCCACGCCGGGATCGTCCCGCGCGCGGTCGACGAGTACTGGCAGTTCCGCGAAAAGATTCCAGCCCAGCCGATCGAGCAGCAGCTCGGCAACCCGGCCTGGCACCTGCTGCGCGCGAACGGCTACCACGGCGGCGACGGCGACACCTTGCCGGTGACCTTCGGCCTGTTGCTCAACCTCGTCGGCGTGCTCGGCGCCGGGGCCACGCGCGAGCAGGTGTGGTCTTACCTTGGCAATTACATCAAGGATGCCAATCCCGCCGATCATCCCGAACTCGACGCGCTGGTCGACCGGGCGCTGGCCTATAATCACGATTTCGTCGCTCCGACCCTGAGTAAACGGATACCCGCACCGAACGAAGCGAAAGCCCTCAAGGCCCTCGACGCGCTGCTCGCGCAAGCGGCGGCCGATGCCTCGGCAGAGGATTTGCAGACCGAGATCTACGAAATCGGCAAGGACGAACGTTTCGGTTTCGAATCCCTGCGCGACTGGTTCAGGGCGCTCTACGAAACCCTGCTGGGTTCGAGCCAGGGACCGCGCATGGGCAGCTTCATTGCGCTCTATGGGATCGACAACACCCGCAAGCTGATCGCTGAGGCGCTGGAACGGGCCTGATCAGCCCCATTTCCTTGTGCGGTACCACTTGGTGATGATGTATTTCTCGCCCTTCACCACCGGGGTCGCGGCGTGCAGCGTCCATTTGTTCGTCGCGCCCGCGCGGGTGGCGTTGTTCCACGCGAGCAGCACCCCCATGGTCGGCTGGATCGAATAGCCCAGCGCCTTGAAATCGGTGAGCCCGCCTTCCTCGACCTGGTTGAGGAAGACCATCGCGGTCCAGCTGCGCTGCCCGCCGCGTTGGGCCTCTGTAGGCCAGTATTCGGCGTCGGTATGAAACCAGTCGCAATGCGCACGGAATTCCTGCCCCGGCAGGTAGCGCTGGCCCTGGATAGTCTCGCCGTATTCGCCGGGAATTCCGAGCACATCGTCGAAGCGCCGCTGGATCTTCTGGACGAACGGATCCCACGGATCGACGTCGCCCGAATAGGAGGTGCGATAGGCCGAGCTATAGGTCTGGGAAAAGGCCTTGGAAGGCCTGGCGACCTGGTCGATCAGCTCGCGCATCCTCGCGCATTCGCTCTCGTTCATGAATCCGCCGAGCGCGAAGATGTCGGCCTTCTCGACCGGCAGACGATAGAAATTGGCATTGGCCTCGATCCGCGCGAGCACCGTCTTGCCGAGCGCGGCGAGCGCGGCCTTGTCCGGGTTCGGCTCGTTCCTAGAGTAGCGTTTCATGGCAAGGCTGTCTCATGGCCGATGCCCGCCCGTGCTTCAAGGGCCTGCCCCTTGCCCCGGCGCGCCGCGAGACTAGGGTGACGCCGACGGGGATGAGGAGACTCACGATGCAATCTGTCCGCTATTCCAACGGCGCGATCCTGCTCCATTGGGTCATCGCCATCGCGGTAATCGTCAACTGGCGCATCGCCGAAGCCGGAGAGCACCTGCCCGATGCCCAACGCGGCGAAGTGATGGGGCACCACATGGCGCTGGGCATGACCATCCTGTTCCTGACCTTGCTGCGTCTCGCCTGGCGCCTGACCCATCGCCCGCCGCCGCTGGCCTCCACGCTCAAGCCGTGGGAGCGTGCGCTTGCGCGGACCGTGCATACGATCTTCTACGTGCTGTTGATCGGCCTGCCGCTCGGCGGCTGGCTGGCGACTTCGTTCTATGGCGGCGGAGTGAATATCTGGGGCCTGTTTACCGTGCCTGGCCTGCCGGTGCCGACCGACGAGCATCTCGGCCACGAGATCTTCCACGCCCATGCCTTCGGGGGAACCGTGCTGCTGGCGCTGGTCGCGCTCCACGTGCTCGGCGCGCTCAAGCATCATTTCTATGACAGAGACGGCAACATCTTCCGCATGCTGCCCTGGAGCTCTCCCAAGGCCTGAGTCGATGCAAGACCCCCGTTCCCGTAGGGCGGGGGTCTTGCGCTGCCGGGCCACTCTACCGGCAGCATCTGAAACAGCGGCCTACCAGTAGAAGTCGTAGATCACGTCGACTACTTCACCGGTGTAGATATCGATCAGCAGCACATCGTTGTAATAACGCACCCAGCGATAGGGTCCGTAGACCTCGGGCAGGCGGTACTGCCATGGGTCGGAGATCCAGTAGCGGCTCGCGTAGAACAGCGAGTCGAGATAGAAACCGATGCCGATCCGGGAATAGTAGTAGTTGTAGTAAGGCGCGTAATAGTAGCCGCCGTAATAGACGTTCTTGTGGTGGTGGCGATGCTTGCGCCAGTCATAGCGGTCATCGTCGTGCCAGCGGCGGTCCCATCGGCGATGGTCGCCATCCCCGTCGCCCCATTTGCCGTCCCGGTCACGGCCGTTCCAGTTGCCGTCCCTGTCGCTGTCGCCCCGGTTCCAGTTGCCGTCCCGACCGTCGCGATCGCCTCCGTTCCAGTTACCGTTCCGGTCGCGGCCGTCGCGATCGCCGCGGGAATCTGAATCCTGGCTCTGGTCGGGGAAGCGCTTGTCGGCCCAGCTTTGCCCGGAAGTGTCGTTCCCGCGGTTGCGGTCGGTGCCGTAGGAGCGGTCACGGCCACCGTCGCGCGAGGCGGGATTGCCGCGCTGGGAAGGAACGCCGCGCTGGTTGGTCCGGCTCGACGGGGAGGTGCCGGCATCGGCAACGCGGGTCGCGCCGTAAGAGCGGTCGCGGTTGCCGTCGGCATAGCTGCGATTGCGTTCGCCCGAACTGCGTGACGAGCTATCGCCACCGCGGCGCTCCGCCCAGCCGGCTTGCCGCGTTGCGGGGCGGGATTCGCCGGCCGAAGAACGTGTCGGGGCGCTCGAGGCCGGCACCGAAACCTGGCGCGGGGCCTGGTAACTGCGGCCCGAGGATTGTGGCTGTGGAGGTGCCGCCGCGACCTGCGGCTGCGAAGGCGACGACGATGCCTCGCGGGCCGGAGGCGCACTGCGGCTCTCGGAACGCGAGGGTTGGGAATCGGACCGTCCACCGCCGCGGCTTTCGGAGCGCGAGGATTGTCCCGAGTTTGAGTTTCCACGGCTTTGCGAGCCTGACCAACCCTGGCGGCCATTGTCGCGGGCAGAGGCCTCTTCCACCGGTGCGGCCATGGCCAATCCGGCAGCGAGGGCGGCCATTCCACTCGTTTTGAGCATCTTCCCGATCATCACGCGGCATCTCCTTTATTGCCGCCGAGTGGGTCGCGGCCCGCCTTGTCAAAGCGTTGTTACGCGATTCGTCCTGACGCGAAGGTGAACCGGTTTGTAAGGTTGGCGTTCAGGTTTCTATGAAGAAAAGTGAATGATCCTTCGTGCTGTTGAAGAAATGTTTAGGATCGCACGATAGGTTAACCATCCTTTGGCGCATTCGGTGGAGTACGTGGCTATGGCTTCCAGTACGAACATCCTGGTGCTGTTCGACAATAACGGCCAGGAATATGCCTCCCGCATCCATGCGGGAGCGCGCCGCGTGAGCCAGTCCTCCGGCTTTCAGGTGAATGCCGAAAACCTGTTCCTGAGCCGCAGGACGGTGGCGGAGGTCCTCGAGGAGGGCAGCTTCGCCGGGATCGTCCTCACGCCGCCACTTTCCGACGATCGCCAGGTGCTGAGCCTGATCGAAGCGCGCGGACTGCCTTATGTGCGGATCGCGCCGCTGCTCGATCCGGATCGCGGCTCCACCGTGATCATGGACGAGTACGACGCCGCCCGGGCGATCACCGCGCATTTGCTCGACAAGGGCCACCGGCGGATCGGCATCATCCGCGGGCCCCGGATTCACCTGGTCAGCATGCGCCGGTTCAACGGCTATGCCAACGCGATCGGCGGGAAAGGCCTGCGGATCGATCCCACGCTGGTGGTCGAGGGAGACTTCTCGCGCCGCTCCGGACGCGACGAAGCGCCAAAATTGTTCGCCGCCAAGCCCACCGCGATCTTCGCCAGCAACGACGAGATGGCGGTCGGCGTGATCGATGCCGCCAGGGCCGCCAATATCGCCGTTCCGGGCGACATCTCGGTGGTCGGGTTCGACGACAATGCCATCGCCAAGTCGGTTACCCCCCGCCTTACCTCGGTCCGCCAGCCGCTCGAAGAAATGGGCGAAACGGCCTCCCGGCTGGTGGTCGATCGCATCCGCAACCCCGGGCGGGCGCACGAACAGGTGCAGGTGCCGTATCAGGTGGTGGAACGCGAGTCGGTCCGCGAAATCGAGGTCCAGCCCGCGTAACCGTCACCTGGTCAGCTTCTTGTACGCCAGCCGCGTCGGCCGATCCGCCGCATCGCCAAGCCGCCGCCTTTTGTCCTCTTCGTAGCTCTCGAAGTTCCCTTCGAACCATTCGACGTGGCTGTTGCCCTCGAACGCCAGGATATGGGTCGCCAGCCGGTCGAGGAAGAAGCGGTCGTGGCTGATCACCACCGCGCAGCCGGCGAAGTTCTCGATCGCCTCTTCGAGCGCCGCCAAAGTTTCGACATCGAGATCGTTGGTCGGTTCGTCGAGCAGCAGCACGTTGCCGCCGGTCTTGAGCATCTTGGCGAGGTGGACGCGGTACCT
>Ga0315910_10002661_pt1 | contig 15483 bp, 12 predicted proteins | sample EdamamesoilMG_FD_204470 | JGI IMG/M metagenome (GOLD analysis project Ga0315910, IMG submission 204470) | Garden soil microbial communities collected in Santa Monica, California, United States - Edamame soil | ecosystem: Environmental > Terrestrial > Soil > Garden | place: USA: California... | reverse complement strand
TCGACCAGGATCTCGTGGTAGCGGCAGGTGTCGATGTTCTTCGCCGCGTGCGTGTCGCCGCCCGGCCGGTAGTAGACCTTGCCCGCCTCCAGTGTCGCGCGCGTCACGCCGCCAGCGCGCGTGACTTCCAGCGTGCCGCCTTCGATGGGATAGAAGAAATAGTCGTGCTCGTGCTTGTGCGCGTCGATGGATTCGCCCGGCTGCAGCGTGAATTCCCAGACCCGGATGCGCTCGTTCTCGAAGACGAGCTTGGTGCCGACCTCAGCCATCGTTGCCCTCCCGAATGTGATCAGTTGTCCCTTGCACAGGCCTGACTATACCGCTCAGCCGATGATCATCGATTCCGCCAGCGGCCGCCCGTCGAGCAGCCGCTGGAAGCCGAGCGGCGCGAGATCGAGGGTCTCGAACCGCCCACGCAGGATCAGTTCGGCGATGCCGCGGCCCGCGGCCGGCGCCTGCTGCATGCCGTGCCCGGAGAAGCCGTTCGCGAACCAGAGGTTGGGCGCCGAAGGATGCGCACCGATGATGGCGTTGGCGTCGAAGAGATTCATCTCGTAGTACCCCGCCCAGGCGCGCTCGACGCGCAATGCGCAGAACGCGGGCACCCGTTGCGCCATGCGCGACCACAGGGCTTCGTCGAATTCCGCATGGTTCGGCTCGAGCGGCAGGTCGTCCAAGTCCGGGTTCGGCGTGGTGCCGGCGATGAAATACCGGCCCTCGGGCCGGAACCAGAATCCGCTCGGATCGATCACGAGCGGGCAGTCCGGGAGTTTTTCGGGGCACGACAGCACGAATACCGTCCTGCGCCGCGCATGGACCGGCAACGCAATGCCGGCGGCGCCAGCCAGCGCACGCGCCCAGGGACCTGCGGCGTTCACCGCGTGGCCACATTCGATCCGCGAGCCGTCTGCGAGCAGCACCGCCCGGACCCGGCCGTCCGCGCCTTGCTCGAAGCCCTGCGCCTCGCCCTCGGCCAGCTGCGCACCCGCAGTCCGCGCGCGCCGCAGCACCTCGGCATGCAGCGCCGGCCCGTCGAACCAGCCCTCGCCGGACAGACCCAGCGACCCCTGCTCGACGCCTGCCACACTCAACCACGGAAAGCGCGCGGTGATTTCCTCCGGGTCGAGCAGAACCACGTCGGCACCGTACGCACGTTGCGTCTCGTTCAGGACGCGCAGCGGCGCGACGGCGCCCAAATAGAGATAGCCCTTCTCCTCCACGGCAATGTCCATTTCGCGCAGAAATGCGCGGCCGAACTGGGACATGCGGATGTTGAGCGGGTGCGAAAACTGCTGGCGGATGGAACTCGCCGACAGCGCTGAGGAGGCCCGCGCAAAGCTCCGGTCGCGCTCGATCAGGGTCACCGGCACCGACGGATCGAGCCGCTTCAGCCAATAGGCAACCGAGGCGCCGACGATCCCCGCGCCGACGATCGCGACGTCAGTGCCGTTCTGCGATCGCAGCGTCATACACCAGGCGTGCCGCGCACGCATCTTCCACGGCCTGGCCGAGCGACTTGAACACCACTGTCGCGCCGGCAGCCGGCGCCGGCTTCGTGCCGCCCAGGATTTCGCCGATCTCGACATCCGCTTTCGCGCCGGACAGCATGACGTCACCGGATTCGTGCTCGGCCGACTCGCGGCTGTCGACCACGAGGATGTTCGCCATTGCCGCGTCGTCGAGTTCGCGCCAGTTCGGGCGCGGCGCCCCCACGGCGGCAACGAAGGCGCCGGGCTTCAGCCAGGCGCCGCGCAGCACCGGTTCGGACGCGTTGGTCACCGTGCAGACGATGTCGGCGCCGCGAACCGCCTCTTCGGCGCTCGCGCAGGCGACGCCGCCGGCCTCCGCGGCGCAGCGTGCGACGTTCGCCGGGTTGCGGCTCCAGATCCGCAGTTCGGTCACCGGCCGCACCGCACGCAAGGCGATCGCATGGCTGCGGGCAAGCGCGCCGCTGCCCAGCATGGCGACGATCTTGGGACCCGGGGGCGACAGCGCGTCGGCCGCGACCGCCGAAACCGCCGCGGTGCGCAGCGCGGTGATCCAGGTGCCGTCCATGACGGCCAGCGGCTGGCCGGTCGCCGGATCCATCAGTACGATGGTGGCGAGCAGCGTCGGCAGGCCGCGCGCGGCATTGCCGGGCATGAGCGTGATGAGCTTGGTCGCAAGGGCGCCCTGCATCAGCGCAGGCTTGATGAAGAGCAGCCCCTGCTCGCCGGGAATTTCCATCACCGTGCGCAGCGGCTGCAGCACCCTGCCGGCCGACAGGTCCGCCAGCACCTGTCGCATGCCGGCAAGCAGGTCCGGCAATCTGAGCAGACGTCGCGCAGCCACGTCGTCTATGTAAAGCGTCATGGCGCAAGACTACCGCATGGAAGAAATCCGCCTGCACGGTGTTAGCCTTCGATACCAAAACCGGAGGCAACCATGCCGCGCCATGCCCTGTCCGCAAGCCTGATCCTGTCCGTCGCCGCGCTGGCCTTCATCCCGGGAACGGCGACTTCCCAGGAATCCGCGGCGGCCGTGTTGAAGCGCGCCTGGGCGGCAATGGGCGATCCCAAGTCGATCAGCTACTCCGGCGATGGCGCCGGTTGGACGTTCGGCCAGGCCTGGAAGCCCGGCATGGCGTGGCCGAAATTCGACATCCAGAGCGTGACGCGCACGCTCAACTACACGAACGGTTCGATGCGCGAGCAGATCGCCTTCAGCCGCGCCGAACCGCAGGGCGGGGGCGGGTATCCGCTGACGGGCCAGCAACGCAACGACCAGTACCTGAGCGGGTCATATGCATGGAACGTCCTGCCGGCGATGGCCGTTCCCGGGCCCCGGTTCGTCAACGATCGCACGCACCAGCTGTGGATCTCGCCTCACGGCGTCATCAGCGCGGCGCTGCGCAACAACGCTACCGTGGCCTGGCCGGCCGCAAAGGGCGGAAAATCCCTCGCCGCGGTTTCGTTTACGGAACCCGGCAAGTTCACCGCGACCGCGTTCATCAACGACGACTACCTGGTGGAGCGCGTCGAGTCGCGCATCCCGGACAATGTGCTCGGCGAAGTCGGGGTCGTGACCAGCTATTCCGGCTACCGCGACCACGGCGGCGTCAAATTCCCGGGCCGGGTCCAGCAGTCGCAAGGCGGCTTCCCGGTCCTCGACCTCACGGTCAAGGAAGTGCAACCGAACGCGCCGGCCGACTTCGCGGTGCCCGACAACGTGCGGGCCGCGGTCGAGCGCGTCACCACGGAGAAGGTCGCCGACGGCGTCTGGCACGTGGCCGGCGGCTCGCACAACAGCGTCGCGATCGAGATGAAGGACCACCTGGTCCTGGTCGAGGCACCGCTGAACGACGCGCGCAGCTGGCCGGTCGTCGAGGAAGTGAAGAAGCTCGCGCCCGGCAAGCCGATCCGCTACGTCGTCAACTCGCACCCCCACTTCGACCACGCCGGCGGCTTGCGCGCCGCGGCGGCGGCCGGCGCCATCGTCGTCGTGCACGCGAACAGCAAGGCCTACTTCGAACGCGCCTTCGCCACGCGGAGCAGTATCGCTCCCGACCTGCTCACGCAATCGAAGAGGAAGGCGTCGGTGCGGGGGGTCAACAACAGGATGGTCATGAACGACGGCTCGCGAACGGTCCAGATCATCAACATCGTCGAAAGTAACCACGCCGCGGGTTTCCTGATGGTGTACATGCCGAAGGAACGGTTGCTCATCGAGGCCGACGCGTACACGCCGATTCCGCCGGGCGCAAAGCCGCCGGCGACGCCGAACGCGAACAACGTGAACCTGGTCGTGAACATCGAAGGATTCCAGCTCGCGGTGGACAAGATCCTGCCGCTGCACGGCCGCGTCGTGACGCTGGCCGACCTCTACACCACGGCCGGGAGGACCGCGCCGAAGTAACTCAAACTTCCAGGATGGCGACCACGTCGCCTTCGGAGATCGCGGCGCCTTCGGCGACGCGGAATTCAATGACCGTGCCGCCCTCCTCAGCGATGACGGGGATCTCCATTTTCATCGACTCGATCACCATCACCTCGCCGCCCGGCGCCAGCCGCTGGCCGACCGCGGTCGTGATCTTCCACACCGAACCAGTGACTTCCGTCTTCGCGTGCAGTCGCGCCACTTGGCATCTCCTTGGAACATCCGAGTTGTTGCGCCGCGCATGCTAATCGAAATTGTCGCGCGGCGACAGCAGCAGGGGCGCGCCCTGCCGGTCGAAAGGAATAAACGTGCCGAACGCGCCTCGCTTGATGGACTCGACCATCGCTTGCAGCGACCGGTCGGCCTCCCCGCTCGTCGGCGCGCGGCCACCGCGCCCGGGCAGGCTGCCCACGAAAACGACGGACCAGTCAGGCCCGTACTGCCGGGACTCTTCCACCAGCGCGGCGAAACTGCCCAAGTCCTCGGGCGCCTTGTCTACCGACATCAGGGGCTCGAGCGCGCCGCCTAACCCGGCCGCAAAGTCGGCGCGCTGCGCCGGCGTGCTGTTGTCGGGCAGGACCGCCCTGGCAAACACGAACAGCAGGCGTTGCCGCTCGGTCTGTGCGCGCGCGGCGCGCAGCAGGTCCTCGTAAGTCGCAATGGTCACTCTATTGCACGAGCGGCGTCTCCGCCGCATCGAGCTCCACGCCCTCGAGCGTCGCCTGTCCGGCCAGAAGGCTCAAGTACTGCCGCAGAGCGGTAACGTACGCCTGCTGGCGCAGCGAATTCACTACCGCGGCGCGCACCCCCTCGAACGGCTGCGCGACGCCGGGCTCGCGCGCCAGCACCTGCACCACGTGCAGGCCGAAGCGGCTGTGCACCAGCCTCGGCAGGACGCCGACTTCGGCATGGCCGAACAGCTCGCGCGCGAACTCCGGCGCGCAGTCCTGCGCGCTGAGCCAGCCCAGGTCGCCACCCTCGGCGCCGCTCGGGCAGTTGGACCACTTGCGCGCCGCGTCCGCAAAGCGGTCGACTCCGCGGCCGTCGTCGCAGCGCACGTCCAGGAATATGGGTTCGGCCCGCTTGCGCAACGCCGCCACGTCCACGCCCGGCGTCACGGCGAACAGGATATGGCGCGCCCTGACGCGCTCCCCGGTCTTGTGATCACCCAGGTGTGCAGCGTAATGGCGGCGGCAGGCGTCCTCCGAGGGCTCGGGCAGTTGCAGCGCCTGGTCCAGGAGCGCCTCGATGGCGCTGGACGCCGCTTCGCTGACCACGCCGTCCACGCTCGGTTGGTCGCTCGCATCCAGCAAAGCGGCCGATTGGGCCGCCTGGCGCAGCAATTCGGTGCAGGCGCGCTGGCGCAATGCCGCGGCCGATAAATCCTCGTCCGGAGAGTTCAAGGCGATGCCGTTTACGGATGCGACAAACATGACGATCAGACCCTAACGCGCGGCTCGTTATGGCCGGCCTTCAGGTTGAGGCGGCGGCTGCGCACGACCTGCTGCGGGCGGAACAGGTAGGCCAGCGTGGCGAAGCCGCTCCAGACGTGCACCAGCCGGCTGAACGGGAAGAGAAGAAAAATGGTCATCCCCAGCACGATGTGCACCTTGTACGGCCAGGCGATCGGGATCAGGCCTTCGGCCCCGCCGACCCTGAACGTCATCACGCGCTGCGCCCAGTCGGCCAGCACCAGCATGACGCTGCCATCGGAGTGCGAAAGCGAAAACGGCAGCGTGATCAGTCCGAGCGTCAGCTGCACCCAGAGGATGACCAGGATCGCGAGGTCGGTGCGGTGGCTGGTCAGCCGGATGCGTGGATCGAAGATACGGCGATAGAGCAGCATGCTCAAGCCGACGAAGCAGATGAACCCCGCCACGCCGCCCGCATAAACCGCGAGCTGCTGCTTGTGCGGAACGCTGATGAACGGCTCATACAACCAGTGCGGCGTGAGCAGCCCCACAAAATGCCCGGCAAAAAGGAACAGGATGCCGACGTGGAACAGATTGCTGCCCCAGCGCAGCAGGCCCGTGCGCAGCATCTGCGACGAGTCGCTCTTCCAGGTGTACTGGTCGCGGTCGAAGCGCGCCAGGCTGCCCATCAGGAATACCACCATGCAGATGTACGGGTATGAACTGAAGAAGAAAATGTGCAGGTAGCTCTCGAGCGGTGTCATGCGGCTGCTCCGGGTTTGGCGCCCGCGCGAACGATGCGGACGGGTTGCGGCTGACCGGGCCGGTCCTGGCCCTTGGTGGAGCAGCCGTCGAACACCGGCGGCTCCGCCCAGCTTTCATCCAGCGGCTCCTCGGCCGCGACTTTGACCGGTTGCGCTGTTTCACCGGCCAGTTCGAGCAGGGCGCCGAGCACGCCGGCATAGGCGCTGCGCCGCTGCTGCAGCGCGCCGAAGATGGCGTTGAGGATATGCGCCGTCTCTCCCAGGAAGGCGCGCGCCTCGCGCGGCGGCTGGGTCGACACGAATTCGAGCACCGCTGGCAGGTAGTCCGGCAGCTCGCCCTCGGCGAGCATCAGGCCGGCCTTGGCGTACGTCTGCCCGAGGTCGATGAGCGCCGGGCCGCGCTCGCGCGAATCGCCGTGCACATGCTCGAACAGGTGCAGCGAGGTGCCGCGGCCGCGGTCGAATAATTCGACGTAGTCGGACTCGGCCTGCAGCGTGTCGGCGCTTTCCAGCGCATCCATCAGGGCATCGATTTCAGCGCGGCGCGGCCGCGAGAGAGCGGCCTCCGCATGGACAAGTTCGCGCAACTCCGCCAGGCAGCTTCGCATCCGCGCTTCGGGATAGCCAAGCAAGGCAGAAAGCACGCGCAGGGTCTTGTGCATCGGCCGGTTCGGGTTCAGCGTGACCATGGTCAGATTTCCGCCTTGATGGGGATCGTGCGGCGCTTCTCGCTGCCGAAGAGGCTCGTCTCGCCGGTGCCTTCCGAGCAGCCGTTGCCGAACGAAAAGCCGCAGCCGCCGCGCACGTTGAACGTATTCTCGGCGTATTCGCGGTGCGTGCTCGGGATCACGAAGCGGTCTTCGTAGTTGGCGATCGCCATCACGTGGTACATCTCGTCCACTTCCGCCTGGGTGATGCCCACCTGCTCCAGCACTGCCGTGTTGATGCGCTGGTCGACGTGCTTTTCGCGCTGGAAGGCGCGCATCGCCAGCATGCGCTCCAGCGCCCGCACCACCGGCGCGGTGTCACCCGCGGTCAGCAGGTTGGCGAGGTACTGGACCGGGATGCGCAGCTGCTTGACGTCTGGGATCTCGCCATTGCTGCCGACCTGCCCCGCGTTGGCTGCGGCGCTGATGGGCGACAGCGGCGGCACGTACCAGACCATCGGCAGCGTGCGGTATTCCGGATGCAGCGGCAGAGCGACCTTCCATTGCACCGCCATCTTGTAGACCGGGCTATTGCGCGCGGCCTCCATCCACTTGTCCGGGATGCCGTCGATCGCCGCCTGGGCGATGACTTTCGGATCGTTCGGGTCGAGGAAAATGTCTAGCTGCGCGCGGTACAGGTCGCGGTCATGCTCAACGCTGGCCGCTTCCTGGATGCGGTCGGCGTCGTACAGCAGCACGCCGAGATAGCGGATGCGCCCCACGCACGTTTCCGAACACACGGTCGGCTGGCCCGCTTCGATGCGCGGATAGCAGAAGATGCACTTCTCCGCCTTGCCGCTCTTCCAGTTGTAGTAGATCTTCTTGTACGGACAGCCGCTCACGCACATGCGCCAGCCGCGGCATTTATCCTGGTCGATCAGCACGATGCCGTCTTCCTCGCGCTTGTAGATCGAGCCCGAGGGGCAGCTCGCAACGCACGCCGGATTGAGACAGTGCTCGCAAAGCCGCGGCAGGTACATCATGAAGGTGTTTTCGAACTGGCCGTAGATGTCCTTCTGAATGTCGTCGAAATTCCGGTCCTTGCTGCGGCCCGCGAATTCGCCGCCGAGGATTTCCTCCCAGTTTGGGCCCCACACGATTTTGTCCATCTGCTTGCCGGTGATCAGGCTGCGCGGGCGCGCGGTCGGCGTGGCCTTCATCTCGGGCGCCGACTGCAGGTGCACATAGTCGAAGGTGAACGGCTCGTAGTAGTCGTCGATCTCGGGCAGGTTGGGATTGGCAAAGATGCGCATCAGCAGCTTCCACTTTCCTCCCTGGCGCGGCTCTATGCCGCCGCCGGCCGTGCGCACGAAGCCGCCGTTCCACTTGTCCTGGTTCTCCCATTCCTTGGGGTAGCCGATGCCGGGCTTGGTCTCGACGTTGTTGAACCAGGCGTATTCCATGCCCGGGCGGCTGGTCCAGACGTTCTTGCAGGTCACCGAACAGGTGTGGCAGCCGATGCACTTGTCGAGGTTCAGCACCATGCCGATCTGCGCGCGGATTTTCATACCGATTCCCCCTGCGCCTGGACGGGACGTATCAGTTCGTCGGCGACCGGCGTGTCGAGCCAGTCGATCGTCTTCATCTTGCGCACGACGACGAACTCGTCGCGGGTGGTGCCGATGGTCCCGTAGTAGTTGAAGCCGTAGCTGAACTGCGCGTAGCCGCCGATCATGTGCGTGGGCTTGAGCACGATGCGCGTCACCGAGTTGTGGATGCCGCCGCGGGCCCCGGTAATTTCGGAGCCCGGCGTGTTCACGATCTTCTCCTGCGCGTGGTACATCATCACCATGCCCGGATTGACGCGCTGGCTGACCACCGCGCGCGCGGCGATCGCGCCGTTCAGGTTGAACAGCTCGATCCAGTCGTTGTCGACGATGCCGGCGCGTTTCGCGTCGTCCTCGGAAATCCACACGCACGGCCCGCCGCGGCTCAGCGTGAGCATCATCAGGTTGTCGGTGTAGGTACTGTGGATACCCCACTTCTGGTGCGGCGTGATGAAGTTGAGCGCGATTTCCGGGTTGCCGTTCGGCTTGATGCCCTGGATGCCCGCCGTGGTCTTCAGGTCGACCGGCGGCCGGTAGCTGGAGAAGCCTTCGCCGAAGGCGATCATCCACGGGTGATCCATGTAGAACTGCTGGCGGCCGGTGAGCGTGCGCCACGGGATCAGCTCGTGCACGTTGGTGTAGCCGGCGTTGTACGAGACGGTTTCGCTTTCGATGCCGCTCCAGGTCGGAGAGCTGATGATCTTGCGCGGCTGTGCCTGGACGTCGCGGAAGCGGATGGTCTCGTCCTCGCGGTGCAGCGCGAGGTGCGTGTGGTCGATGCCGGTCTGCTTGCCGAGCGCCTTCCAGGCCTTCACCGCGACGTGGCCGTTGGTCTCCGGCGCGAGCTGCAGGATCACCTCACAGGCGTCGATGTCGGTATCGATCGACGCCAGGCCCTCGGCATTGCGCTTGTTGAGATTCTTGAGGAAATCCACTTCCGCCTCGGTGTTCCAGGAGATACCCTTGCCGCCGTTGCCGAGTTTCGCCATCAGCGGGCCGAGCGCGGTGAAGCGCTTGTAGACGTTGGGATAGTCGCGCTCCACCACCACCATGTTTGGCGCGGTCTTGCCGGGCACCAGGTCGCACTCGCCACGCTTCCAGTCCTTCACTTCGAACGGTTGGGCCAGCTCGGAGGGGCTGTCGTGCATCAGCGGCGCGAGCACCAGGTCCTTTTCCACGCCCAAATGGCCGACGCAGACCTCGCTGAACTTCTTCGCGAAGCCCTTGTAGATGTCCCAGTCGCTGCGCGACTGCCAGGCCGGATCCACCGCCGTGGACAGCGGATGGATGAACGGGTGCATGTCGCTGGTATTGAGGTCGTTCTTCTCGTACCAGGTCGCGGTAGGCAGGACGATGTCGCTGTAGAGGCACGTGGTACTCATGCGGAAATCAAGCGTCACCAGCAGGTCGAGCTTGCCTTCCGGGGCCTGGTCGTGCCACACCACTTCGGCGGGCTTCGCCTCGTCCTTGCCGAGGTCCTTGCCCTGCACGCCGTGGCTCGTGCCCAGCAGGTGCTTGAGGAAGTACTCGTGGCCCTTGCCCGAGGAGCCGAGCAGGTTGGAGCGCCACACGAACATGTTGCGCGGCCAGTTGTCGGGATGGTCCGGATCGGTGCAGCTCATCTTGAGCGCGCCGTCCTTGAGCGCCTTGACCGCGTAGTCCTTCGGGTCGGCGCCGGCGGCCTGCGCGTCGCGCACCACCTTGAGCGGATTGGTCTGCAACTGCGGCGCGCTCGGCAGCCACCCCATGCGTTCGGCGCGCACGTTGTAATCGATCATGCTGCCGCCGTAGGCTTCCTTGTCGGCCAGCGGCGAGATTACTTCCTCCATGCCCAGCTTTTCGTAGCGCCACTGGTCGGTGTGCGCATAGAAGAAACTGGTGCTGTTCATCTGGCGCGGCGGCCGGATCCAGTCGAGCGCGAACGCGAGCGCCGTCCAGCCGGTCTGCGGCCGCAGTTTCTCCTGGCCGACGTAATGCGCCCAGCCGCCGCCGCTTTTGCCCACACAGCCGCACAGCATCAGCATGTTGATCACGCCCCGGTAATTCATGTCGCTGTGGTACCAGTGGTTCATCGCCGCACCGATGATCACCATCGACTTGCCGTGCGTCTTGTGGGCGTTCTCGGCGAACTGCCGGGCGACCGCGATGAGCTGTGCGCGCGGCGTCCCTGTGATGCGCTCCTGCCAGGCCGGCGTGTAGGGCGTATCGTCGTCGAAGTCCTTTGCCGCGAGTTCGCCGGGCAGCCCGCGCGCCACGCCGTAATTGGCCACCTGCAGGTCGAACACCGTAGCCACCAGCACTTCGCCATTGCCCAGCGCGATGCGCTGGACCGGCACCGTGCGAACCAATACGTCCGTTTGCTTGTTGTTCGGGAAATGTTCGCTCTGGATGCCGCCGAAATAGGGAAAGCCGACCTTTGCCGTGTCCTTGCTCGGCGTGCTGCCTTCGAGCACCGACAGTTTCAGCCTCACCTCGCTGCGGTTCTGCGCTTCCTTCGCTTCCAGGTTCCACTGGCCCTGGTCGGCACGGCCATCCGGCCCCCAGCGGAAACCGATCGCACCCTGCGGCGGCACCACCTTGCCGGCCTGGTCGAAGGCCACCGTCTTCCACTCCGGATTGTTGGCCTGGTCCAGCGCGCCTTCGAAATCCGAGGCGCGCACGTAGCGGTCAGGCACCATGATCGTCTCCCCGCCGGGAAGCTTGTGTTCCTTGAGCATCACCAGCATCGGCATGTCGGTGTAGCGGCGCACGTAGTCGTCGAAATACGCGCTGCGCTCCCTGCCGCCGTCGGAAAAGTAAAACTCCTTCAGGATGACGTGACCCATCGCCATCGCCACCGCCGCGTCGGTGCCCTGCTTCGGGTGCATCCAGATGTCGGCGAGCTTCGCGACTTCCGAGTAATCGGGCGTGACCGCCACCGTCTTCGCGCCCTTGTAGCGCACCTCGGTGAAGAAGTGCGCATCCGGCGTGCGCGTCTGCGGCACGTTCGAGCCCCATGCGATGATAAAAGTCGAGTTGTACCAGTCGGCCGACTCGGGCACGTCGGTCTGCTCGCCCCAGATCTGCGGGCTGGAGGGCGGCAGGTCGCAGTACCAGTCGTAGAAACTCATGCACACGCCGCCGATCAGGCTGAGATACCTGGAGCCTGCGGCATAGCTCACCATCGACATCGCCGGAATGGGCGAAAAGCCGATGACGCGGTCCGGCCCGTGGCGTTTGATGGTGTAGACGTTCGCCGCGGCGACGATCTCGTTGACCTCGTCCCAGTTCGAGCGCACGAAGCCGCCGAGGCCGCGCACCTTCTGGTAGTCCCGGCGCTTGTCCTCGTCTTCGACGATCGAAGCCCAGGCCTCGACCGGTTTGAGCGTCGCGCGCGCCGCGCGCCAGCTCTTCAGCAGGCGCCCGCGCACCATCGGATACTTCACGCGGTTCGCGCTGTACAGGTACCAGCTGTAGCTCGCGCCGCGCGCGCAGCCGCGCGGCTCGTGGTTGGGCATGTCCCAGCGCGTGCGCGGGTAATCGGTCTGCTGCGTTTCCCAGGTGACAATCCCGCCCTTGACGTAAATCTTCCAGGAACAGGAGCCGGTGCAGTTGACGCCGTGCGTGGAGCGCACGATCTTGTCGTGCGCCCAGCGGTTGCGGTACGCATCTTCCCAGGTCCGGTCTTCGCCGGTGACGACGCCGTGACCGCCGGCGAAGGATTCGCGCGGCTGGGAGAAATAGGTAAGTCTGTCGAGGAAATGGCTCATGGGTTTTTCACGTAGGCATCAGTGCGAAGGTAGAACCACCAGTTGAGGATCAGGCAGAGGGCGTAAAAGGCGGCGAAGCCGTACATCGCGTACTGCGGCGTGCCGGCCTTGATCTGTTCGCCGATCACGATCGGCGCAACGAAGGCGCCATAGGCGGCGATCGCGGAAGTCCAGCCCAGCACCGGCCCGGCCTGCTGCCGGTCGAAAATCACGCCGATGGTGCGGAAGGTCGAGCCGTTGCCGATGCCGCTGGCGAAGAACAGCAGCATGAACAAGCCCAGGAACAGCGGGAAGTGCGCCTCGGGCGTGGCCGAACCGTAGGCCTGCATCATCACGTAGCCCACCGCGACCGAGGCGAGCACCATGACCGCCGAGATGATCTGGGTGACGATCGAGCCGCCTACCTTGTCGGAGATCCAGCCGCCGAGCGGCCGCACGGCCGCGCCCACGAACGGGCCGATCCACGCATAGGCGAGCACGCTGGGCGCATTCGGGTTGTTCAGCGTGTGCTGCATGACGCCGTTGGCGTCGGGCACGTGGCTGACGCCGAAGATCACCTTCATCGACAGCGGCAGCGCCATCGAGAAGCCGATGAACGATCCGAAAGTGACGATATACAGCGCCGTCAGCGCCCAGGTGTGCTTGTCCCTGAAGATGAGGAACTGCTTGGCCACGCCCTCCTTCATCGGGCCGAAGGCGGCGAGCTTCATCACCAGCAGCGCGGCTACGATGTCGAGCGGGATCGCCACCCACATGCTGATAAGGCCGAGGCCCGTGGGTTTGGGCAGGTACAGGTACAGGCCGAGGATGGAGGGCACGAAAGCGAGCGTGTACAGGTAGGTGATCTTGGCGAAGGCGACGATCGGATTGCCGGTGGCGGGCGAGACCGTCTTCAGGTTGTTCATGCCGAACCAGCACAGGATCGACAGCGGCACCAGCGACAGCAGCCAGGCGAGGCCCGCGTTCTGGATCCAGGTCTGCGTGCCCGCGGGAATCTTGCCGAAAATCCAGCCGCTGTCGTTCTTCAGCGTCATCGGTTCGCCGCCGAACGCGCCGAAGATGCCCACCGTCATCACCAGCGGGATCACGATCTGCATGGTGGTAACGCCGAAGTTGCCCAGGCCAGCGTTCAGACCCAGCGCCGTGCCCTGCAGCTTTTTCGGGAAAAATGTGCTGATGTTGGACATCGAACTGGCGAAATTGCCACCGCCTACGCCGCACCACAGCGCCATCAGCTGGAAAGTCCACAGCGGCCAGTCCTTGTGCTGCAGCACGATGCCGGTGCCCAGCGCCGGGGCAAGCAGCATCGCGGTGGTGAGGAAAACGGTGTTGCGCCCGCCCGCAAGCCGGATCAGGAACGAAGCCGGGATGCGCATGGTCGCACCGGAAATGCCGGCGATCGCGGTCAGCGTGAACAGCTCGGCCTGGGAGAACGGGAATCCCAGGTTGAGCATCTGCACGGTGATGATGCCCCACATGCCCCAGACAGCGAAGCCGCACAGCAACGCGGGCACCGAGATCCATAGATTGCGGTAGGCAACGCGCTTGCCGGACTGTTCCCAGAACGCGTCGTCCTCGGGGCGCCAGTCGGCGATGTCCGCGCCGGATGGTTTCGCTTGCGAATTCATCGAGATTCCGTTTTCACAAAAGACTCGCGGTTTCCTGAGGCTTGCGAAGCTGCCCGGCGCTCATCGGCCGCACCTCGGTGAAGTACATCCACATCAGCGACACCCAGACGATGCCGAACATCAGCATGAAGGCCGAGGAGCGCACCCCGGTCAGGTCGACCAGTACGCCGAACATGATCGGCAGGATGAAGCCGCCCATGCCGCCGGCGAGGCCCACCACGCCCGAAACCACGCCGATGTTGCGCGGATAGTCGTCGGAGATGTACTTGAAGACGGAGGCCTTGCCGATCGCGAAGGCGATGCCCATCGTGAACATGATCACGGTGAAGACGGTCGGGCCGAGCCCGAGATGGAAGGTCCTCGGACCATTGATCGTGTGAAACACGACGTCGCTCTTCGGATACGAAAGGAAGAACAGGCAGACCAGCCCGACCCAAAGCACCCACCAGGTGACCGTGTGCGCGCCGAATTTGTCGGAAAACCAGCCGCCGATGGCGCGCAGCAGCCCGCCCGGAATGCTGAAACCCGCCGCCAGGAGCGCCGCCAGCTGGATGTCGAAGCCGTACTCGGTGATGTAGTACTTGGTCATCCACAGCGACAGCGCGACATAGCCGCCGAAGACGATCGAGTAGTACTGGCTGTAGCGCCATACCGTCGGGTCCTTGAGCACCGCCAGCTGCTCGCGCATCGTCACCTGCCCGGCGCCCGCGGCGTGCTCCTGGTCCGTGTAGCTGAAGAACCAGAACGCGATGGCGGTGATCAGCATCAGCACTGCATAGACCTGCGGCACCATCGCCCAGCCGAATGCGACCACGATGGTAGGCGCAACCAGCTTGGTCACCGCCGCACCGGTGTTGCCGACGCCGAAAATGCCCATTGCGAAGCCCTGGCGCTCGCGCGGAAACCAGCGCGCGCAGTAGGCGATGCCGACGGTGAAGGAGCCGCCCGCGACGCCGACGAACAGGCCGGTCACGAGGAAGTGCCAGAACTCGGTCGCGCGCGAGATGAGCCAGATCGGGAATACGGTCGACAGCATCAGGATGAAGAACACGATGCGGCCGCCAAAACGGTCGGTCCACATGCCCAGCGGCAGGCGGATCAGCGAGCCGGTCAGCACCGGCAGCGCTACGAGGACGCCGAACTGCGTTTCGTTCAAGCCCAGGTTCTGCTTGATCGGGATGCCGATCACGGCAAACATCATCCAGACCATGAAACAGACCGTGAAAGCGGTGGTGCTCGCGGTTACGACCGACCACCCCTTGTATGTCTGCGAAACCATCGACCTCCCTTCGCCCGCGTGATGTTTCAGGCAGTCTAGGCAGGCCAAACCCGCGCGGTTTGATCTAGGTCAAGCCGAAGATGTACTGCTCATACATCTTATGAGGCGCCGGCATGCGCTTGACGATCTTCACCGACTACAGCTTGCGGGTGCTCATCTATCTCGGTGTGCGCCGCGACCAGTCGCGCCTTGCCACCATCGGGCACATCGCGCGCGCCTATGGCATATCCGGGAACCACCTGCGCAAGGTGGTGCACCACCTGGCGAAGGCGGGCTACATCGAAACCACGCGCGGCAAGGGCGGCGGCCTGCGCCTTGCGCGCGCGCCAGGCGAGATCAACATCGGCACCGTCGTGCGCGGCACCGAAGAGGATTTCGCGCTGGTCGAATGCTTCGAGGAAGACAATCGCAAATGCCCGATCATCCCGGCTTGCGTACTGCCCCCCGTGCTCGACCACGCCTTGCGCGCGTTCTTCCGGGAA
>Ga0315910_10002660_pt1 | contig 15506 bp, 15 predicted proteins | sample EdamamesoilMG_FD_204470 | JGI IMG/M metagenome (GOLD analysis project Ga0315910, IMG submission 204470) | Garden soil microbial communities collected in Santa Monica, California, United States - Edamame soil | ecosystem: Environmental > Terrestrial > Soil > Garden | place: USA: California... | reverse complement strand
CAACGGTTTGTCCGACATGCCTTACTAACCAGTCGATGTACGCTTATGATGAATCAACAATAACAGATACAAATGGCGATACTTTTATCACCAGCGATGATGGTTACGTTGATTTTCCGGCTAATGCAAATACCGAAACGCTTGCTTCAGGAAGAGGCTATTCAATTTTTGTTCGTGGCAATTTATTGTCTTCTGCACTTTGGGATGTGCGTGGTGAAGCTACCCAGGGCCTGGTGAATTTCCCGGTGTCATTTACGGTTTCTCCGAGCCCTACCAGTGACGGATGGAATCTGATCGGTAATCCTTATCCTTCCATGATTGACTGGAATTCAGCCAGTGGATGGACAAAAACAAACATTGGTGGATCCATTTACATGCGTGATAACGGCAATGGCGGGCAGTATGCAACCTGGAATGGGTCCGTTGGAACCAATGGTGGTTCGCGGTATATTCCAACAGGTCAGGCGTTTTGGGTAACGACTACAGGAGCGCCAACTTTATCGGCCACGGAGAGCGTAAAAGTTACCGGTCAGTCTGCTTCTTTTTTCCGTACCGCTTCGTTGCAGAATTTGATGCGCATTACGCTCCAGAAAGGAACCACACGGGATGAAGCAGTTATTCATTTCCGCGAGGATGGTGCGGTTGGATTTGATGCCGAAAACGATGCGCGTAAACTTCTGAATTCGACATTCAACCTGTCGACCTTGCTCGAATCGGGAGAACGTTTGGCAATTAACTCGTTAGCGAATACCCCTTGCTTACATAGTGTGAAACTTGATGTTACGCAAGTGATTGCCGGAACCTATTCACTGAATTTTTCTGAGTTCGAATCATTTGATCCTTCCGTGAAAATAGTTTTGAAAGATAATTTCCTGAACACAACACAGGATATCCGGAATGCAGCAGACTACACCTTTAACGTGACCAGTGCAGCAGCGTCATTTGGATCAGGACGATTTGTAGTTGAATTTGCATTTGGTCCTCCTGCAATTACCCCCAGCATTACCAGCAATGAAGGATGTTTAGGTAATGAAGCGGTAGTCGTTATCGAGAATTCAAATAAGATGACCACATACCAGGCCTTTCTCGGTGATAGTCAGGTGTCTAATGAAACAACAGGTAATGATGGGCAACTGAATATTGCCGTTTCCACTGCCGGCTTGGCGGAAGGTTCGAATGCGATTGTTATTGTGGCCCGGAATATCGGGTGTGACAACTCGAGCCAGTATCCCATTGCTGTCGTGCTTCACACGTCCCCTGCAGTATCTATCTCGGAACTCACACCCGGAGTTTTAGTATCGAGTATAGCAACGGGTAATCAATGGTATCTGAATGATGAATTGATTGAGGGTGCGACATCAAGTGAAATCGAGGCTCGCGAAGAAGGAACTTATTCAGTAATTGTTACTTCGGTTGGCGGCTGTACGGCAAGAGCGGACCACCAGTTTGTGATTACCGGAGCAGAGCAACAGGATATGCTAAAAGGGTTGAGCGCGTATCCCAATCCGTTAAATCAGGAAACCTTATTTGTTGAAATTGCAAGTGACCGGGCACATGATTTTAACCGAGTGGCCTTATTATCAACTACAGGTGTGCAAATGGCTGAAATCCAGATGGAGGATTCAATTGGGGGGAAAAAAGGGGAAGTTGATGTACGAAATCTCCCTACCGGTATCTATATTGTACGGTTTTTTGGAATGGGTAAGACATCTGGAATCAAGATTTTTAAAAGATAACTCTCATGTCGAAATTAGCTTCCCTCTCGCGTATTATAACGTTAGCCATACTCATGAGTGCGAGTTTAGTTTGCGTTGCTCAGCCAGATGTAGAGGTGCCGGGTGATCCACAAAATTCCGAGCCTGATCAGGTACCCATTACCGGTATTGAAATATTAATAGGTCTGGGCGGATTGCTTGGCGCCAAGAAGTATTATGATCTTCGTAAGAAGAACACCGAAGAATAGAATTCATTGCTATTTTCGTTGGAGTCCGGCCGTATTAAACCTGAAGTAGTAACCCCATGAGCAAAATTGTAAAGTGGATTTACAACCTGAGAATTCTTCCGCGCTGGTTGATCATATGTATTGATCTTTTTTTTATAAGCCTTTCCGCTTTTTTTGCATATCTGCTGAGGTTTAATTTTTCTGTTTCTGCTCTTATTCAACATGATTTTGCTACGGGTGTTTTTACCCAGGTGGTCATAGGATTGGTGTCAATTCTCATTACGAGCAGTTATAAGGGCATTATCCGGTATACCGGTCTACAGGATGGCGTTCGCATATTCTACATGCTGGTTCTTAACCTGGTGCTTTCCTGCGGTTTTAATTTGGTTTATTTCTACAACGTTAATGTCAACCTGATTCCGTATTCGGTTGTTTTTATTTCGTTTCTGGCATCGTTTCTTTTTTTATTCAACTATCGCCTGCTTGTCAAGTATATTTTTTCATTTTATAAACGTGCGCTCTTAAAAAAATCGAATGTTCTTATCTATGGAGCGGGGCAAACCGGTATCGTTACGAAACATGTTATCGATAGTTCTCAGAGTTCAAAGGTGGTGGGCTTTCTGGAAGACGATACGAACAAAGTTGGTAAAGTCTTAAACGGATCGCGCATTTACAGCGCCCGTAGCAGCGAGCTTGAGTCGATACTCAACAGTTTTAATATTGATGACCTGATCATAACCGTTAAGAATCTTTCTCCCGAAACGAAGAACGAAATTGTCGACATATGCCTTCGAAACCAGGTACGTGTCAGGGTGGTTCCTCCGGCAGAAAAATGGGTTCGAGGTGAATTAAGCCTTAACCAGATCAAAGAAATTAATATTGATGATTTGCTGGAGCGTGATGTTATCAAGCTGGAAAATAAGAACCTTGAAAAGCAATTGTCGGGGAAGAAGATATTGATCACCGGAGCAGCGGGCTCTATCGGCAGCGAGATCGTCAGACAAGTAATCCAATACAAGCCTTCTGTTATTATTCTTATTGATCAGGCCGAGTCTCCGTTGTTTGAAATCGACAGACAGGTAAAGGCTATCCGCAATGGAATACTAGTTATTCCATACATTGCAGACATTACCAACAAGACCAGGCTATCCGCCATTTTTGAAGAACATAAGCCTAACATTATTTTCCATGCAGCTGCTTACAAGCATGTGCCGATGATGGAAAGTAACTCGTCAGAAGCCATTACCTGCAATATTCTGGGTACTAAAATATTGGCCGACCTCGCGGTTCAAAGGGGAGTCGAGAAGTTCGTAATGATTTCAACGGATAAGGCGGTAAATCCCACCAGCGTGATGGGGTGTTCAAAGCGAATTGCTGAAATATATGTTCAGTCACTGAATAACCATCTTTACCGAAGTGGTATTCCGCACACCTCGTTTGTTACTACCCGCTTTGGAAATGTTCTGGGATCAAACGGCTCAGTTATTCCCATGTTCAAAAAACAGATTGAACAAGGAGGCCCGGTAACGGTTACGCACCCGGAGATCACACGGTATTTTATGACTATACCGGAAGCTTGCCGTTTGGTAATGGCAGCAGGAGCGATGGGCCGCGGGGGTGAGATATTTATTTTTGACATGGGTCAATCGGTTAAGATTCTTGATTTAGCCAAACGCATGATTCGCCTGTCGGGCTTTGAGCCCGAGAAAGACATTGATATTGTTTTTACCGGATTGCGTGAAGGGGAGAAACTATACGAAGAGCTGCTGAACAAGACAGAGAATACAGTTAAGACGCATCATGAGAAAATAATGATCGCGAAGGTTCAGGAGTATTCGTTTTCAGAGATCAATAAGTATGTAGAATTATTCATCGACCTTGTAGATGATCGCAATGAATTGAAGATGGTTGCCTTAATGAAAGAGCTGGTCCCTGAATTCAAGAGCAACTATTCAAGGTTTGAAGTGCTGGACAACTCTGAAGTTATCTGAAGCTGAAAGCTAGCCCGAGGGTAAACCGCTTAGATCAAGGTTTTATCTCCTTCTTTTTTTGTAGTAAGCCTTACGTTTCGATTTATAGAGCTTGTTCTGCTGTATTCCGAAGATTTCGTAGGGAAGATAATATTCAACCTTAACGCTCAGGAGCATGTAGGCATCGTCATTGGAGGGGTCACCGCGTTTGCTGCCAGCCGGGAGCGCAGGAAGTGCCGGATCCAGTTCCCAGCGCCTGTCAGCTAATTTGGCAGCACGTGGATTCGTGAACGAAGCGTTGTCGAGGTATTCAGTACTAACGTCATCGATATAGTCTGTAAACGTTTTACGCCAGCCGAGTTCAACACAAACATTGAAAAACGGGTTAACCATGAATCGGCCACCGACACCATATGGAATCACCAATGATGCCCTGCTGTAATCTACACCTTCAGTCTGGTAATCGTGCAATACATAGGTTTCTCCCTCTTGCTCAGCTTTGGGATTAAAGAACAACACACCAACGCCAATAAATCCGTATGCATTTACCGGAGGTCTCTGATAAAAGCGGTTGCCATTGGGTAGCAGGTTTACTACACCCGACACAGCAACTTCATAATTGGAAGATTTGAAGGAAAGATTGCGTAGAATTTTGCCTTCGTCATCCGAATCTTCATCCGCACCGGATAAACTGACCCATGAAAACTCTCCCCTTGCACTGATACGATTGGTAAATTGATACTGCAGACCGAGGGAAATGGAAGGCTTAACATCAAGGATGTCTTTTTTATCTTTAAGATCACCGTAGTAAGTAGACGTATTCAAGCCAGCGAATACAACAACCTTCCTTTCCCGCTTGAGCGCATAAAAACTCTGTCCCAATGCTGGTAGGGACAGGGAAATAGATAGCAGAATAACCAGTAACCTACGCTTGTTCATTCAAAGGTTCTTTAAATCGAAATATAGGCAAAAAACTCCTCAAAATTAAGCTAAAACTTCCTTAACCCGTTGAGCCGCATCCTTCAATACAATGGCAGAAAACACCTTTAATCCCGATTGTTCGATGATTTTAGCACCTTCTTCAGCATTCGTACCCTGCAGACGGACGATGATCGGCACTTTAATATCGCCAATCTTCTTATAGGCTTCCACAACCCCGTTGGCTACCCGGTCACAACGCACAATACCCCCGAAAATATTGATCAAAATCGCCTTTACATTAGGGTCTTTCAATATGATCCGGAACCCAGCTTCCACGGTCTCTGCATTCGCACCACCGCCCACATCGAGGAAGTTGGCGGGCTCACCCCCGGAAAGTTTTATAATGTCCATAGTTGCCATGGCCAGGCCTGCACCATTTACCATACAGCCTACGTTACCATCAAGCTTTACGTAGTTCAGGCCGGCTTTTCCGGCTTCTACTTCTAAAGGATCTTCTTCGGTAATATCGCGCAGTTCCGCTAAATCTTTGTGCCTGTAGAGAGCGTTGTCATCCAGATTTACTTTGGCATCGACAGCCAATATCCTATTGTCGGATGTTTTTAACAGCGGATTAATCTCAAACATGGAAGCATCCAGGCCAAGGTATGCATTGTAAAGTGAGTGGATGAATCGAACACCTTCCTTGAAGGCATTACCTTCCCATCCCATGGCAAACGCTACTTTACGAGCCTGAAAAGGTTGCAGTCCGATCAGCGGATCAATCCATTCCTTAACTATTTTTTCAGGGTGATTCTCTGCAACTTCCTCGATGTTCATGCCTCCCTCGGTTGAAGCCATGATCACCGGACAGCCTTTTGATCGATCGAGCAAAATGCTCATATAGTATTCCTTCGGTTCAGATTCTCCGGGATAGTACACATCCTCAGCAATAAGAACTTTATTGACCTTTTTGCCTTCAGGGCCAGTTTGAATGGTGACGAGCGTGCCACCAAGGATAGCTTTTACTTTATCCGGTACTTCAGCCATGCTTTTGGCCAGTACAACGCCTTTCGAGCCAGTCTCTTTTATTGCACCCTTTCCACGACCGCCAGCATGAATCTGCGATTTTATCACGAACCATTTTGTACCCGTCTCATCCTGAAGTTCTTTGGCCGCCTGGATGGCACTGTCTGGAGTATCAGCAACGATGCCTCGCTGAACAGCTACACCATATTTCTTAAGTATTTCCTTTCCCTGGTATTCGTGAATATTCATGGATTTTTTGTTTTGGGCGAAACTAGTTTATTTCAGGCTTTATTTCAAGAAACCCCGTAATTCAATAATGTTACAAGCCCGGCAGGTAGAAAAATCCTATGGCAATCTGAAAGTTCTGAAAGGGATTGATCTGGAAATTCAGTCCGGAGAAGTGGTGGCCATCGTTGGAGCCTCCGGTGCAGGCAAAAGTACACTCCTTCACATTCTGGGAACCCTGGATAGTCCGGATACAGGTAAAGTCTATATTAAGAATCAGGATGTATTCGCGCAGTCGGCCCGGAACCTCGCGGCTTTCCGCAACCGGTCAATCGGTTTTGTTTTTCAATTTCACAATCTGCTGCCGGAGTTTTCCGCACTTGAAAATGTGATGATTCCTGGGTTGATCGGCAATCACAGTGATGAAAAAACAATTCGCAGAAAAGCGCAGGAACTTCTGGAGCGCCTCGGACTGAAAGACCGGGTTCACCATAAACCTTCCGAGCTTTCGGGTGGCGAACAACAACGTGCTGCGGTGGCTCGTGCGCTGATTAATTCCCCGGCTATGATACTCGCGGATGAACCCAGTGGAAATCTGGATTCTAAAAACGCGGTAGATCTTCATAATTTGTTTTTTCAGCTTCGGAAAGAACTGTCGCAAACTTTTATCATCGTTACACACAACGAAGAACTTTCCCGTATGGCAGACCGCAAGCTTGAGATCAAAGATGGTATAATGCTGAACTAACTAAACCCAAACATGAAATTTATATTTGCGCATTTATTTGTTGCCTTGGTGCTGCTATCGCTGGTCAATTGTCAGCCGGAGAAAAAAGAGCTTACCCTAAAAGACAACCTTATTGGAAGTTGGAAATTGTTCTACGCGGTATCGATCAAGAAGGACACAACCATACACAATGATCCTCCGGGAACAACCATGATCAAAATTCTGAACGATACGCATTTTGCTTTTCTGCAACATGATGTAAGACAGGCTGGCGACACAACCCAATCAGATGCTAACCGGATTTTCGGAGCCGGTGGAGGAACATACGACCTGCAAGATTCTTCATACACCGAGCACCTGGAATATTGCACCGCACGCGGCTACGAAGGACACGATTTTAATTTCACCATTGCGATAAAAGGCGACACCCTGATTCAAACCGGCATCGAAAAATTGAAAGACATTGGCGTAGGTGAAGAAAATGTTCAATTGATAGAGAAGTATATCCGGATAAAGTAAAACGAGATGAGTACGATCCGGGCGATATGCTCTGATATCGATGGTACATTACTGGATAGTCGCAGGGAATTATCGGAACGAACGATACAATCTATAAAACGCGTCCGGAATTCTGTTCCGGTTATCCTGGCGTCTTCACGTATGCCGGCAGCAATGCGGCATCTTCAGTTCGAGCTGGATATTCCCGATCATCCTATGATCTGTTACAATGGCGGGTATGTTATTCAATACCGGCTTTCGGGACAGGTGCAGGTGCTTGAAAATGTGACAATACCTTTGTCAGTCTGTGCGTCAATTGTACAGTTAACACAAGAAACGAAGCTGCACGTCAGTCTCTATCATGCGGATGAGTGGTATGCGCCCTGCGAGGATCAGTGGACGGAACGGGAGGCGCGCATTACAAAAGTAGCTCCCGTTATCAGGCAGTTCATTCCGGTAATCAATGAATGGAAAAAGCAGAGCAAAGGTGCACATAAGATAATGTGCATGGGTGATGAAGAGGAAATCGATCACCTGCAGAAGAATCTCACTCAACAGCACGCGGCTGATGTACATGCCTACCGTTCAAAGTCTACGTACCTGGAAATTTCACCGCGTTCGATTTCAAAGGCATCGGCTTTGATACATCTGGTACAGACTAGCTATGGATTACAACCCGCAGAGGTTATGGCTTTTGGTGACAATTATAATGACATTGAAATGCTGAAGGCGGTAGGGTGGGGTATTGCGGTTGAAAATGCCCGGCCGGAAGTCAAAGTAATTGCGCGAGAAGTGACGCTGAGCAATATACACGATGGTGTTGCTATCACCATTGATAAGTATCTTTGATATGCCTTCCATAAAAGAAAAACTCTACCAATTATGTATGGAGTCTGTCATGAAACGCATTGACGCGATACGCACATCGATTGTGCTCACGCAGGCTTCGGCCAGTGAAGAAACCAAAAGCTCTGCGGGCGACAAGTATGAAACAGCACGTGCCATGGCTCAACTTGAAGTGGAGAAGTTGGGTGGTCAACTCGAGGAGGCATTAAAGTCAAAAGGCATGCTTGAACAAATACAGAATCGTGCACCACGGCAAACGGTGCAGATGGGAAGTCTCGTGCTGACAACGCAAGGTAATTTTTTTATTAGCGTTAGTGCTGGTCCATTCACCATCGAAGGCGAAGTCTATTATCCCGTATCTGCGGCATCACCGATCGCTCAGGTTCTATTGGGAAAAAAAGCAGCGGACTCATATTCGTTCCGTAACAAAGAGGCAATCATTCAGGAAGTATTTTGAATTTTTGTTAACGGCTCGTTAACCGGAAACTCTATTTCACAAGGCATCGTTATGGGATCATGTCTTTTTGTTTGTAAACTTATACCCAGGATGACGTGAGATTTGAAAGGTCGTTAGTAAATTGAAGGTCGTCTTCCTATTTTGAAATGAAATAACATGATCGGACTACTTAACGAATGACTGTTAACTGTTAATAACTGACCACACCACCAACCATGAATAAAGATTTCGTTCACAAGTTATACCTCACGCACCAGGAATGTCCTACGTGCCCGGCACCCTCTGAAGTATCAAACTTCTTTGTGGAATTAGTAGGCGCGCTCTTTTCAGATTTTACACAGCTTGCATCACTCTCTGAAAAGCAATTTGAAGAATTGCTCGGGAAGCTTCAGCACGAGTTAGAACGTATACTTCGTCATAATCCCAACCCGGGCCAGGGAAATCCGGCTACGGTAGCCCAGACTTTTTTTGATCGACTGCCCGATACATTTGACGCACTCCAGCGAGACATCACGGCCATGTATGAAGGAGATCCGGCAGCGAAAAGCAGAAATGAAGTAATACGTACCTATCCCGGTTTTTATGCTATTGCGGCATATCGGATCGCCCATGAATTGCACACACTCGGTATACAGGGTGTTCCGCGGATCATCACTGAACATGCTCATGGCAAAACAGGTATTGATATTCACCCGGCAGCAAAAATCGGTGCACATTTTTGTATTGACCACGGTACCGGTGTTGTGATCGGTGAGACCACGGTTATCGGTAACCACGTTAAGATTTACCAGGGTGTTACGCTGGGTGCTTTGAGTGTGAATAAAGAGGATGCTGAACGTAAACGTCATCCGACATTAGAGGACCACGTTGTTGTTTATGCCGGTGCTACCATCCTTGGCGGTGAAACGGTTATTGGTCATCATAGCGTGGTTGGTGGAAATGTCTGGTTAACGCGAAGCGCTCCTCCGTATTCCAAGATTTATTATCAGGCCAAGATGTTCGATGGCGATACCAACGAAACCGACATGGTAATTTTTAAAGCCGAATAAAATATATATCCAATTTCTTAAGTCCTTTTCTTCCCCATGAAACTCATTGAACTTATCGGCAATACACGACTGGTGGAGTTGCAGCACATTCCAACCAATAAGAATGTGACGATCTATGGAAAACTGGAAGGTGACAATCCCGGGGGAAGTGTAAAAGATCGCGCTGCCTATGGTATGATCAAAGGTGCCCTGGATCGCGGGGAAATCACGACAGGCGATAAACTGGTGGAAGCAACCAGCGGCAATACAGGAATAGCGTTAGCCATGATCGCCCAGCTAATGGGATTGAAAATGACACTCATCATGCCTGACAACTCAACGCATGAAAGGGTGCTGGCTATGGAGGCTTACGGAGCAAAAGTAATTCTTACTCCGGCAGCACGCACGATCGAGTACTCCCGTGAACTGGCAGAAAAAATGGCTGCGAACGAAGGCTATCATATCCTGAATCAATTTGCTAATGCAGACAACTACAGGATGCATTATGATACTACCGGCCCCGAGATCTGGCGCGATACTAAAGGACGTATTACACATTTCGTTTCTGCAATGGGCACTACCGGTACGATCATGGGTGTGTCGCAGTTTCTCAAAGAGCAAAACCCGGCCGTGCAGATAGTGGGTACACAACCAACAGATGGGTCGTGCATTCCTGGCATAAGACGATGGTCAAAAGAATTTCTTCCAAAAATTTTTGATCCTTCGCGCGTAGATCGGGTGATGGATGTTCAGGAAGCCGATGCGCGTACGTTTACCAAGCGACTCGCCAAGGAAGAAGGTATTCTTGCTGGCATGAGTAGCGGTGGCGCTTTGAGTGCTGCTGTCAAATTATCCAATGAAATAAATTCGGGTGTGATTGTATTTATCATTTGTGATCGGGGCGACCGCTATCTAAGTTCAGATTTATTTGCATGATGGAAATTCGCTTAAAGCGTACAGATTCCACGGATATCGACTTTCAAAATCTGGTTATCAAATTAGACAGCGAGCTGTGGAACCGCTATCCGGATACACAACAGAATTTTGCTCCCTTCAATCACGCAAATCTTCAGATGAAAGTGGTGATTGCCTATTTTAGCAACCGTGCTGTGGGTTGCGGATGTTTTAAGCCTTTTTCGAAAACGGGCAGTGTGGAGATCAAGCGTATGTATGTGGAGCCCCTTAGTCGTGGTCACAAGATAGGTCTTCAGATTTTGACTGAACTTGAAAACTGGGCTCGTGAAGAAAGTATTACGCTGGCGGTGTTAGAAACAGGAGTTAACCAACCGGAAGCGATTACCTTATATGAACGATCCGGCTACAAACGGATACCAAACTACCCGCCCTATGAAATGATAGCAGATAGTATCTGCATGGTCAAAGAACTCCGTTAGGAAATTTCCATCAGCGGTCTGAATATTCAATGTTATGGATGAGCAGTCCATTGCTATTTCCGTATTTTGTAACTCCAATGTCAACCATTGCTTTCCGTCCATGAAAAATTTAATACTTTATATTCTTTTACTAGCCACCGTTTCACTTCACGCTCAGAACCCGCTGCGTTTTGAAAAGGAAGTAAATGATCTGGTTGCCGGAGACAGTACCATCAATCGTAATGACATTATTCTGTTTACCGGTAGTTCGAGCATCCGGCTTTGGAAAGACTTGCCCGCTTATTTTCCGGAATATAATGTGGTTAGCCGCGGATTTGGCGGATCAGAAATGAGCGACCTGCTGTATTATGCAGACAAGCTAATCTTTCCGTATCGTCCAAAAATGATTTTTATTTATGAAGGTGATAATGATATCAAGAATGGAAAATCTCCGGACCAGGTATTGCAAACCGCAGATTCCCTGCTCTCAGCCATTCGCAAGCAATTACCGGCTGCACGTGTGGTCTTTATTTCTGCCAAGCCCAGCGTGGCGCGGTGGCAGATGAAAGGTACATATGAGGAGTATAACCGGAAACTTAAAGCCTGGGTGAAAAATCAAGAGAATGTTGAATTTGCTGATGTGTGGACGCCTATGCTGGATAGGGTAGGTAATGTGCGCCAGGATCTTTTCGTTGAAGATAACCTGCACATGAACAAGACCGGTTATACGATTTGGGCGAAAGTAATGCGAAAGTATTTTCGTGAATCGAAATAGCGGTTGATCAGTAACCCGGAATATTTTTGCCCAGGATAATATCCCGGTGTGCGGTTAATAGCCCATTTTTGTTCTTAACTGGTTTTACTATTCCGGAACCTCCGCGATTTTCATTTTGTGATTTTTGTTTTTCAGTTAACAAGGGGTCATCGTCAAAGACAAATTCGTCAATCCAGTACGCCTGCAAACCGGGTTCCTTAATCGTGGGATGAATATGTTTAGGTATTGCTGAGTTGGGGTAAGAAGCAGGAAGTAACGTATAAAAAGCATACGTGCCGTCAGCATCGGTTTTTATCCATCCCCGAATTCGGCCGTGTCGCTTTTCCCACCCTTTTGAATTTTCATCTGGTGTGTAAAGCCCTTTTTGATCCGTATGATAAATGTAAAGGATGACATCCGATGCGGGTGTCTTTCCGTCTTGCTGGTAGATTTTTCCGTGCAGGAGTAATTTTGGGCCGTCTTCATTGAAATCCGGTAAAGTATCTACAGGTGATAGCCTTGCTGAACCGAGTTCAAATATGGCTTCACATCCTTCACATTGTCCGCCCACAGGCCTGTCCTTCGATTGGGGTTGAGTACATGCAGTTATCGAACTTGTAATCAGAAAGCAGAGCAAGAGGTGTTTCATAACGACTATTTAGCAAGTCTATTTTACGCAAATCAGTTTTCAGGCGTGACTAAATATGACGTATGGCAAAGAATTCTTGATGAAATGCTTTTTTCGGGGCTTACATCGTTCATTAAAAGAAGTAATTTTCATTATGAATTACCTGTTCAGGTATAAGCTGGATCATATTTTTTTCTGGGTACTGACCGTATTCTTTCATGGATTTATTCGAATCGAACTTCTTGAAAAGGGCGGCCTGCCATATTTTATTCTTGAACTTATAATCCGTAATGGATTGTTAGCAGTCGTCATCTACGTGAATTTGCTGTTCGTTATTCCACGATACTATAGTCGCTCAAAGTATTCCGTTGGTGTTTGTCTTACCGTGTTGCCGGTTTTTGCTTATGTAGCATTTAAGAATGCGCATGATATGTATACTTATGGATATGTATTAAATGTAGAGGAGCAACGAAACTTCTTTTACGGTACGTTCTATAACCTGTCTATCGTTTTGTTCTATCTTACTTTCAGCGTTACCCTTTACCTTAGCAAACAATGGTACCTGCAGCAGAGGCGTATTCGTGAAATTGAGCTTGAAAAGTTGAATACCGAACTGGCGTATCTGAAGGCCCAGATCAATCCACATTTTCTGTTTAATTCTATTAATACCATTTTTTTTCAAATCGATAAGCAAAACGCAACAGCACGACATACCTTATCACGGTTTTCAGATATGTTACGGTATCAGTTGTATGAGTGCAATGGAATGGAAATTCCGATTGAAAAGGAGCTAACGTACCTGAAGAATTATGTGGAGCTACAGCGAGTTCGCATGGATGATAATTATCGGGTTGAATTCACCGCTGATCAGGCAATACGGGATTTCTCAATTGCGCCATTGGTTATGATTCCCTTTGTTGAAAATGCTTTTAAACATATTTCGCATTTCACGGATAAGTTGAACCGGATAGAGATTCATTTGGGTCAGCATTCACAAGGCTTTCGGTTGGAGGTTTTTAACACATGTCAGGTGAGATATGACCGTGCAAATGGTGGTATAGGTTTACGAAATGCGAAACGCAGGCTTGAACTGCTGTATCCCGGCAGGCATGAACTGACAATCTCAGAAGCTCCGGATTTTTTTTCGGTCACCCTTAAATTGCAGCTAACTGCATCGCTATGAAACTGAATTGCCTGATCGTTGACGATGAACCGGTAGCCCGTAATGGCATGGAAGAATACGTTAAGGAGATTGAATTTCTCAACCTGGTAGCGAAGTGCGAGAGTGCGGTGAAAGCTTCAACCTGGTTGGATACAAATAAAATTGATTTGTTGTTCATGGACATTCATATGCCGAAAATGTCAGGTATCGACTTTTTGAAAACCCGCAAGGATGCGCCCCTGGTCATTATAACGACCGCTTATCCCGAGTATGCACTGGAAGGCTATTCATTGGACGTAATTGATTACCTCGTTAAACCGATTCCGTTTGATCGGTTTTTGAAGGCTACACAAAAAGCGCGCGATTTCTATGCGTTAAAACAACCGGCAAAGTCAGCCGGGGAGGAATACTTCTTTGTAAAATGTGACAGCAAGTTTGAGCGAATCAATTTTGAAGATGTGCTTTTCATTGAGTCGCTTCAAAATTATGTCGTTATCCACACCATAAACAGAAAGTATATTTCTTACCTCACCCTGAGTTCAATGGAGCACCAGCTTCCGGAAACCAAATTCATGAAAGTTCATAAGTCCTATCTGGTAGGGCTAGCCAAGATCAAAGCAATTGAGGGAAATGAAATTGTTGTTGATAATGGCTTACGTGTCCCCATCAGCCGCAACCTCAGGGATGAAGTGATGAACAGAATTCTCGGGAATAATTTGATGAAACGATAGGAATTCAAATTCCCGACTAAGTTTCAGTTAATCTGGAATTTGAATTCTGAATTTGAAATTATTCGCTTCTTAATGTTTCTACCGGATTGGATTTGGCGGCTTTCAGAATAGTTACGCTGGTCGTTAAGATTCCAATCACGAAGATGGTGAGTGCGGATAAAACCACCGAGAACACGTCAATGGGAACGTGATGTTTATAGATTTCCTCCAGCAATGCATTTGTCAATAGATATCCGAGGCCAGAGCCGATGAGCGCAGCAGCTATTAGGATAACGACAAATGGCTGGTTCAAAAGCGTGATGACGTTACCAACACTGGCCCCCAGCGCTTTTCGGATTCCTATTTCCTTCGTTCGTTTGGCAATACTCAAGGAGGCTAACGAAAATATTCCAGAAGCTGAAAGAGCGCCTCCCAGAACAGTCAGGAAAAGAAATATCGTTCGCAGGTTGCCATTTATCCTTCTGGTTTCTCCTAACAAAATTTCTTCCTGGAATTGCGCTTCAAATGATTTAGCAGGAAAAAGCTTTTTCCACGTGGACTCAAGGTAAGTTTTTACTTCAGCCAGATCAGATTTTTCTGCCCGCACTTGCATCAACTTAAGTGCATTTGAATCTGCCGGATAGAAAATGAAGGGCTCCGGTTCTTTTGACCGGTAAACGTTGTCCACGTGATCTTCAATAACACCAACAATATGCCTTTTTATTTCGTGCACTGTTATTACTTTATCAACCGGATCTGTCATGTTCATCTTTTCAACGAAGGTCCGGTTTACAACAACGGCCTCGAAGCGATCTGAAGCATTTTCCAGATTAGGGAATCGTCCTTCAACCAGTTTCAGACCCATGGTATTGAAGTAATTTTTCCCAACACCCATGTGCTGTGCGCGATATTCGGCTGTGTCGAGCTTGAATGGAAAGTCATAGCTGCCATAGCCCATTTGGTGATCGCTGACAGAAACCTCCAGGATTTTCGGATTGGCCACTACAGCGTTTTCCATCGCTTCAAACTCACTCTTGCTTTGAATGTTGATCACAATCACTTTATCCTTGTCATAGCCGAAGTCAATTTTTTCCTGGTATTTGCTGTTCTGGATGAAAACGACACCACCCATCAATACAATAACCGACAAAGCAAACTGAAGGGAAACAAGGATCTGAGTAAGAATATTGGAATTGCCGATTTTCACCTGACCTTTCAATAACGAAACGGGTTTGAATT
>Ga0315910_10002659_pt1 | contig 15514 bp, 14 predicted proteins | sample EdamamesoilMG_FD_204470 | JGI IMG/M metagenome (GOLD analysis project Ga0315910, IMG submission 204470) | Garden soil microbial communities collected in Santa Monica, California, United States - Edamame soil | ecosystem: Environmental > Terrestrial > Soil > Garden | place: USA: California... | reverse complement strand
GTCACGCGCCGGTCATCCAGGGCCAGGGCTTTTGCCGCCAGAAACGCGCTGTAGTAGCGGTAGGCGAGCGCGAAGACGCAGAGCACGACGACGATGACGGGGAGTGTGTTCATGGCCGCTCCGAGCTCCGCGGGGGGGACGGAGCAGTGAGGAGCATAGAGCGCCGCCATCGGCGCGCCAAACGCTCGTGCGCGGAGCCCCGGAGCCCGCGCTGGTCGTGGCGCCTTGCCATGCCGCTGCCCGCCGAGCTGCCACGCTGCGTGGCCAGCGCCCGGCTAGCGCAGAGCGGCGGGGGCGGGCCCGGCGCTGGGCTTCAGGCTGCGCCTTCGAAGAGGCCGATCACGTTGCCCTCCGGGTCGGCGACGCGCGCGAACGCACCCATGCCCGGGATCGGCGTCTTCGGCGTCACGACCTTGCCGCCGCCGGCGCCGACTTTCCGCAGCGTCTCCTCGATGGACGCGACGGCCAGGTACAGCACGGGGTGCGGCGCCTCTTTCGGGCGTGGGAAGAGCCCGCCGTTGATGGCGCCCGGCTCTTTCGGCATCTGGCGATCGTCGACCGCGGTGGAGACGGCCATGACGTAGCTCATCTCCGGCATGTCCAGCAGCTTCCAGCCGAACGTGTCGGCGTAAAACTTCGTGGCCCGCGCCTTGTCGTCAAACGGGATTTCGAAATGCACTACCTTGTCCATGGCTCCTCCTCGGGTGCTGACCGACTTTGTCGGTGGGCTCCGGCTAGCCTAGCCGAAGCGGAGCGCCCGCGGGGTCAGGCCTTCGCGCGGCGCTGGACCGTAGCGTGGCGACACGGTCGGGGCAGGGGCGCTTGTGCGAGCGGCGCGTCGCGAGTATACGCGCGGAGCGCCTCGCGCCGGTCGGGCCGCGAGGATGTGCGTCGTGAGTCTCGAGGAGCCCCGGGTGAGCCAGCACGAGGAGCTGGCGGCAGTGATGCGGGTGCTGACGCCCGTGCTCGACATCGTCGACGCACCGGTCGAGACACCCACGCCGCCCGCGTGGTGTGGCGAGCGCGGCTGGGTCGAGTTTCTGCTGCAGCTGGGCGACGAACGGCTGCTCGCGAGCGAGCGGGGCGGCTTCGGCGCGCTCCTGGCCAGCGACGCCAGCGCCCCGGCCAGCCTGCGCGAGCTGGCGGGGGAGGTTCGGCGCCGCACGCTTCTACCCGCGCTCGGTACGCCGCAGCTCGCCTTGCCAGCGGCGGCCTTGCGTGGCGTGGGGGCTCGCAAGCGGGGGCAGCTGGCTGCGCTGCTCGGGGCGCTCACTCCGCTCGCGGCGAACGCCGAGCGGATCGTCGACGTCGGCGCCGGGCGTGGACACTTTTCGCGGCTGGCGTCGGAGCTCTTTCGGCGCGAGACGCTGGCGCTCGATCGCGACGCCGCCCTGCTGCGTCAGGGCGGCGAGCGCAGCGACCAGCGCGCGCGTCTCGTGGGGCACCTCGACGTTCGCTTCAAACACGCCGACGTCGGCCAGCAGCAGCTCGAGCTGCGGGCGGGCGACTTGGCGGTGGGCCTGCATGCGTGCGGCGAGCTCGGCGATCGACTCGTCAGCGCGGCCGCAGGCTCGGGTTGTGACGTCGCGCTCGTCTCGTGTTGCCTCCAGAAGACGAGCGCCGCGCGCCGGGTCCCGCTCTCTGCCGCGGGGCGCGGCCTCGACCTGCGCCGCGGCGCTCTCGGCCTCGCCAACCTCAGCCCTCGCGAGGACGGCGTCGAGGCCAGCCTGGCCGACAACGTGCACGCGCGCGAGGCGCGCCTCGCGCTCCGCTACCTGCTGCGCGCCCGCGGGCTCGAGGTCGGCGCCGGCGAAGAGATGCGCGGCGTCAACCGGCGCCGCGCGCAGGCGGGTTTCGCCGACCTGGCTGCACACGCCCTCGCGCTGCGCCAGCTGCCGCCGCCCGGCGCGCGGGAGCTGAGCTCCTGCGCCGAGGCCGCGCGCCGTGACCACGCCGTCATGCGCCGGCTCTCGTTGCCGCGCAACCTGCTCGCCCGCTTGATCGAGCTCGCGGTGGTGCGCGATCGCGCCGCGGCGCTCGAGGAGCGCGGCCACGCCGTCGCCGTCGCCCAGCTCTTCGAGCAGCACCTGACGCCGCGCAACACCGTCATCTTCGCGAGCGCCGACCCCGCTCGCCTCCCGCCCCTGCGCGCCGGGTGACCCGAGCTGGCTCTCGCGCCCAAAGCTCCGCTAGGCTCCGGGGGTAGACGGTGCCATGGCCTCCCGCAGGAGATGACGATGACTCGTTCCGTGTTCGAAAAGCGCGCCACGTTCCGTGCGCTCCATCAGCAAGGTTGCTTCCTGTTGCCCAATCCCTGGGACGTGGGCAGCGCGCGAGTGCTGCAGCACCTCGGTTTCGTCGCGCTCGCGTCGAGCAGCGCGGGCTTTGCCTGGACCCAGGGGCGCCCCGACTACGCCGTCACGCGGGCGGACGTGCTGCAACACCTGACGTCACTGTGCGACGCCGTCGACTTGCCGATCAACGCGGACTTCGAGTCGGGCTTTGCCGTCGAGCCCGAGGCTGTGGCCACCAACGTCACCCTGGCGATCGAGACGGGAGTGGCCGGCTTGTCGATCGAGGATCGCGACGGCACGCCGACCGGTCTCTACGACCTGCCATTCGCTACGGAGCGCATCCGCGCGGCGCGACGCGCGATCGATGACTGTGGCGCCGACGTCGTCCTGGTGGCTCGCACCGAGGGCTTGCTGACGGACCCGCTGGCCTTGACGCCCGCCATCGACAAGCTGGTCGCCTTCGCTGCTGCTGGCGCCGATTGCCTGTATGCACCCGGCGTGCGCGACAAAGCCGACATCGCCACGCTGGTCCGCGCGGTGGCCCCTAAGCCGCTCAACGTGCTCATGTTTCGGCCGGGACCGAGCCTGGCCGAGCTGGCCGAGCTCGGCGTGCGACGCGTCAGCGTCGGCGGGGCGCTCGCGCGCGTCGCCTGGCATGCGATGCAACGTGCCGCCGAGCTGCTCGCTGCGGGCTCCTTCGAGGGCCTCGCCCAGCAAACCCCGGCGCGAGACTTGAACGACATCTTTGCCGCTCGAGACCCGCATCGCTGACGGCTGCTCGGGCGCTCGATCATGGACGCGCGAACGAGCGAAAGAAGGCGCGTCCGAGCCGGGCGTCGCCACGGATCTCGACCGGCGCTCCGGCGAGCTTCTCGTCTCCGAACACGACCGCTCGCAGCGTGGCCGGGTCGGTCTCGATGATCACGTCCGGCTTGCGCGGGCTGCCGCGCCCGATGTCGATGCCCTCCGCCGTGATCTCGACCGAGAAGCGCTCTTCTCCCAGGCGCAGCTCGTAGCTCGCGCGTTGCACGTTCGTGCCCTGCGGCACGAACGTGCTCTGCAGCGCCAGCAGCAGGGCGTCCACCCCGAGCTCCCCGGCAGGCCGGTGGTGCGCACGCGCTCCCCAGCGCCCCAGCTGCAGCAGGATGGGGTGGAGCTCCCGACCCCAGTCCGTCAGCTCATACGAGGCGCCGCCGGCGCTGCGGCGCTGCACGACACCCGCAGACTCGAGGTCGGCGAGGCGCTGTGTCAACACGTTGGGGCTCGCGCCCAGCGCCGCCCGCAGATCCGTGAACCGTTTCGGGCCGAGCACCAGCTCGCGAACGAGCAGCAACGCCCAGCGCTCGCCGATGACGTCCAGCGCTCGCGCGATGCCACACGGATCGCCATACGTCCGCAAACCGGTCATGAATCGACCAACGCCACTTGCAACTCGGGACTCGTTAGTCCTAACTTAGGACTAGTTCGAAGGCTAGGACGAGCCGCGGCGGCCGTCACGCGAAAAGAGCAGGAGGACCCCATGAAGAATTTTCTGGCCATCTACATCGGCACGGCAGCGGCGCTCGAGAAGTCCCAGTGGAACCAGCTGGACGAGCAACGGCGCAAGGCGAGGGAAGCGGAGGGCATACGCGCCTGGATGGAATGGGGCGAAAAGAACGCGGCCGCCATCGTCGACCCGGGCAGCCCACTGGGAAAGACGAAGCGCGCGTCTCCGGAGGGCCTCGAGGACATCAAGAACGTCATGGCGGGCTACGTGGTCGTCCGCGCCGAATCGCACGAGGCCGCCGCGCGGCTATTCGACAATCACCCGCATTTCAGCATCTTCCCGGGCGATTCGGTCGAGATCATGGAGTGTCTGCCGATCCCCGCGCGCGCTTGATCGAAGCCGCTGTCTCGGGCGCGAGCCCGCGGGATGTGCCCCCGTTCCCGCCTGAGCCCGGACACGTGCGTCGGGCTGACGGGGCGGGCCAATCTCCACTTTCTCGGGGTTGCCGTGTACAAGTCGGGCATGAGGACGTTTGCGGTTGCTTCGCTCGTTGGGGTCGTTGCGTGCGGATGGGGGGCGGCGTGCACGGAGTCGGAGCCCAGCTCGGCGGGGGCCGAGGCGGGCTCGGGCGGCGCGGCGGGCAGCGGCGGTGGGGCAGCCGTGGCGGGCAGCGGTGGGGCGGCGAGCGGCGGGACCGGAGGCGGCGGCGTGGGGCAGGGCGGCTCTGCCGCAGGGCAGGGCGGCTCCGTCGCGGGCGGGGCTGGCGGCGCGGGACCGGGCCTCGCCGAGGGGCGCCCCTTCGTGTACGTCGGCACGTTCGCCGACGCCATCTACGTGTTCAGCTTGAACGTCGAGAGCGGCGCGCTCACGCCAGTGGGCGCTCCCGTGAGCGCCAACCCGAGCCCCGCATTTCTGGCCTTCGCGCCCAGCGGCCGCCTGCTGGTGGCCGTGAACGAGGCCGACGACGTCGACGGCTTCGGCGCGGGGGCAGTGTCGTCGTTTCGGATCGACGCCGCGACGGGGGGGCTCTCGTTCGTGAACCGGGTGTCGTCGACGGGCGCGGGTCCCGCGCACGTCGCCGTGGATCAGACGGGCAAGTTCGCGCTGGTCGCCAACTACAACGGGGGCAACGTCGCCGTGTTGCCTCTGGCAGCGAACGGCACGCTCTCGAACGCCGTCGACGCCGCCGAGCACGGGGACGGCGCTCAGAGCCACGCGGTCGTGCTCGATCCATCCAATCGCTTTCTGTTCGTGCCCAACAAGGGCCGCAGCGACGTCTCGCAGTACCGGTTCGACGCGGACAGCGGGCAGATCACGCCCAACGAACCGGCGGCGCTGGCGCTGGCCCAGGGCGCCGGCTCGCGCCACATCGCGTTTCACCCGAGCGGCGCCTTCGCGTATGTGATCAACGAGCTCGATGACACCGTCAGCGCGCTCGCGTTCGATGCCCAGAGCGGCACGCTCTCGCTGCTGCAGACGATCTCCACCTTGCCCGCGGGGGTCAACGGCAGCTCGAACACCGGCGCGGAGATCCAGGTGTCCGCCTCCGGCCGCTTCGTGTACGGCTCGAACCGCGGACACGACAGCATCGTCATCTACGCGGTCGACGCGGCGACGGGGCGGCTCAGCCTGGTCGGTCACCAGGCGACGGGCGGCGGCACGCCGCGCAGCTTTCAGCTCGAGCCGAGCGGCGAGCTGCTGCTCGTGGCCAACCAGGGCTCGAACGAGGTGGTCACGTTCCGCGTCGATGCGCAGACCGGCTCGCTCACGGAGCTGTCGTCGACCACGGCGCCCTCACCCTCGTTCGTCGGGGTGCTCTACCAGCCGGAGCCGTAGCCCGCTCAGGGCCGCATCCAGCCGCTCCCCACCTCGAAGAAGAAGGCCGTCGCGTCGCGGCTGACGGCGGCGTCGAAGCCCGCGTGGATGCCGTATCGGCGCGCCAGCTCGTAGCGAAAGCCGCCGCCGCCCGCGACCACGCCTCGAGCGTCGTCGAGCCGCTCGAAATCGTTCCAGGCACCCCCGCCCCCGCCGAAGACCACCAGGCTGAAGCGCCCGTAGAATTGCCAGCGCAGCTCCGCTTCGGCGAGCGCCACCTGCTCGCCCTGGTACCCCAGGAAAGGCACCCCGCGCATGTCGATGAACGGCGCCATGTAGAAGGGGGGCTGGCTGAAGACCGCCGCCGCTTCTCCCCGGAGCCCCAGATAGAGCTGCGCCGGCAGCTCGAAGTACGAGAGAGCGAGCAGCGTCGCCCGCTCGAACGTGTCGTCACCACCGAGCCAGGGTGCGAACAACCCGAAGCTGCCCTCGAGCAGGGTGCCGCGCAGCGGCGTGAAGATGTTGTCGCGCGTATCGAAGGTCGCGAGCAGACTCGCGCCGCCCACGCGCGAGGGCCGCTCGAAATCCGGCACGCCGGGCCTCGTCGCCGGCGCCTCGAAGCGGATGTCTGCCGACGTGAACAGATAGCGGCCCCCGATCCACCAGGACGAATCGGCCACGCGATGGCGGCCCTGCACGAGGCCGCCCGTCGGCGCGATGTTGAAGCTCAGGGGATTGCTCGACAGGACGCGGTCTCGACCGACGCCGAAGAAATCGAGATTGGCGGAAGCGTAGGCCGCCGCGACCAGGGTGTGCAGGTCGTCGTCGAGCCAGTAGCGGCTGTCCAACGCGTAGACGCCCCAGCTCCCGTTGTCCGTGCCGATGCCACCGACGAGCGTGATGCTCGGCCTCATCGTCCCCGGCGTTGCGTCGGGGTGTGGCTTGCCGAGAAACACCACGCCACCGCCCACGCCCGTGCCAAACGCCGGCTCCGTTGGCCACAGGAAGGGCAAGAAGCCGTAGGGTTCCTCGAGAAAGCGGCTCGCGTCGGGCCAGCCGTCATCGGCTCGAGGCTCGCCATCACCCGCGTCCGCTCTGGCCATGACCGGCTCTCCCGAGAACGCGGTCAGCGTCGCCATCGCGAGCGCCCGAACGACACGGGCTGTCAGAACGCCTCCGCCTGGGCCAAACCTGGAGAAGAGCAACCCGGCGCCACTGCGCGGATGATAGCGGGGCTAGCCCGGGCGTGAACCAGATCCGATCGCGCAGCGACGCCCGATTGTGACGCTCTCGAGCCGATACATCGTCAACGACGTGTCGCTCGCTCGCTGGAACGAGCGGACGCGGCTCGGCCATCCGAGCGTCGCCCCAATGACGAGCCGGTGTCGCCGATCCGTGGCGCGCGCGGCATCCGCCGCGCGTTCGTCTCAGCGCAGCACGTCCGGTGCGGCGCTGCCGTCGCAGCTGCGATCCACCCGGTACACCTGGTGGATGACGGAGCCGCTGTTGCCGCCCGATGCGGTACCACCGCCGGGCATGTAGAGCAGGCCGTCGAGGAAGGCGGAGCCGGTGACGCCGTGTACCGGGGTGGGCAGCGGGGGCAGGGCGGTCCAGGTGTTGGTCTGTGGATCGTAGACGTCGTGGTCGGGGAAGACGTCGTTGGGCTCGCCGATGCCCTGGCCTTCTCCGCCCCAGACGTAGAAGCAGCCGAGGGCGGCGACGCCGTTGATGCCGCCGCGCGGGCGGAGCATGGGCGCCGCGCTCGCCCAGGTCGCGCTGACCGGATCGTAGACGTCGAGCGAGTCCGTCATGGGGCTGGCGAAGCCGCCGCCGTCGTAGCGGCCGCCTGCGACGTAGATCTTGTCGGTGAGCGCGACGGCGATCAGGTGGTTTCTCTGATCGTAGCTCAGCGGAAGGTCGGGGAGCACGCTCCAGGTGTCGCTGCCGATGTCGTAGGCCTCGAAGGCGTTGCCCGCCGGCGGCCGACCACCGACGACGTACAGCAGGTTGCCGATGCGCGCGACCGCACCACCGCCGCGCGCGGTGGGCAGCGGCGCGAGCTCTCTCCACGTGTCGGCCGCGGTATCGAGCACGAAAGCGCGGTCCGTGTTCACGTCGCCCTCGAGCTGCCCGCCGAGGCTGTAGAGCAGGCCGTCGACGCCGATGGCGACGGGGTGGTGGGTGGGCAGCGGCATCGGCGCCGCGAAGCGCCAGCGGTTGGTGGCCGGCGTATAGATCTGGACGGTGGCTTGCACGTCGCGCGACGAAGGGTAGCCGCCGAGCACGTAGATCTCGCCTCCCGCTTCGGCGACGGCCATCTCCGAGTTCGGCGCGAGCAGGGCGGCGCGTTCGCCGTACTCTCCCGGCGCGGGCGCCATGGGGTCGACGGGCGCGTCCTCGGCGAGGCCCTGGTCCGCGGCGCTGCTCGCTCCGGGGGGCGGGGTGTCGCCGTCGCTCGGCATCGAGGGCAGGGGCTCGTTCGCCGCCACGCTGTCGGCCACGTCGTCGTCCGAGCCACACGCAGCGAGCGCGCCGAGCAGACCGAGGGCGAGCGTCCGCGCGGGACGGCGCGCACGATTGCCCCACACCTCTGAGCTCGCCAGCATGCACGCGAGGGTAACATTTCCGCGCTGCGTTTGGCGCTCGGTCCTTGCGTTGCTGCAGCACCGACCCTACCTACCAGCATGCTGCCCGGCTGGGATGCTCCGGCGTTGCTCGAGGAAGTGCTGGCGTGCCCACGTCGCGCGTTCGTGCCCATGCCGGGGCTGCGCGTCGTGGAACGGCCGGGCTGGCAGCAGCTCGTCACGCCATGGCTGAAAGATGGCGGGCTCAATGGCGTGTCGCTGTCGGTGCTCGAAACCAGCGAGGCAGACGCGGTGATCGACGCGACGATCGCGGAGTATCGCGCGCTCGGCTTGCGCTTTCGCTGGAGCGTGCATCCGGGCAGCGCGCCTGCCGATCTCGCCGAGCGGCTGGCGGCGCGCGGCCTCGCGCCACAGGTCGTGGTGGGTTTGGCGCGGCTGACCGAGGACGTGCCGGAGGCGGCACCGCACGGCGTCGAGGTGGTCGAGGTCGGGCGAGAGCGCGTCGATGAGTTCACCCGCGTCGCCGCGCAGGGCTGGGAGTGCGCGCCCGAGCCGTTCGGTTGGGTCAATCGCGCCAGCGTGGAGCACCCCGCGTCGAGCGTCCGCCTGTACCTGGCACAGCTCCATGGCGTCCCCATGGCGACGGCGGGGACTCACCTGTTCCCGCGCTCGGCGTACCTGCTGGGCGGCGTGGTGCTGCCGGAAGCTCGCGGCCGAGGCCTGTATCGCGCGCTCGTGAACGCGCGCCTGCGCGACGCCGCGGCGCACGGCCTCGGGCTCGCGACCACTCAGGCCCTGGAGCAAACGTCCGCGCCGCTGCTCGAGCACATGGGCTTCGTGCCCGTGTGCCGGTTCCCCGTCTACCATGGCTGACGTCTAGCGAAGGCGAAACACTGCGGCCGTCTCCGCCGGGAGCTGGATGCCGCGCACGGGCGACGCCGGCTCGGAGACGTCGATCCTCGGGCTCGGATCTGCCCGCTTGGCAGGCGCGGCGCGCCTCCGTAGCATCGCCCAGTCATGGGCCACTTCTACAGCGTGTTGATAACGCCGTTTTTTGCGTTCCTCGCGGTCATGAGCCCGCTGGCGAACGCTCCCGTGTTCCTGGGGCTGACCGCCGACCTGCCGTCGACGCAGCGCAAGGGGGTCGCTCTGCGCGGCGTCCTGGTCGCATTCGTCACCGTCGCCGCGTTCACTCTGGTCGGCGCGCTCGTCTTGCGCCTGTTCGGGATCACCATCGCCGCCGTTCGCGCGTTTGGTGGCTTCATCGTTGCCCGTATCGGCTACGAGCTGATCACCAAGTCGGCGGCGTCATCCCATCAGCCCGTGGGGGAGAGCACGAGCGCAGGGCCCGGGCTCGCGATTTCTCCGCTCGCCATCCCCATCCTCGCCGGGCCAGGGACCCTGTCGACGGCGCTGGGGCTGACGGCTGACGGCGGCTGGACGGAGCGCGCCGCCGTGCTCGCGGCGTTCGGGTTGGTGGCGCTGCTGAACCTGCTCGCGTTCCTCACGGCAGACCGGCTCGTCCAGCGGCTCGGGGAAGAGCTGATCGGCGCCACCGCCAAGATCATGGGTATCATCCTCGGCGCCATCGGCGCGGAGATGATGGTCGCGGGAATCGTCGGCCTGATGAAGGGCTGAGGTGAAGGGCTGACCCGCGCGGCCACGTCGTGAGTCGGGCCCAGCTCGGCTCCAGGGCTGCTCAGCTCCAGCGCTGCTCAGTTCCAGCGATAGGCGGCGCCCAGTGGCAGCGAATAGGCCATGCCGCTGTGACCGTACAGAAATAGCGGCGTCGCCTGCAGGACGACCGAGCCGCTCGGGTTGCTGAAGACCGTGTAGTCGATCTCGGCGGCGACGCCCATCGAAAATCCCAGGCTCCCGCGCAGCCGCGCGTCGACGGTGGAGGAGCTCGTCGGCGATTGGATGAAGACGCTCCCCGCAGCGGCATGGCTCGCGGTACCGAGGAGTATCGTTGGCCCCACGTGCAGGCGCTCTCTGAGCGAAAACGACGCGGAGGGCCCGAACGCGATCAGGCTGCCGCCCTCGATGCGAGAGCCGAGCAGCAAACGAGCGCCGAGGCTGACGCGCGGGGCTACCGTATATCCCACGTACCCCGTCACTCCCGCGAGCAGGCCGGTGGTCGAGCCCAGCGAGGAGTATTCGCAGCTCGCCGAGGAGCAGCTCAGGCGCTCGTTCATGCCTTCGCTGTTGACGGTTGCGCTCTGGATGCTCGCGGGGTCCTCTTCCGGCTCGGACGACGCAGCCGTGTCCACGACGACCAAGCCCACGAACGCGCCGACCTCGTACACGAAGGAGCCGACCTCGCTCGAGTCTGTCGCGGGCGGGCTCGTCGCCTCCGCGGCAGCCGCGTGCGGCGCGGCCGAGCGCGCCGCGTTTGGCGGGAGCGCCGTGGCGCTCGGTGCGGGGGTCGGCACGCTGATGTCCACGTGCTGCGACTCGCCGAGCGCGACCGTCGTTCGCCAGTACTCCTCGCCCACCTGCGCGGCGATCAAGGCATGCTCGCCCGGATCCATCGGCAGCTCCTTGCCCCAGGCGCTCGGAGCGAGGGGCGCTCCATCGACCAGGACCGTCAGCTGTTCGGCGTCCACGCCCGTGGCCACGCGCACCCTCAGCCAGGGCACGCGCGGCTCGAGGGTCTCGATGCGGCTCTTGGCGAACTCCTCGCGCGCGACGTCGCCCTCGCGTCGCGCCGTGATCACCGCCTCCTGAAAGCCGAGCCACGCCGCCGCGAGCTTGCCGATGCGTTCATGACAGAACGCGACGTTGAGCTTCGTGCCCAGGCGCGGCTCGAGCCGCTGGCTCTCCTCGAGCTTGGGGCAGGCCTCGGCGAAGCGGCCCGCGACGATGAGCGTGCGGCCCTCCTCGAAGAGCTTCGAGGCGAGGCTCTCCTCGGCGCTGGCGGACCGAGCCCAGCCGAGCAGGGAGATGCCGAGGAGCGCCGCCGGAAGCGGAGCGCCGAGCCAGCGGAGGAGCGAAGAGCGAGCATTCATGGAGTCGTGATGGCGCGAGGGCAGGGGAGCGATGGAACTCTGCAGGGGCTGCGTGCGGCGGCTCAGGGGCAAGCGGCTCCGGGGGCAAGCCCCAGCACCTCGACGGTATACTGCTGGTCTTCGAAATCGACCACGAAGGAGTCCCTGCCGCCGTTCTCGCCGAACGCGGCGTCGTAGGTCCGCTCCGCGAGGATCTCGCTCGGCACCCACCAGATCCCATCCTCCTCGCGCTCCGATGCACTGTACACCTGGATGCGGTACACGTTCTCCTCGCCGTCCGGATAGGCCTCGAGGAAGAGGTGCGGCGGCGGCTCGTCGATCTCCCAGTCGTCGATCGATGAGGCGCTCACGCTGCCGTGGTACGCCCCCGGGGGCGTGCACACCTGAGCGGACTGAGCCCCGAGCTCGCTGCCGATGACTCGGAAGTCGAGCCCGAACGTCACCGACCCCTCCTCGTTGCACGCGGCCAGGAGCAGGGCAAAGGCGAGAGCTGAATTTTTCATGTGTCTTTCTCCGAAGCGGATCGTTTGGGTGCATCGACCTGGGCGACGCCTCGAGCCGGGGCCTCGGTAGGTCCCGCGCGGGTGTCCTCGGGCGTGCGGCGTGGTCTCTTGCCGGCGTCCTTCGAGGGCCCTGGGCCCGCGCTCACGGGCTGCCCCGGAAAGGGCCGGATCTCCCCGACCTGGGCCGGTCTGTGGTAGCGTCGTCCGCGTCGATGACCCTATTCCGCAGCCCCCCTGCGCTCCTTTAAGATGGCGGACGATTTCTCGCGCGGAGGCGGGCGAGGCCGGTTTCCGACGACTCGCCGGTCAGCCGTTGCAGCGGTGGGCAGCGACGATCCGGCCGAGCGGGCGCGATCGTTCGAGATCCTGGTCCACGCCTACTGGAAGCCGGTCTACAAGCACCTGCGAGTCCGCTGGCGCCTGTCGGGCGACGGCGCCGCGGAGCTGACCCAGGGTTTCTTCGCGCGCGCGCTCGAGCAACGCATGTTCACGACGTATGACCCGTCGCGGGCGCTGTTCCGCACCTACTTGAGGACGTGCCTGGATCGGCACGTGATGAAGGACGCCGAGAGCCGCAAGCGCCAGAAGCGCGGCGGCGGCGCGGTGACCCTCAGCCTCGACTTTCCCTCGGCCGAGCGCGAGCTGGAGGAGCTCGCGCCGCCGGCGGCCGACAGCATCGAGACCTACTTCGACCGGGAGTGGACCCGGCACCTGGTCGGCATCACGGTCGATGCGCTGCGAGAGCGCTGCGAGCAGAGCGGCAAGCCGCTCACGTTCCGCGTCTTCGAACGTTACGTGCTCGACGAGGAGACCGCGGCGCGCCCCTCGTACGCCGAGCTCGCGGCGGAGCTCGGCATCAAGGTCACCGATGTCACCAACTACCTCGCCTTCGCGCGGCGCGAGTTCCGCCGGCTGCTGCTCGACAAGCTCCGGGAGATCACCGGCTCGGAGGAGGAGTTCGAGGCCGAGGCCCGCGCCCTGCTGGGGGGCGGCGCGTGACCTTCGTCGACGACGAGCGGGTCCGGCGCCTCGTCGCGCTCGCCGCCGAGCCCGAGGTGATCGCGGAGCGGTTCGAGCTCGGCGTGCTGCTGGGCGAGGGCGGCATGGGCGTCGTGTTCGAAGCCTGGGATCGCGAGGGGCAGCGCAGCGTCGCGCTCAAGCTCCTGCGCGAGGTCGACGTGGCGCAGAGCGCGCGCTTCGAGCGTGAAGCGCAGGCGCTCGCGGCGCTCTCGCACCCGGGGATCGTCGGTTATGTCGCGCACGGTCGAACGGCGGGGGGCGAGTCTTACCTCGCGATGGATCAGCTCGCAGGCGTGACCCTCGCGCAGCGCTTGACCGAGGGCACGCTGGGGGTCCAGCAAGCCGCTCGCCTCGGGCACGACGTCGCGCAGGCGCTCGCGGCGGCGCACGGGCAGGGCCTCGTGCACCGGGACATCAAACCCAGCAACATTTTCCTGCAAGAGGGCGATCCGACCCGGGTCAAGCTGCTCGATTTCGGGCTCGCTCGCGCCGAGGACGCGGCGCCCCTCACGCACGCGGGGTCTCTGCTCGGCACGCCCGGTTACATGGCGCCGGAGCAGGTACGGGGTGCGGCGCCTCAGGGGCCGCGCGGCGATCTGTTCGCGCTCGGCGCCGTGCTGTTCGAGTGCCTCACGGGTCGGGCCCCGTTCGTTGGCGCGGACACGGAGGCCGTGCTGGCCAAGATCCTCGTCGAGCAGCCGCCCGCCGTGCGCGAGCTCCGCTCGGCGGTTCCGCCGGCGTTCGACGCGCTGATCGCGCGCTTGCTCGCCAAGGATCCCGATCGACGTCCGGCGGACGCCGCCGAGGTCGCGCGCGAGCTCGGCGCCGTCCTGGTGCAACACGAGGCCGACACGGCGCCCGCCTCCGCTGGCGGCGAGGGCGCGTTGCCAGGCACGCTCATCGCGGCCAAGTACCGGGTGATCCGCGCGCTCGGCAGCGGCGGCATGGGCGTCGTGCTGCTGGCGCGGCACGAGGCGCTCGATCGCCATGTCGCCATCAAGCTCTTGCGGGGCAGCTCGCACGAGGACAGCGGCAACGTGGCGCGGCTGGTGCGCGAGGCGCGGGCGGTGTCGCGCCTGGAGAGCGAGCACGTGGCGCGCGTGATGGACGTCGGCACGCTCGAGGACGGCGCGCCCTTCATCGTCATGGAGTTCCTGAGCGGCAAGGACCTCGGGCAGCTGCTGCACGAGCTAAAGCGCCTGCCGATCGGCGTCGTCGTGGACTACGTGCTCCAGGCGGGAGAGGCCATCGCAGAGGCCCACGCGCTCGGTATCGTGCACCGTGACCTCAAGCCGTCCAACCTGTTCCTCACGACACGCCGGGACGGCTCGCCTCTGGTCAAGGTGCTCGATTTCGGCATCTCGAAGATCTCCCCGGGCAGCGGCGATGCGCGCGCGGTGTCTCTGCCGAGCGACGCCAGCATCACCGCGCCTGGCGCGATCGTCGGCTCGCCGCTGTACATGTCGCCCGAGCAGCTCCAGAACGCCAAGCGCGTCGACACCCGCACGGACATCTGGTCGCTCGGTGTCGTCCTGCACGAGCTGCTCACGGGTCGTCGACCCTTCGAGGCAGACAGCTTCATGGCCATCGGCGCCAAGATCGCCGCCGGAGCCCCTGCCGAGCTGCGCGAGGCTTGCCCCGAGGCGCCGGAGGCTCTGGCCGCCGTCGTGCGGCGCTGCCTGGAGAAGGACCCCGCGGCGCGCTTCGGGAGCATAGCGGAGCTGGCGCGGGCGCTCGAACCGTTCGCGCCGGTCGGTTCGCGCCTCTCGGTCGAGCGCATCGTGCGCATCGTGGGCGCCGCCGCCCCGGTCGAATCTGTCCAGGAGGCTCCGCCGCGACGGCGCGGTCTGCGCGTCGTGGCCGCTACCGCTGCCCTCGTGCTGGGCGTCGTGCTGCTCGGCGTCTGGCGCGCGCCACCGCGCGACGGGGTGGCAGCGACGGCGCCAGCCTCCCTCGCGTCGGCGACCGCAGCGGCTCGGCCGGAGGGGGCGACCGCGCCGAGTCCGACGGCTGCCGCGCCGAGCCCGTCTCCGCCGGCCCGCACCCTCGAGCCCGTCCCTGCGCCGGCCCGCGCAGCCCGCAGCGCGGACGCCGGCGCCTCTGCGATCATCAGGCCGGCGAGGGGTGCCGCGCCGCCGCTTGCCGCCGCGCCGTCGTCTCCGAGCCCGAAGCGCCCGAGTGCTGTCGCCTCGTCGCCGAGCGCGACCTCGGCAGGAACAAATCGGCGCCCGGCAACCCCGCCGCCCACGCGCTCGAGCCCCGCTGCCAAGTCGCGCACGTACGACGCCCTCGATCCGATGAACCCAGCGTTGATCGACCGCTGAAACATCGCGCTAGCAGCGAGCACGGGCGCGGGCAGCGGCGAGAGGCCGACGTCCCCGCCTGACGCCGTGTTGTGGTGACGGCCGATCGGGGCGGGCCCAAATCCGTACCTCGGAAGGCGCTCGACCCGGACGCCGACGCGGCTGGCACAGAATGGCTCAGGACCAGCGCCGCGCGCGTGTGCCAGCACGTCGCGCCCCTCACGACATGTCCCACTCGAGCAACTCACCGACTCTCCCTGGCATTCGCCGACGACGCTGGGCGCGCCCAAGCCCAGCCTCCCCTGGCATGTCGGTTGCTGCAAGGGGGGGCCATGACCAGGAAGCTGTCGAGGTCGGTCGGGCGTGGGGCGCATCGATTCGAGACGAGGCTCGGGCGCAGCGCGAGCGCTGCTGCGCTGCTCGCGACGGTCGCGAGTTTGGCGTGTGGTGGGGGTGACGCGGGCTCGCGCGCGCCGACCGGACAAGCGGGTACGTCCGCG
>Ga0315910_10002657_pt1 | contig 15518 bp, 12 predicted proteins | sample EdamamesoilMG_FD_204470 | JGI IMG/M metagenome (GOLD analysis project Ga0315910, IMG submission 204470) | Garden soil microbial communities collected in Santa Monica, California, United States - Edamame soil | ecosystem: Environmental > Terrestrial > Soil > Garden | place: USA: California... | reverse complement strand
GCACGAATGACAACAGCACCGCGCCGAGGATCACGCCGGGAATGTTGCCCATGCCGCCCAGCACCACCATCGACACCACCATCACCGACTCGACGAGCACGAAGCTCTCGGGCGATATGAAGCCCTGGATCGCGGCGAACATGCCGCCCGCGACGCCGCCGAAGGAGGCGCCGAGCGCGAATGCGAGGAGCTTGATCGAAGTGGTGTCGATTCCCATCGCGCGCGCCGCGGTTTCGTCCTCGCGGATCGCCTCCCAGGCGCGGCCGATGCGCGAATTCTGCAGGCGTACGTTCACCACGATGATCAGGAGCATCACCAGCAGCAGCAGGTAGTAGTACTTCATCGGGCCGCTCACAACCACGCCGAGCAGGTTGTCGCTGCGCGAGAAATCGACGCCGCCGATGCGCACAGGGTCGATGCCGGTGATGCCCTGCGGCCCGCGCGTGATGTTCACCGGCTGCGACAAATTGTTGAGAAAGATACGCACGATTTCGCCGAAACCGAGGGTGACGATGGCCAGGTAGTCGCCGCGCAGCTTGAGCGTAGGCGCGCCCAGCATCACGCCGAACAGCGCCGCGACGGCCGCGCCGATGGGCAGGATCGCCCAGAACGGCAGGTGCAGACCGAACTGGGGGCTGGCGAGCAGCGCGTAGACATAGGCGCCGACCGCGTAAAAGGCGATGTAGCCCAGATCCAGCAGCCCGGCGAAGCCAACCACAATGTTGAGGCCGAGCGCGAGCAGCACGTAGAGCAGCGCGAGGTTGGCGATGCGCACCCAGGCGGTGCCGACCTGCTGCAGGGCAAAAGGCAGCAGCAGCAGCGTCACGGCGATGAGCGCGAATCCCAGCCACAACCAGCGGCCGTTCTTCGTCATGCGCGGTCTCCCACGCGCTCGCCGAGCAGGCCGGAGGGGCGAAACACCAGCACCAGGATAAGCACCAGGAAGGCGAATACGTCCTGGTAGTTGGAACCAAAGAGGACGAAATGCCCGCCATCGGCGCAGCTGGCCTCCGGCCCCAGCCCGTAGCGGCACAGATCGGTCAGGTCGCCGATGTAACCCGCGCCGAGGGCTTCGACGACACCCAGCAGCAGGCCGCCGACCATGGCGCCGGGAATATTGCCGATGCCGCCCAGCACCGCGGCGGCGAAGGCTTTAAGCCCGAGCACCGAGCCCATGGTGTACTGCGCGACGCCGTAGTAGGTGCCGACCATGACGCCAGCGACGGCGGCGAGCGCCGCGCCGATGACGAAGGTGGCGGCGATGACGCGGTTCACGTCCACGCCCATGAGCCTCGCCACCTGCGGGTTTTGCGCTGTGGCGCGCATCGCCGTACCGAGGCGCGTGCGATACACCAGCAGCGCAAGTCCCGTCATGATCGCGAAGCACAGCAGCAGAATTGCAATCTGCACGCCGGTGATGCTCGCGCCGAAGAAGCTGTAGGTGGTGAGCGGGATGATCTGCGGGAAGGCCATCACGTTACGGCTCCAGATCAGCATCGCCAGGTGCTGCAGAATGATGGAGACGCCGATGGCGCTGATCAGCGGCGCGAGGCGCGGCGCGCCGCGCAACGGCCGATAGGCGAACCTCTCCATGGTGTAGGCGCAGAGCATGCAGACAGGTATTGCGCAGGCCGTGCCCACCAGTACCACCAGGAGCGGCGGCATGCCCGCAGCCGCGAGTGCGTTGATGACGGTGAAGGCGACCATTGCGCCGATCATCACCACTTCGCCGTGCGCGAAGTTGATGAGCTGGATGATGCCGTAGACCATGGTGTAGCCCAGCGCCACGATGGCGTAGACGGCCCCGAGCGTCAGGCCGTTCACCAGCTGCTGAACGAAGATGTCCACGGCGGACCGAGACTAGCAAAAAAAACGGCACCCGAAGGTGCCGTTGCTTGCCCTATCCTGGAGCGGGCTACTTCTTTGCCTCTTCCTTCTTCGCCTCGGCGGCGGGCGCGGGCGCGGCAGGTGCCGCGGCGGGCGCGGGAGCCGATGCTTTCAGGAAGTCCTCGTAAGAGGTTGTCTGGCCGCCCTTGATGATGGCCACCGGCCCGAGCTTGCCGTCCTTCATGGTGAAGATGGTCATCTCGGCGTCCTTGCGATCGCCCTTGTCGTCGAACGCGATCTGGCCCGTGGCGCCCTTATAGCTGCTCTTGGCGAGCTCCGGCAGGTACTTCACCGGGTCGGCCGAGTTCGCCTTCTTCATCGCCTCGATCAGCAGGTTCGCCGCGTCGTAGGTGAAGGGCGCATACAGGATCGGGTCGACGTTGAATTTCTTCTTGTAGGCGTCGAGGAATTTCTTGTCCGCCGCCTGCGGAGGCAGCCCGGCCTGCGAGCACAGCAGCCCGTCAGCTGCCGTGCCGGCGAGCTTGGTCATGTCGTCGGTGCAGGCGCCGTCGCCGAAGCTGAATACCGCCTTGATGCCGAGCTCACGACCCTGCTTGAGCAGTGGGCCGCCGGTGGCGTCCATGCCGCCGTAGAACACGGCGTCGGCGTTCTTGCCCTTGACCTTGGTGAGCACCGCTTTCCAGTCGGTGGTCTTGTCGGTGCCCTTCTCGCGCGGAAGCACCTTGATGTTGGCTGCCTTGAGGGTCTTCTCGACCTCGTTGGCGATGCCTTCCCCGTAGGCGGTGGCGTCGTCGATCACGGCGACCAGCTTCGGCTTCTTGTTTGCTGCGAGATAGCTCGCGATCGCCGGGCCCTGCTGGTCGTCGCGGCCGACCACGCGGAACGCAACCTTGAAGCCCTGCTCGGTGTACTTCGGATTGGTGGCCGAGCCGCTGATCACCGGGATGCCGGCCGAGTTGTAGATCGCGGATGCAGGGATCGTGGTGCCGGAATTCAGGTGGCCGACGATGCCGGCAACCTTGGCATCTACGAGTTTCTGCGCCACCGTGGTGCCGACCTTCGGATCGGCCTGGTCGTCCTCGGCGACGAGTACGAACTTCGCGTCCTTGCCGTCGATCTTGATGCTCGCGGCGTTCGCCTCATCGATGGCGAGGCGCGCGCCATTCTCGTTGTCCTTGCCCAGGTGGGCGATGCCGCCGGTGAGCGGGCCGACGTGGCCGATCTTGATTTCGATCGACGGGGCTGGCGCGGCCGCAGGCGCGGGCGCGGCAGCAGGCTTCTTGGGTTCTTCTTTGCCGCAGCCGATCAGGCCGACTGCGACCGCTAGAAAGCTCAATGCAATCTTGGAATGCTTCATGGGTTCTCCCGGGAAAACAGGGGGCCAATAATACCGCAGGGCACAAAAAAAGGGCTGGTCGCCCAGCCCTCTTCGGCGACCCTTGCGCGGCGCTATTTGGTCGACAGCACCCACTTTACGAGCGCCTTGACGTCGGCATCCGGCACGGTCGCATTGGGCGGCATCGGCACCTGGCCCCACACGCCCTGGCCGCCCTTCTTGATCTTGTCCGCCAGCTTCGCCTCGGCGTCCTTCTGGCCGGCATATTTCTTGGCCACATCCGCATAGGACGGACCAATGGTTTTCGCCCCTTTCACCACGTGGCAGGTGGTGCACAGGTATTTCTTGGCAAGATCGTCGCTCGCTTGCGCCGGCAAAGCGGTGCTCAGGATGGCCAAGACTGCGGAGAAAACGATTGATTTCATGGGGTTCCCGTCTGTACGTGTGCACGAAACTGCGGATGCTACCTCAGTCCGGCAAATAACGCCGCAGGCGGCCGGCGGTTGACAGCCGCCGGCCGGCTCAGGCTTCGGAATCGGTAATGGCCCCTTTCGAGGCGGTGCTGACGATGCGCATGTACTTGCCGAGCAGGCCGCGCGTGTAGCGCGGCTTGGGCGCCTTCCATTTCCTGCGCCGCGCCGCAAGTTCCTTCGCCGGCACATTGAGCTGCAGCAGGAGCTTCTTCGCGTCAATGGTGATCGAGTCGCCCTCTTTCACCAGCGCGATGGTGCCACCCACATAGGCTTCGGGCGCGACGTGCCCGACCACCATGCCCCAGGTGCCGCCGGAGAAGCGGCCATCGGTCAGCAGGCCCACTGAATCGCCCAGGCCCTGTCCGATCAACGCGGACGTCGGCGCCAGCATTTCCTGCATCCCGGGGCCGCCCTTGGGGCCCTCGTAGCGGATCACCAGCACGTCGCCGGGCTTGATCTTCCTGGCGAGGATCGCCTTCATCACCGCCGGCTCCGAATCGAAGACGCGGGCCGGGCCCGTGATCGAGATCTTCTTCAGGCCGGTGATTTTCGCCACGCAGCCCTCGGGCGCGAGATTGCCCTTCAGGATGGCCAGGTGTCCCTGCTTGTAGATCGGGTTGGACCAGGGCCGGATCACGTCCTGGTCCTTGCTCGGTTCGGCGGGCACCTCCTTCAGCATCTCGGCCATCGTCTTGCCGTGGATGGTCATGCACTCGCCGTGCAGCGCGCCATTGGCGAGCAGAATTTTCAGCACCTGCGGCACTCCGCCGGCGCGATGGAAATCCACCGCCACGTACTTCCCGGAGGGCTTGAGGTCGCACAGCACCGGCACCTTGCGGCGCACCCGCTCGAAATCGTCGATGGTCCACTTCACTTCGGCTGCCGAAGCGATCGCCAGGAAATGCAGCACCGCGTTGGTGGAACCGCCGGTGGCCATCACCAGCGCGATCGCGTTCTCGATGGACTTGCGCGTAATGATGTCGCGCGGCTTGAGGTTTTTCTTCACCGCGTCCACCAGCACTTTCGCCGATTCCGCTGCGGAATCGGCCTTCTCGCCGTCCGGCGCCGCCATCTGCGAGGAGCCGAGCAGGCTCATGCCGAGCGCCTCGAAGGCCGAGGACATGGTGTTCGCCGTGTACATGCCGCCGCAGGCGCCGACCGACGGGCAGGCGTTCTTCTCGATGCCGATGAAGTCTTCCTGGCTCATCTTGCCGGCGCTGAACGAACCCACTGCCTCGAAGGCCGACACGATGGTGAGGTCCACGCCCTTCCACTTGCCCGGCTTGATGGTGCCGCCGTAGACGTAGATCGCCGGCACGTTCATGCGCGCGATGGCCATCATGCCGCCAGGCATGTTCTTGTCGCAGCCGCCCACCACCAGCGCGCCGTCCATTGCCTGGCCGTTGACCGAGGTTTCGATCGCGTCGGCGATGACTTCGCGCGATACCAGCGAGTACTTCATCGCCTCGGTGCCCATGCCGATGCCGTCGGTGACGGTCGGGACACCGAACACCTGCGGCTTGGCGCCTGCAGCCTCCAACGCCGCCATCGCGCTGTCGACCAGCGGCTGGATGCCGGCGTTGCAGGGGTTCATCGTCGAATGGCCGTTGGCCACGCCGATGATCGGCTTGTCGAAGTCGCCGTCCTTGAAACCGACCGCGCGCAACATGGCGCGGTTGGGCGAGCGGGCGGGGCCGGCGGTGATCAGCCTGGAGCGGCGGTTGGTGGGACCTGCGGGTGCGGCCATGGCGGTTCCTCCTCGGGAGCGGCGAGTCTACGCGGGCGCTTGTGTTGCAATCCAATACAATGAACGTCGTTGATTGATACCTATTTGGTATGAATACACCGGACCTGCGCCAACTGCGCCACTTCATCGCCGTCGCCGAGCGTCTGCACTTCGGCCGCGCCGCCGCGGCATTGCACATCTCGCAGCCGCCGCTGTCGCGCTCGGTCCGCGACCTGGAGGCGCGCCTGGGCGTGACGCTGCTCGCGCGCACGCGCCGCAAGGTCGAGCTCACGCCGGAAGGCGCGCGTTTCCTGGAAGACGCGCGGCGCCTGCTGGCGCAGTTCGAACACGCGGTGCTGGAGGTGGGCCGCATGGCCGCCGGCGGCGGCCGGTTGCGCCTGGGTTTTGTCTCGCTCGCCGACTACGGCGTGCTGCCGCGCCTGCTCAAGGCCTACAAGGCGGCGCGGCCTGGCGTCGCGCTGGCGCTGCGCGAGATGCTCTCCCCCGACCAGGCGGCAGCGCTCGCCGCGGGCGAACTCGACTTCGGCCTGCTGCTGCCGCCCGTAGTTCCTCCCTCGGCCGGCGCAGACCTCGAGCACATCGTCATCCAGCGGGAGCGGTTCCTTGCCGCCTTGCCCGCGCGCCATCGCCTGGCGCGCCGACGCGGGCGGGTTGCCATGCGCGAGCTTGCCGACGAGGCCTTCGTCATGGTGCCGCGTGAGATCGCGCCCGGCCTGTACGATCTGATCGCCGAGCTGGCGGCGCGCGCGGGCGTCACGCCGCGCGTCGCGCAGGAGGCGATCCAGATGCAGACGGTGGTCAGCCTGGTCTCGAGCGGGATGGGCGTCGCTATCGTGCCCTCCTCGGTTGCGAATCTCGGCCGCCGCGGCGTCGCCTATCGCGAGATTGCAGACGCCCATCCGCGGCTCGACCTCTGGCTTGCCTGGCGCAGCGGTTCCTTAAGTGCCGCCGCGCGTGAGTTCGTTCAGCACGCGCGCCGGATTGCGCGCTAATCTGCAGCCGCGACCATGCTGACTCACCCGAACTTCGACCCCATCGTGTTCTCGGTCGGCCCGCTGGCGGTGCGCTGGTACGGCCTGATGTACCTGCTTGCCTTCGCTTCATTCTGGTGGCTGGGCACGCGGCGCATTCAGACCGGCCTGGCGCCGGTTTCGCGCGCGCAGCTGGACGACCTGCTGTTCGGCGGCATCGTCGGCGTGATCCTGGGCGGGCGGCTCGGCTACGTGCTGTTCTACAAGGCGGACTACTACCTTTCTCGCCCGCTCGAGATCTTCGCCATCTGGCAGGGCGGCATGTCCTTCCACGGCGGCCTTCTGGGCGTGCTCGCAGCGATGGCTTTCGTCGCGCGCCGCCAGCGCGTCAACTGGTGGGACCTGATGGATTTCGTCGCGCCGCTGGTGCCGATCGGCCTCGCCACCGGGCGCCTGGGCAATTTCATCAACGGCGAGCTTTGGGGGCGCACCACCGACCTCGCCTGGGGCATGGTCTTCCGTGGTGCCGGCCCACTGCCGCGCCATCCGTCGCAGCTCTACCAGATGGCGCTGGAAGGCGTGGCGCTGTTTGCGCTGCTGTGGTGGTTCTCGTCGCGGCCGCGGCCGCGCATGCAGGTGTCGGCGCTGTTTCTGCTGGGTTACGGAACGTTCCGGTTCATCGGTGAGTTTGCGCGCGAGCCTGACGCCTTCCTCGGCTTTCTCGCCTTCGGCCTGACCATGGGCCAATGGCTGTCGCTGCCGATGATCGCAGCAGGAATCGTGCTCTGGATACGATCGTCTCGGCGGTAATCCCGGTCTTCGGCCTGGTGCTCTGCGGCTGGGGCGCGGGGCGCGCCGGACTGGTCGGCGCTGAATCGAGCGACGCCCTGAACCAGTTCGTCTATTACTTTGCGCTGCCGGCAATGCTGTTTGCCGCCGTCGCGCGCGGCTCGCTCGAGCAGATATTCAACCTGCCCTTCCTCGCCGGGGTGGTGGCGGCCACGCTTGCCTGCGCGGCGACGGGATTCGCGTTGTCGGCCTGGATTTCCGGCGGCTCCAGGCAGGCGCACGCCCTTCGCTCGCTAAACGCCTCATTCAGCAATACCGGATACCTCGGAATACCGCTGGTCACCGTCGCGTATGGCGCGGATGCCGCGCTGCCGGCGGCAATGGCGACGGTGGCGACCAACGTGATGCTGTTCGCGGCCGGCCTGACGTTGCTGGAATGGTTCGACCGGCGCCACTCAGCGCACGGTCGCGGCATCCTGCTGGCCCTGCTCGGCACCGCGCGCAGCCCGCTGATATGGCCCATCGCGCTCGCGATCGCACTCGTCGCCGCGGACCTTTCGCTGCCGCTGCCGGTAATGCGCCTTGCCGACCTGCTGGCCGGGGCCGCGGGGCCGGGTGCGCTGTTCGCCCTCGGCCTGTTCGTCTCGCGCCAGTCGATGCGCGAGGGCATGGCTGCGGCGTGGCCGGGCGTCGCGCTCAAGCTGGTCCTGCATCCGCTGATCGCTGCGGGGATTTTCTACGGCCTGCTCCAGGTCAACCCGCTTTGGGCCAAAGTCGCCGTCGTCGGCGCCAGCCTGCCGCTGGGCGCGACCGCATTCGTGCTCGCGCAACGCTACAAGGTGCTGGAAATGGAGACGTCCTGCAGCGCAGTGCTCTCGACCGCGCTGTCGGTCCTCAGCGTATCGGCCGTGATGGCTGTCCTGGCGCACTACTGACGTTCTAGACCTCCAGCGCCATTTCCAGCGCGCGCACAACGTGGATCGCATCGCGCCTCGCGCCGTGCTCGATCTGATGGCGGCAGCTGGTGCCGTCAGCGACGATCAGCGTATCCGGCAAAGCCTTGCGCACGGCAGGCAGCAGATTCGCCTCACCCATCCGCATCGAGACTTCGTAGTGCTCCGCTTCATAGCCGAAGCTGCCCGCCATGCCGCAGCACGAGGATTCGACGGTTTCGACCTTCAATCCAGGGACGAGGCGCAGGACAGCTTCCACCGAGCCCATGGCGCCGAAAGCCTTTTGATGGCAGTGGCCGTGCAGCAGCGCCGCCGGGGCGATCGGCTTCAGGTTCAGATTGAGGCGGCCGGCTTGCGCTTCGGCCGCCAGGAATTCCTCGATCAGGAAGGCGTTGGTCGCCAGCGCCTCCGTATCCGGCAGGAGTACGCGGTATTCGTCGCGCAGGGTAAACAGGCAGGAAGGCTCGAGTCCGAGCACCGGGATGTCGCGCGCCACCCAGGGCGCAAGCGCCGCCAGCACGCGCTTTGCCTCCACGCGCGCTTCGTCCACCAGCCCCGCCGAAAGGAACGTGCGCCCGCAACACAGCGGCCGTTCGCTGCTCCGCGGTTGTGCGACATGTACGCGGTAGCCGGCGGCCTGCAGCACACGGACGGCTGCGCGCGCATTGCCGGGCTCGAAGTAACGATTGAAGGTATCCGCCAGCAGCACGACCTCGCGCTCTCCGCTTTTCGGCCAGGGCCGGTCGACGAAATAATCGTCGCGCCAAGCCGGGAGCGGCCGCTCGCCGGTGAATCCCGCGAACCGGCCGGCCCATCGCGTCGCCAGGTTCGCGAGCGCGGCCGACTCCGCCGCCAGCGGCGCATAGCGCGGCAAGTAGGCGATGGCGCGTTCGCGCAATGAAATCCCGCGGCTCACCCGGTCGCGCGCCTTGAATTCGATCTTCATGCGCGCCATGTCGATCCCGGTCGGGCATTCGCGCTTACAGCCCTTGCAGGACACGCACAGGTCGAGCGCTTCCCGGACCGCCGCGTCGGGGTCGGAACCCAACTGGCCTGACAGCGCCAGGCGCAGCGTATTGGCGCGGCCTCGCGTCAGGTGCTTCTCGTCGCGCGTGGCGCGGTACGAGGGGCACATCGCCCCGGCGTCGAACTTGCGGCAGTGGCCGTTGTTGTTGCACATCTCCACGGCCTTATCCAGGCCGCCCCACTCCGACCAGTCGAGCGCCGGCGCCGGCCCATGGGTGGCGTAGCCGGGCTTGAACCGGAACAGCGACTTGTCGTCCATCTTCGGCGGCGCGACGATCTTGCCCGGGTTCATCAGGCCGCGCGGATCGATCCACGATTTGATTTCGCCCAACGCGGCGGTCAGGCGCGGGCCGAAGAAAGGCGCGATCCATTCCGAGCGCACCAGGCCGTCGCCATGCTCACCCGAGTAGGCGCCTTTGTATTCCTTCACCATCGCGCAGGCTTCCTCGGCGATGGCGCGCATTTTTTCGGCGCCGTCGCGCCGCATGTCGAGGATCGGCCGCACGTGCAGCGTGCCCACGGACGCGTGCGCGTACCAGGTGCCGCGCGTGCCGTGCTTCTCGAATACGCGCGTCAGGCGGTCGGTATATTCGGCGAGGTGATCCAGGGGCACCGCGCAGTCCTCGATGAAGGAAACGGGTTTGCCGTCGCCCTTCATCGACATCATGATGTTGAGACCCGCCTTGCGGACCTCCCACAGCGCCTTCTGCTGCTGCGCGCCGGTGATCTCAATCACGCTATCGGGCAGGCCCAGATCAGCCATCAATTGCACCAGCTCTTTAAGTTGTCCCTTTTGAGAAGAAAAATCCTCTCCTGAAAATTCAACCAGCAATACGGCGTCCGGTTCGCCCTTGATGAAGGCGTCCACCGTCTTGCGGAAGGCGCCGATCTCGCGCGCGAGTGCGATCATGGTGCGATCGACCAGCTCCACCGCCGAGGGTCCGAGCTTGACGATGTGCTGCGTCAGGTCCATCGCGGTATAGAAGTTCGGAAAATGCACCACCCCCAGCGTGCGCGCAGCGGGCAGCGGCGAGAGCTTCAGCAGCAGCTGCTCGGAATACGCGAGCGTGCCTTCGGATCCCACCAGCAAATGCGCGGCGTTGGCATGCGGCGGGCCGAGGTGGTCGAGGTTGTAGCCGGCGACCTTGCGCAGCACCTTGGGAAAGCGTGCTTCGATTTCCTGCCCTTCACGTTCGTAGAGGGATAGCAGATTCCGCTTCAGTTCCTCGTATTTACTGCTGGAGGAACGTTCGTGCAACGGGCCAAACCTCCAACAGTCTCCTTCGGACGTCACGGCATCGATGGCGAGTACGTTGTGCACCATGTTGCCGTAGGCGATCGAACGCGAGCCGCAGGAGTTGTTGCCCGCCATGCCGCCGAGCGTGGCCTGCGCGCTGGTCGAGACGTCGACCGGAAACCAGAGCCCGTGCGCACGCAACTGCGCGTTCAGTTCATCCAGAACGATGCCGGGCTGCACGAGCGCGGTGCGGGCCGCCGCATCGACCTCGAGCAACCGGCTCAGGAACTTTGCATCGTCGATGATCAGCGCCGCGCCGACCGCCTGCCCGCATTGCGAGCTGCCGGCGCCACGCGGCAGGATCGGCACGCCCTCGCTGGCGGCGATGGCCATGGCTGTTCGCGCCGCTTCCGGCGTGCGCGGCACCACCACGCCGATCGGCTCAATCTGGTAGATGGAAGCGTCGGTCGAATAGCGGCCGCGCGAAGCGGCGTCGAACAGGACTTCGCCATCCACTTCCTTGCGCAGTCGCGCCGCCAGTCCGGAAGCGCCGGGTTTTGCCGTAATCACCTTCACCGGGAACGCCGGCGCGTTCATGCAGCGCGGGTATTCAACACCGGCAATGCAGCAAGGACACTGGCAAGTTTGTGTGCGAGGTGGTCTGACAGGAGCGCCTTGATGCGCTTGACGTCGCGTGCGGCGAGCGCGGCGAGAATCTCGTCGTGCTCGCGCACGGCGGCGTCCCAGCGCTCCTTGGAAAGGTTCGCCATGTAGCGCGCGCGCCGCACGTTGCCGTTCATCTGCCGGTAGACGTTGTAGAGCACCGCATTGCCGGAATATTTCACGATCTTCAGGTGGATCGCCTGGTTGAACTTGAAGTAACCAGCCAGGTCGCCGCGCGCGTGATAGGCGAGCATCTCATAGTGCAGCGCGCGGATTTCGTTGATCTGGGCGTCGCTCGCGCTCAGGCAGGCGAGTTCGCCGGCCAGCGCCTCGAGCGCGCCCATCACCGCCAGCGACTCGGACAGGCGTACCGGGTCCATCTGCGAAACGATGGCGCCGCGGTTGGGTAGCAACTCGACCAGACCTTCGGTGGCGAGTACCTTGAAGGCTTCGCGCAGGGGCGTGCGGGACACCCCGAGTTCGGCGGTCAGCAGGCGCTCATTCAGCCGGGTGCCGGCGGCCAGGCGCCCCTGGACGATCAGGTCGCGCAGACGATCGGCCGCCTCCTCGTGGAGGGGCCGGCGGACGATCGGGGTTGGCTCTTGCGAATAGTCCATTTTGTATGCAGAATACAAAACTTGGTCGTTTATCGCAAGCATTAGCCCTTATGTTGCGCACAATAAATGTTTTTGCATGCAATTTTGGGAGGTTCCTATGAGCCGAGCCGCCGGACGCCACTTTCTGCAGATCCCCGGACCGACCAACGTGCCGGACCGGGTGCTGCGTGCTATCGACTTCCCGACCATGGACCATCGCGGCCCGGATTTCGGCCTGCTCGGCAAGGCGGTGCTGGACGGCATGAAACGGGTCTTCAAGACCAACAGCCATGTCGTGATCTATCCCGCCTCGGGGACCGGCGCCTGGGAGGCCGCGCTGGTCAACACGCTGTCGCCCGGCGACAAGGTCCTCATGTACGAGACCGGCCATTTCGCCACGCTGTGGCAGAAGATGGCGAAGAAACTGGGCCTGGAGCCCGAGTTCATCGCGGGCGACTGGCGCAGCGGCGCCGATCCGCAGGCGATCGAGGCGCGCCTGCGCGAGGATAAGGCACACGCCATCAAGGCGGTCTGCGTGGTGCACAACGAGACCGCCACCGGCGTCACCTCGCGCGTCGGCGAGGTACGCAAGGCGATCGACGCGGCCAAGCACCCGGCGCTGTTCCTCGTGGACACGATCTCGTCGCTCGGATCGATCGACTACCGCCACGACGAATGGGGCGTCGATGTCACCGTCGGGGGCTCGCAGAAGGGATTGATGCTGCCGCCGGGGCTCTCGTTCAACGCGCTGTCGGCCAAGGCGCTCGCCGCCTCGAAGACCGCCCGGCTGCCGCGCAGCTTCTGGGACTGGGGCGAGATGATCGCCAGCAACAAGGACGGCTACTTCCCCTACACGCCCGCGACCAACCTGCTCTATGGCCTGCGCGAAGCGCTCAAGATGCTGCTCGAGGAAGAAGGCCTGGACAAGGTGTTCGCCCGCCACCAGCGCCATGCCGAGGCGACGCGCCGCGCGGTGCGCGCCTGGGGACTGGAAGTCCTGGCGAAGAACTCCGCCGAGTATTCCGCGGCGCTCACCGCGGTGCTGATGCCGGTCGGGCACGACGCCGACAAGGTCCGCAAGATCATCCTGGAGAGCTTCGACATGTCGCTTGGCACCGGCCTGGGGAAACTCGCCGGCAAGGTGTTCCGCATCGGCCACCTGGGCGATTTCAACGACTTGACGCTGATGGGTACGCTGGCAGGATGCGAAATGGGCTTGCAACTCGCGGGGGTAGCAGTGAAGAAGGAAGGCGTGCAGGCCGCAATGGCCTATCTCGCCGAATGTCACGCCAACCCGGCATCGAAGTCCAGAATGCGCGCGGCATGAGCGGCGGCACCGTCCTCGTAGAGCGCGACGGCGCCATCGCCACCGTCACGCTGTCCAGCCCCGGGCGCATGAATGCGCTCGACAAGACGATGTGGTCGCAACTCGGCGCGGCGATGCGCGACCTGGGCGCCGACGACGCACTGCGCTGCATCGTGCTGCGCGGCGCGGGCGACAAGGCCTTCGCTGCCGGCGCCGATATCGCCGAATTCAAGAACGAGCGGGCCGACGCGAAGCAGGCGAAGGCCTACAGCCAGGGCGGCATCGGCTGGATGCATTCGGTCGCGCAGTGCCGCCATCCGACCGTGGCGCTGATCCAGGGCGCCTGCGTCGGCGGCGGCCTGCTGATCGCTTCGCAATGCGACCTGCGCATCTGCAACGAGTCGGCGCGTTTTGGCGTCCCGGTGAAGAATCTCGGGCTCACCGAATCCTACGACGAGCTGCAAGCGACGATGCGGGTCATCGGGCCGGCCGCGTCGCTGGAAATCCTGCTCGAGGGCCGCATCTGGGGCGCGCGCGAAGCCTATGAAAAGGGCCTGGTCTCGCGCGTCGTCCCGGACGCCGGCGTGGTCGAAGAAGCCTATGCGGCGGCGCGCCGGATCGCCGAGGGCGCACCGCTCGCGGCGCGCTGGCACAAAAAATTCATCCACCGCCTGCTCGACCCGCGTCCGCTGACGCAGGAGGAGCGCGACGAAGGCTACGCCTGCTTCGACACCGAAGACTTCAGGACCGGCGTAGCCGCCTTCCTCGCCAAGAAAAAACCTGAGTTCAGGGGGCGCTGACTACTGGGTGCGCAGCCTTGGATCCAGGGCGTCGCGCAGCGAGTCGCCGAACAGGTTGAAGCCGAAAACGGCGAAGCTGATCGCCAGCCCCGGGAAAATCGCCATCCAGGGCGCGGTCTCGGCGAACTCCACGGCCGCGCCGCGCAGCATCAGGCCCCAGGCCGCGGTCGGCTCCTGCACCCCGAGGCCGAGGAACGACAGCGACGCTTCGAGCAGGATCGCCTCGCCGAGGAACGCGGTTCCCATGATCAGGATCGGCGCCATGACGTTGGGCAGCATGTGGCGCAGGATGATGCGCGCATGGCCGTATCCGGAGGCGCGCGCGGCGTCGATGTACGGCATTTCGCGCGTGGCGAGCGCGGCCGAGCGCACGACGCGCGCGCAGCGCGGCACCATCGGCGTGGCGATGGCGAGGATCACGTTGCCGGCGCCGGTGCCGAGGATCGCGACCACTGCGAGGGCGAGGATGATCACCGGGAAGGCGAAGAACACGTCCATCACGCGCTGCACGATGAGGTCCACGCGGCCGCCGAAGTAGGCGCTGGCGACCCCGATCAGCGAGCCGATCGTGGCGCCCAGAAACGCGGCGCCCAGGCCCACGGTGAGCGCGGTGCGCGAGCCGTAGATGATGCGCGACAGCACGTCGCGGCCAAAAGCGTCGGTGCCGAGCCAGTGGCTGGCGCTCGGCGCTGCGAGCATCGCCGCGTAGTCGTTGGTGAGCGGGTCGTACGGCGCCAGCCAGCCCGCGCACGCAGCCATGACTGCGGTGACGACGATGATCGCAGCACCGACCGCGCCGAGCGGGCGCTGACGGATGAACTTCAGGACCTCGTAACGCCACCCGGAGGGTTCCGGCGCGCGCGCCAACTCGTCAATCGTTTGCGGTGCGGCGGCCATGTCAGCGGTAGCGGATGCGCGGATCGATCCAGCCGTAGGCGATGTCGACCAGGAAATTGATGGCCAGGAAAAAGGTGGCCACGAGCAGCACCAGCGCCTGGATCAGCGTGTAGTCCCGGTGCGAGATCCCTTCGACGAACAGCATGCCCAGTCCGTTGAGGTTGAACACCTGCTCGGTGACCACCAGGCCGCCCAGCAGGAACGCAAATTCGGTGCTGATCACCGTGAGGACCGGGAGGATCGCGTTCCTCAGCGCGTGGCGCGTGAGGATCAGCTTCATCCACAGGCCCTTGGCGCGCGCGGTGCGGATGTAGTCCTCGCGCAGCACTTCCAGCATCGTCGATCGCATCATGCGCGTGCCCACCGCGCAGTAGCGGTAGCCCACCGCGAGCGCCGGCCAGATCATCAGGGCGAGGTTCTCCCACGGGTTCACCCAGAGCGGCGTGAACACCATCGGCGGCACCCACTTGAAGGCGATGAGCATGGTGAGGATCATCAGGCTGCCGAGCCAGAACGAAGGGGTGGCCAGGCCGGCGATCGAGAACACGCGCACCGCGTAGTCCACCCAGGTGTCCTGCTTGAACGCGGCGAGGATGCCCAGGGGAATCGCGAGCAGCGTGGCGATGGTGCTTGCCATGAGGGCGAGCTGCAGCGACAGCATGAAGCGCAGCTTGATTTCCTCGGTGATCGGCGACCCGGTCCACATCGACAGTCCGAAGTCGAACTTCAGCAGCCCGGTCATCCACGCAGTGAACTGCTTCCACATCGGCTGGTCCAGGCCGAGCTTCTTGCGCTCGATGTCCATCAGGTCCTGCGACTGGAACTGGCTGCCTTGCCCCAGGTAGCGGGCCTCGACCACGTCGCCGGGCACCACGC
>Ga0315910_10002656_pt1 | contig 15519 bp, 10 predicted proteins | sample EdamamesoilMG_FD_204470 | JGI IMG/M metagenome (GOLD analysis project Ga0315910, IMG submission 204470) | Garden soil microbial communities collected in Santa Monica, California, United States - Edamame soil | ecosystem: Environmental > Terrestrial > Soil > Garden | place: USA: California... | reverse complement strand
CTCCTCCAGGCGCTCCTGGCTGCGCTGGCGCATCGCCACGTTGCCGAAGGACTCGAGGTTCTCGGCCCAGTCGTGGAAGACGTGCTCGCCCTTGTTCTTCAGCGGCCGCACGCTGCGGCTCAGGGCCTTGGCCTGGTCCTCGACCAGCTCGACGGCGGCCACGTACTCGGCGTGGGCCGCGATCGGGTCGCCCTTGAACTCGGGCGCCACCAGCGTGCGCAGGCTCTCGACCGCGGCGTGCGTGCGCTCCTTGCTGACGGCCGACTCGACCTGCACGCGCTCGACGTGTGCGAGGAGCTGGTCGACGTCCGCCAGCCCGTCGTTCTGGCGGATGCCGAGGGCCTTGAGCGAGCAGCTCGACGCGAGCAGGCCGACGAGGAGCAGGCAGAGAGAGCGGGTGGGCACGATGTGGGAGTCCCCGGTGCAGGCGGTTCGGACGGGCGCGCGGAGCGGCCGCGGCGCCGTGACGCCGCTGGCGTCGTGCAGTTCGGCAGGCCGTGGAAGCCGTCTTGAGCCGAGCGTGCGCGGGCGGCCCGAGCGTGAGAGCACCGGAATCGATTTCGCCCCGGCCGCCGTTCTTCGGGACTCCGGGGTGTCCAGGCGGAGAGGCCCGCTCTACACTCGCCCCCGCGCCGCGCGAGTCCCCCCCGTGCGGGAGCCAGTCGAGGAAACTCCCAGCGAAGGAAAAGGACTCATGCCCACCCTCAGCGTCGCCTACTCCAGCTCCAAGGGCACGTTCACCGTCACCGGCGGGGACTCCAACGGCGCGGACGTCACCATCCCCTACGGCCTGAACAACGGGATCGTCTGGAACCGGTCGGGCACGAACTTCAAGTTCACGGGCCTCTCGATCACCCCGGCGGACGGGTCCTTCACGTCCCAGGTCGTGACCGACGCCCAGATGTCCGTCATCGACAACGACACGAACACGAGCGGCAAGGACGTCCAGTACAAGTACTCGATCACGATCCTCGACCTGTCGAGCAACCAGACGAAGGTGCTCGACCCGAAGGTGATCAACAAGTCGAGCGGCACGACGAGCCTGCTCACGCCCATGGCCCGCCGCACCGTGCGCAAGGCCAAGCGCGCGACGCGCGCGCGCCGGTAGGACGCCTCCCGCGGGGATGATCGGCGAGCGCGTTCGCCACTACCGCATCCTCGAGAAGCTCGGCGAGGGCGGCATGGGCGAGGTCCATGCGGCCTTCGACGAGCTGCTCGAGCGGCGCGTGGCCCTCAAGGTCATCCGGGCCTCGCGCAGCCTGGACGACCTCGCGCGCGAGCGCTTCCTGCGCGAGGCGCGCACGCTCTCGGCCCTCGATCACCCCGGCGTCTGCCGCATCCACGACTACCTGCGCACGGAGAACGGGGACTTCCTCGTCCTCGAGCTGATCGCCGGGCGCACCCTGCACCAGGTCCTGCAGGCCGGACCCGTGCCCCGGGCCCAGGCGCTCGAGCTCGGCCGCCAGCTCGCCGACGTCCTCGCCGCGGCCCACGCGGCGGGCGTGGTCCACCGCGACCTCAAGCCCGGCAACCTGATGGTGACGCCCGAGGGCAGCCTGAAGGTGCTCGACTTCGGCCTCTCGCGGCACAGCGGGCCTCTGGAGGGCGAGGCCGTCGCAGACCCGGATCGGCGCGGCGATCCCGGGCCGCCGGCGGACGAGGACGGGTCGAACTGGTCCCCGAGCACCAGCCCCGGCGCCGTGGTCGGCACGCTCCAGTACATGAGCCCCGAGCAGGCGCGCGGCGAGCCGGTCACGGCGGCGACGGACCTCTTCGCGCTGGGGCTGATCCTGCAGGAGCTCTTCGGCGGAGGGTACGGGCATCCCGCGGGGCTCGGCCTCCTGCAGCTCCACGAGCGCGTCATGCGCGGAGAGGTGGACCTGTCCCCGCGTCTCGAGCGCGAGGTCGGCACCCTCGTGCAGGCCCTCACGCGCCTGGAGCCCGAGGCCCGCCCGCGCGCTCACGAGGTGCGCGACCGCCTGGCGTGGCTCCAGGGACGGCGTGGGCGCGTCCTGAAGCGCTCGCTCGCCGCGGCGGCCCTGCTCGTGGGCGGCCTGGCCTGGCTCAAGTACACGGTCGACTTGCGCCGCCGCGAGCAGCAGGCCGAGCAGCTCATCGACTACCTCGTCGGCCCGCTGCGCGCGGAGCTGATGCCCCTCGGACGCCTGGACATCCTGGCGGACCTCGGCCGGCGCGCGCTGGACTACTTCGACGCCGTCCCGGCGCGCCAGTGGACCGAGGAGGAGCTCACGCGCCGCTGCCAGGCCTACTACCAGCTCGGCGACGTCGTCGCCCAGCAGGGCGACCGGAGCGCCGCGCTGGAGTTCTTCCTGCCCGCGCTGCAGTTCGCCGAGGAGCTCGTGCGCCGCGCCCCGGCCGACCCGCGCCGGATCTTCGAGCTGGCCCAGCTCCAGTTCTACGTCGGGCAAGTGCCCTTCGACCTGCACGACTACGCGGGTGCGCGGCCCCACTTCGAGGCCTACCTGGCGAGCGCGCGGCGGCTGCTCGAGCTCGAGCCCGGGCGGCGCGAGTACCGGATCGAGCTGGCCTATGGCCTCACCAACCTCGGGGCCCTCGCCCTGAAGCAGGGGCACTGGCCGGCGGCCCGGAGCTCCTTCGAGGAGGTCGTGGCGGTCTGGCGCGAGCTCCTTCGGTTCGAGCCCGATGACCTGGAGCTCCAGTCCGAGCTCGCGGACGCGCTCTCCTGGCTGGCCGAGAGCCTGGAGGGCACGCAGGAGCACGCGCGTGCCGTGGCGATCCGGCGCGAGGAGCTGGCTGTGCGCGAGGCACTGAGGGAGGCCGATCCGGGGCACCTGCCGCGCGAGTACCTGCGCTCGACGTGCCATCATCACCTGGCCGACTCGCTCGAATCCGAGGGCGACCACGCGGGCGCGAGCGCGCACCGGGAGGAGGCCCTGACCGTGGCGCAGGAGCTGGTCGCACATGATCCCACCAACGCGGAGTGGCAGCGGCACCTCGGCATCACCCTGCACTCCCTGGCCCGTGCGCGAATGGAGGGCGGCCAGCTCGGGGAAGCGGAAGAGCTCGCGGCGGAGGCTCTCGACGTGCTCGCCAGGTTGCTGCGGATCGATCCGACCAACGTGGACTGGCTCCTGGAGCAGGAGAAGGCGGCGGCGCTCGTGGCCGAGATCCGGCTCGCCGGGACGCCGGACGGCGGCGAGCCCTCCGGAGACTGAGCCCGCTCAGGTGGCGGCGCCACGGCCGCGCCAGCGCTCCGCCTGCGCGCGCAGCCGGTAGGCGAGCCGCGCCCGCCAGCGCGGCAGCGGAAGGGCGAGCGTCGTGCACGGGCGCGGCGCGCCGCCCCAGTCGCGCTTGTGCTGCGAGTCGCCGGCCATGAAGTCGTAGCGGCGCACGCCGCGCTCGATCAGGGCCGCGAGCGCGAGGCCTCTCAGGGCCGTCCCGGCGCGCGCCTCCTCGCGCGCGGGGTCGAAGCCCTCCTGGACCTGGTAGTAGCGCGCGCCGAGCTGGGCGCCGATCTGGGTCGCGCTGACGCTGCCGTCGGCCTCGACCAGGCGCGCGAGGGCCAGCTCGCCGCGCGCCAGCGCCCCGGCCGACCACGCGGCGTAGAAGGCGCGCCGGCGTGCGTCGGCGAAGGCGCCCGGGCGGCCGGCGGCGCGCCAGCGCAGCTCGTGCAGGCGGTAGAGCTCCTCCAGCCAGGCCGGGAGCGCGGCCGCCTCCGTGCACCACTCGAGCCGCGCGCCGCGCTCGGCGGCGGCGCGCAGCGCGCTGCGCACCTTGGAGCGCATGCGCGATTTGAGGCCCGCGAGCGTGGCCTCGAAGGTCTCCCCCAGCGGCGTCGCCAGGCACGGGACCGCCTGCTCGCGGTGCGCGAAGCCGCGCGCCTCCAGCTCGGCCCGCATCGCCGCCAGGAAGGGCGACTCGTCCGGCAGCCCCGTCAGCACCAGCGCCTCGAGCCCGCGCACGGCGCGCGCGGCCTCCAGCAGCCGGCCCGCGACCTCGCGCTCGCGCCCGGGCAGGACCGGCGGCGCGAGGTAGTCCGAGTCGAAACTGCCGTCGCCGAGGAGCAGCGCGCGCCGCAGCGCGAGCGGCCCGCGGCGGGGCTCGCGCACGAGCGCGACGATCGCGACCACCTGGCCGGCCTCCTCGAAGCTCCAGCCGAGCACGTGGCCGGCGCCGGCGTAGGCGCGCGCGTGGGCGGCGAGCCAGGTCGGCGCATTGCACAGCGGATCGAGCCCCGCCGCGCGCGCCAGGCGCTCCCACTCGCCCGCGAGCAGCTCGAAGGCCTCGATCCCGTGCCAGGGGCGCGTCGCGAGGCTCACGACCGGGCCGGCTCGAGGTCGGGCTCGAGCGCGTGCGCCGCCACGCTCAGGGTGACCGGCTCGGCGCCGAGCTCGCCGCGGCAGAAGGCCAGCAGGCCCTCCAGGCGCGCGAAGACGCCCTCCACGTCCGCGGCGGTGTCCACGCGGCCCGAGACGCCGGGGAAGAGCTCGCTCGAGTGCAGGAACACGTTCAGGATCGGCGCGCGCTCGGCCACCAGATTGCGCGCGACGGCCTGCATCTCGGCCAGTCCGAAGCGCACGGGATAGAGCCAGGCGAAGTCGACCCAGCCCAGGTGGTCGCGCGAGAGGAGCCCGCGCAGCCGCAGGGCGTGCGGCAGGTGCACGTAGGCGCGCCGCAGGGCGCGCGGCAGGCGTCGCGTGAGACCGATCGAGACCGGGATCTCGACGATCGCGAGGTCGCCGTGGGCGCACACGTCGTCGCCGGAGGGGCGGTAGGGACGCTCGGGCGCCGCGCGGAAGTCGGGGCCGCCGTCGGCGGTGTGCTCGGCCAGCGGCGTGACCGAGGTGTCGACCGTGTAGCCGAGGGCCACGAGCTCGCGCAGCGCCGGCGCCCCGAGACCGAAGCGTCCGGCGCGGAAGGAGCGCGGCTCCGCGCCCGCCAGCGCGCCGACCGCGGCGTGCAGCACCTCCAGCTTGGCGCGGAAGCGCTCGGCCGGGAGCTCCGAGAGGTAGTAGGCGTGCCGGCGCTCGTCGCCCTCGCGCCCGGGCACCGCGCCGTAGGGCGGCGTCGTCCAGGGGTGCAGGTGCGTGCCGAGCTCGCAGCCGCCGCGCGCTGCGAGGGTCCGCAGGATCCCGGCCGGCTCCGGCAGCGTCACGACCGGGTGCGTGCACAGGTACGTCGGCTGCACGCCGAGCCGCGCGCACAGCTCCGCCAGGCGCGGCAGGGCCGTGACGTTGCGCGCCGCGAGCGGCTCGGCGATGCGCCAGCCGGGCATGTCCTCCTCGACGTCGATCGTGAGCGCGAGCAGCGGCCGCACGGCGCCAGCCTACTCCGCGCCGATGTAGCCGAGCGCGCGCAGGCCGGCCTCGATCTCGGGCGTCAGCGCGGCCGGCGGCACGTCGCGGAAGCCCTGGGAGGCCAGGAACTGCGCGTGGGCCCGCAGGCGCTCGAGCAGGCCCTGGATCAGCGGCTGGTGCTCGCTCTCGTGGAACAGGTTCTTCTTCTCGCTCGGGTCCTCTCCGAGGTGGTAGAGCGCCTCGCGTCCGTGCCGGTCGGGCGGGAAGAACTGGTTCTCCTCGGTCAGGACCAGCTTCCAGGGCCCCAGGCGCGCGCCGGTGAACACGAAGGCGCGGTGGTTCGTGTCGTCCTGGCCGAACTCGCTCTCCATGAAGAGCGGGTCGCCGAGCGCGTCCCGGCTGCGGCGCACGCCGAGGCGCCGGTGGAACGAGGCGCCGTCGCCGAAGTCGACCCGCTCGCGCCCCGCCAGGGCCAGCACGGTCGCCGCCAGGTCGACGATCTGCACCGGCTCCTCGTGCACCAGGCCCGCCGGAACGCCCGGGCCGCGCAGGATCAGCGGCACGTGCACGACCTCCTGGTAGAGCGAGAAGCCGTGCCCGATGGCGCCGTGCTCGAAGAACTCCTCGCCGTGGTCGGAGGTCAGGACGAAGAGCGTGTTCTCCCAGGCGCCGAGCTGCTGGAGACGCGTGACCAGCTCCTTCAGCCCGTCGTCCGTGTAGCGGATCTCGCCGTCGTAGAGGTCGATGCCCACGCGGCGCTTGCGCTCGTTGAAGAGCACCGGGCCGTGGTCCTGCGCGAACTGCTCGCGGTAGGCCGCCGGCGGGTCGTAGGGGATGTGCGGATCGATGTAGTGCGCGTACAGGAAGAACGGCTGGCGGTGGTTCTTCTCGACCCAGGCCAGCACCTCGCGGTTCATGGCGCGGATGTCGTTCTCGTAGTTCCAGTTGAACTGGTGGCGCAGCAGCGTCATCAGGATCGCGCCGAAGCCCGAGCCGCGGATGCAGGCCAGCGTGACCGTGTCCTCGACCGGCGAGTCGAAGTAGGTGTCGAAGCCGCGATCGAAGGCGAAGACCTTCTTCAGGTTCGGGTTGGCGACGAAGCCGCCGGTGACGTAGCCGCGCTCCTGGAAGCCCTCGGCCAGCGTCTGCTTGCCCTCCGGCAGGTGCAGCAGGCTCCCGTGGTAGAGCGCGCCGTGCCGCGAGGGGTGCAGGCCCGTCAGGATCGTGCCGGTCGCCGGCTTGGTCCACGAGGCGGCCGCGCTCGCGTCGGCCACGCGCGTGCCCTCGGCCGCCAGCGAGTCGAGGAAGGGCGAGGTCGGGCGCGGGTAGCCGTAGCAGGAGAGGTGGTCGGCGCGCAGCGTGTCGACCGTCACGAAGACCACGTTCGGTCCCCCCGGCCCGGGCCGCGCCGGCAGCGTGGCGTAGCTCGGGGTCTTGCCGAGCGGCGAGAGCTGCCAGTGGAAGGCGGTCCACAGGCCGCAACCCGCGAGCGTGGCCCAGCCGACCCAGGCGACGGCGCGCGGCACGAGCGGCCCGCGCCGCACGCGCGCGACGAGCCAGGCGCTCGGACGCGCGAGGACCCGCGCGAGCAGGCCCCCGAGCGGCACCGCCAGCAGGTACACGACGCCGGCCGTCGCCATCAGGGTCGGGTTGCGCCAGCCCTCCTCGCCGCTCATCAGGATGCGCAGGGCGAGGCGCGTGGCGCCCCAGGCCGCCAGCAGGGTGCCCAGCGCGCTCGGCAGCGCCGCGCGCGGCGTCCACGGGCAGCGCCGCACGAGCTGGTCGTAGACCACCAGCCCGACCAGCACCCCGAGCACGCCCGCCACGTCCAGCGCGATCACCGCCGGACGCGTCAGGAAGTCGAGCGCGTCCTCGGCGATCCAGGCCAGTTCGACGAAGCCGAAGAAGCCGCCCAGGGCCAGCACCAGGCCCGCGCCGAAGCCGCCGCCCTCCTCGTCGCCGCGCAGGTGGGGGAGCAGCCGGTAGAGGCCCAGCGCGATCCCGCCCAGCAGCAGCCCGAGCGCGAGGAACCCGAAGCCCTCGATGGCCGTCGCATGCACGATCGCGGCCAGCTTCTCCGACCAGGGCGAGGGCAGCCCGGCCTGGAACTCGAGCACCCAGGTGCGCCCGCCGATCGTGCGCGTGGCGTGGATGCCGCCCAGCACGAGCGCCAGCAGCGCGAAGGCGCTGCCGCAGCGCAGCCAGGCGGCCAGGGCAGGGCGGGACGGGCTCATGCGGAGCGCAGCCGTCCTGTTTCGGCAGCCACGGCGCCGGAGCGCGCCACTTCGCGCGGAAAACGCCGCCGCAGGGCGGGCGAGAGGCGCGTCGCACGCCAGCCCAGGAGGCGCAGCTGGTGCACGCGCCCGGCCGAGTCGAAGGCCAGGGCCGCCAGGCCCTTGCGCGAGACGGACTTGTTCACGTGGGCGTAGCCGACCAGCTCGGTCAGGTCGCCGCGGCGCATCTCGGCCAGCACGAAGCGCATCCCGCCCTCGTAGAGCTTGCGCCCGCGGTGCTCCGGGCTGGTGTAGGCCTTGTAGATGAACCACTGCCGCGGCGCGAGCGCGCGCTTCAAGAGGCCCGGCACGTTCAGGCAGCGCGGGTTGACCCACATCGTGAACACGATCGTGTCCCCGTGGAGCCCGAGCACGACGCGGTGCCCGAACCCGAGCCGCACCACGCCCTCGCGTCGCTCGCGCTCGTCCAGCTCGGTGTGGAACGGGTCGCAGCGCTCCACGTCCGCCGCCGTCCCGAAGCGGAACGCGTAGCCCGCCGGCGGCGCGCAGTCCGCCTCGGCCGGCACCGGCCGCACGAACACGTCGTAGGTGTCGAGGCCGAACTGCCGCCGCAGGCGACCGAGCAGCTTGCGCAGGCGCACGAGCGGCGACATCGCCCCGCAGGCTACCGGTCCGCCCCCCCGGACCGCCACGCTCGCGGCCCGTGGCGGGCCGGGAGCGAGCCGAGCCGGGCGGGTCAGCGCCCCGGCACGCGCCAGACGGCCCAGCCGTCGAGCGCGAACCAGGTCCCGGCGCCGCTCCGGGCCTCCACGAGGCACGCCCGGTCCTGCGGCGCGGCCCGGTAGCGCGCGACGAGCGCCGCGCTGCGCGCGGGATCGATGGCGAGCGGCACGAGGCCTCCGGCGCGGAGCTCGCGCAGCGCGCCGCGCGCGTCGAGCGCGAGCGTGCGGCGGCCATCGGGCGCGGTGGCCAGGGCCAGGATCGCGGTGCCCGCCTGCTCCTCCGGCCCGGCCACGGGCTCGAGCGCACCCGTGCGCGCGTCGAGCGACAGGAGCCAGCCCTCCTCGGTGCCAACCAGGAGCCCGGCCGGCGCCGGCGCGAGCGCGCTGGGGCGCCCGAAGCGCGGATGCGGTGCCCCGGCCAGCGTGCGCTCGATCGTCAGGCCGAGCGTGGCGTCGACCCACGGCGAGGCCGGCGGCGGGAAGCTCGGGTGCTCCCACAGGTCGAGCGACTCGGAGACGAAGAGGCTCCAGCCGGTCGTGCTGCCCGAGGCGTCGGTCGAGGGTGCGAGCGCGAGCCCGGCCGGGCGTCCGAGGTAGCCCGAGCCGATGCGCTCGATCCCGTCCAGGTTCGCGTCGTAGCGCACGAGCGACCACTCGTCCTCGCAGATCGTGTAGAGGTTGCCGAGCGCATCGACGACGATCTCGCCGTCGCCGCGCACCTCGTCGTTCGAGAAGTTGAGCGTGTCGAAGCCGGGCAGCGTCTCGACCGTCGGGCCCGTGAAGTGCAGGAGGTCGACCGTGCCCTCGAAGCCGCCGGAGCGCCACTGGCTGAAGTACATGCCGCCCAGCGGGCGCGCGGCCAGGCCGCGCGTCTCCTCGGTCGGCAGGAGCAGGGTCACGCTGCCCAGCGCGACCTTCACGATCCGGCCGAAGTCCGTCGCGTCGCGGCAGGCGACGTAGAACGAGCCGTCGACGTCGAGGGCCAGGTCCTTGGCGACCTGTATGTCGCCGCCCGGGTCGTCGAAGACGGTCGTGACCGTGAGGGGCGTGGTCGTGATGCGCTGGATCCGGCCGTCGCGTGCCAGCGTGTAGATCGACTGATCCGGCGCGAACGAGACGCCCTCGACGGGACCGATCAGGCCGTCGGTGTCGGAGGCGAGCGTGGTGATGCTGGGGGTGCCCGTGGTCGTGATGCGCATCAGGAACTGGTCCGTCCCGAAGGTCATCCCGCCCATCAAGAGCTGGCCGCCCTGCCCGAGCGTCAGGTCGAGGCAGCGGCTGTTGTAGGTCACGGGCACGTGCAGGCCGCGGCCCGGCGGATCGCCCTGATCGCTCGCCACGACGGCGGCCGGCGCACCGCTCGCGAGGACCTCGCGCACCCGCGTCGGGCTCGCGCCCTCGGCCACGTAGAGGCTCCAGGGGCCGGGGAGGTGCGAGAGCGGGGCCGTGGCGGCGATCACGGCGCCGCGCAGCGGTCCCAGGCCCGAGACGACCGTCGTGCTGGTGCCGCTGCCGCGCACGTGGTGGCGCACCGTGCCGCCAGCGATCCAGTAGAGGTTGCCGCTCGCCTCCACCGCCAGGTCGCCGTCGCTCTGCGCGACGCCGAGCCCCGGCTGGGTGCTCGTGTCGAGGGCCAGGGTCGCGCGCACCGGGCTGCCGGCCTGGACCAGGCGCAGGCTGCCGCCACCGCTCGTCTCGCTCATCAGGATCCCGCCCGTGAGCGGGTCGTGCGCGATGGCGAGCGGCTGGTGGCGCACGAGGTAGTAGCTCCAGTCGACTCCGTCGGCCTGGATCCAGTTCAGGGCGCGCACGCCGCTCGTCGGCGTGGCGCTGGCGGTGAGGAAGCTCCCGCGCGCGTCGACGATCAGGTCCGTCGGCGCAGCGATCATGAACTGGTCGAGGTACACGACGACCGCTGGAGGCACGCCGCCCGGCAGCCGGCGCACGTGCCCGAGGACGTCGAGCACGACCACGTCCGCACCCGACTCGGCCACCGCGGTCAGCGCGTTCGGGAAGCTCGCCGCGGTGGCCAGGACGGTGCGGCCGGCCGCCTCCAGGCGTCCGACCTCGCGCTCGGCCGTGCAGTACAGGATGCGCCCGGCCGAGTCTCGCGCCAGGTCGACGACCATGCCCGGGACCGACCAGCGAATGTCGCCCAGGTTGCCGGCGACGATGCCCGGCGCAGGTGGGGGAGCGCTGGCGTGGGTCTGGGCCGGACGGAGTGGTGCGCAGAAAGCCAGGAGCGCGAGGGGGACGATCGACATGGCCGGACGGACAGCGGGGGATGGAGAGCCGCCGGCGAGCTTCGAACTGTGCTCTCTGCGGACCAGTCTACGCGGGACGTCCGCGACCGGGGCCTGGAGCGGCGCGGAAAAACTGGCACGGCATCGCCAGCCGGCGAGCCGTGCGCGTCCGGGGCGATCAGCGCGCCGCGCCCACGCGCCAGACGGCCCAGCCGTCGAGCGCGTACCAGGTGCTCGCGCCGCTCCACGGATCGACGAGGCGCGTCGCGAGCTGCGGGGCGGAGCGGTAGCGCTCGACCAGCGCGGCGCAGCGCACCGGATCGACGGCCAGCTGGCGCACCCGGCCGGCGCGCAGCTCGAAGATCTCGGCGCGGTCGTTCAGGGCCAGGAGGCGCAGTCCGTCGGTGGATCCGGCCACGGCCAGGATCCGCCCGCGCAGGCCCTGGTCCGGCCCGGCCAGCGGCTGGAACGTGCCGCTCGTCGGCGCCAGCGCGAGGAGCTCCGCGCCGTCGGTCCCGACGACCAGCACCGGCGCGCCGGCCAGGCTCGCCGTGCCGAGCGCGCGCGGCCGCCCGTGACGCGGGTGCGGCGCGCCCGTCAGGGTGCGCCGCACGACGACTCCGAGCACCGTGTTGGCCAGCGTCGGCGCCGGCGCGGGCACGCTCGGGATCTCGTACAGGTTGGTGTACTCCGCCACGTACAGGCTCCAGCCCGTCGAGCTGCCCGCGGCGGCGGTCGAGGGGGCGATGGCCAGACCCGAGGGATGCCCGAGGTAGCCCGAGCCGATGCGCTCGCAGCCGTCGAGGTCGGCGTGGTAGCGCACGAGCGACCAGTCGTCCTCCGAGAGCGCGTAGATCGTGCCCTCCACGTCCACGCACAGGTCGCCGTCGCCCCAGGTCGAGCCGCCGAGGCCGCCGTTCGCGAAGTTGATGCCCGCGAAGCCCGGCAGGCTGGTGACCGTGCTGCTGCCGAGGTCCAGCTCGTCCACCGTGCCGTGAAACGCCATGTTGTTCCACTGGCTGAAGTACAGGCTCCCGTGCAGGCTCGCGGCCAGGCCGCGCGTCTCCTGCGTCAGCGTGAGCAGCGTCGCGCTGCCGCCCGCGGTCGCCTTCAGGACCTTGCCGAAGTCCCAGCCGTCGCTGGTGCCGACGTAGAAGCTCCCGTCGATGTCCATCACCAGGTCCTTGCCGTTCCCGATCTGCGCACCGGGATCGGAGAAGACCGTCGTGACCGTCAGCGGGTTCTCGGTGATGCGCTGGATGCGCCCGTCGCGCGCCAGGGCGTAGATCGCGTCGTCCGCGCCCACCGCCAGGCCCTCGACCGTCCCCACCAGGCCGTTTGCCGTCGTGGCCACGGTCGTGATGCCGGGCGTGCCGCTGAGCGTGACGCGCTTGACGTAGTACGGGTTGCCCCAGCTCGAGCCGCCGAGGAGGAGTCGCCCCTGGTTGTCCGCCGCGAGCTCGAAGGCCTGGAAGCCGAAGATCAGGTTCACCGGCCGTCCGCGCCCGGGTGGATCGCCCTGGTCGTTCGCCACCAGGCTGGCTGCGCTCGCGACCGGCGCGAGCTCGCGGATGTAGGTCGGCCCCGCACCCTCGGCCACGAACAGGCTGTAGGGCGCGTCATGGCCGGAGTAGCTCGTGGCCGGGGCGATCACGACGCCGCGCAGCGCCCCGAGGCCGCTCGCCAGCAGCATCGTCGTGCCGCCGGCGCGCTCGTGCCGGTACACGCTGCCGCCCGCGATCCAGTAGACGTCGCCGTTCGCCGCCACCGCCAGGTCGCCGTCGCCGGCCGCGGCGCTGACGCCCGGCAGGGTGAGCGTGTCGAGCGCGCTCGTGGCCCGGATCGGGCTGCCAGCCTGCACCAGGCGCAGGTGCCCGCCCTGGGTCGCGTCCGTGAACAGGATCCCGCCCGTCAGCGGGTCGTGGGCCAGCGCGATCGGCTGGTGCTTGACCAGGTAGTAGCCCCAGTCGACGCCGTTCGACTGGATCCAGTTGATCGCGCGCGCGCCGCTCGAGGGCGTGGCGCTGGCGATCAGGAAGCTCCCGCGCGCGTCGACGATCAGGTCGGTCGCGTCGAGGATCATGTACTCGTCGTCGTAGACCCAGGCCGCCGGCGGAGCCCCGTTCGGCAGCGTGCGCACGTCCCCGCCGAAGTCGAGCGTCACCACCGTCGAGCCCGAGGCCGCCACGGCGCGCAGCTCGTTCGGGAAGCTCGCCGCCGTTCCGAGCACCGTCACCCCCGCGCCCGGCGCCAGGCGCCCGACCTCGCGCTCGGCCGTGCAGTACAGGATCCGCCCCTGGTCGTCGCGCGCGAGGTCCGTGACCGTGCCCGCCACCGACCAGCGCACGTTGCTGCCCGGGCCGTTCAGGACCGCGGGCGGCGGCGCGGGCGCGGTTCCAGCCGTCTGGACGGCCGGCGGGAATGCGGTGAGGAGGGCGAGGACGGCGAGCATGGTGCGGCGCGGGCGCCCCGCGGCGCGTGGCGGCGAAGGCGGTGGACAGACAACTATATCCCTCTTGCCGCGGAGCGCCGGGAGAGGACGCGAAGAGCTTTCCCTGGGCCCGGGCCGACGCGCGGGAGCCCCGCGCGCTCCGCGAGGGAGCGGTCGCCAGGAACGTGCAGACCGCGCCGCGGTCCGCCCAGCGGGCTGGCGCCCGCCTGCCGAGTCGCGGCGGTCAGCGCGCCGCGGAATGGCCCACCGGCGATGGGCCAGGCCGGGCTTGCCCCCGGGTCGCGGGTTTGGAACCCTGCCGAGCCCCCACGCCCCGCACCGCCCCTCCGCCTCGCTCGATGAAGCCCTCGCGCCGCCTGCTGACCCTCTTCGCCCTGGCCCTGCCGCTCTTCTCGTGCTCCTGCGAGGGGGTCCGGCAGCCTGGCCGGCCGCTGACGCCGCCGCCCGAGGAGACCAGCGCCAAGCCCGGCATCAACGACGAGTTCCTGGGCAAGGACGTGAACCTGGCCGAGTGGCACCAGAAGTTCGAGACCGAGTCGCGCGAGATCGCGGCCCACAAGGACGCCATCATCGCCGCGCTGAAGCTGAAGAAGGGCGACGACGTGGCCGACGTCGGCTCGGGCACCGGGCTCTTCCTCAAGCCCCTGGCGGAGGCGGTCGGCGTGGCCGGGCGCGTCTACGCGCTCGACATCGCCCCGGCCTTCGTCGAGGCCCTGAAGCAGCGCGTGCGGGCCGAGAAGCTCGAGCAGGTCGAGGTGCGGCTCTCCAAGGAGCGCTCGGTCGAGCTGCCGGCCCTGTCGGTGGACGCCGCCTTCGTGTGCGACACCTACCACCACTTCGAGTACCCCCAGCACGTGCTCTTCAGCCTGTACAAGGCGATCCGCCCGCTCGGGAACCTCTACGTGGTCGACTTCGAGCGCATCCAGGGCACCTCGCGACCCTGGATCATGGAGCACGTGCGCTGCGACAAGCGCACGGTGATCAAGGAGATCGAGCAGGCCGGCTTCCAGTTCGTGGAGGAGCTCCCGGTCCCGGGCCTCTCCGAGAACTACATGCTGCGCTTCCGGCGGCCGTAGCCCGCGGAAAGTACGGTGCCTGGCACCGCACTTTCCGCCCTGGGACCGCCAGGCTCCAGCCTGGCTCCGCTCCTTCTCTTCCTTCTGGTTCCCGATCCCCGCCGCGCGAAGCGCGGCGGAAGAAGCCAGGCTGGAGCCTGGCGGTCCCAGGGCTGCCCTTGACCTTCGCGGTGCCACCGATGCCCCTTTCCCTGCGTGCGTCGATCCTCCAGGCCCTCCTCCTGATCGCCGGCTGCCGCTCGACCTCGCCGGCGGCGCCCGCCAGCGGCTCCTCCGCTCCGCCCGCCGCCGCCGCCAAGCTCGGCGTGCTCGCCCCCGTGGGCGGCGCCGCGCTCGCCCTCTGGCCCGAGGCCTACGGCGGCGGCTTCGTCGTGCTCGAGGTCCTGCCGTCCGGGACCCCCGTGGCGGCCGGCGACGTGCTGGTGCGCTGCGACGCGCGCGCGGTCGACGAGCAGCTCGCCGATGCGCGCCTCGAGCTCGGCACGCAGCGCCTGAACCACGAGGCGACCCTCGAGCGCAACCGCCTCGAGGCCCAGGCCGCCGAGGCGGCCCGCGCGCGCGCCCAGGCCGGCCTCGAGCGCGCCCGGCGCGCGCTGGAGAGCTGGAAGACGAACGAGCTGGCCTTCAGCGCGCGCCAGGACGAGCTCAGCAAGCGCTACCAGGAGGCCAACGTCGAGGACCAGACCGACGAGCTCGACCAGCTCGAGAAGATGTACGCGGCCGACGAGCTGGTCGACGCGACCGAGGACATCGTGCTCAAGCGCTCGCGCCGCGGGCTGGCCCTGACCAGGGAGGGCAATGCCCTCTCTCTCGAGCGCGCGCGCGTGCGGCGCGAGCTCGACCAGGCGCTCGAGCGCGAGCGGCGCGAGGAGGAGCTGCGCACGCAAGAGGAGGCCTTCGAGCGCCTGGGGCGCGAGCAGGCCCTCGCCGCGCAGGCGCGCGCGGACTCCGAGCTGCGCTCGACCCAGGCCCTGGCGAAGAAGAGCGAGGCCCTGGCGCGCCTGGAGCGCGACCGCGCGCTGTTCGAGCTGCGCGCCCCGGAGGCCGGCGTGCTGCTGCACGGCGCGCGGCGCGACTGGCGTCCGGGCAAGAGCCCGGCGCGCCTGGAGCGCGGCGCGACCCTGGCCACGCGCGCCGAGATCTTCCTGGTCGTCCCGCCGGAGCCGGGCGCGGTGGCCTTCGAGGTCACGGACGCCGAGCGCGCGCGCTTCGCCGACGGGAGCGAGCTCGCCGTGCGCCCGCTGCACGGGAAGGGCGAGGGGCGCGCGCGCGTCGTCCTCGATCCGTTGCCGCGCGCGCTCGGGACGGGCGACCTCGCGCTCGAGGCGGTGGCCACGCTGGCGGCGCCGCTCGCCGGCGCGCGCTACGGCGAGCGCGTGCGCCTCGAGCCGGCCGGAGCGAAGGAGTAGGGCGTGATCGCGCGCCTGACCCGTGGAGCGCTCGGCCTGCTGGCGCTCGCCGGCCCGTCGCTCGCTCAGGGCGCCACGCAGGCCGGCGCGGAGGGCGCCTTCCC
>Ga0315910_10002655_pt1 | contig 15526 bp, 23 predicted proteins | sample EdamamesoilMG_FD_204470 | JGI IMG/M metagenome (GOLD analysis project Ga0315910, IMG submission 204470) | Garden soil microbial communities collected in Santa Monica, California, United States - Edamame soil | ecosystem: Environmental > Terrestrial > Soil > Garden | place: USA: California... | reverse complement strand
TGACATTGGGAGTGATTTTGAATTCACGGTAAAAAATAGCAGCCTGGCCCATCAGGATTTCGCCGATGTTGCGGATGGGCGTGCTCGATTGCGGGGTGACATTCTTCCACTTCGTTTCACTGGCTTCGAAGTACTGAGAGAACAGAAAAATGTTGTATCCTTTCACCTGCACATGCTGGTGATCGGATTGCAGGATGGCGTTCGGAGTGGCCAGCTGGCTGGCCGTGAACTTCCAGGGAATGAAACGAAAGAGCATTCCGCTATCGATATGCACCACATACTGGTTATGCGGGGTTTCACCATCGCTGCCAAAGATGAATTTTGGATTGTTGCTGTTCATACGATGCACTGTTCAGGTTGGAGTGCGGTTAAGGTTTTGATCACGATGGTTTCACCGGTGCATTCATCGATTTCTTCCAGCACCCAGCCGTTTTCCATAGCCTGGGCGAAGTCGGTTTTCGATTCAGCCATGATGTAGCGGATGGCCCGCGTGCTGCTTGGCTCATGGAAGAAAGCAGCCCGGAAGTGATCCTGCTCGTACACGATAAAGGTGGATGGCCGATGTTCAGCAGGTGCGCACATTTCAGCCAGAAGAGCTGAAACAGTTGTACCTGCATGGATGCCAGTGTGTTCAGGTTTCATGATTTTATCCTGATTTTAAGGGTGTGCCCTGCTTTCGGCTGCAGGGCACCGTCACACTGGAATCATCCCGGGATTTAAGGATTCTTCCGTGGCCGGCCCCTGCGCTTGTCTGCTGCAGGTTCGGATCCGTTGGTATGTTCTGATTCCACGTAAGGCTGGGCAAGTACTTCAGCGGATAAGGTTTCCAGGGCACCGCTGGCCGGCTCTTCCATCAAGCTGGGTGCGTGGGCTTTTGCTCCCTTGGTACCCTTCAGATGGTATTCCGGCATGGGGCCGTACTTGTCGATGGCTTCGGCCTGGGTCATATTGAAGAATTCCGGGAACAGGACGTGGGCATAATGTTCAGCTGTGTGCATCACATCGATATCCACGTAGTTCTGTTCATCTTCAATCAGCCGGCTGTATCCGTATTCACGCAGTTGCCGGTGCATTTCCACTGCTACCGTGTCTTTGTTGATCCTGGCTTCCGGTTCCCAGTCCAGGTAATGGCAGATGCAGTACTGCAGCATGGAGCCGGTGATATCAAACGTGGGCCGGAAGTAAATAGCTGGTTCATTGTTGCTCTTTTCATTGTTGAGGATATGGGTCGGCTTCATGAACAGGTGGTTGAATTGCGGCCAAAGGTACGGGCCGGGTGATTAATATTTCCAAAAATTTGGAAATCAGGGTTCCAGGAGCGGCCGGAAATATTCTTCCAGTGCATCCATATCCTTCGGGATGGCGTTGCACATCACATAGTCCCGGGAATTGGGTGAAGCCACCACCAGGAAATAATCCTTCAGCAGTTCATGCACATCCACGAACACGCTTCCCTGGTCAGCCATGGGCACTTCTGCCTTCCCCTGTTCCAGAAAAACAGTGTTTGCTGAATCCTTCAGCTGGTACCTGATCAGGTAAGCTTCCCGGCTGCGTTCAAAAACTTCTTTGATGGTCTCCATGGGCTAATCTTTTCGGGTTCTGTGTTTAACTGACCGGATCTGTTCATCAAAGTCCGGGGCATCCTTGGCGATGGCCAGGCACATTACATGAAAAGCGGCAACAGATATCACAACCAGTAGGTACTGGTGCTGCAGCTCTTCCAGGGATACTTCCTCTGATCGTGAATAGCCCATGGCAATAGATGCTTTGCCGTCCTGTAGAAAAACATGCTGCAAAGTTTTGTGATTACCGTATTGAGCCAGGTAATTACGCCGGCTTTCTTCGAATAGTTCCGGGATGGTCTTTTTCATCAGACTGCAGTTTGTTTAAGTAGGGCAAATTCGCCACCGTTCAGTGTGGACTTCAGTGGGGTGAAATCGGCTTCCTCGTGCTGGGCCTGCCAGCGGTTCGCCTTCTGCATTACGGTGTCCATAAAGTCACGCTGGAAGATAGCCAGGGCCTCTTCAGCGGTGGGAGCCTGGACGCGCACCCATTTGTTGCGCATGGGCAGGCCCTTTTTGGTATAGTGCACGGGCCCGAACGTGAAATAATAGTTCTTCATTGTCAGGAGTTTGAAGATCTTGGTTGAATTTGTTGTAGTGGGTTGGTGTAGTGACTACACCGGGGGGTAGAAATCCGGAAACTTCCTTCGGGCTGCAGCTTTCGCGGCACTGGTTACGCCGTCCGGATAGGAATCCCAGAAGTAAGCAGAAAACCATTGTTTGCCATGTTCATAAAGCAACTTGGCGATGGTGTCATAGACTGCCTTCACCCGGATCTTATCGGCCATGCAGTGCATGTGGGTGATCGTTTTTTCGATCATATCGGCGTCTACCAGGTATTTTACGGACATCCAATAGCAATAACTGGACGTGTGCTTTGCGGTTTCAGGCATGTAAATCCAGGATTGCGATGAATTTTTGCAGATTCAGGCGGCCATCCGGTGTTATACATTCATCAGCCTGGGCCAGAGCCAGCCGGTCGGTCAATTCTTCCTTTGTGCGGCCATCCTCGATCCATGTTTTAGCCACGTTGAAGCCCACCGATTTAGAGAATTTCCCGCTGCGCATCGCAGGTTCGGGAGTGTGATGCGTCAAACGGCCTTCACTGGGCTTCAGGCCTTTTTCGTGCAGGATGCAAAGGCCATTCTCGTAGAATGAGCAGGGAGCCGGGGTATAGGGATCATCATTCATTTTGCGCGGGCTGATCATCCAGACGGATCGGTCGATGGCACCGAGTGCCTTACCGGTAGCCCATTCGGTGATCACCAGCCTGTGCGCAAAGCCGGCTTTCATGATGCGCTCCATATCTTCCGGGGTACCGATGCAGGGGGTGTGTTCGCATTGCGCTTTGCAGGCTTTGCATTTGCAGCTGCTGGGCTTCATGCCCGATTTGCGCATTATTTTTTCAAAGGTCGATTCGGCCATTACAGTATAATTATTTCGTCTTCAAGGTTTCTAAGGATCAGCGCGAAAACATCCTTTCTGAAGACTTCGCGCGTGATGATCATTTTGCGTTTGTAGGTTACCTGGTAGTCCTGCACATAGGCCAGATTAATTGACCAGGAAATTCCGCCATCTTCCGGCTCGTTGCAGGCACGCCACACCTGGAAAGGTTCAGGCAGGGCCCGAAGCGCAGCGGCATCTTCCGGGCTGGAAAAGTAAAACCGGGATCTACGCGGTGACTGCATGAGCCTTCGGAACATGGGCGCATTTTCCGTTTTGCCGCATAACGTCCAGACGGTGCGCAGGGTTTCCCAGTAGCGTTCATCAGACAGGTTTTTCATGTTGTCCAGGAATACCTGCAGCAGCTCTTTGGCATCGCGGCGCACGTCCCAGGCAGCAACCAGCTTTTTAGCGATTTCACTATCCCGGTGCAGTACTTTTTTAGGAAGATCCGGATACCTGCGGGTCATGAAAACCCGCTCGTTATTTGCCAGAAACATAAGGATCTGCAGGTAATTGGGGTACCGGTGGAATTTGGGACGGAACGGGCCTGTACAGGATGGAGGCGAAGTGATAAATCACGTTGCCACCTATATGCTGGTGGTATATCTGCATACTGTGGATGTTGGCATCCGGGCCCAGCTCTTTGAGGAAGTCATTAGTCGTGCGTTCCAGCCCGCTGGTGGTATCAGCCCACAGGATTTTGATTTTCATTGGTTTGTTTTTTACGGTCTTTCACGGATTTGGAAAGGAAGGCCAGTTTCTTCTGGATGGACAAAGGCAGATCGAAGAATTCACCGCCCTCCACCGTTCGGAGCTTCAGGCCTCCACCAGGTGCGGGATCATAGCGCAGGATGCAAGCGCAATCGTTGCAAACGCCCAGGCTTCCCGGTACCGGCGCCCGGGTATTATCATTCACCCCGGTAGCCGCATCGTGGGACGCGCCACATTACGGGCACTTATTGGTTTGATTCAGGTGGTGTGTTTTGATGTAAATCCTATCTCTCTTTCTCTTCATACAGGTGTTTTTTAAGCAGGATTATGGCTTCAGATTCATTCCTTCCACCCAGGGAATAGATATTTGCCAGGTGGCCCCGGCCCGGCCAGCTCACACCGTCCCAGATCCCGCTACTATCCCGGTAAATGATCTTGCTGCCATCGAAGTGGCCGCTCTGCAGCTCTATTTCGGCCAGGGCTTTTTCCATATCATTGGTCAGGCTCCTGGGCCCATCCAGGTCGCGCATGATCAGGATCCCATACTGGAACCGGTAATCGTAATGTGAGCGTGGGCCATCAAAGCGGTTTCTTGTGATCATTGGATTTGAATTGTATCTTCCGGCCCCTCCATATATGTAAAAAGAAGGGGGCTGGATTCTTCCGGCCCCCTTCGCATTTAGTTCTTCCCGAAGGGCTTATCAAATTTGGCGATCGATGGCAGTAGCTTCCCGATGCCGCATTCTACTTCAAACTGATCGTCGATGGCCATCTTCTGGGCTTGACGGGTAACGGCTCCGAATACACCGGATGCGCGGTGATCCCCATCAGCCATGAAGTAGGACAGAATGCCCTTTTTGTGCTCTTCCCCGATCGACAATTCCCGGCACACGTTCTGGCAGGTATCGTAAGGGTGTTCCAGCTGGATCTTATGGGCTTCGGCCACTTTCTGGATCATGCCATTCAGGTAATCGGTGGAAAGGAAGGTGCGCACCGCATCCTGCGTCTGGCTGATAATCAGCTCGTAATTCTTGCGCTTGGTGCGTTCACTCCAAAGTACTTCCCCTTCGTCCAGCTTCGCGCCCAGGTGCACCCTACGGAAGCGATCATCGGTACCTACCAGGCCGTTCATACATTTCACGATCGTGGCGCGTGGCCGGATCTCGAAGGTGCCCAGGCCTACTTCGCTGTTCGTGAGCACAAAGCCCGTAAAGATGCCATTGCCGGCCGCTGCACCCTCTTCCTTCATGTAGCCACGCAGGAAGGATTCAGCGTTTATTTCCAGCTCAGGACAAGAAACGTGCAGGTACATGCGGCGATCGGTGACTTCGGCTTTGCTGATCTGCACGCGCACACCCATCTTTTTGATGGCTTCCAGGGCTGCCAGCAGCACATCGTAATTGTCCATCATGTTGTACCGATCGGACAGGAACGCACGGGCAATGCCTGGCTGCTCAGGATCGGTATCGAAGGTGCGCAGCAGGTACTTATTGCTGGATTGCCCCAGCCAGCCGTTAATGTTCGAGGCCAGCAGCTCAGGATTGGTCTGCATCATGCGCTTGTAATAAGCCACCGGGATCTGCAGTTTGTCGGCCACTTGCGCATGGCAGTTATCATTCAGGAAATTTCCGCGCAGATCTGTCAGGCCGCTGCGCTTCTTTTCGATGATCATGCGCCCTTCAGGTGTGTAGCGAAGCTCCGATGCCGGCACGATGAAATCACGCTTCTGCACCTTCTGCAGTTCCAGTCTGCTGACCAGGCCGCCCAGATGCTCCGCGGATGATTTGGGTGCTGCTGTAGTTTGCATTTCCATGTAGTTTTTGCCCCTTTGTCCGGTGGGCTACCAGGTTGAATTGTTCGAAAGTTAGTGAATGGATCAGGCAGCTGGATGCTGCAGGGGAAAGAAAGGAACCGCCTGGCTGGTGGTGATCACCGGTGCCGGCTTCCGGAAGCTGTACGGGCTGAAGGCTTCAGCCTTGATGTGTCCCAGAAGCACCGCCACGCTGGTGTCCCAGTCCTTGCGCCACGTGGAAAGCTGCATCCAGATATCGCGGCCGTGGATGTGCACCGTTCCGGGGGTGGCCTTCAGGTTGGCCGCCGAATCGGATTTGTAGTGCGTCTGGGTGAAGATCTCCATGGCGATCGTGGCCTTTTCACGTGCCTTGCGGGTGCGGTTTGCCCGGATGATTTCCATCACTGCAGCATAGATTTCGCTCTTTTCTACTTGTGTCAGGATTGTTGAATTCATTTCCCTTTTGGTTGAGGCTCCAAAGGTAATATTCATTATCCAGATTTTCCAAAATTTTGGAAAAAGAATTTCCGCTAATTTTCAAAACATCTAGTTAACACGCTTCCGAAGTACGAACCGTTGTACCTGAAGTATCAACTATTGTACGTGCTCAGGGCCGAATTCTTCATCCGGATCATAGCCCGCCTTCCGGACGGAATCCCGCACTTCCCGTTCCGCCTGCTTTTCAATACCCTGCAGCAGATCCCGGCTGATGCCGATGCCATGAGTTTCGAATTTCCCGAAGGCTTCCCGGGCCGCTTCCAGTAACTTGACGGTGCCGGCCATATCGGCACTAGCCACACCCATTTTCGCACGCTCCACGGGATCCTGGGCACGCTTGAACTGTCTTTCCGTTGTGGCGATGAACTGGTGCAGGGCCACCTGGATCACTGCGTATTCCCGCAAAGTGAAGGATATGCCGATCTGTTTTTTATCCTTCATCGGGTTTTCGTTGTCGTGTACTGTTTCTTTCATGGTTGAAATATTCGTGATTTAGCTTTTGAATCCGGCGATGATCCGGCCAAAGGTGTGTTCGTCACTCCCAGGCCGGCCAACCATGGTAAGCCCCTCGATCTTTTCAAAAAGAGCGTCGGCGGCCACGCTCATCTTTTGCACGCTGTGCCATTTTTCGGGCTCCTGGGCCCGGATATCCGGCCGTTCCAGCCATTCCCGGGCATTGAGCCGAAGCATATCCAGGGCCATCTGGCAAATATGCACCTGCACGTCATCCAGGGCCAGCTGCTGGCATCTTTCATCCACCCCGATCTGGAATAACAGTTTTGCAGCTTCTGACTTGATTCCGGCTACCGCCTCTTCACCCAATTCCGTGAATTCGATTTCTTCGGGGGCCGTGTTCAGTTCATGGATCATTTGTTCCAGGGCGAAACAAAGAAGATCCCCTTCGTTCAGGCTTGCGTCCATATGCGCCGGTTCGCGCTCAAAGTGTTCCATTGCGATGTTTGGATTTGGTTTTTTTGTTCATTGCGATCAGTTCCACCACGGCCATCAGCCCGTTTCCGATCAGGAAGCCGGCTGCCAGCCACTGAGCCCACTGCAGTGGCCACCAGACGCATATCACCACCACGCATCCGAGCATCAGCAAAACCCGCATGGCGATGGAAACATATTTCAGGTGATTCAGTGTATTCACGGGTGAAAAATAAGAAGGGGGCTTGTAAAGCCCCCCGGTATTTTTAAGCTGCAGCCCTGGCTGCTTCCCTGGCTTCGGTTTCCCCGCGCCACCGGATGATGTTGGTTAAGTCCTTCAGCACCTGGCTTCTGTTCCGCTTCAGGTACTCTGCCAGGTTATCCGCGCTGGCATCGCAGGCATCGTAACCGTCGCACCACCCGCCCCTTCTGCTTCGGGCTCGTGTGCTTTCCGTAATCCAGAAGCCCTTTTCATCGTAGTATTCTTCCAGCTCAGAAAGCACCACCGCCACGTTGTCTTCTTCCAGCTCTGTATCCGGAACGGTGATGTATACGCTGAATTCATCGTTCTGGTGGCAATAATCGAAGAAAGCAGCGATCATGTCCGGGTGTGTGAGGATGGTATGTTCCATGGTCAGTTTTTGCGCCTTTGTCCGGTGCGCTACCGTTAACGGGCACAAAGATAACATCCGGGAAATGACATTTCCAATTTTTTGGAAAAATATTTTTCGCGGCTTAACAAGAGCTAACGAATCCGAAGTTCGTTTTTCAGCGCATCGTAAAGCTTACTGATCTGCCCGGGTGTGATTATGACATATCCCAGATTCGTATGGATGCTGATCAGCGTTTCCATGGGTGCCTTCACCTTTTGGATGCTGACTTCTTCGGTGATCTTCGAATAGGCATCACCGGTGATCTCCTTATCCCGGATGCTGGAAAGGGTTTCTACCAGGCTGCGCAGCTGGCCCCGGTCAAAGCTGGCCACCTCGTATTCGTAGATGTTCGGATAGCGAAGGTTTCTAAACTGCAGGGTGAAGCTGGTATCACCATAGGCAACATTTCTGATCACCTTCAGTTCGCCCCGGTATTGCTTTTTGAAGATCACTTCCCGCTTCGTCTCGTAGATCACCTGGCCGTTTGCAGCGGGGCTGCAGAAGCCAATCGTAGCCAGGATCAGGATGGCTTTGAGTACCCGGATCATTTGATCTGCAGATTTTTCTTATTCACGATCATGGCCCCGGCTACTTCCACGCCGTTTTCTATCAGGGCTTTGATCTTGGTTTTATTGGGCTTCCAGCTGGCCGGCACCTCGTCCAGGGCCTCGATCGGTAGATCCTGCTCACAGGTGATTTCCACGCACTTGCTGGGCCGGAAACTGATCTTCATGTAGGGGCCGGTGATCTTCTCTACGCCAAACTGCTTCATGGCGTCGGCTATGGCTTCTTTCATCTTCTGCGCACGCTTCTGTGCCGTCTGATACATCGCGGCAAGCCGGTCACTTTCTGCCTTCAGCAGCATGGCTTGATCTTCAAATTTGCGGAACATATAGCCGCAACTGAGTGCTTTTTCCTGGAATGCTTCCTGGGTGAAACCCAGTTGGGCCAGCTGATCATCATAGATTTCGCCGTCCTGCTCTTCGATTACAGCCATCAGCTGCAGATGCTCTTCCCGGATGTGGTACAGGGATGCCATTGTTTTTTGGTTGAATGGGTTAGTGAAATGTTCAGGCTGCAGTCAGGATGCAGCGGGTTTGTGTTCATGGGTTAAAATCCGACATGTGGAGCCTGGGAATGAATCAGGCCCTTCGTTTTGTTCTGGTAGTCGAATAGCTCTTTGCGAAAACGTTCCGGGATCTGGTAGCTGGGTTTCCCATTGGAATCCGTGAAGGTTTCAGGTAGTTTGCCATTCACCACATACGCCCAATCCCGTTCGATCAGGCCATCCTGATCATCCCATACGTCGCGCACCAGGCCGTAGTTTAACGGGGCTTCCGTTACGGGGATCAGGCAGCCCAGCTGCTCACTGAAATCGCTGTTGAACGGCTGATTGTCTTCATCCAGCTCTTCCACCGTCCATTCGTAGATGGTTCTTTTTGCCATATCGGGTTCAGTTCAGGAAGCTGCTTTGATTTGTGCCAGAATGTGATCCCGCTTGGCTTTCATGCGATCCCAGCCTGCCAGGTACTCCTGGTATTCTTCCATGAATTTCCGGCTCATGTTCTCTTCGCCTTTGGCGCGGATGACCGCTGTGGCCTGGTTCGCGGCCGATTCCATCACGTACAGGGATTTTTCTACCCGTGCCAGCTGGATTTGAAGATCTTGCATGCTGTTTTTGCGCCGTTTACCCAGTGCGCTGCTGCTTTGAGGATCCAAAGATAGCCGTGGGCTTTTCAATTTTCCAAAAATTTGGAAAACTATTTTCCACTGCTTAACAATTCAAAGCGAAAAATCATTCAGTTTTCCGGAACAGATCCGTGGTGCCGCTGTCGGCTGCCCGTTTGAGGTGCTGCAGGTAGATTTCGCGCCGGGTCTGGAACACGATCCTGCTGATCTCGTGCCTGGGAATCGAATTGGTCTGAATCATTTCGCCGTACATAGCCACCAGTTTTTGTTTTTCCAGGATCTGCGCTTCGGTCTTGGTGGGCTTGCGGCTTTCGCGCTCTTTGAGCTGTCCGATCGTGTAACCCATCCATCGGTACCAGTGTGCCAGGCTCCTGATCTTGATGAAATTTATTTTCCGAAGATACTTGTACTTCGTTTCGATGTTGAAAATTTTTCCGGGATTGCCGGCATTGATCAGCAGCAGATCTGTGTTGATCTCCCCTTCCCAGTAGGTCGGCCCATAGAACGGAATGGCGGCCAGAAGCGGTTGTGGGAGCGATTTCATCAGTAATTTTCGCTTCGGTTCCATGCGCTGTTTGAACCGAAGGAAGGGATTGAGCACAGCCCCCACATATTCGCAGGACAAAAAATTGTTGAAGTGCTTGATGTGATCCCAGTGGCCGCCATCCTCGTTCATGTAGAACGCATGGACGATATCGCCGGCGTGCATCTGGCCGAACCTGGGCGAAGTGATTAGGAATTTCTTCAGCACTTCGAGCTGGGCCAACTGCTCCGGGCTGCCATCCGGGTACAGCGGCGCATTGCTGATGAACACGATTTCGGTGATGATATCGATGATCGCATTGTGATATCCATCATCGGAAAGCCAGTTCAGGCGCGGGGTTTGCACCTCGTTGAGGAAGATCCTGGCTTCAGCGGCGTTTAAGGCTCTGCATGCTTCCAGGCGAAACACTGCCTTTTCGATTTCCGGCTGCTGAATAGCCTGCAGATCTAGTTCCCTGGCTGCTGCCGGGGCGACGTCCTGACTGATCAGGGATTGGGTTTGAAGTCTTTCGATATAGTTCATGATGCACCTGTGTTAGAAGGTTTTGAAGTTGGCTTTTGATCTCAGTCAGTTTGGTTCGGGATTGTTGCCACTGATCCCAGCAATGCGAATTTTCCAGCAGCTGCAGCCAGTTTTCGATGATGAAATCATCCTGGTGCATGGGAATCAGATCCTGCCCCCGTTCACTGGCTGCATGTATCGCGGTTTTGCGCAGGTAGTCGATGATGTCGTAGGCCGCATACCGCTGGGTACCGTCCATGTCCGGAAGCATCCCCCCCGATCGCCTGGAAACCCAGTTCGTGTACACCTCCATGAACTGGCCGTAGATGAAGGGCTCTTCCCGTGAAACCTTTTTGGCCGCAACTTTTTTGGAAGCGTCCCCGATCCCGTTCCCGGCTCCCGATTTTTTTTTTGCCTCGCGCGTTGCCCCAATAGTAGATACGACGATAGGAGTATCTACTATTAATATGTCTTCTGTCTTAGAGCCGCCGAACGCAGCCATGGAAGCGGGTTTCAGAGGAAAAAGGTATGTCGGTTGACACGCACAACAACATACCTTTAGCACATAAGGATGCGGCGAATGGTGCCGGATTTTTACCGAAAGGTGTGCTGGCTGACATACCTTTATTTCCAGATTTTTGGAAAAATCACCCTCTTTTTGCTCCTTTTTAGCCGAAAATACCCCTTCCGGCCCTAAAGGTGTGCTACCTAACACACCTTTAGCCAATAAAGGTGTGTCGGTTGACATGGTTTTCTGAATAAAAAGGTGTGCTGGTTGACACACCTTTAAGGCCGCTAAAGGTGTGCTGATTGGCATACCTTTTATTTGCTGGAAAGGTGTGCTATCTAACACACCTTTCCCCTCCCCTTCCGATCCCTGTTTTTCCCCCGATTGCTCCAAGTTTACAGATTGTAACTTATGGAACAAACTTTCGCCCAGGAAGTCCAGTCCTGCCTGGACTGATTGGCGATTCTTTTTACCCTTCAAAGGTGTGCTATCTGACACACCTTTAGTACCCACTAAAGGTGTGTTATCTGACATACCTTTTTCCTGTCGGGAAGCGGTTGTTTTCTTTCCCGGTTTGGGCGGTGCCAAAAGCCTGTAAACGGACTGTTTTCCGCGGCCGCTTCCCTGCGTGTACTGGATCAGCCCGGCTGCCTCCAATTCACGGGTAGCTTCCTTTAGTGTCCGGTTTCCGACTTCGAGCAAAAGCATCAGAGCCGCCATATCCATGGGCACATCGGTGCTGGCCCAGCGGGCAAGATTGGCGGCATCGATCAGCATCCAGTATAATTTGAACGCCGCTAGCGAAAGTTTGTGCTGCCGGTTCACCTGCAGCAAATGGAATGTATAATCGATCAACATGGGCTGAACTGTCAGAGGTCAGGAAAGAAGGATTTTGATGCTACGCGGGCACCCGTCACTACTCTCCCCTATGTTCGTTCACAGGCCAGGAGCCTGAAGGTTGATCCGTTGCCCCGGCCCAGTCCCGGTGTATAAGTGATGATTTCAAGCTTCACCAATTCATCAATACAGGAAAGAAGAGCCTGTTTACCCAGTTTCAGTTCAGCCCCTACAAGCCGGGTATTGAGGATCACCTCATCAGCCTTCCAATCATTCATGTGGGCATGATGCAGGATCTTCAGGAACAGGGCCTGGCTGCTGGCACTGAGCGTCCTGGAATAGTTACGCTCCCAGAAATGGGTCATATTTCGCTCTATGCGAAGTCGCGCGTCAGGAATGCGCTTTTGTTTTGTAACCACCATGGTTGAAATTGTTAATTCGGTAAAAGTATGGCCTAACCTACCAAAAAACCAACTGTTTTATAAATCCAATTCCGGCCCTGTTTCCATCTGGTGGCGGAAAAGCGAATCACTGATCCGGTCGATCAGCTCTTCCTGCGTGGAATCTTCGCCACCGGTAACGGCATCGCCCAGGGCCCGCTTCTCTTCAATGATCTGATAGATCACTTCATCGATCGTTTTATGCCCGATCATGTAGGATACCTGCAGCTGGTTGGCCTGTCCGATCCGGTGCGCCCGGTCTTCGCACTGATCCGCGTCTGCAGCATGCCAGGGAAGTTCTACCATAATGATCCGGCTGGCTGCAGTCAGGGTGATACCTACCCCGCCCGCTTTGATATTGCAGATGATGATATTGCAGTTCGGGTGGTTCTGGAAATCGTGCACGTTCTGCTGCCTTTCCTTCTCTGAATCGGCCCCGGATATGGTCACGGCATGCGGATACTGTTCCACCAGCATATCCAGTACCCTGCGCTGGAAGATGAATACGATCACCTTCTGGCCGTTACCGATGATCTCATCAATCTGCTCACAGGTTTCAGCCAGCTTGCCCCGTGCGGATATCCCTTTGCACAGGCCAATGCGCACCATGATTTCACCCCGAAGGCTTTTCCGGATCTCCGCATCAGTTTTCTGCTGGTATTCCTTCAGGTACCTGGCCAGATCAGCCAGGGCCACCCGGTATTCTTCCCGGGTAGTGATATCGCAAAGCATTTTTTGCCGGATCTTGGCGGGAAGGTCTGGCAGCACCTCTTCTTTCCTGCGCTGGTAAAAACATTTCGTTTTCAGCTTGTACTGCAGTTCCGGAAGAAACGTATTGGTTTTGCAGTAGCGTTCCTGGAAGAATTTGAGCCCGCCGAATTCTCGCATCCGGCCGATCATAAACAGCAGCGCGGCCAGATCCTCCGTTTTATTGACGATCGGGGTACCGGTCATGGCCAGTACCCATTCCAGGTGAATGGTCAGGCCGATGACAAATTTCGCGGTCTGCGTGCTGGTATCCTTGCACCGGTGGGCTTCATCGATCACTGCAGCTTTGAACTTCTTGGCTTCCTGTCGGTACCGGACATGCTTCACCATCAGGTTTTCCGTGGGCTTCTTTACGATGCTGTGCACGAAAAATTTCTTCACGGATTCATAGTTCACGATGAATACATCAGCAATGCCTTCCTCGTAGTATCTCCACCACTTCGATTTGTTGCGATCGTCCAGGATCACCGAGCGTTTACCGGCCACGGTCTTCCATTCCTGCTTCCAGTTCAGCTTCAGGGTATTGGGGCACACAATAATGCAGGGAAAGGCATTCGCGGCCACAATCGTGGCGATTGCCTGCTGGGTCTTGCCCAGGCCTGGCTTATCACCTACGATCACCCGCTGATGCTGCAGAGAGTAGGCCACACCCCGTTCCTGGAAGGGAAACATCGGCCGTTCCAGCCTGATTTCCCGTTCCAGGAAGGGAAGATCGGGGATCTCTCCTACGTTCATCGGGGCCATGCACAGGGACGTGGTGGCCCATCGTTCATAAAATTTATCCAGCCTGGCCTTCTGGCTGGCCGGGATCAGCCAGGCCTTACGGTAGTTATCCCAGGCGCGGCCCTGGATGTTCTTGATGGCCTTAACTATCTTCTCATTGTAATTGAAACGTACTTCGAAGTAGTCGCCACGGTCAATGATATTCATAATCAGCCATCGGTTTCTTCCCCTTCAGCCACGGGCTGACCTTTGCGCACATCCTTAATTCGTTTTTCGAGCCTCTTATTCCGGTTATCCTGATCGATTTCATATTTCAGCTGGATCTCTGCAAATTCTGTGGGCAGCTTTTCCTTGATAAACTCAATGCTGGTGGCCAGCAAAGGATCATGTGCATTGGAGTGATTCAGCGGCATTCCTTCATTCAGGATGTAGATCCGGGTCAGGAATTGCAGCAATTCATCCAACTGGATAACGGGTAGGTCGCGCAGCTTGGCCGTAAAGGCCTTGTTGAACTCGTAGATTGACATGCCCTTATCATCCGAAAGTTTCAGGTACGCCATAATCTCTTGCTGATAATTGAGCATCTGGCCCTGATGGTAGAGCGTATTACAAGCCGCGATCAGCTCCGTTACGGTCAGCTGGCCTTCATCGATCTTCGGACGGTATAGCGGTTCGGTTTTGTCCTTTCCCATGCCATGCCCGCGTACCAGCATGCGCCAATCCTTCCACTTCTTTTCTTCATCCAGCTCCGCGCTGCGCTCTGCCCGCGCCTGCATCTTCTGGATCTGGCCTTCCGGTGAATCCATGGCCAGTTCACCCTGGGTTCTGTATAGAGCATCTGCGTTTTTCACGAAAATCTTTACGGCCTTGCCGTACTCACTGGGATCATCGCAGATTATGATCACTCCATCCACCCGGATGATATCCTTTTCCTTTTCAAACTGCAACTTGTCCCGCTCGTAGCGGGCCACTGCCCGTTCATATTCCTGGATGATCCCGGCTTCCTTTTCGTCGATCTCTTCCTGCGTCCATTCGTCCGGCTCATCTTCCATATCGCTATCCCAATCCGCATCCAGGTATCCCGGCTGACTGGGCCAGTCTCTTTCATAGGCTGCGCTGTATTCTTCCAGGGTGCCCGGGTTTTCCGGCTCCATCATGATTCTGAAATCATCGCGTTCCAGCAGCGGATACCCCCATTCCTTCAGCTGCTTCGCCCTGGCTGCATTTTCCGGATCCATCCAGTAAACGGTAGAAAGCAGGTGCTTCCCTTCTTCATGGGCATTCACGCACATCTGATGGAAGGCTGCAGCTTTCTTTTCCATGTAGCAGCCCGGATTCCTGCAGATGCTGCCATTTTCCATCTTGAACAGCTCTGAATTCATGGAATTGTGCGGGCAGGTGGTGCAGGGGCCTGCTTCCACGATCAGGTGTTCATCGGTGGTATCAAAGTGGGCTTCCATCAGGTTGTGTTCGGCATCTTCCAGCAAGGCCTTCAGCGGCCAGATATCGATATAGGCCCCTGCCTTTACAAGCCGCAATTTGCCGCCCCATTCATTAAAGAGTTTCTGCTGCAGATTTTCCGGAATCCTTGCGACCTGGGAAGCCTGTTTGATGCTGATGTGATCTTCCTGGAAAAGAAATTTCCAGCCTTCGAGCATATTATTCAGCCGAAGGCGGCCGGCCACATAGCTGGCACTCTTCCCGGTGAGCCTGGAAATAGCATCCAGGTTCATCCGTTCATGCAGATCTTTGAAGGCTTCGGCTTCCTGCATCGGATGAATATCCTTGCGCTGCAGGTTTTCGATCACCTGCACTTCGTGGGCTTGTTCCGCGTCCAGGTTCACGACATAGCCGCGAATAGTGGTAGCTCCTGCCAGCAGGGAGGCCTGGTAACGCCGGTACCCTACCACGATCATCCACTTTGCTT
>Ga0315910_10002654_pt1 | contig 15536 bp, 8 predicted proteins | sample EdamamesoilMG_FD_204470 | JGI IMG/M metagenome (GOLD analysis project Ga0315910, IMG submission 204470) | Garden soil microbial communities collected in Santa Monica, California, United States - Edamame soil | ecosystem: Environmental > Terrestrial > Soil > Garden | place: USA: California... | reverse complement strand
CCGACTGCGGGAACCCGTACTTGTCTTGCGCGGCGCGGATCGCCAGCGTCACCTCGCGGTCGCGCGCGAACATGCCGAAGTTGGGGTCGGCGAACTCGATGGTCGTCATCTCCAGGTTCTGGTCGACCACCTTGCGGGCGACGTAGTCGACCTCGGCGGCGACGCGGGCCGTCGAGAAATGCCGGACCTTCGAGTAGTAGACGTCGCCCTGCTGGCAGAAGGTGCAGGTAAATGGGCAGCCCTTGTTGGACTCGAGCAGCGGCACCTCGCCGTCGGCGAAGAAGCCGTCCATCATGCCCGTGGTGTACGGGGAGTCGATGTGATCGATGGTGCCCTTCTCGAGGTTCATGCCGACGCGCATCTCGGTCGTCTCACAGCCCGAGATGAGCTGCCCGTCCAGCAGCGCCGTGGTGTAGTCGATCGGCGCGCGCTGCACCCGAGCGGCGTCGCACCCCGAGTCGAGGAAGGTGCGGACGATCTGCTCGAACGGGTACTCGCCGTCCCGCACCACGAGCTTGTGCACGAAGGGGTGGCGGGCGAGGTAGCGCTCCCGCTCCGCGTGGACCAAAGGTACGTTGGGACCGCCCACGACGATCAGCGTGCGGGGCGAGCGCCGAGCGATCTGCGCCGCCACCTCGAGCGACAGCTTCTCGTTCCACATGTACGTGCTGAAGCCGATGGCGTCGGGCAGGCGCTCGCGCAGCGCGGCGTCGAGCAGGTGCACGTGCTTGAAGAGCTTGACCTCGACGCGCTCCCCGAAGACTTGCCGGATGTAGGTGCCGAGGTAGCCGATCGCGAGCGGGAAGTGCCGGTTCTGGTTCTGACTGCCGGTCCTGTGCGTCAGCTGGGCCAGGTAGAGGAGCATGCGCCCGGCCCGAGCGAAAGGCGTGCCAAGCGCCCGGCACGATCTGCCACGCGCCGCGCGGCATGGCTCGTGCTGGGGCAGGCGTGAGCGGCTCGGGGCCGTCAGGCCATTGACGGTCGAGGGTCGGCGCGCTGACGCGTCGAGCGTGAACCCGAAGCCTCGATGTTCCGGCGAGCGCTGCGCGTGGAAGCGCTTTCTTCGTCGAGCCACCTTATGGAACCATCGGTCCGCGCGCGCGGCGTGTGACTCGCGAGCGGCCGCGCACACGACCATCGGTGTCGGCACGCGGCCCCGGGCTTTCGCCGCCCGGCCCGCGGACGTAGTGCCGGGGTGGATGCATCGCCCATTGCCCCGCCAATGACCGAAGCTCGCCGCCGCCCACGCATCGCGCTAATCGTCAACTTCCTCGACAGCGCGTATCAGATGAGCTTGCGGACGGCGATCGGGCGCGTGGCGGCGCGTCGCGGCATCGATCTGATCGTGGCGATCGGTCGTGCGCTGGACCACGAGGATGAGAATGAACGCGCGCTGAACGTCATCTACGGGTGGCTGACGCGGCAGTCCGTGGATGGCGCGATCGTGGTGGCGGCCGCCATCTCGAACTACGTGGGCAACGACGGCGTGGCCCAGTTCTGCCGCGTGCTCGCTCCGTTGCCGACCTGCAGCATTGGGCTCGCGCTGCCCGGTATCCCGTCGATCGTGCTCGACAACCGCGTCGCGATGCGGCGCCAAGTCAGCCACCTCGCCGAGCACCACCGTTGCCGTCGCATCGCGTTCGTGGCGGGGCCGAGCCACAACGACGAGGCGCGCGATCGGCTCGCGGGTTACCGCGACGCGCTCGAGGCGGCCGGCATCGCCTTCGACGGCGCCCTGGTCGAAGCGGGTCAGTTCAGCATGCCCACGGGGCGGCGCGCGATGATGCAGATCCTGGAGCGGACACGCGACATCGACGCGGTGGTCGCCGCCAACGACTACATGGCGCTGGGCGCCATGGATGAGCTCGCAGCCCGCGGGATCCGGGTGCCCGAAGACGTGCTCGTCATGGGCTTCGACGACGCCCCGGTGGCGCGCTTCGCGCGCCGCTCGCTGAGCACTGCTGCGCAGCCCATCGAGGAGATGGCCGAACGCGCCGTCGACGTGATCCTGGAGAGCATGCGCGGCGGGTCGGTGAAGCTGCTCCGCTCCCTCGACGCGCAGCTGATGCCGCGCGAGTCGTGCGGTTGCGGCTACGTGGTGCAGAGCTCCGTCGGCAGCCTCGTCATCGGCGCGGGCCGCGCCGCCGACTACCTGCGCGGCAATCAAAGCTCGCTGCGTGCCGAGGTGCTCCAGTACGCCGGAGCTGCACACGACTACTGGGCTTCGTTCCTGGACGACATGATAGCGTCGCTCGCCGAAGAGCTGTCCGGGCGGCGCGGCGTGTTCCTGCGCAGCGTGGAGCAGATCGCGGAGCGCATGAGCGAGCGCGAGACGTCGCTCGACGAGGTGGCGCGGGCGCTGGTGCAGCTGCGGCGCTCCTGCCGCAACGCAGGTTACCCGGGCGCCGATCACATCGCGTTCGAGGAGGTCTGCATGCGGGCGCTCGCGTTGCTCTCCAGCGCCGCGACGCGCCGCGAGGGCCGGCGCGCGCTGCGCGTGATGGATGGCGCGTACGGGCTGCGCCGCGTCACCCAGAGCCTCGCGACCGGCCTCAACCCGGCGGGGGTCGCGCGCAACTTTGGCAGCATCATCCCCACCATGGGCATCGACACGGCGTGCCTGGCGATCCTCGAGCCCGGCAAGATCGGCCTGCGCCTGCGCACGCTGCTCGCCGTCGCGTCGGGTGCGCAGCTGCCGCTCGAGCCCGCGCCGTACCCGGCGGTGCAGCTCTTGCCGAACGGCTTCCCCGGGGGCGACTCGGCGTCGTGCCTCCTGTGCTTGCCGTTGACGTTCGAGCGCCAGGTGCTCGGGCTGGTGGTGTTCGGAGGCGAGGCGGACCCGTTCGTGTGCGAGGCCATTCGCTCGCAGCTGTCGGCCTCGCTCGAGCTCGGCGCGTTGCACGCGCGCATCGTGGAGGAGACGACGCTGCGCGAGAGGCTCGCGCGCGAGCAGCTCCTGCTCGAGCTGACCGTCGCCCGTCGCATCCAGACGGCGCTGATCCCGCGGCCGGCGCAGGTGCCGGGCCTGGAGATCGCCGCGCACATGCTGCCCGCCGATCAAGTGGGCGGCGACTACTACGACATCTTCAACATGCCCGACGGCTGCTGGATGGCCATCGGGGACGTCACCGGCCACGGGCTGCTCGCCGGCATGATCATGTTGATGATGCAGACGGCAGTGAGCACGCTCGTGACCACGTTGCCCGGCGCGTCGCCGGCGCAGCTCGTGTGCCGGCTGAACCGCGTCATGCGCTCGAACATCCGCGAGCGCCTGAACGAGTCCGATCACGCCACCTTCGTGATCCTGCGTTATCACTCGGGCGGGGCGGTGGCCCTGGCGGGCGCCCACGACGAGATCGTGATCTATCGCGCGGGCAGCGGGCGCTGCGAGCGGGTCAGCCCCGAGGGGGTTTGGCTCGGCATCGCCGACGACATCGAAGAGTACACGCCCGATCAGCATTTCAGGCTCGAGCGGGGCGATTTGCTGCTGCTGTATACCGATGGGCTGATCGAGGCGCGCAGCGCCGACGGCGAGGAGTTTGGGCTGGAGCGCGTCGAGCAGATCCTGCGCGCGAGCGCGCAGGCCGGCGTGGCGGAGATCCAGGGGCACCTGCTGGCGGCGGTGCGCGCCTGGACCCCCGTCCAGCAGGACGACGTGACGCTGATCGTGGCGCGGCAGACCTGACGGCCAAGCGCCGGGCCGAGCGGCGTTTCGCGTCGGGGCCGACGAGGTGCATACGGACCCCGCTAGGCGCGCGAGGCGGGAGCCTCTATGGATATGGCATGCTCAGGTGGACTGCGGTTTCGCTCCTACTGCTGGCGGCGTGCGCGGGTAAGAACGAGCCGGTGCTGCCCCCGGGGCCCCCGCCGGCGCCGCGGCTCTTCGATCCGCTGGCGAACGATCCAGCGTCGCGCTTGGCGTTCGAGTCGGACGAGCCAGCGGCCACGCCGCTGGCGTTCGACGCTCGGGATGGTCAGATCGCCAGCCGCTTCCTCCAGGAGGGGCCGGTCGCCGCGCACGTGCTGCTGCGTTCGGGCGACAGTCCGCGGCTGATCGCCGCGTTCCCTGCCGGTGACTCCGGCATCGGATTGTGGTTTCGGCCGACGTCGAGCGACACCGAGCTCTCGTTCGCGGGGGAGGGGAGCGAAGCGCTCACGGCGGTCACCCGCGGTAGCGGCGAACGTCCGCTGCACGGCGTGCGCACGACCTTGCGCAGCAGCGCGCCGCTGCTCTCGAGCGAGCTCGTTTTGCTCGGTAGCGCCCGCACGTTGCGCGACTACGGCCAGGGTCAGTGCCTGGAGGACGCGGGGCGATTTCCCGCGCTCCGCAACGAGACCTTCGAGCTCGACGCCGAGCGCGCGGGGTTGCGCATCCGGCGTGTCGAGATCGGCGGCGCGCACTCGATGGAGCTGTTGCTCTCGGGGCTCTCGGGCACGACCATCACCCTGCGGCGCCGCGAGGGGTCGTCGCGCCCCGAATGCCCTCGCGGGGAGGGCGAAGGCCAGCCCGTGATCGAGCTCGCGCGCGAGGGGGGCGTCGAGCTGAGTGTGGTGGCGCTCACGAGCGACGAGCCGCTCACGCCCTTCGGCAGCGAGTCGCTGCTGCGGATCGCACCTGCCGACGACGCGGCGCTGTCGGCGCTCTCCTTCCTGAGCTACCGTGACAAGCTACTGGCGGGTTCGTGGCGCTTCCTCACGTACTTCGGCCGCGACACGCTGCTCTCGCTGTGGCTGCTGGAGCCTGCGCTCGCGCCGGAGGTGACGCAGCAGGCGCTCGGCTCCGTGCTGGAGCGCGTCTGGCTCGAGCCCGGGGCGATCGGTCCTGGTGGGCAAGCGGTCGAGCTCGGCGACGTGGCGCACGAGGAAGAGATCGGCGACTACGCGGCGTGGAAGAACCAGCAGCTCGAGCAGCCGCCCGCCGACCTGCGCACGCCGCGTTACGACTACAAGATGATCGATGACGACTTCCTGCTCGCGCCCTTGCTGGCGCGCCTGGCGCAGACGAGCGCGGAAGAGCCGGCGGGGGCCAGCAAAGCCAGCGCGGGCAAGGCGAGCACGAAAGCGAACGCCGGCAAGGCGAGCGCCGGCAAGGACGGCAAGGCGAGCGCCGGCAAGGCCGGCAAAGCCACCCGCCGGGCGCCACCCCCGCCTGGAGCCCTCGAGACCCTGCTCGGCAGGCGCCGCAGCGACGGGCGCTCGTTCGAGGAGGCCGCGCTCGCCAACCTCGCGCTCGTGCTCGCGCGCGCCCGGCCTTTCGCCGACGATCCACGGCCGCCGGCAGACAAGAAGGAGCGGCTGGTCGCGCTGCGCGAGAGCTCGTCTGTCGGCCAGTGGCGCGACTCGGAGATGGGGCTCGGCTTCGGCCGCTATCCGTTCGACGTCAACGTCGCGCTCGTGCCGGCGGCGCTGGTTGCAGCCCAGGCGCTCTACACCCGCCTGGGGCGCAGCGCCGAGGCGGCGGAGGCGGGCCGCATCGCGGCAGCCTGGCAAGGGGTCGAGGCGCTCTTCCGCTTCGAGCTGCCCCTGGATGCTGCCCGCGCCAATGTCGATGCCTACGCCGACGCGATCGAGCTGCGCGAGGTCTCGGCGGCGCTCGGCGACGACGGCGGAGGCAAGGTCGTCGAATACGGCGTCGCGCTCGACGCGTCAGGCGCGGCGCTGCCGGTGCAGCACAGCGATCATGGCTTCGTGCTCGCGCTGGGGCAGCCGTCCGAGGGCTACCTCCGGCACGTCGCCGAGCGCCTGCTGCGGCCGTTCCCGGCGGGGCTGCTGTCCGACGTGGGGGTGATGGTCGCTAACCCGGCGTTCGCTGCGGCGGACTTCTCCGTGATCGATCCCAAGCGCCCAGATGACCCGAGCGACGACGTGCCGACGCCGCTGCGCGAGCTCTTCACCCCTGCGCACTACCATGGCACCGTCGTCTGGTCGTGGCAGCAGGCGCTGCTCGCGGCAGGGCTGCGGCGCCAGCTCGAGCGCACGGACCTCTCGTCGGCCACTCGTGGCGCGCTCTCGCGCGCGGAGTGCGCCGTGTGGCGGGCCATCGACGCGACTCGGGCGACAGGCACGGGCGAGCTCTGGAGCTGGGCGCCGCGCGACGGTCGCGCCGAACAGCGCCCGTTCGGCGCCGGAGCCAAGGACGCCGACGAGTCCAACGCCATCCAGCTCTGGAGCACCGTGTACCTCGCCGTCCAGAAGCCGGCGACCTGCTCGATGCCCTAGAGAGACCTCGACCGTCAGTAGTAGTCGGCGACGAAGTTCCAGCGGTCGATGAGCCACTGCCGCATGTAGCTCAGCCCTTCGCTGTGGGGGGTGGGGCTGGTCGAGAAGTAGCTCGCGGAGAGGGCGCCCCACTTGCTCTCGTCGCGGCGCGCGACGGGTAGATTTTCGGCTGCCCAGGCGTCGAAGCTCGCGAGCACCGAGGGCAGCGACCATTCATTGTCGAGCACGGACCGGTAGCGAGCGACCAGCGACTCGCGCGTGGTCGGCTCGGCCAAGAGGCGCTCGAACAGCAGGTTATACGACGCCAGCTCTTCCGGGTCGTTGTCCGCTTCGCGCCCCGGGCGCTCGTTGTACCAGGTCTGGCCGAAGGAGTCGTTGAAGTCCCAGGGCACCACGTGGAAGCGGCCGTCCGTGCCCGCGCTCGGATCGCGGTAGTGGTAGCTGTTCTTGCCTGCGGAGTCGCCCGCGTAGACGAAGCTCACGACCAGCCACCAGGCCTCGTACTCACGCCGCGCCAGGCGCGTGTCGAGCTCCGCGAGGAACGCCGCCGAGCTCGAGGTCGCGACCCAGCTGACGAGGCCTTCGAGGTCTGCGTTGGCGCCCGGCTCGCCCTCGAGCGGCGTGCCTTCTTCCTTCGTATAGCCCTCGGACAGGCTCAGCTTGTCGCCGCCTGGCGCTTCGGTGCGCGTGAGCCGGAAGTTGGCGTCGTGTGTGCGGGCCTTGTAGAGGTTGCCGTCTTGAAGGTAGCCGTAGTCCTCCATCAAGCGGCCATCGACATGGTCGGTGAGGGTGTAGAGGCCCCAGAACTGGCCATCGAGGTAGACGACGGCGTTGTAGCTCTGGACCTTGGCCTGGCCGTCTTCGATGCGGTTCCAGAGCTCGAACGCGAGCCGCGCGCGCACGTTGGTGTCGTCGTCGAAGGTGGTGGTCAGCGTGATCTTGCGCTTGTTGATGAAGCCTGGCGCCCGCTCGGGGTCACTGAAGCGATCTTCCTTGGTGAACTTCAGCGTGAAGCTCTTCTTCGGGTAACGCAGCGAGGTCTGCCCGCGGTACTTGGCTTCCGTGCCGGCGAACGTGTGCCCGCGGTAGGTGATCGTCGCGGGCAGGTAGCCGTCTTCGTTGATGCCTGGATCCGTCTGCAGGTGCAGGACGGGCAGGCCGAACTCCTCGGTGTACGTGGCCGGGTCGACCGGGACGTTGCCCGCGGCGTCGAAGCCGTCCGCGACCTGCACCTCGATCGAGCCGCGCTCGCTCGTCCCCGCCACACCCACGTCGAGCGTGTACACGCCGGCTTGATCGAGGCCGGGCGCGAAACGCAGGCTGCGCGTCGCTGCGTCGAACACCGCGTTCGCCGGGAGGTTCTCGAAGCGTACGTCCGTGCCGAGCGGCGCGCCGGTGGCGCACTCGAGAGGGATCTCGATCGCCTCCCCCTCCGTCAGCCAGAACGGGCCGCCCACGCCGCGCGGTTGGCACTCGCCGGTGGTGGCGCCGCCGCTCGACGGGGTCTCGTTCCCCGGCGGCACCTCGGCGGGGCCATTCGGATCGACCTCGCCCGGCTCGCTCGCTGCCCCGCCGCTGCCCCCAGGGGTCGATGGCGCGCCGTCGCTGCCGCCCGCGGAGCCCCCCAGCTCGGCGCCGGGCTCGATCGGGGCCTCGGCGCCGGGCTCGATCGGGGTCTCGTTCGCCGGGGCCGGCGGCGCCGTGAGGACGAGCGCCTCGTCTCCGCAGTGCAGCGCGCCGAGCGCGAACGCGAGCACGGGCAGACCTGCGGACGGGCGTGAAGGCGAGAAGAAGGCCATGGGGGAGCTCCTCGAGCGAGCTCGGGCCCGCCCTCGAAGAATGACTGAGTACTATCCCCGTAGACGCCGATGTAGTCAACCGGTCGCCCTTGTCTCACCCATGATCGTTTTCGGGGCAGGAGCGCGGCCGCTGCCTCCCGAGCGCTGCGCTGGTGTCTCTCGAGCGCTGCGCTGGTGCTTCCCGAGTGCTTCCCGAGCGAACGAAGCGTCGCGGTGACCAGTCAGCTGGCTCTACAGGTCGCGTTCAGCCACCGTACCGGCGTGGGCACGCGCTGCGTCGCGCGTTCGCCGTCGCGTCGCGGTGCGTCTCGATGCAGGTCGTCCCGGAGTGTTCGTCCGGGCGGCGTTCGGACTGCCGCCGCCGCGTTCAGAACACGACGAACAGCAGCGCCGCGAGCAGCGCGCCGCCGAGCACCACCGCTCCGACCCACATCGCGACCGATGTGCCCGAGCCGGCTGGCTCTTCCCACTGCATGGGTTCGGAGGCGGGGGGCGCGGGGCGCTCGGGCTTCTGCTGCGGCGGCAATGACTCGCCGCCGAGCGCGGCGAGCTCGGCGCGCTTCTTGGCGATGTGCTGCTTGGCCATCTCGGCGAGCTGCTGCGCGGCCTCGGCGTCGACGTGCACGGTGCGCTGCACATCCTTGGGACGATTCGCGCGCGGCTTGTCCCCGTCCGCTTTCAGGTTCGTCGGGGCCTCGAGCGCCTGGTTCGAGAAGCGCAGCAAGAACTTGTTCATGCCGACGATGTCGCCGTGAACCAGGCGCCCCTCGCGGCAGGGCTCACCGTTCAGCGTGATACCGTTCTGGCTGTCGCAGTCGCGCAGCAGAAAGCTGTCTCCGACCGCTTCGATGGCCGCGTGCAGCCGCGATATGCCGGCGTTGTCGATGACGACATCGCAGCTCGGATCGCGCCCGATGGTGGTGCGCGTCGCGGTGATCGAGAACCGTGAGAGCTCGCGCTCTCGCAAAGACAGAATCAGCTCAGGCACGACGTGTATCAATTTACCATGTACCGCGACGCGAGCAACGCGCCGCGCAGCGTGCGCCTGGCCGTGACTGTCCCGAATCACTCGTCCTGCGACTTGTCCCACACGGTGTGGCGCCAGCGCTGCCGAGCAACGCGCCGCCGATATTCACGCCGATGGACGTCCCGAGAGTTACCCGAACACCGCGCGGTGAACGCGCGTGTCCCCGCTGAGCTCGGGATGAAAGGTGGCGGCGGTGATGTTGCCTTCCCGTACCAGCACCGGCTCGCCCCGGTGCCGCGCCAGCACCGCCACGGCCGCGCCGACACGCGTGAAGCGGGGCGCGCGGATGAACACGAGCGGCAGCGGGGCTTCGGCCGCGCTCGACGAGCTGCCGAGCCGTGGCGGTTCGTCCGAGCGGCTCTCGAAGCTGTCGAGCTGGCGCCCGTAGGCGTTGCGGGCGATATCCACGTCGAGCAGCCCGAAGCTGCGCTGCGCGGGCCGCTCGACGTGTCGTGCGATCAGGATCGATCCGGCACACGTGGCCAGGATCGGCTTGCCCGAGCGCACGAGCTCGCACAGCGGCGCATCCAGCCCGAGGCGCGCGCACAGCTCGAGCTGGACGGTGCTCTCGCCGCCGGGCAGCACCAGCCCGTCGAGCCCGGCCAAGTGCTTCACGTCGCGCACCAGACACACCTCGTGCCCGAGCTCGGCGAGCAGCTCGGCGTGGCGCGCAAACGCGCCCTGCAGCGCCAGCACGCCGATGCGCCGAGCAGCCGCTGGGCGAGCCGCGCTCACGCCCCGCGCCCCGCGAAGCGCTGCGCGGCAGCCAGCTCGGTCACCGCGATCGATCGCATGGGAGCTCCGAGCCCAGCGCTCAGCTCGGCGAGCTGGGCAGCGTCTTGCCAGGAGGTCACCGCGCTGACGATGGCGCGGGCCCGCCGTGGCGCGTCAGCGCTCAGGAAGATGCCGCTGCCGACGAACACCGACTCCGCGCCGAGCGCCATGCACAGCGCGGCGTCGGCGGGGGTGGCGATGCCGCCAGCCGCGAAATTCGGCACCGGCAGCTTGCCCTGCGTCGCCACCTCGGTCACCAGCTCCAGCGGCGCGCCGAGCTCCTTGGCGGCGCGCACCAGCTCGTCCTTGGGCGTGCTCGCGAGCCGCGCGATCTCGCTGCGCAGCTGGCGCAGGTGACGGACGGCCTCGGCCACGTCGCCCGTGCCCGCTTCGCCTTTGGTCCGGAGCAGCGAGGCGCCTTCGGCGATGCGGCGCAACGCCTCGCCGAGGTTCCGGCAGCCGCACACGAACGGCACGCGAAAGTCGCTCTTCTGGATGTGGAACTCCGCGTCCGCCGGCGTGAGCACCTCGCTCTCGTCGACGAAATCCACCTCCAGCGCCTCCAGGATGCGCGCTTCCATGAAATGACCGATGCGACACTTGGCCATCACGGGGATGCTGACCGCCTCCTGGATGGAGCGGATCATGGCGGGGTCGCTGGCTCGCGCCACGCCGCCTTCGGCGCGGATCTGCGCTGGCACGCGCTCGAGCGCCATCACCGCGCAGGCGCCAGCCTGCTCCGCGATGCGCGCCTGATCGGCGTCGACCACATCCATGATCACGCCGCCTTTCAACATCTCGGCCAGACCCCGCTTCGTCAATCCTGTGCTCTTGTTCATGGCAATCTCCTCGGAAGGCGACAACACACGCCGCGCGTGCAACTCAAATCAGCTCGGAGGGCTCGGGCGCCAGCGCCGGAGCGCTCGCTCGCTCGGCCAGCACCTGCTCGATGGCTTTGCCGAGCCGGCGCGCGCCCTCGACGAGGCGCTCGGCGGGTTCTGCCGAGATGATCAGGCGCACGCCGGGCTCGACGCGGTTGCCGACCGCAAACTGCGGGCTCGGGCTCACCAGCACGCCACGGCGCTGCGCCTCCGCGCCCACGCGCTCCGGATCCACGCCGTCGGGCAGCCGCACCCAGAGCACCACGCCGTGGCTCGGCAGCTGCCAGGAGCAGGCCGCTGGCAGGTGCTGCCGCAAGGCCTGCGCCAGCGCGTCGCGGTGCCCGCGGTAGATCTGACGCATGCGGCTGCCGTGCGCGCGCAGGTAGCCGCGCTCGATGAACTCCGCCAGCCCCAGCTGCATGGCGGCCGAGGTGCCCAGGTCGACCACGCGCTTGACGCCGATCAGCACGGGCCGCAGCGCCGCCGGCGCGACGATGTAGCCGATGCGCAGCGCTGGCGCGAGCCGCTTGCTGAAGGTCGACACGTGGATGACGTCGCCGTCGAGGGCGCGCAGGTGCGGCGGGCTCTCGCCGTCGTCGAGCACGATACCTGCCGCGTAGTCGTCCTCGATGAGCGGCACGCCGGACGCTCGCGACCATTCGATCAGCGCGCGCCGGCGCGCCGTGCCGAGGCTGCGCCCGGTCGGGTTGTGGGCGTTGGGCATCAAGTACAGCCCCTTGACCTCGGGCCGCACCAGCCGATCGAGCGCGCTCACGTCCGGGCCGTCCGCGTCCATCGGCACCGGCACCAGGCGGGCACCCGCCAGCGTGAACAGGTCGATGGCGCCTGCGTACGTCGTCGGCTCCACCAGCAGCGTGTCGCCCGGGTTGAGCAAGGCGCGCGCGATCAGGTCGAGACCTTGCTGGCTGCCCGAGGTCACGATGACCTCCTCGGCGCGGACGGGGACCCCGCGCTCCACGAGATCGTGAGCGATCTGCTCCCGCAGCCGCTCGGTGCCCTCGGCGGGCCGCGCATAACCGAGCGCGTGCAAGCCACGCCCGGCGAGCGCGTGCACGATGCAGCGGCGCAGCAGCGCCTCGGGGATCAGATCCGCGGCGGGCTCCATGCGCGCCAGGTTGATCGTGCCCGCGGGGTGCTCGACTCGCCGTCCCTGGCGCTCGCCACGGCCGAGCGCCTCGCTGCGCGCCGCGCGCGAGAGCAGCGCAGACCACGAGATCTCGAGCTTCGGCGGGCCGCCGTTCGGTGCCGCCGGCGCTGAAGACGGCGCGAGGGGCTCGACGAACGTGCCGCGGCCCACCGTGGAGCTGACGAAGCCGGCAGCCTCCAGCTCCGCGTAGGCGCGTGCCACCGTGTTGCGGTGCAATCCCAGCTCCTCGGCCAGCGCTCGCGTGGCCGGCAGCTTGTATCCCGGCGGGAACGCGCGCGCCTGGATGCGGGTCACGACCTCATCGAAGAGCTGACGATGCAAAGGCAGCTGCTTGTTGCTCGGATCGAGCCGGATTCCGACGCTGAAGTCCAAGAGAGCACCTCCTCGGCGAGTCACGAGGTACAGCCCGCACGGCGCGCTGACCAGGGACCACCCAAAGGATTGTCCTGGATCCAATTGTGCCAATATTCAATATTATATTGTGACAATTGTGCCGAAGCGCGGCATACGCCGGCGCCGGAGCGGCACCCGGGCGCCGCTTCTCCGTTGCGCTCCAGAGCCGCGCGTGGGAACTGTCACGCGACGCTCCGGCGGTCGATCGGGACGAGAGGCAAGCGCGGCACCCGAGGCGATCGAGCAGGTTGATGCCGCGAATCAGGAGCCCGTCTCGATGTCACGTTGCACGATCGCTAGCCCGAAAACTGCGCGCTTCCTCGCCTGCGCCGCGGCGTTGATCACGGCGTGTGCGCCGGCGGCCGACGCACGCGACGCGACGTTGGCGCCGCTCGGTGAGCCCAGTGAGCCCGAGACATCGGCCCTCGGCGGCAGCGGGGAGACGGAGCCAGCCACGAGCGCCGCGACGGAGCAGGGGGCTGGGGCGCTCGCGGAGCCCGCGTCCGTCGCGGAGCCCGCGTCCGTCGCGGTGGCCGCGGCCGAGCCGGCGCCTGCTCCCGAAGCCGGAGCGAGCCCGCCGGCGGAGGGGGGCGCTTCATCCGGCTCGCAGATGATCGAGTTCTTCGAGATCGGTCGCGGCGATCGCATCGCCGATCTCGGCGGTGTCGCGGGGTACTCGCTCGGCCCGATGAGGCGCGCGGTGGGCCCTGCCGGGGTCGTGTATGTGCGGCGCACCACGCCGCCGCCGGCCGAGCCCGCAGCGCCGTCGGACGATCTGGGCAAGATCGTCTGGATGAACACCTCCGACGAGGCGCCCTTCATTCCGGACGCGACGCGGCTGAACGCTGCCACGCTGCTCTACGGCTACCACGCCGTGATCGCGGCCGGGCGCGACCGAAAGAAGCTGAACGCCGCGGTCTACCGCGCGCTCCTGCCCGGCGGCGTCTACATCATCGCCGATCATGCGGCGCCGCCCGGCTCGGGCCTGCGCGCAGCGCGAGAGCAAAGCGCCATCGAAGACGGCGTCGTGCGCGCAGAGGTGCAGGCCGCCGGCTTCGAGTTCGTCGAGGCCGCCGATTTCGTCTCGAGCGTCGCTCGCGAAGGCGGTACGCCGAGCCAGTACGTGCTCAAGTTCAGGAAGCCGAAGTGACGTCGACCTGGGTGGCCCTCTTGGCCACCAGCGCAGCGATCGCCCTCCGTTAAACCACGCGCGGCCTCGATCCATTTTTGTTGAAGAGGGGGCGGCTCGCACGGGCGGGCTCGTCGGGTATGTGTTGCACCAGCCCGGCCCGCGTCGCGTGCCGGGATGAGACGTTTCACGGTGAACCGCTCCTGTTCCAGATCGAAACCACGGCGCCCGGGTCTTCGCTCTCAGTCTCGTCACCGCTGCCCGTTTAGCCGCGCGTTTGAGCGGCAAATGCTGCCTCGCGGAAGCATGCTCGCGACGACTCGTGAGGCTGCCGCGTGACGAGTTTCAGTCCGCTGGCATTGGGTCTTCTCGACCCAACGGACTCGCGCCGATCGTGAGCGCGCACGCGCGCCACATGCGCGTACGAGTACGCAGGGCTTTTGTTTGTGCGCGCTTCATGCGTGACGGGCCGTCTTCGGCCGCGCCGATCGCCTTAAGCGATACGCCGACCGAACCGAATGACGTCCAGCGGAGGTGCGCTGCTCGGGCGAGGGTGCTCGATGTGCTCACCGCGCGACCCCCATCATCGGAGAATTAATGCGCAAGATCAGCCTTCGCCACTGCGGCGCGCTGGGCGGCCTGCTCGCCCCCCTGCTCATTCAGAGCTGCCATGACAACGCCACCGTGTGTGAGCCCGTCACGGACGCCAACGGCGTCACGCAGACGACCTGCTACGAAATCGGAGACTTCGGCAAGAGCACGCTCGCCCAGACCAGCGAGGAGCCCCCGGGCGAGAACTGCGAGAACGGCGGCAAGCGCATCGACACCGGCTTCGACGACAACGACAACGGCATCCTCGATCGGACCGAGGTCGACGTGTCGGCGTACATCTGTGACGGCGCCGACGGTACCGACGGCTCCACGGGTGCCACCGGGCCGGCGGGGAGCAACGGACTGAACGCGCTCACCAGCGTGTCGCCGGTGGACCCGGGCGCCGATTGTTCGAACGGTGGTCTGCGCGTGGATTACGGCGTCGACGTCGACGGCGACGACGAGCTTGGCGAGAGCGAGGTCGACGGCGTCCGCTACGTATGCAATGGCGCCAAGGGCGCCACCGGGACTGCCGGCGGTGAAGGCGACGAGGGGAGCGACGGCGACGACGGGCTCGACGGGCACAACTCGCTCGTGGTCGTCACTCCGTTCGGCCCCGGCGGCGACTGCGACTTTGGCGGCGTCCTGATCGAGGTGGGTCTGGACGATGGCGAGGGTGAGCCATTCCAGGCGGTCGCAGCCCCCATCGCGGACAACGGCGAGCTCGAAGAAGACGAGATCGACGGCAGCGAGGTCATCTGCAATGGCGAGGCGGGCGACGACGGCGACGTCGGCCCCACGGGCGCGGCAGGTCCGCAGGGCGCAACGGGCGACGTCGGTCCGACGGGTGCGCAGGGTATCCCCGGCATCCCGGGTGCGGCGGGTGTGACGGGCGATGTGGGCCCAACGGGTGCGCAAGGCATCGTGGGTCCGACGGGCGACATCGGTCCGACGGGTCTGCAGGGCATCCAGGGTCCGACGGGCGACACGGGCGCGACGGGCGACATCGGTCCGACGGGTCCGCAGGGCCCGACGGGCGACACGGGCGCAACGGGCGACATCGGTCCGACGGGTCTGCAGGGCAACCAGGGCATCGCGGGTCCGACGGGTGATACGGGTGCGACGGGCGACATCGGTCCGACGGGTCCGCAAGGCGCGACGGGCGAGACCGGCGAGACCGGCGAGACCGGCGCGACGGGTGCCGGCGCGACGGGCGCAACCGGCGCAACCGGCGCAACCGGCGCGACGGGTGTAACCGGCCCGACGGGTGCGTCCGACATCACGGCCTTCGCCTCTGGAGCGACCGGAACGATGACCACGATCAGCGGTGGCCTCCAGGGTGACGTCGTGATCGTCGGCTTCGGCGAGAACGAAGTGACCCAGGTCACCGGTGGCGTCATCGACGCCACAGGCCTCGACAACCTCGCGTTCTCGATGCCGCGCGATGGAACCCTGACGGAAGTATCGGCCAACTTCACGGTGACAGTTACGAAAACCTTGATCAGCACGATAGTCGACATCTCTTGTGGGCTCTACAAAACGTCCTCCCCCGACA
>Ga0315910_10002653_pt1 | contig 15537 bp, 14 predicted proteins | sample EdamamesoilMG_FD_204470 | JGI IMG/M metagenome (GOLD analysis project Ga0315910, IMG submission 204470) | Garden soil microbial communities collected in Santa Monica, California, United States - Edamame soil | ecosystem: Environmental > Terrestrial > Soil > Garden | place: USA: California... | reverse complement strand
GCCCCCCCCCGGGCCCCCCCCCCCCCCCCCCCCCGGCCCCCTCCCCCCCCCCCCCCCCACCCCCCCCCCCCCCCCCCCCGCGCTGCCACCGGTTGTGGACTGTCCCCGTTTGCTAGGAAACGAGGAATGTCCCCATTTCACTCTTACATATAGCTAGAAGACCGGCTTGACGTACTTGTACGGGTAGTTGGGCTCGCGGTAGCCCCCGCGCTTCTGGCGCTTGGGAAACTTGATCTTCTCCCGTGGCATGTCCTTGTAAGGCACGGTCTTCAGGATGTGATGGATGACATTGAGCCGCGCGCGGCGCTTGTCGTCGCTCGGCACCACGTACCAGGGCGCGTGCGGCGAATCGCTGGCCGCGAACATGTCGTCGCGCGCGCGCGAATAATCGAACCAGCGGCTGTAGGACTTGAGATCCATCGGCGAGAGCTTCCAGATCTTGCGCGGATCATCCACGCGATCCTGCAACCGGCGGGTCTGTTCCTTTTCGCTGACCTCGAGCCAGAACTTGATGAGGATGACGCCCGAGTCGACGATGGCCTTCTCGACCAGCGGGATGGCGCGCAGGAAACGCTTCACGTCGTCCATTTCGGTGAAGCCCATGACGCGTTCCACTCCGGCGCGGTTGTACCAGCTGCGATCGAAGATCACGATCTCGCCCGCCGCCGGCAGGTGCGGGATGTAGCGCTGCACGTACATCTGGCTGAGTTGTCGCGGACTCGGTGACGTCAACGCCACCACCCGGAACACGCGCGGACTCACCCGCTCGGTGATGGCCTTGATGCAACCGCCCTTGCCCGCGCCGTCGCGGCCTTCGAACAGGATGCACACCTTCAGGCCCTTGTGTTGCACCCATTGCTGGAGCTTGACCAGTTCGCCATGCAGCTTCTTCAGCTCCTTGTCGAAGTCCTTGCCGCGCAGCTTGTCGTCGCGCTTCGGCGCATCCTTCTCCTTGCCCTTTTCCTTGCTCATGACTTTGCCTGCGGTTTCTGTTCGTTCTCGAGACCCTTGCGAGTGATCTCGGCGTACAAGGCCGCCAGCTTGTCGACCAGGCTCTTGTACTCGGGATGTTTCGCGACCAGCGAATTGACCTGCGACGCGTCCTTCTTGACCTCGTCGAGGAACTTGAGATCGTCGGCATCGAGCCGCTCGCCGCGATCCACCTTTTTCTTCATGTCCAGCGCGCGGGGCAGCCGGAATTCATTGAGGCGCTGCAGGAGCACGGCAATGGTGCCGATCTCCTTCTTGCGCGTATCTTCGCTTGAACTACGCATGGGAAACTCCAGGCGTGACGCTTGCACCGGCGCCGGATTGCGCGCGGAATTTCGTCACGGCGGTATCGATCGAAGAGAACATGCGCGCTGGACCGAGCGCCGTGCCGAGCGGCGAGCGGTCGATCATCGCCCGCACGTCCGGTTGCATGGCTCCCAGCCACAACTCCACGCCGTCGGCGCGCAGGCGCGCCTCGGCCTCGGTGAGCATCTTGAGCGCGGAGTATTCGAGGTCGAATACCGCGCGCAGGTCGAGCACCACGACGCGTGGCCGCGTTTCCACCATCAATTCGCGCAGCACGTCGCCGATGCGTTCGGCATTGAGGAAGAACAACCGGCCTTCGAGCCGCACCAGCAGCAGGCCCGGTTCGAATTCGTCGCCGGGGTGCTCAGGCGATCGCGGACGGAACTTGGTGGTGCCCGGCTCGCGGCCGAGCACGTAGACCTTTGGATTGGCGGCCTGGAAGCCCAGCGCCACCAGCGATACGACGATGGCCACCAGGATGCCCTTCAAGGTACCGAGCACCATGACGCCGAGCATCGCAACCACGGCCCAGATGAACTCCGTGCGCCTCACGCCCAGCATGTCGCGGAACTCGACCGGCTGTATCAGGCCCAGCGAATAGACGATGACCACGCCGGCCAGCGCGGCGTTGGGCATCAAGGCAATCAACGGCGACAGGAACAATGCCGCGAGTATCGCGACCAGCGCGCTCACCAGGCAGGCGACCTGCGTACGAGCCCCGGTTCCACGGTTCATGGCGGTTTGTGAGGCGCCGCCACCCGCGGGCATCGCGCCGAGGAATCCGCCCACGAAGTTGGCGGCGCCGGTCGCGAACAGTTCCCCGTTCGGTCGCAGCGGCGGATCGTCGCTGCGCGCGAAAGAACGGCTCACCGCGATCGTTTCGGTGAAGCTCATCAGCGCGATGCCCAGCGCGCCCGGCCACATGGCCTGCGCCAGCGAAAGATCCGGCAGGCGGAACGAAGGCAATCCCGACGGCACCGCGCCCACCAGTGACAAGCCGCGGCTCTGCAGCGCCCAGATGGCCGTGGCCGCGATCGCGGCGCCCAGCACGATCAGCGGCGCCGGCCACTTCGGCAGGAACTTCTTGATCAATGTCAGCGCGGCGATGGTGCCGAGTCCCACCACCACGGTGATCACCACCGCCTTGGGAATCGACTGGAAGATGGACCACACGTCGCGGAAGAATCCTTCCTTGTGGATCTTGACGCCCAGTAGTTTGGGCACCTGGTCGGCGACGATCACGAAGCCGATGCCCGCCCTGAAGCCCACCTGCACCGGGTAGGACACGAAATCGGCGAAGAATCCCAGGCGCAGCACCGAGGCCAGCATCAGCACCGCGCCCACCATCAACGCCAGGGTCACCAGCGCCTGCAACAGGCGCACCGGGTCGCCGTCGGGAACCACCGATGCCAGTTCCGCGCCCACGAGAATCGCGATCGTCGTCGTGGTGGTCACGCTGAGCACGCGCGAGGTGCCGAGCACCGCGTACACCAGCGCCGGCACGATGGCGGTGTAGATGCCGATTTCGATGGGCAAGCCGGCGACCGTCGCGTAGGCCATGGCCTTGGGAATCACCACGGCCGCGGTCGTGAGCCCCGCGAGCACGTCGGGGCGCAACCAGGCGGCACGGTAGGTGGACAGCCAGTCGAAGAGAGGCAGGCGGACGCTCATCACCGACAGGGTTTGCTCACACCGCCCCGCAAGGAATGGGACCTAGGGGCATTGCCGCGTGGCGGAGGCCGGCTTGCGTTCAGCGGCCGCGCGCGGCGTAGGTACTCGGCGCTTTTCCGGTCCAGCGGCGGAAGGCGTGCGAGAAGGTGGCGACTTCCTTGTAGCCGAGCAACCAAGCGACCTTGGACACCGGCAATCGCTCCTGCACCAGGTAACGCCGCGCCAGGTCCTTCCTGAGGCGCAGCACCAGGTTGGAGAACGTGAGGCCCTCGTCCTCCAGCCGGCGCGCGAACGTCCGCTGGCTCATGCCGAGCTGCGGAGCGATTTCAGAGGCGAGTGCGCGGCCGTGCGGCAGCAACGGCGCCACGGCGTTCTCGACGCGCGCGACGAAAGACTCCTTGGCCTGCGAGCGGCGCGCAAGGCGCTCCTCGACGACTTCGATGAGCAGGTGGTTGAGATACGGATCCGCCTCGATCACGCGCATCTGGCCTACCTCGCGCGCGAACAGCACCTCGTCGACGGTGGCATCGAACTCCACCGGGCACCCGATGAAGCTCGACAGCCGCGACTGCCCCCGCGCACGCGAGTGCTTGAGGCGCACGCGCTCCGGCTTCAGGTGGACACCGCTCAGGCGACGACACAGCCGCACCACCGTCGTCACCCAGAATTCCATCTGGTGGCGGTCGGCCTGGCGCGAGACGTCGGCGTAGCGCATCGCCAGTCCCACGCGCCGCTCGTCGACGAACTTCTGCACGAATCCTTCGTTGACGACCGTGCTGTAGCGCGCGCCGCGCGCGAACACGTCCAGCAGCCGTTCCGACGAAGCGAGCACGTAGTAGAAGAGTCCCGCATCGCGCATGTCGAAATCGACCGCCAGGTTGAATCCGAGCATGTCGTCGCCGAGCGCCTCGGCGACGAGGTTCAGGAACTGGATCTGATTGCGCACCGGGAGCCGCGCCTTGGGGTCGTCGAGCAGGTCGGGCGAGAGCCGCGCCTTGCGCAGCAGCGCGCGCGCCAGCGCCGGCCGGGAGCGCACGCGCGCATAGGCCAGCCGCGAAGTGAGGCCCATGGCGCTCGGCATCTGCGAGATTCGCGGAGGGTTTCGCCTGGTCATTCGTGCGGCCGTCGGCGGTGTCCGCGGCTTGGCACACAAACACAAGCACTTGGCTGCGCTTCACATCGCCAGGCAGGCAACTCGGCCGTATAACGCCGGCCGAGAAGAACCCACCCATGCCCACTCCCCGTCAACTCATCGCCGTGATCGACGACGACAATTCGGTCCGTCACGCGCTCGCCCGCCAGCTGCGCGCGGCCGGCTACCGCACCCAGGTATTTCCAAGCGCCGAGGAATTCCTTCAGGTCGCCGCCACCTGCGGCGCCGCCGGCGTGGTCTCGGACATTCACCTCGGCGCCCTCACCGGGCTGGAACTGGCGCTGCATCCGCAGATTCTCGAGTTGAAATTGCCCGTGGTGCTGGTGACCGGAAGGAACGACCCGGTTCTCGCCATGCGGGCGCAGGAAGTCGCCGCGGTTTTCCTGCAGAAGCCCATTCCACCCGGAAAGTTGCTGGAAGCGGTGATCGACACGGTGGGCGCTCCGATCGCCGACGGGCACGAGTGATTCTCTAGGATTTCGCCGTCGCGGTCCGGGGCGAAATGAGACCTTGGACCAATCCTATTTACGGCCGGCATGCCGCAGCCACAGGGCGCCGATCAGTGCCGCGCACGTCGAGCCGGCCAATACGCCCAGCCGTACGTGCCCTTGCAACGCGTCGTCGGGCAATGCCAGCGCACCGAGGAACAGGCTCATGGTGAAACCGATTCCGGTGAGCATCGCCACTCCTCCCACGTGTTGCCAACCAACGCCCGCGGGCAAACTGCCCAGGCGCCAGCGCACCGCCAGCCAGGTGAACGCGAATACGCCCACGAATTTGCCCAGCACCAGGCCGAGCGTGATGCCTAGCGTGATCGGATGCGTGAACACATCCCAGGTGGCCTGCGCCATCGGCACACCCGCGTTGGCCAGCGCGAACATGGGCAGGATCACGAAGGCCACGCGCGGATGGATCCTGCGCTCGACACGCGCGGCCGCGTCGCGCGGCTCGCGCGCCAGTGGAATCGCGAAGCCGAGCAATACGCCCGCGAGGGTGGCATGCACTCCCGACTTGAGCACCGACATCCACAGCAACGCACCCACCACGGCGTAAGGCCAGACGCGGCTCACGCCGGCACGGTTCATCACTATCAACGCCAGCACGCAGCCCGCGGCGAGCAGCAACGCCATCCACGAGAGACTCTCGGTGAACGTGATGGCGATCACGGCGATCGCGCCGAGGTCGTCGATCACCGCCAGCGCCAGGAGGAAGATGCGCAGTGATGGCGGCAAGCCGCGGCCCAAAAGAGCGAGCACGCCCACGGCGAACGCGATGTCGGTTGCCATCGGTATGGGCCAGCCGTCCGGAAAACCAGTGGTACCGTGATTGACCGCCACATAGACCAGCGCCGGAACCAGCATCCCTCCGATCGCGGCGACGGCGGGCAACAACGCCTTGTCCACGCTCGCGAGTTCGCCTGCCAGGATCTCGCGCTTCATCTCGATGCCGATCAACAGGAAGAACAACGTCATCAGGCCATCGTTGATCCAGTGGAGCACCGTTTTGGTCAGCGCCAGTGGCTCCACTCCGAGCGTGAGCCGATGCAGCAGCAACTGGCGGTAATCGTCGGCGAGCGGCGAATTGGCGAGCAGCATCGCGGCAGCCACCGCGCCCAGCAGTGCCAAGGCCGCAATCCGGTCACGCTGTTGTATCTCGGGCGACGACGTCACCCGGGGATATTAGGGGAACGTCACCGACTCCCGCACGCCGATCAGCTGGCGCGGCGCTTCAACTTGGGCGCGGCCTGCGCTTCGAGCGTATCGACGAAACTCGTATGCCAATGCCCGATGGAATTGCGCCGCAACACCTCGAGCATGGCCTGGTGACGATCACGCCTTTCGGCGAGCGGCATGTTGAAGGCCTGCTGGATGGCATGCGCCATGCCACGAGTGTCATACGGGTTGACCAGCAACGCGCTGGACAGCTCACGCACCGCTCCGGCCAGTGACGACAGGATCAACACGCCCGGATCGGCCGGATCCTGCGCGGCCACGAATTCCTTGGCGACCAGGTTCATGCCGTCGCGCAGCGGCGTGACGATGCCGATCAGCGCCGAGCGCATGAAGCCCATGAGCACTTCGTGCGGAAAGTTCCGGTTGAGATAACGGATCGGCGTCCAGTCGGTGTCGGCGAACCGGCCGTTGGTGCGCCCGGTGGTTTGCTCGAGGTCGCGGCGGATCTCGGCATAGGCGCGCACGTCGGCGCGCGAGATCGGCGCGATCTGCATGAAGGTCACGCGGTTCTGGTTCTCGGGGTGGGTTTCGAGGAAACGCTCGTACGCCTTGAAGCGCTCCACCAGTCCCTTGCTGTAGTCGAGGCGATCCACGCCGATCATGAGCCGGCGGCCTAACAAGCCGGCCAGCATGCGCTTGACGGTGTCGGTATCGAGCGATTCGGTGGCCTCGCGCTGGATCTCGTCCACGTCGACGCCGATCGGGAAGACCTCGGTCACGACGCGGCGGCCACTGACCGTGACGGAATCCGGCGTGGAGAGCGCCTGCGCACCCCACACGAAGGCCACCGCGCCACGAAACGCGTCGCGGTCGGTTTCCGTCTGGAAGCCGAGCACGTCGTAGGCCAGCATGGCCTGCAGCAGTTCGCCATACACCGGCAGTGCGCGCAGCACCTCGATGTTCGGGAAGGGAATGTGCAGGAACAGGCCGATGGGTTGGGTGGCCCCCGCCTCGCGCAGCTTCTGCGCGAGCGGGAACAGATGATAGTCGTGCACCCAGATGAGGTCGCCCGGCTCGAGCAGCGGCAACAGCGTGCGCGCGTAGCGCTGGTTCACGCGTTGGTAGGCCTCGTACTGCGTGTCGCTGTAGCGAAAGCTGTCGACGAAGTAGTGAAACAGCGGCCACAACGTGCCGTTGCAGAAGCCGAGATAGAAGTCCTGGTACTCGGCCTGGTCGAATTCGATCGACGCGAACGTGACGCCATCCTTGTGCATCACCGCCGGCTCGTCCGCGGCGGCTTCGGCGATCTCGCCATCCCAGCCGAACCACAGTCCGCGCCGCGCCCGCATGGCCGCCAGCAGGCCGACCGCGAGACCCCCGGGCGCGGTGCCGCGCCTGGGCAGGGAAATCCGGTTCGAAACGGCAACCAGGCGGCTCATACGATTTCCTCCCAGCTGCGCGAGAGCCGCAGTGCGCTGCCGATCACTCCCACCATGCTGTAGGTCTGCGGAAAATTGCCCCACAACTCGCCGGTGGTCGGCTGGATGTCCTCGGAGAGCAGGCCGAGCGGATTACGTCGCTCGAGCAGCCGCGTGAAACGCTCGCGCGCCTCGTCGACACGGCCCGCGGCCGCGAGCGCGTTGACGTACCAGAACGCGCAGATCGTGAAGGCATTCTCCGGCCGGCCGAAATCGTCGGCGTGTTTGTAGCGGAACAGCAGGTCACCGACGCGCAGCTCCTCCTCGATGCGTTCCAGCGTCTTGAGGAAGCGCGGATCGGTGGCCGGCAGCAGGCCGAGCTCGGGCAGCAGCAAGGCGGTCGCATCCAGGTCGCGGCTGCCGAAGGCGGAGGTGAACGCCTGCCGCTCCTCGCTCCATGCGCCGGTGAGGATCTCCTCGCGCATGTAACTCGCGCGCGCGGCCCACTCGCGCGCCGCGACCGCGTCACCCACGCGGCGCGCGATGCGGCTCAGGCGATCGCAGCCGGCCCAGGAAATGGCCGCGGAAAAGGTGTGACGCTGCAGCTTGCCGCGGAATTCCCACGGGCCGGCGTCCGGTTCCTCGAAGGTGGCGACCGCCCGTTTCCCCAACCGGTACAACCGTTCCAGCAAGGTCTGGTCGCCCGAGCGCACCAGGCGTTCGTCGAAGAACAGCTGGGTGGCGGCGAGGATCACCGATCCGTAGACGTCGTGCTGCACCTGTCCGGCGGCCAGGTTGCCGAAGCGCACCGGGCCCATGCCGCGGTAACCGGTCAGCGACTGCGCGACCTTTTCCTCGGCGCGCGGATCGCCGGTGATGCCGTACAGCGGCTGCAGGGTGTCGGCGCTCGAGCTGGCGATGATGTGGTCGATGTAATGTAGATAGGCCTCCATGGTGCGCGTGGCGCCGAGGCGGTTGAGCGTCTGGATCACGAAGTAGCTGTCGCGCAGCCAGCAGTAACGATAGTCCCAGTTGCGCGTGCTGTTGGCGGCCTCCGGAATCGAAGTGGTGAGCGCCGCGAGCACCGCGCCGGTGTCCTCGTAGGTGCAGAGCTTGAGCGTGATGGCCGCACGGATGACCGCGTCCTGCCAGTCCGCCGGCACCGCCAGCGTGCGCACCCACTCCTGCCAGTAGGACAGCGTGCTGCCGAGGAATTCACGCGCCAGCGCCTCGGGAGACTCCTGCAGCGTCTCGTCGGGACCGACGATGAAGTGCAGCGGGCGCTCCAGCACGGTCGCGCGGTTTTCCACCAGCGCGGCCAGCGAGGCGTCGGTGGTCACGCGGTAGTGCAGCCCGTCGGCGACGTACCGGATGTGATGACTGCCGGAAATGCCCGGCTCGCAGCGATCTCCGTAGCCGGCCGTGGGCCGCAGCCGCAGGCGCAAGGTCGGCCGGCCGGCGATCGGCTCCACCGCGCGCACGAACATCATCGGGCGGAACACGCGGCCGCGCGTGCGAAAACGCGGCGCGAAGTCGAGCACACGCACCACGCCGCCATGCGCGTCGTATAGCCGGGTCTCGAGGATGGCGGAGTTGCGTAGATAACTCTGCTCGCTGCGCGTGAGGTCGAGCATGTCGATGGCGAACACGCCCCGCTCCGAGTCCCCGCCCTCCTTGTGCAGCAACGCCGAGAACACCGGGTCGCCATCCGGGCGCGGCAGGCACGCCCACACCATGCGCGCCTGCTCGTCGATGAGCGCGGCCACCTGGCAGTTGCCGATGACGCCGTAGTTCACGCCGACTCCGTGAGGTGCCTGGATTCTGCCCCGGGGTGCGTCGCCAGCTGTTCGAGCCAGCGATGCACGGCCGTCGGTCCCGGCAACCACCACTCGGAGTGCACGCGTGGCCCCACCGCGATTGCCAATCCTTCGAAGCGGCGCACGGCCGCGAATCCGCCGTAGTCGGTCTGATCGTCGCCGATGAAGATCGGCATACGACCGTGGAACGGCTCCTCCTGCATGTAGGCCATGACCGCACTGTCCTTGGTGTGGGCCGCGGGTTTGACCTCGATGACCCGGTGGCCGTCGAGCAGCGTGTATTCCGGGACCAGCGGCGCCGCGAGCAAGGCCACTTCGCCGCGCACCTGGTGTTCCACCTCGCGCGCGTCCTGGAAGTGCAGCGCCAGTCCCGCGCCCTTGTCTTCGAGCATCAGTCCCGGGTGGCGCCGCACCAGTTCCTGCAGGCCCGCGCGCAATTCCGACAGCTGCTCGATCGCGACCGGCGCGACGTGCAGGCGCCCGCGCGCGTCACGGCGTTCGCAGCCGTGCAGCCCGGCTGCCGGCAGGTCGGTTCGTTCGAACAGTCGATCGAGGTCGGCGATGGTGCGTCCGCTGACCAGCGCCAGTGCGCCGCCCGCCGCAACGCGCAGGCGGTCCAGCAACGGCACGAGATGCGGATGGACGTCGACCGCCTGCGGATGTTCGGCGAGTTCGAGCAGCGTGCCGTCGACATCCAGGAACAGACACCAGTTGTTCTGCGGCAGCGGCACGGCGTGCACTGCCGCGGCCTCCTGGGCAGCGAGTTGCATCATCCGCCCAGTATAAGAAGCATGGCGCACCGCGACGCGGGGATCTTTGTTAGTCAGGCGCGAGAATTTTTCGGCAAGAGGAGCGCGGCGCCATCCGCTGTCAGCGGATGCCTACTGGCCGGCAGTCCTAGTCGAACGGGTGTCGCAGCACGATGGTCTGTTCGCGGCCAGGCCCCGTCGAAATGATGTCGATGGGCACGCCGGCGAGCTGCTGCAGGCGTTCGAGGTAGGCGCGCGCGTTCTTCGGCAGCGCCTCGTACGAAGTCACGCCGATGGTGGATTCCTTCCAGCCCGGCATTTCCTCGTACACGGGCTCGACTTCGGCGAACGCGTCGGCGAACAGCGGCGGCTCCTGCGACACGGAGCCGTTCGTGCGATATCCCACGCAGATCTGCAACGACTCGAGTCCATCGAGCACGTCGAGCTTGGTCAAACAAAGTCCCGACACGCTCGAGTTGATGATCGAGCGGCGCAGGGCCACCGCGTCGAACCAGCCGCAGCGTCGCTTGCGGCCCGTGACCGCGCCGAACTCGTGGCCGACCCGCGAGAGATGTTCACCGTATTCGTCGAACAGCTCGGTGGGGAACGGCCCCGCGCCCACGCGCGTGGTGTAGGCCTTCACGATGCCGAGCACGTAGTCGAAGTTGCGCGGCCCGATACCGGTGCCGGTGCCGGCGAACCCGCCGGTGGTGTTGGAAGAAGTCACGAACGGATAGGTGCCGAGGTCCACGTCCAGCCCCGCGCCCTGCGCGCCCTCGAACATCACGTTGGCATTCGTGGCGCGCAGCGAGGCGAGCGTCTGCGTGACGTCGCTGATCAGCGGCTTCACGCGGTCGACGTACGACAGCTGTTCGTCCAGTGTCTTCTGGAAATCGATGGCCGGCTGCTTGAAATAGTGCTGCAGGGTGAAGTTGTGGAAGTCGAGCATCTCGCCGAGCTTGGCGGCGAACTGCTCGCGCTTGAACAGGTCCTGCACGCGCACCGCGCGGCGCGCGACCTTGTCCTCGTAGGCCGGGCCGATGCCGCGGCCGGGGGTGCCGATGGCGTTGGCGCCGCGCGCCGCCTCGCGCGCCTTGTCGAGCGAGACATGCGAGGGAAGGATCAGCGGGCAATTCGGCGAGATGCGCAGGTTGGCGAACACATCGATGCCCTGGTCGATCAGCGTCTGCGCCTCGCGGAACAGGGCTTCCAGCGACAGCACCACGCCATTGCCGATGAGGCACTGCACGTTCTTGTGCAGGATGCCCGACGGGATCAGCGAGAGGACGGTCTTCTTGCCACCGATGACCAGCGTGTGGCCGGCGTTGTGACCGCCCTGGAATCGCGCGACCGCGGCGACTCGCTCGGTGAGCAGGTCGACGACCTTGCCCTTGCCCTCGTCACCCCATTGGGTGCCGATGATGATGACGAATTTGCCCATGAAGGATTGCCCAAGAAGACAGGGCGCTCGTGCGCCAATGCAAAATCAAAAGTGAGAGGGAATGCCCGGGCGCCGGAGAGTTACTTTCTCTGCGGCGCCGGGCTCTTGAGATAGCGGAAGAACTCGCTGTCGGGCGACACGACGATCACGTCGCCTTCACGGCCGAGCGAATTTCGATACGCCTGCAGGCTTCGATAGAACGAGTAGAACTCGGGGTTGCGGTTGTAGGCGGCGGCGTAGAGCGCGGTGGCGGTGGCCTCGCCTTCGCCGCGAATGCGCTGCGCATCGGCGTTCGCCTTGGCGATGATCTCGGTGCGGCGACGCTCGGCATCGGCACGGATGGTCTGCGATTCGCGGTCGCCCTCGCCGCGCTGCGTGCGCGCGATGCCTTCGAAACCCTGCTTCATGCTCTCGTACACGCGCGCCGCCACGTCTTCCTGCAGGTCGATGCGCTGCAGGCGCACGTCGATGAGTTGCACACCGATCTTCTCGAGCTCCTGGCTGGCGCGCGCCATGAACTCGCCGGTGATCTGGTTGCGATCCGAGGTGACGATTTCCTTGAGCGTGCGGCCGGCGACGGCGGTCTTGATCCCGTCCTGGATGTTCTGGCCGACCAGTGATTCGGCGCGACCTTCGGCGCCACCGCTGGTCGCCTGGTAGAACTGCTCGGCGTCGCTGATGCGCCACTTGATGTAGTAGTCGACGTTCAGCAGCTGGCTCTCCCGGGTGAGGAACTGCTCGCCGTCGAACTTGCGCGTCAGCACGCGCCGGTCGAATTTCACGATGTCGTCGACGAACGGCACCTTGAAGTGCAGGCCCGGCTTGTAGTCCTTGCCGATGATCTTCGAGATCTGTACACGCAGCGCGATTTCCTGCTCGCGCACGACGAACGCCGAGGTCGTGATCATCACGACGATCGCGAGCGCCACCACCAAGATTCCGATGATGCGCGAGCCCATCAGCGTTCCACCCGCTGGCGTGCATCGTTGACCGTGGAGGGTTCCGGTTCGACCGTGACCGACGGACGCATCGTGCCCGCCGCCGCGTCCGCGTCGCGGCTGCGCTCGGTGAGCTTGTCGAGCGGCAGGTACAGCAGGTTGCCGTTGGCGCTCTTCGAATCGATGATCACCTTGCGTGAGCTGCGCAGCACGCTTTCCACGGCTTCGATGTACATGCGTTCGCGGGTCACTGCAGGCGCCTTCTCGTAGGCGGCCAGCACCTGGCTGAAGCGGGACGTGTCGCCGGTGGCCAGCTGCACGATCTGCGCCTTGGCGGCTTCAGCCTCGGCGACCTGGCGCGCGGCGAGACCCTGCGCCTGCGGCAGGATGCCGTTCGCATACGCCTGCGCTTCCTTGATGACGCGCTCGCGGTCGGCGCCGGCCTTGACGGAGTCGCGCTGCGACTGCTGGACGGCCTCGGGCACCTGCACGTCCTGGATGTTCACGCTGCGCACTTCGATGCCCGCCCCGTACTGGTCGAGCGTGCGCTGCATGATTTCCTTCGTGTCCGCCGAGATCTTCGGGCGGCCGGACTCCAGGATGGTCTGCTGGTCGTTGCGCCCCACGACCTCGCGGATGGCGCTTTCGCTCACCTCGCCCAGCGTCTTGTCGGGGTCACGCACTTTGAAGAGGTAGTCCTCGGCCACTTTCACGCGGTATTGCACGGCGACTTCGATTTCCACCATGTTGGGCTCGGCGGTGAGCACGCGTGACTTGTACGAGGTGGAATTGACGCCGGAGGTGTCGACCTTGGTGACCGTCTCGATGGGCCAGGGGAAGCGCCAGCCCCAGCCGTTGGGCACGGTGGCGTAGTAGGCGCCGAAGCGTTGCACCACGCCCTGGCTGCCCGGCTTGATCGTGTAGAAACCGGTCGCCGCCCAACCCAGCAGCAACAGGATGATGAATATGAGCAACGGGGTGGACGAACGTCCGCCACCGAACAGCGACTCGACGCGCTTCTGCCAGTCCTTGAAAGCCTGGTCGAGGTCACCACCCGATGCGGGCTTCTTGCCCCAGGGGTTGTTGTTTGAGCTACCGGGTTGATTCCAGGCCATATCGTCAGGGAATGCTTCGCAATGCGGGCGACGATTGTAGGTAGGCACTCTCGGCCGTACAAGTTGAGTCACCGGAAACCCTCAACAACTCGACGCCGGGCTCACGCACCCATTTGAGCAGCTCGAATTCCGAGAGTTCAGTGTCGATTTCGAAGGCGCCGTCGTCGGCGATCCGCTCGCTCACCACCAGGTCGGCCGCGTAGAGGCGGGCCCGCAGCTCGCCGGCGCTCACGGGCAGGCGCAGGGTCGCACGGCGCGCCACGCGCGCCAGGCGCTCGGCGACCGCGTCTCGCAGCAGGTCCAGGCCCCTGCCCTGCATGGCCGACAGCCATACATGGCTCACACGCCCGGATTCGTCGCGGTCGATGCGCGGCTCGACCTCGATGCGGTCGACCTTGTTGAACACCAGGACCTGTGGCAGCTCGGCCGCGCCGATCTCCGCCAGGACCCGGTTGACTTCGTCAATATGTTCATCGCGCCGGGGATCGCTGACGTCCACCACGTGCAGCAGCAGCGTGGCCTCGCGCGCCTCGGTGAGCGTCGACTGGAAGGCGGCCACCAGTTCGTGCGGCAGCTCGCGGATGAAACCCACGGTGTCGGCCACCACCACCGTGGTGCCGCCGGGCAGCGAGATGCGCCGCACGGTGGGATCGAGCGTCGCGAACAACTGGTCGGCGACGTAGGCGTCGGCGCCGGTCAGGGCGCGGAATAGCGTCGACTTGCCCGCGTTGGTGTAGCCCACCAGCGCCAGCGAAGGAATCGGGATCTCGGCGCGCTGCTGCCGGCCGGTCTCGCGTTGTTTCTTGATCTTCTCGAGTCGCGCCGTGAGCGTTTTCACGCGTTTACCCAGCAACCGGCGGTCGGTCTCGAGCTGCGTCTCGCCGGGACCGCGGTTGCCGATGCCGCCACCGCGCTGACGCTCCAGGTGGGTCCAGCCGCGCACCAGGCGCGTGGCAATGTGCTTGAGCTGCGCGAGCTCGACTTCGAGCTTGCCTTCGTGACTGCGCGCGCGCTGCGCGAAGATGTCGAGGATGAGCCCCGAGCGGTCGAGCACGCGGCGCTCGATCAACTTCTCGAGATTGCGCTCCTGCGAGGGGGACAGCGGGTGATCGAACAACACCACTTCGGCGTTCTGTTCCGCGGCGATCGCGCGGATCTCGTCCGCCTTGCCGCTGCCGACGAAGAAACGCGGATCGGGGCGATCGCGGCGGCCACCCACATTCGCGACCGGGATTGCGCCCGCGGAGCGAGCGAGCTGCTCGAACTCCTGGACGTCTTCGGGATCGACTGGCGCGCCCAAGCCCAGGCGCACGAGCACGGCCCGCTCACCTGCGCGCGGTCGCTCGAACACTTTTTTCTATCGAGTTGGAAGAAGCGGAAACGCGTGCGAACGCCGGCAGCATTACTCTCCAGCGACCGCCTCGATCGTCGTTCCGTCTTCGTTGGTGATGCGCACGTTGCGCGCCGGGACTACGGTCGAAATCGCGTGTTTGTAGACCATCTGGCTCACGCTGTTCTTGAGTAACACCACGAACTGGTCAAAAGAATCGATCTGGCCCTGCAACTTGATTCCATTCACGAGGTAGATCGACACCGGGATCCGTTCCTTGCGCAAAGTATTCAGAAACGGGTCCTGCAGTGACTGGCCCTTGGCCATGACGTTCTCCTTATTTTTCAAGCAAGCAAGCGAGGCGCGAGCATACCATGTGCCCCCGGATTGCGACTCACTCTAAAGAGGCTGAAGGCTGCCCGACAGGGCTTCGCGGACGCCTACAAAGCATTGAGCCTCATAGGGATCGAACGAATGGATTATTGACATCGACCGGAGCCAGGTCATCTGCCTTTTGGCCAGTTGACGTGTGGCCGCGACGGCGCGTTCCACCGCCGTTTCCAGTGAATAGCTACCTGCAAGATGCGCCCATAACTGGCGATAACCGACGGCGCGGACGGCCGGATGCGCATCGGTTAAATCACCGCGCTGGTACAGCCTGCGCACCTCCTCGAGCAGGCCCGCGTCCATCATCTGGCTGAAGCGTTGTTCGAGCGCCGCGTGCAGCCGCGCGCGATCGGCAGGCAGCAGCGCCACGATGCGGAACTCGCGCTGCAATGCCGGCGTGGTGACCGACTGCAGCTCCGAAATCGGCCGTCCTTCCACCTGGTGCACCTCGAGTGCCCGCTGGATACGCTGCGCGTCGTTCGGGTGGATGCGCGCGGCCGCAACCGGGTCCAGCGACACCAGGCGTTCATGCAGCGCCGGCCAGCCGAC
>Ga0315910_10002652_pt1 | contig 15538 bp, 11 predicted proteins | sample EdamamesoilMG_FD_204470 | JGI IMG/M metagenome (GOLD analysis project Ga0315910, IMG submission 204470) | Garden soil microbial communities collected in Santa Monica, California, United States - Edamame soil | ecosystem: Environmental > Terrestrial > Soil > Garden | place: USA: California... | reverse complement strand
GCGATGCTCGCAAATGCTTGCGATAGCGGGCCAATACGAGCTCTACCATGGCCCAGTGCGTGCGGTGCTCGGCGACGTAGCGCCGGCCGGCCGCTCCCATTCGTGCTCGCCGCGCAGGGTCGAGCAACAACTCGATCATCGCGGCCGCGAACTCCTGCTCATTCCATCCGCAGACCAGCCCGGCGCCGCTCTCGCGCAGCACATCCGCTTGTTCGGGATGATCGTTGGCGATGACGGGTTTCGCCAGCGCCATGTACTCGATGAGCTTCGTCGGCGATGTCGAGCGTAGTATCGGTACCGGCAGATACGGCGAGACGCATAGCGTGGCGCGCCGAACCTGTTGCCACGCTTCCGGCATCGGCAGCCAGCCGGTGATCGTCACGTTGCGGCTGATACCCAAGCGATCCGCTTCGCTGCGCAGGAGCTGCTCGTCGTCGGGCATCCAGCCGCTGCCGACGAACTTGAGCTGTGCCTCGGGTAGGGCAGAGACGACGAGCGCGTGCGCGCGGACGAGAAAGTCGAGCTGTCGTTCACGGAGCAACGTGCCCAAGTAAACGATTGTCGGCGGCCCGGCAGGCGGGTCGGGTGCCGCCGGACCTGCGCGCGCGTCGAGATCGCGCAAGTTCACCGAGCTCGGCACGGCGGTCATGCGCTCGAATGGGATACCTTCGCGAGCGACGTCGCGGCGCATCTGCTCGCTCTGTACGAATACGTGCGTGCAGGCCGGCATGATGAGCCGATACAGCACGAGTCGTTGCAGCGCACCGCGCAGGCGGTAGAGCAACCTGTACCGCGCGACGCCGCTCTGTGCCGCGTAGAGCGACGCCTCACCGTGCGGATACGCGAGCCAGTAGAAGACCGGAACGCCATAGAGCTTCGCGGCCAAGATCGCGATGAGTGCGCCCAGGTACTTGTCCTTGATTTGCACGAGCGAATAACGACGCTTGCGCAAGAGGCCGAATACTCGGAGGTCGTTGCGCGCATCGGCGAGATAGCGCTTCAAACGCGCCAGCCGGTTGGCGCCGGCATTCGTCGGGGCGACGTACGCCATACCGCCTTCGAAACGCTGCGCGCCGCTCGCTGCCGATGGCTCGGCCGCCTGCATCAACCAATCGATACGATGTCCGCGTGCTCCCAAGCCCTCGGCGAAGACGGCTTTGGCGGCGGGGCGAAATGGCGGAAACGCGTCCGAGGTGACGAACAGGATGTCGAGCTTTTCGTCGGTGCGGCCAATCGTCTCGACGTCATCCATGGGCGACGCTCAACGTTGCCGCGCAGCGGGCACGGCGGTAGGCCGGCAGCGCGAGTTGATCGACGATGGCTGCTTCGAAGTCCGCGAGCTCGCCTTTGCGGACGCTTTTGCCGTGCAGGTGACGGAGGAGGCTCGCGTTGCACGAGACCGCTGCGAACCGGCACAGCGCAGGCAGTAGCCGTGTGCGGTCGCTCGAGAGCTCGTCGTAATCGACGACAGCGACGCGCTCGCCCAGGCGCTCTTTGAGCTCGAGCGTTTGCCGAATACTGGCGACGTACGCGGCGCATGCTTTCTCGAGGCGCGAAGCTGCTTGCCCGCCGGTGGACTTGCCCGACAACCCCAAAGCGTTCCGCGGCGGAAGCGCGCGTTCACGGTTCGCGAGCAAAGAGGACACTGCGGCGCGCGGCTCGCGAACGACCCACACGAGCTTGAAGCCGTCATGCTCGAAGTACTCACGATAACGCTCGCGGAGGTACGTCGTCTGGAAGCAGGGACGTCCCGTCGTGAGCCGCTCGCGTCGGCCGGCGAGCAAGAGCGCGCCGTCGAGCTCGTCGTCATGCCCCCACGAGGAATCGGCGAAGCAGGACAAGCGCTTGAACAAGCGGGCGATCGCCGTAGTTGCCGCCCAATCGCAGCCGGCTATCAACAGCGCGTCGGGGTAGTCATCGAGCTTGGCGAGGAGCGGCTCGTGGGCGAAGGCGGCGTAGAAGTCCGACCAGGAATTGATCCCATAGTCGCCGCGTCGGTGCACGAGTTGCGTGAGGTGGGAGCGGCGCTTGTGCCGGGCCAGTGCCAGTTGAAGCGACGCGTCGGCGGCGATGGTCACCACGTTGCGTGATCCTGGGTGTTGTTGAATCCAGGCGCTCGATGCAAGTCCCATGCCTTTCTTGTGCGCCTCGCGCGTGGGCTGGAGGAGCTGATTCTTGGCAGCGCAAGCTGCGCAAATTCCTGAAACCGCTCCGCAGAACCGCCGGCCCGGCTCTGGTGCGAACCCTTCGGGCACAAAAATTGCTGCGGCGAGCTTCGGTCGATAAGGGAGGGTGACAATGGGCTCCGAGACTCGCGTCGAAGACGAAACTTTTCGGCACAAGCGAACCGAGGGCGCGACGCTCAAGGATCGTGTCGGACGCCTGCTCAAGCGCTACGCGCCGTTGCCCTGGTACTTGCTGCTGTATTCGCGTTCGTCGTCGAAGATTCGCTCGACCACCAGCCGCGCGAGCTTGTTTCGGGATTTTCTTGCGCAGTCCTCGGGGCCGTGCCTGCAAATCGCCGTCAAGAGCGAGATCGGACGTAAGTTCGGGGATAACTGGATCAGCGTCGACCGGTATGACCATAGCGCGGTCATCGACCGGCATGACGACATTCACTCGCTAGGCTTTCCCGACGCGTATTTCAACGCGGTCGTTTGCTGGTCGGTGCTCGAGCATGTGCCCGAGCCGCAGCGCGCCATCGCGGAGCTGCGGCGCGTGCTGAAACCGGGCGGCGGCATCTGGGTTCAGCTACCGTTTCTCTTTCCGTACCACGCCGATCCGCACGACTATTGGCGCGTTACCCCAGCCGGCCTGCGCCAATGGATGCGCGATTTCGAAGAAGTCGCCTGCGGAGCCGACTATTGGGCCGCCACGACGATCGTCACCGCATCGTTCTTCTGGGGCAGGAAGCCGTCGCCCTCCTGATCACGGAGTCGAGCTGACGGGGACCCTGGCCGGGCCCAGGCATAAGGGATTCTCTTTGCAATTCCCGTGCCGCCACGTGCTCCAACACGGCGGCGTGTCGCTGCGGCGCGACGTTTTGTCGATTGGTGAGAGGTTTGTAAGTCTGCGCGCACTCTCAGCTCTGAACCGAGGAACGCTAGATGCGCTCACGCCTTGCTCGTGTCCTGTCGATCGCCGGCCTGCTATGCGCCACGTCCGCCGAAGCGGCGACTTACTACGTTCGCAACGGTGGCAGCGACTCGGCCGACGGCAAATCGCACGCAACGGCCTGGGCTTCCTTGAGCAAGGTGAACAGCTATTCATTCGCGGCCGGCGATCAGGTGCTATTCCTCGAAGGGAATCGGTGGGTCGGGCAGCTTACGGTCGATTGGCCGGGCAGCAGCTCGGAGCGGGCCGTGGTGGGCGCGTACTACCTCGATGGCAGCACGCCGGTACGCGGCTACCGCTCGTCGCGGCCCATCATCGACGGCGAGGACCGCCTCCCGACCGGCCCCTGGGATCCTCTCGTCTTCATTCGCAGCGATCGCGCCAGAGTCGAGAATCTGCGCGTTCAGAACTCCAAGGGCCGGGGCATCGGCGTCTATGCCAATCAGGCCGAGGTCGTTGGGAACAGTATTTCCAAGGTTTATACGAGCGGCGTGCATATCTTGAGATCGCAGGGATCGCTAGCCGAGAACAACTTCGTGTCGATCGCCGGGATCGGTAACCGCGACGGCGCCGGAATCGCTTGGGCCGCTTCAATCGACGTCGCGACGAGCACGTCGACCGTCGTTCGCAACAATACGGTCAGTGAGGTGTGGGGCGAAGGCATCAACGCTCACAGCGGCTCGCGTTACACGTTGATCGAGAAAAATCGCCTTTTCGGCGTTCACGCCGTCGGTATTTACTCCGATGCGTCTCCGGACACAACGATTCGCCGCAATATCGTGCTGGGCACTTCCAACAGCGCGTGGTGGCGCGGCAGTAACACGGTCGGCGCCGGCATCGCACTGAACAACGAGCGATATCACTACCCCGTCGGCGGCGGCTCGCAGAGCACCAGCGTGCAAACGCAACGCACGAAGATCTACGGCAACCTCGTGGCCTATACAAGCTCGGGCATCACCTTCTGGGCCAACCTCGCGGAGTCATCGTTCGATGGTGTTTTGATCTACAACAACACGCTGGTCGACAACAACACACAAGTTGCGATGAATTCGTCGCCGAAACCTGGCGCCAAGTTCATGAACAATGTTCTGCTCAGCTTGAGCGCTGGAACGAAGGACATCGACGGCACCAACCTCGGAGGCATGGTTGCCAAGAACAACTACTTCAGCCAGGGCAGTCCCGGCGGCGACTGGGTGAACGCGGGCAACCGATTCACGGGCCTGAAGATCGCCAAGATGTCCGGTTGGCGCGCGCTGTCGAGCGTCGATCAGGTCAGCTGGCGCGATTTCATCCTGGCGAGCGGCTCGACCGGCATTGGCGCCGGCGACGTTGAGCCGCGCCGCTCGTCCGACGCCACGAACAACTTCGCGCTCGACTACAACACGGCCGAGCACAGCACGCCCATGGACATGGGCGGGCTCACGTTCGCGACTCCGACTGGCCCGCGTCCGATGGCGCCGACGGCGCTGACGGGCACCTAGAAAACAACAACCAAGAGAAACGACAACTCGAAGAAAAGCACACAACTAGCCGAGCCGCTCAGGGGGCTCGGCATTTGTGTTTTTGCTTTCCAAAAATTGCTCGTAGGCTGTGGCTTGGCGAGCACTTGCACATCTAGCACAACTCTCGCTTTCGAAGCGGTCGTCGCGCCACCGCAACTGGCACATCGCTTGCATCGTCTAGGGCCCCCGGAAGGGGACTCGATGGGGGGGCAATGCGGCACAGCGCCAGGGAGAGTTTGTTCGTGTTTCACCCGAAGATCGACGTCCAGATCACTTTACTGGCGTTCCTTCGAGTCGTCCTGGTGCCGAGTGTCGCGATCGCGTCGCTCGTGGCCTCCACGACGATGCTCGAAGTGAAGTTCACCGAGGCCTATGTCGCGCTCGCGATCATCACTGCGCTGCTGACTCTGTTGGTGATAGCGCGCGACGCGCTCCAGCAACCGAACGTCGTCGGTGCTCGGGGCCTGCAGCTGGCGGGCCGCATCGGGCTCGGCTGGCTCGCCATCGTCGGCGTCTTGCTGCTGCTCGGCTACGCCACGAAGAGCTCCGAGGATTACTCGCGGCGTGCTTTGTTCCTGTGGTTTCTATTGACGCCGCCGTTCCTCGTCGGGGCGTCGCTCGGTATCCAGCAGTGGCTGCGCGCGCTGCTCGTATCGTCGCGTTACGCACGCAACGTCGTCATCGTCGGCACGACGAAAATGGCGCTCGAGCTGGCGCGCACGCTGCACACGAGGCCGGAGCTCGGCTTGAAGTTGCGATGCGTCTTCATCGACGAGTCCTGCGGCGACGGGCCCATCGACGAACCGACCGCTGACGCAATTCGCAAGGTGGCCGGCGCGGAAATCAGAAAAGGCGGCTCGGTCAGCAACTACGTGAACACGCGCCACATCGACGTGGTGTTCATCGCGCGCGAGACGCACGCTCCCGGCGTCCGCGAGATGTGTGACGAGCTGCGCAACACGACGTCGTCCGTGTACTTGATCCCCGACGTGTCGCTCTACGACCTGATGCAGGCGCGCGCCGGCGACGTCGACGGCATTCCGGTCATCGCGCTCTGCGAGTCGCCGCTGCAAGGAGGCCGAGGCGCCCTGAAGCGTGCAACCGATATCGTGTTCGCGGCGCTGCTGCTCGTCATCGCGGCGCCGGTCATGGCGCTGATCGCGCTCGCGATCAAGCTCGATTCGCCGGGCCGGGTGTTCTTCAAGCAAGACCGCTATGGTCTCGATGGCGAGCGAATCGTCGTCTATAAGTTCAGGACGATGACCGTGTGCGAGAACGGCACCGTCGTCGTGCAAGCGAAGCGCAACGATTCGCGTGTCACTCGCGTCGGGCGATTCCTTCGCCGCACATCGCTCGACGAGCTGCCTCAGCTCATCAACGTGCTCCAAGGGCGGATGAGCCTCGTCGGCCCGAGGCCGCATGCCGTCGCTCACAACGAGCAGTATCGCAATCTGATCGCGGGCTACATGGTGCGGCACAAGGTGACACCGGGGATCACGGGCCTGGCACAGGTCAGCGGCTGCCGAGGCGAGACCTCGACCGTCGACGAGATGCGCCAACGCGTCCAATACGACCTGGAATACCTGCGGCATTGGTGCTGGCTGCTCGACATCAAGATCATGCTACGGACGCTGATGCTCTTCTTCAGGGACAAGCGTGCGTACTGACTAGGGAGGATCGTCGAATGAAAGGTCAGGAGTGCGCACGCGCGGTGAGCGCGTGTCTGGTCATCGGCTGCGCGTACACAACTTACACGCCGCGAGCCGATGCCGATTGGGAGGCCATCCCGGATATCTCGCTCGAAGCGGAAACGAACGACAACCCGGCCATCAACACGGTTGGCGCCACAAACACCCAGTTGATCGACTCGGCGAACCGGCTGCTGGCCGACGTCATCCTCCGCGTTCGGAATGCTACGCCGCGCGGCGAGATCACGTTCGAGCCGCGCGTGCGCAGCGACAAGTACGCCGAGGAGGAGGCGCAGATTCTCGAAAGCACCGATTGGTTCTTGCGATCGCAGGGTGTGCAGCGCGGTCAGACAGTGCTGCTCGGCTACACCGCCGATCTCGCGCAGGAGCGGATTCTAGGCCTCGAGTTCCTCGAGACGTTGCCCGCGGACCCGGTCGACGACGATCCGAGCGCAATCACGACGAATCAGGTCGGTATCAACGAGAAGCGTACCCGGGTCGGCGTCTTGCCGTACGTCGAGATCGCGATGAACAGCCGCAGCACCGTCCGCATCGACGGCCGTCTCGTGGATGTCGACTACGCGAACGATGCGCTGCCGGGACGCTCGGACTTCCTCGATCGCTCGATCGGCGGCGAGTACCGCCGTGCGTTGCGCAATCAGCGCACCACGTTCGGTGTTCGAGTGTTCGCGAGCGGCTACGAAGCCACGACCAACGCGAACACGACCGACGTGCGCGGCATCGAGCTCGTCTACTCACGCGAAATGACGGAGCTCCTATCGTGGAACATCTCCGGCGGCACGCAGCGCTCGGACTTCGCGCTGACGACCGGCGGCAGGCGAGTTCGAGGTACCGACGACTCGCCGACCTTCGGCCTCGGAATCGACAAGCGTGGTGAGCGCTCGGCGATGCGCACCGAGCTATTGCGCCGCATGACCCCCGATTCATTGGGGTTCGTCGCGCCGCGCGACGAGCTTCGAGTCTCATGGACGAGGAAGATGTCGCAGCGCGTCGGTGGGCACCTGGCCTTGCGCGCCATCGATGCGGAGGGCTTGCCGGGAGTCGTCGGCAGCGAGCGGCGTTACGGCCGGCTCGAGCTCGGCATGGACTGGGCGCTTCGCCCGACCTGGTCGTTCATCGCGAGCTATGCGTATTCGAAGGCTCGCTCGGACGTGACGATCGGCGACCCCGCCGATTCGAATGCCATCCGAATCGGTGTGCGCTATCACGGCCGGTCGTCCACGCCGGGAACGTTTGCTCAACCGTGAACCTCGCAGCGTCGAGCGAGGTGTGCAAGCGCCTCGACCCGCCTGAGCGCCGCGCGCGCGTGCGGCATTTTTTCCGTGGCATGGGCTTTGCACGCGAATCGCTCGCTTCTATCGGACATCCATTCGGGCGAAATGGCGCCTCGCGGTCGTCCAGAAGCGCTTCGCCAAGGATGGTGTGCCAGGAGGACCCCACGTGCCGCTACGGATAGCCATGATCAGCGACCATGCGTCGCCGCTCGCCCCCGCAGGAGGCGTCGACAGCGGAGGCCAAAACATCTACGTGGCCGAGACGGCGCGCCGCCTCGCGACACGCGGCTACCTCGTCGATATCTTCACCCGCAAGGATCAGGCCGATCAACGCGAGATCGTCGACTGGTTGCCGGGGGTGCGCATCGTGCACGTGCCGGCGGGACCCGCCACGTTCGTCCGCAAGGAAGACCTCCTGCAATGGATGCCGGACTTCGCCGATTTCGTGCAGTGCTTCGCCGCGCGGGAGCGCTACGACATGGTGCACGCACATTTCTTCATGTCCGGGATCGTCGCCATGCAGCTCAAGAGTGCGTTGGGGCTGCCGTTCGTCATGACGTTCCACGCGCTCGGGCTCGTTCGAAGACTGCATCAGGGCATCGCGGACGAGTTTCCGGCGCGGCGAATCTCGATCGAGCGCGAGATCATGGACAGCGCCGACGCCATCATCGCGGAATGCCCCGACGATCACCGTAACCTGGTGACGCTGTACAACGCTCACCCGCACAAGATTGCAGTGATTCCTTGCGGGTTCGCGAGCGAGGATTTCTGGCCGATCGCGCCGCGCTTCGCTCGCCGCGCCCTCGGGCTGCCGAGCGACGTTCCGGTGCTGCTCAGCGTCGGCCGCCTCGTGCCGCGCAAGGGTGTCGACAACGTCATCCGCGCGCTCGGCGTGCTCGTGCGCCGCCTAGGCGTGCCTGCGGAGCTGCTCGTCGTCGGCGGCAACTCCGATGTTGCCGATCCGGCGCTGACGCCGGAGATCGCACGGCTGCGGGCCATAGCGGCCGAGGCCGGCGTCGCGGATCACGTCACGTTCACGGGCAGACGATCGCGCGAGCTTCTGAAGCTGTATTACAGCGCGGCCGATGCATTCGTCACGACGCCTTGGTACGAGCCGTTCGGCATGACTGCCGTCGAGGCGATGGCGTGCGGCACACCAGTCGTCGGCGCACGCATCGGCGGGATCAAGTACAGCGTGCTCGACGGCTCCACCGGCTACCTCGTGCCGCCCAACGATCCGCTCGCGCTCGCGGACCGGCTCAACGAAATCTGTTCCTCGCGGCGTCTCGCCGAGCGGTTCTCGAGCATAGCCGTGCGGCGTGCGTACGCGCTGTTCCGTTGGGAGCGAGTGGCGCACTCGCTCGCGGTTCTCTATGGCGATGTTCGCCTGTCCGCGGGCGAGCCGAAGAGGGCCCCGGCCGTTGCCGAGCCTTTGACCGGCGTGGTGGCAGCCGCATGAGCGTCTCGCTCGACGGCGAGCGGGTGCTCGTCACGGGCGGAGGACAAGGCCTTGGCGCAGCAACGAGCCGCGTGCTCGCGACGCACGCGCGGGCGTCGTAATCAAATCCTTCATCATCGAAAGTGCCACCATGAAACCAGGAGTATTCGTCCCTCCCGTCAGCGCGCCTCGGAGCATCGCCGTGTTTCGGGCGCTTCACCTTGGCGATCTACTCTGCGCCGTGCCCACTCTTCGGGCGCTGCGGCGCGGGTGGCCGCAAGCGCGCGTGACGTTGATCGGCTTGCCGTGGGCGCGAGAGCTCGCGTCGCGCTTCCCGAGCTATGTCGACGAGTTTCTGGAGTTTCCCGGATTTCCAGGCTTGCCGGAGCGGCGCAGCGAGCCCCGGGCCGTGCTGGAGTTCCTGCGCTGCGCTCAGGAGCTCGAGTTCGATCTCGCGCTGCAGCTGCACGGCAGCGGCGAGCTCAGCAATCCGCTCGTTGCGCTGCTCGGCGCGCGCCGCGCGGCGGGCTATTTTCGCGAAGGGCACTACTGTCCCGACGCGGCGAGCTTTCTGCCGTGGCGCGACGACGAGCCCGACGTCGAGCGCGGCTTGCGCTTGCTTGCCGCGCTCGGTGTCGCGCCGAGCGGGCTCGAGCTCGAAGCGCCCGTGCAGCAAGCCGACCTGCGCGAGCTCGCTCGCGTCGCCGACGAGCGCGAATTGCCGCGCGGCAGCTACGTCTGCTTGCATCCCGGCGCGCAGCTCCGATCGCGTCGCTGGTATCCGGAGCGTTTCGCCGTCGTCGCGGACGCGCTTGCGACACGCGGCTTGCGTGTCGTCGTCACGGGAACGGCCGGCGAGGCGGCGCTCGCTCGTGCCGTCACGGAGCGCATGCGCGCCCCAGTCGTCGACCTGCTCGGGCGAACCACGCTCGGGGGCTTAACGGCGCTCATCGACGGGGCACGACTTGTGGTGACGAACGATACCGGCGTGCGGCACGTCGCCGCGGCTCGCGGCACGCCGTGTGTCGCCGTCGCGTGCGGGAGCGACGTGCGTCGCTGGCCGGCGAGCGAACCGACACAGCGGTTGCTGCACGCCGACGTGCCGTGCCGCCCCTGCACGCATGACCGCTGCCCGATCGGTCACGGCTGCGCGCACGGCGTCGAAACCCGCGAGGTGCTCGCTGCGGTAGAGGAGCTGCTCGAGCCGGCGGCGAGGGTCGCAGAGAGCTCGCCATGCGCGGCTTGAGAGCGAGCTGAGGCGGCGCGCATGCTCGATCGCGGAACACGCGAGCTCATAGCGGAGCTCGCGCGCCACGTGCTGCGCTTTCGTGCCCACGTGTTCGGCGCCGCGGTACTCATGATTCTTGCGAAGGTCGCGGTGGTCGCCGTGCCGCTCGTGCTGAAGGCAATCGTCGACACGATGAGTCGCCCCGAGGCGCTCGCTGCGTTGCCCGTGCTCTTGCTCGGCGGCTATGCCGCCGTGCGGTTCTCCGCCACGTTGTTCACGGAGCTACGCGATCTAACCTTCGCGCGCGTGACCCAGACCCTCGTCGCGGACTTGAGCTTGCGGACCTTCGAGCACCTACACTCGCTTGCCACTCGCTTCCATATCGAGCGGGCGACGGGCGCGCTGATTCGTGAGGTCGAGCGTGGGACGCTCGCGGTTGGATTCTTGACCGGCACGGCGGTGTTCCAGATCGTGCCGACCGTCTTCGAAATCGCGGCCGTGCTCATGATCATGATCGTGAGCTACGGTTGGCTCTTCTCGTTGCTCCTACTCGCGACGTTCGTGCTCTATGCGGCCCATACAACCGTGTTCCTGCGCCGGCGCACGGTGCGCCAGCGGCGCGTCAACGCGATCGAGTCGCAGGCCCACCAGCGGCTCGTGGACAGTCTCCTGAACTACGAGACCGTCAAGAGCTATGCCAACGAGCGGTTCGAGAGAGAGCAGCTGGCCGGAATCTTGGCCCGGTCAATCGGTGCCGGCGTCGACAATCAAATCGCGTTGACTCAGTTGCACGTCGGCCAGAGCGCCGTGATCGCGCTCGGCATCGCGGCCGTCATGCTGACCGTCGGGTCGTCGATCGTGTCGGGCGGCCTGACCGTCGGCGACCTCGTGCTCGTCAACGCGTACGTGATCCAAGTCTGCCTGCCGTTGAACTCGCTCGGCTTCGTGATCCGCGAATCGAACGACGCGCTCGTTCGCGCCGAGAGACTGTTTGCGTTGCTGCGTCTGAAGCCTGAGTCGCGCACGGCGCCGCGCGATGGCGAGCCCGCGTTCGATGGCGCTGTGCGGTTCGAGCATGTCGGCTTCAGCTACGACGTCGAGCGCGAAATACTCTCCGACGTCTCGTTCACGATCGAGGGCGGTACGACGGTCGCCATCGTCGGCAGTAGCGGTTCCGGTAAGTCGACGCTTGCGCGTCTACTGTTGAAGCTCTTCGACCCGGAGACCGGCCGCATCACGATTGGCGGCACGGATCTCAAGGAGATCGATGGGCGTGAGCTGCGTGGGCACGTGGGTCTCGTGCCTCAAGATACGACGCTGTTCAACGACACGATCGAGTACAACATCGCGTACGGCCGCGTCGACGCGAGTCACGAGGAGATCGTGGCGGCCGCGATGGCCGCGAACGTCCACGAGTTCGTCATGTCGTTACCCCAAGGGTACGCGACGCTCGTCGGCGAGCGCGGGCTGAAGCTGTCGGGGGGCGAGAAACAGCGCATCGCGATTGCGCGCGCCGTGCTGAAAGACCCGCCGATTCTCGTTCTCGACGAGGCGACATCCGCGCTCGACAGCCGCGCGGAGCGGGCGATTCGCAGCACGATCGAGCGGCTCGCGGCGCCGCGGACGACGCTTGTCATCGCCCACAGATTGTCGGCCGTGGTTCGCGCGCACGAGATACTCGTGCTCGAGGCGGGGCGAATCGTGGAGCGCGGGCGGCACGCGGAGCTCCTCGAGCGTGACGGGCTCTACGCGCGCATGTGGGCGTTGCAGGAACAGGAGCGCGAGCTCAGCTTGCGCAAGCGTCGGGCGCGGCTCGAGCCCGTCAATCTGGCGGCCATCGCTCTGGATGCGATCGAAGCCGCGCGGCCGACACTCGACGCGAAGGGCGTGCACCTCTACACAACGCTGAGCGCCGAAGGCGCGACCGTCACCGGCGACCACGGCGCGCTGCACGAGGTCGTCAGTGATCTCGTCGAGCACGCCGTCGCGATGAGCGAGCCGGGCGCCCGCGTCGAGGTCACGCTCGAGCGCCAAGGCAATGAGATCGTGCTGCGCGTCGCGGACACGTGGGAGGCCGCGGAGCCCGCGGCGGCGTTCCCCGCGGAGTCGGCCGCGCGGGCGCATCGGTTCGATCCGAGCACGCTGCGCGCCATCGTCGAGGAGCATCACGGGCGTTTCAAACGCGCGCCTGCCGAGCCCATGGGCGCGACGTACACCGTCGCGTTCCCAGTACGTGCGGTTGCGCTCCCGGCGCCGCCGGTTACCGCCATGCCCGTCGAGGAGCCCCCCGTCGAGTTGTCGCAGTTCGACGGCAAGTCGTTGCTCGTCGTCGACGACGACGAGGATGCTCGCGAGGCGCTAAAACAGCTGCTCGAGATTCACCACGCGACGGTCGCGACGTTCGGCACGGGTAGCGAGCTCTATGAATATCTACGCGAGCGCTCGCGGTCGGCTTGGCCCGACCTTCTGATCTGCGATATCGGTCTGCCCGAGGAGGACGGCTATCGGCTGCTGAAGCGCGTACGCTCGCTCGAGGCGCAGCGGCGTGTGCCTCTCGCCGAACGCATGGCCGCGATCGCGCTCACCGGCTACGCGCAGCCCGAGGACCGGACGCAGGCGCTCGTCGCGGGGTTTCAAGCCCATTTGGCCAAGCCGGCGATGCCGGACGTGCTGCTGGCCACGGCTCGGCGCTTGCTGCCGGCGCCCGGCTGATCTCGCTTTCGCGCGCGGCGTCGGGGTGCATCGCACCCTCGATTGCTCAATGCTGCGCGAGGCGCGGTACGCCGAGTGGAGCCCGGTCCTGCTCGCGTACGAAGATGACTTTCTCGCCGCGGCGCCGATGGGCGAGACCGAGCGCGTTCATCGCCTGGCTTACCACGCTTTCCGCTCGTTTGCCGTGCAGCTCGATGACCAGCGCCTCCGTGCGGTCGAGCCAGCGAAGTGAGCCCCGGCCGAAGACCTCGACCTCGGCGCCTTCGATGTCGAGCTTGACTAGCTCCGCGCCATCGAGACCGAAGCGCCGCAAGAGGCTGTCTATGCTATGGCCCTGGCAGGAACCTTCCGCGTGCTCGGCGACTTCGAGCACGCGAAACGCCCACGAGTCAGCGTGTGGATTCTTGATCGCGAGCCACGCGTCGTGGCACCAGATTCCGCCACGAACCAGATGCACGTTGGGATAGGGCGCCAGATTCTGCCGAGCGAGCGCGTAATTCGCAGCCTCCGGCTCGACAGCGATGATCGTCGCCTGTGGGAAGCGATTGGCGAAGTAGATCGACGCGAAGCCGAGGTGCGCGCCGCCGTCGACGATGGCTCGCGGCGGCCGCGGCAGATCGATCGCGCAATCCCGCTGGCCGAAAATCTGCCAGAAGCAGTTCAGGTCGGTGCCGCCGGCACGAAGGTAGACGGGGTGTGAAAGCCCTGGCACACGCAGCGCGACGGGCACGTTCGACCGGCGCGTACGTGCGAGCGCAAGGCTCAACGCCTGACGAAATCCCAATAGACGCGCCAGGCCGGCGACGTAAATTAGGGGGCGGGCGCGACGCCTCAGAGACGTCCAGCGGTCGTGATGCATGCGAATCCCTCCCTCATGGCCCGAACCGGCGCGCACCCTCGACGCGGCCCGGTCCTGTCCGGGATGGTGCAAAGGGTGTGCCATCGCGGCCCCGCGTGGCGGCCGGCGAAACGACGCTCCCTAAAGAGCAACCTGTAACCAGCGAATCGTCCGGCGACTCTTGGTAGTTGTCTCACCGAGATTTGACCGAAAAAGCGCTCGATAGGGCCATCCGAAGGGGGCAAGTCATGTCAGTACGCTGGGGTTTGGGATTCGCGGCGTTGCTCGTCGCGTTTGCGGGAATCGCGCAGGAACGAACGGAGTGCGACGACAAATGGTGGGGTTGGCGCGGCCCCAATGCTCACGTCTGCGAGGTGCGGGACCTCACGGTGCCGGCAGGTGGAAAACTGTCGGTGGACGCCGGGCCGAACGGCAGCATTCGCGTCGCGGGCGAGAGCCGGCGCGACGTGCAGGTGCGCGCGACGGTCCACGCGTGGGCCGCCGACGACGCCGAAGCGCAGCGCATCGCGAACGGCGTGAACGTTCGGTCCGATGGTGTTTTGCGCGCCGAAGGCCCGGAGCAACGCGGCCGCTCCGGGTGGAGCGTCAACTATGAGGTCACGACACCGCGCGACATCGACCTCGACCTCGAGACCCACAACGGCAGCATCGCAGTCGCACGCGTCCGCGGCGATCTCGCGTTCAAAGCGCAGAACGGCAGCCTCGATCTCGACGGCGTAGCCGGCAACGTGCGCGGCCGCACGACGAACGGCGGCGTCCAGGCCGAGCTCACTGGCGACACTTGGGAGGGCGCGGGCCTCGACCTCGAGACGACCAACGGCGCCGTGCGGCTGCGGGTTCCGGAGGACTACTCGGCGCGGCTCGAGACGGGCACGGTCAATGGCGGAATCGACATCGACTTCCCCGTCACGGTAACGGGCCGCATCGGCCGGGAGTTCTCGACGACGCTCGGCGATGGCGGGCCGCTCGTCCGTGCGGAGACGACGAACGGCCAAGTGCGAATCTCGCGCGGTCGCGGCGACCTCACGCGGTTGCCGTGAGCTTGCACGGCTCGCGGGTCAGCTAACGCGGAGCGTTGAAGCTTTGCTATCGTCGGCCGGTCGTCAACGAGGGCCGATCATGCAGCGAGCCAAGAAGAAGACCAAAGCAAAGCCGAAAACGAAGCCGAAGGCCAAAGCCACAGTCAAAGTAAAAGCCAAAGCAAGAGCAAAAGCCGCAAAAGCCGTAAAAGCCAAGCCCGCGGTTTCTGCCAAGGGCGCACGTAAGGCCCGGGGCGGCGGCAACAGAACGGAGCCAAATCCCGACGCGCCGCCGCCGAAGCCGCGGCCGGCGGTGGTGGCGACGGGGCAGCCCGCGTCCGAGCTGATCGACCAGCGGATCGTCGATGTAGCCGGCTGGCGTGGCGAGACGCTGGCCCGCATGCGCACGCTGATCCGCGAAGCGGACCCCGCGGTGATCGAGGAATGGAAGTGGGATGTTCCGGTCTGGTCGCACGACGGCATCGTCTGCACGGGCGAGGTGTACCAGAACGTCGTAAAGCTCACCTTCGCTCACGGCGCCGCCGTCGCCGATCCAGCGCATCTTTTCAATTCGAGCTTGCAAGGCAACACGCGGCGGGCGATCGACATCCACGAAGGTGAGAGCGTCGACGGCGCCGCATTCAAGGAGCTGTTCACAGCCGCAGCCGTGCGTAATTCGGCGG
>Ga0315910_10002651_pt1 | contig 15540 bp, 23 predicted proteins | sample EdamamesoilMG_FD_204470 | JGI IMG/M metagenome (GOLD analysis project Ga0315910, IMG submission 204470) | Garden soil microbial communities collected in Santa Monica, California, United States - Edamame soil | ecosystem: Environmental > Terrestrial > Soil > Garden | place: USA: California... | reverse complement strand
CGAACCCCGCGATCCGCCGAGTGGCCTGCTGGGCCGCAGCGAGCGACTCGTCGGTGAAGTCGAGGGGCTGGCGGTAGTGCGTCTGGAAGATGAGCAGCCGCACCGCCGCCGGGTCGATCCCCTGCTCGGCCAGGTCGCGCGCCGTGAGGATGTTCCCGAACCGCTTCGACATCTTGGTCCCGGCCATGGTGAGGAACTCGCCGTGCATCCAGACCCGGGCGAAATCCTGCTCGCCGGTGTAGGCGCAGCTCTGCGCGATCTCGTCCTCGTGATGCGGGAAGGTGAGGTCGACGCCGCCGGCGTGGATATCGAGGACCTTCTGGCCCCACCGGCGCCCCAGGATGTCGAGCGCCATCGCCGAGCATTCGAGGTGCCACCCGGGGCGGCCGCGCCCGAACGGCGCGTCCCAGGCGGCGCCGACCTTCTCGTCCTCCGGTTGCGCCGACTTCCAGAGAACGAAGTCGCGCGCGTCCTCCTTGGCGTACTCGTCGGCGCTCACGCGACCCGAGGCGCCGCTCTTCAACTCGCGGGTGTCGAGCCGGGAAAGTCTTCCGTAGGCGGGGAACTTCGCGATCGCGAAGTAGACCGAGCCGTCGTCGCCCTGGTAGGCGGTACCGTTGGCGAGGAGCCCCTCGACCAGCCGGATCATCTGGGGGATGAAGTCGGTGGCACGGGGATACTCGGTCGCCGGCCGGATGCGGAGGTAGGAGCAATCCTCGAAGAAGGCGTCGGCGAAGACCTTGGTGTGCTCGGTGAGCCGCTTCCCGGCCGCCCCGGCCCCCTTGATGGTCTTGTCGTCCACGTCGGTGAGGTTCATGACGTGGAGGACCTCGAACCCCGAGCTCTCCAGCCAGCGGCGCAGGAGGTCCTCGAAGAGGAAGGTCCGGAAGTTCCCGATGTGCGCGTAGTTGTACACCGTGGGGCCGCAGGTGTACATCGAGACCCTCCCCGCTTGGAGCGGCGTGAAGGGGTCGACGGCGCGGGTGAGGGTGTTGTAGAGCTTCAGTGACATGTCAGTGGGCCAGTGGGCCGGTGGGCAAGTGGGCCAGCGTGTGAACGCGATGCTCTGGTCAGGCGGGGCGGCGACAACAGCTCATGTCTCGCCTCCCGGCCCACCGGCCGACCGGCCCCCTGGCCCGCCCACGTGCCGCACCACCCGCTGCGGGAAGGGGATCGAGATCCCCTCGGCGTCGAGCCGGGCCTTGATGCGCCGGCGGAACTCCCGCGCCACGTCCCACTGCTTGCCGGGCACGGTCCGCAGCAGGACCCGGACCACGATGCTCGAGTCCTCGAACCGTTCCACCCCCGGGACCTCCGGCGGGCCGCTCAGGCACCAGCTCCACGACGGATCCGCGGCGAACCGCTCCGCCTCGGCGCGGAAGACGCCGATCGCCCGGTCGAGGTCGGTGGCGTAGTCGACCCCGATCTCGAGGACCGCGCGCGACCACCCGCGAGTCATGTTCGACACGGTGGTGATCTGCCCGTTCGGGATGATGTGGAGGCGGCCTTCGAGATCGCGCAGCTGCACGACGCGGAGCGACATCGCTTCCACCACCCCGGACTTGCCTCCCGCTTCGATGATATCCCCCAGCGCGAACTGATTCTCGACCAGGATGAAGAAGCCGGCGAGCACATCCTTCACCAGGCTCTGGGCGCCAAAGGAGACCGCCAGCCCGAGGATCCCGGCACCGGCGAGGAGGGGGCCGATGTCGATGAAGAGGTTGAGCGTCAACATCAGCCCGATCATGACGACGATGATCGAGCCGACGCTCCGCAACAGTTGGGCGATGGTCTGCCCCCGCTTCTCGGCCGCGGTCAGCGTGGAATCGTCGCCGTCGTCGACGGCCTGCTCGATCCGGCGCGCGATGATGCGGACGACCCCCCACGCGAGCCAGACCGCGAACCAGATCGTCGCCGCCTTGAGACCCAGGCGGACCAGCATCGTGGCGTCGACCCCAAGGAGGTCGATGAGGCGCTGGAGCGGGTCGGGAAGGGCGAGCCAGAGGAGCATTGCGGAAGGATGACCCCTCCGGGGGGGGCCGGTCAACCGGGGGCCGAGCCACCCCACACGGGCGCCGCGCACATTACCTTGACCAGAGTATGTCCGACCCCGCCCTGAACCCCACCTCCCCCGCCCGGCTGGAGCTCCTGCTCGAGGAGATCCTCCATCTGGCGGGGGAGCGGTCGCTCGACGGCGTGCTCCAGATGATCGCCGACCGCGCGCGTGGCGTCATCGGCGCCCGCTACTGTGCCCTGGGGGTGGTCGGGACCGACGGCCGCACCCTGGACCGCTTCATCGTCTCCGGCGTCACCCCCGAGGAGGCCGCGGCCCTGGGGGCCCGCCCGCGCGGCCACGGGATCCTCGGCCTCGTGATCCGGGAAGCGCGGGTGATCCGCCTCCCGGACCTGGGGCGCCACCCCGACTCTCACGGCTTCCCCCCCGGCCATCCGGTGATGCGCTCCTTCCTGGGCGCGCCGATCCGGGGACGCACGACGGTGTTCGGCAACCTCTATCTCACGGAGAAGCTGGAAGGTCCCGAGTTCACGGCGGAGGACGAGCACCTCATCCAGCTCTACGCCGCACAGGCCGCCGCGGCGGTGGAGAACGCGCGGCTCCACGAGGAGAGCGCCCGGCTCCTCGAGGAGGTGCAGCAGTTGCAGCGGGCCCGCGAGCGCTTCTTCGCGATGGTCAACCACGAGCTCCGCAACGCCCTCGCGGCGGTGATCGGGTGGGCCGAGATGCTGGTGCGCCGGAAGGACCCCGCGACGGTCCCCCCCGCCGCGTTCGAGGTGCTCGACTCGGCGGAGCAGGCGGCGCGGCTCATCAACGACCTCCTGGACCTGAGCCGGCTCGACGAGGATCGCCTTCGCCCGGTGATGCAGGAGGTGGAGGTGAGCCTCGTCGCCCAGCGGTCGGTGGCCCGGCTCACCCCGGAGGCGGAGCGGAAGGGGGTCCGCTTCGCGATCGAATCGGGGCACGCCCGCGCGGTGGCACGCACCGACGTGAATCGACTGGAACAGATCCTCACCAACCTCCTCGGGAACGCCACGCGGCACACCCCGGAGGGGAGCACCGTCACCATCCTGGTCGCGACCACCGGGGAGCGGGTCACGGTCGAAGTGGTGGACGTGGGCAAAGGGGTCCCCGAGGCGGACCTCGACACGATCTTCGACATCTACCTCACCACCGCCGAAGAGGGCCGGGGCTTCGGGTTGGGCCTCCCCCTCTCCCGGCGGCTCGCCCGTCTCCTCGGGGGAGAGCTCCGGGCGGTGGCGCACCAGGGCGGGGGCCGGTTCGTGCTGGAGCTCCCGGCGGGCCAGGGCCACGCGTGAAGGGTCCTTCATAGTCACTTTCACCTCTGCTCACGGGGGCCGGTGAGATTGGTGCCATGCGGATACTCGTCGTGGAAGATGACCGGAAGGTGGCGGGCTTCATCGCGCAGGGACTGCGCGAGGAAGGCCACGCCGTGGACGTGGCCGGCGACGGAGAGGAAGGGACCACCCTCGCCCACGTGAACCCGTACGACGTGATCCTCCTCGACGTCGTCCTCCCGAGGAAGAACGGCTTCCAGGTGGCGCAGGAGCTTCGGCGCGAAGGGCGGAACACCCCGATCCTGATGCTCACCTCGCGGGACGGGGTCGAGGACGTCGTTCGTGGACTCGACAGCGGCGCCGATGACTACCTGGCCAAGCCATTCCGGTTCGACGAGCTGCTCGCCCGGATCCGTGCCCTCACCCGGCGCGGAGGGGCGGAGCGGCTCGATACACTGCGCTACGGACCGGTGACGATGGATCGCCTCCGGCACGAAGTGGAGGTGGACGGGGAGCGGCTCGAGGTGACCGCGAAGGAGTTCCAGCTCCTCGAGTACTTCCTCCTCCACGCCGAGGAGGTGGTCCGCCGGACCACGCTGCTCGAGAAGGTGTGGGACATGCATTTCGACCCGGGGAGCAACGTGGTCGACGTCCACGTCGGGAACCTCCGGCGCAAGCTCACCGACGCGACCGGGACCCGGCTGATCCAGACGGTCCGGGGCGTCGGTTTCGCTCTCCGCCGCAACGGGGACGAAGAATGACCTCACCGCTCCGCGTGTACGGCCGCCCCCTCGGGGCGGCCGTGTTGCTTCTGGCAGGGGGGATCGGGAACGCCCTGGAAGTCGGGTGGGCCGCCGCCTTCTGGTGGGCGGGCCTCCTGGTGCTCGGCCTCCCGATGGTCGCGCGGACCGTGGCCGGGGTGCTGCGGGGGCGATTCGCCGCCGACGTGGTGGCCGCCCTCTCCGTCCTGACGGCGATCGGCCTCGCCCAACCTCTTGCGGGACTGGTGATCGTCCTGATGCAGACCGGCGGGGAGGCACTCGACCGTTTCGCCGAAGGGCGCGCCTCCGAGGCGGTCCGGGCGCTCGAGGCCGCAGCCCCCCGGATCGCCCACCGCCGGGGCGCGGCCGGGTGGGACGACGTGCCGGTGGACGGGATCGCCGTCGGGGAGGAGCTCCTCGTCCGCCCGGGGGAGATGATCCCCTGCGACGGGACGGTGATCGAGGGGCGCTCCGGCGTCGATGTGTCCCGGCTCACCGGCGAGCCCCTCCCGGAACCGGCGGCCCCGGGGACCCCGCTCCGGTCCGGCGCGCTCAACCTCGACTCGGCCCTCGTCATCCGCGCGGACCGAGTCGCGGCGGAGAGTCAGTACGCCCTGATCGTCCGGCTGGTGCGGTCGGCGCAGGCGACGAAGACACCGCTGCAGCGGGAAGCCGACCGATGGGCGGTCTGGTTCACCCCGATCACCCTCGCGGTCTGCGGGGTCGCCTGGCTCCTCTCCCACGACCCGCTCCGGGTCCTCGCGGTCCTGGTGGTCGCGACCCCCTGCCCGCTCATCCTGGCCGCGCCGGTGGCGGTGATCGGGGGGATCGACCGCGGGGCCCGCCTGGGACTGATCTTCCGCCACGGGATGGCGCTGGAAGCGTTGGCCCGCTCCACCGCGGCGGTCTTCGACAAGACCGGGACGCTGACGGTCGGCCGCCCGCAGCTCGCGCGCCTCGAGCCGCTCGGTACCGGCGACGCCGACGACCTCCTCGCTCGGATCGCGGCACTGGAACAGGGCTCGGGGCACCACCTGGCACGGAGCGTCGTCGCCGCGGCGCGGACCCGCGGGCTCCTCCTTCCGCCGGCGACCGGGATCACCGACGCACCTGGACGCGGGGTGCGCGGGGAGGTCGCCGGGGAGGAGATCCTGGTCGGTTCACTGCCCTTCCTCGCCGAACGTGCCCCTGGGGCCGCCCGCGGGATCTCACCGGCCCCGGGGCTCGTGGCGTACGTGGCGATCGCCGGGGCCCCCGCCGCCCTCCTCCACTTCGCCGACCGGGTTCGTGCCGAGGCCGCGGCGACCCTCGCGTCGCTCCGCACCCTCGGGTTCAGGAGGATCCTGCTGCTCTCCGGGGACCACACCCCGCACACCCTCGGGGTGGCGCGGGAGCTCGGGATCACCGACGCGCGGGGGGACCTCCTCCCCGCCGACAAGCTGGCGGCGATCCACGATCTGCAGCAACTTGGGGAACGGGTGATGATGGTCGGGGACGGGGTGAACGACGCGCCCGCCCTCGCCGCCGCCGACGTGGGGGTCGCCCTCGCCGAGCACGGGGGTGGAGTGAGCGCCGAGGCCGCCGGGCTGGTGCTGCTGAAGGACGACCTCACCCAGCTCCCGGTCGCCATCCGGCTCGCGCGCCGGACCCTCAGGGTGGCACGGCAGAGCATCGGTGCCGGACTCGGGCTCTCGGTGGTGGGAATGGGAGTGGCGACCGCCGGCCTGCTGACCCCCGTGGCGGGCGCGCTCGCCCAGGAGCTGATCGACATCGCCGTGATCCTCTGGGCGCTCCGTGCCGCCACCCCGCTCCGCGGCGCCTGAAGCATCCTTCATCCCGAAGTGTCGGATCGTTCATCCCGGCGCGCTAGCTTGGCGGTCGCCGTTCTCACCTCCCCTCCCTCAGAGGCCACGATGTCCGAGATGCCGGAAGGGCTCCCCGAACACCCGATCGGGACGTTCGCCTTCGTCGGCGCGTACGCGGTCAGCTTCGTGCTGGCCTGGTTCGCGATCTACGTCTTCATCTACCTCGCGCGCCACCCGGTGACGCCATGAAGATCGACCTCTACGAAAAGGTCTGGATGATCGGGACGGCGGGGATGCTCACGGTCTTCTTCGGGGTCATCGCGTACGAGGCGGTCGCGATGGGGCGGATGCCGCCGAGCCACATCGAGACCATCGACCCCAAGACGGTGATGACCGATCCCCGCTTCGCCCCGCAGGGGGTGCGCGTGGCGAACGACGGGTCGGTCCACGTCCACACCGTCGGCCTCACCTTCACCTGGCTCCCGGGGGAGATCACCCTCCCGGCCGGCCTCCCCGTGACGTTCCACATCACCTCCATCGACGTGACCCACGGCTACCAGATCGTGCGGACCAACGCGCAGTCGATGGTGATCCCCGGGTACGTGAGCCAGTTCACCACCACCTTCGACCCGGGGGACTATCTCGTGGTCTGCAACGAGTACTGCGGCGTGGGACACCACACGATGTTCGCGAAGATGAAGGTGGTCCCCGCGGAGCAGTGGCAGGGACCGGGGGGCGCAACGGCCGCACCGGCCGGGGCCACCACGGAGGCGGGCCATGACCACTGAGACCCGCCACTTCCCGCAGGCGCGGATCGTCCTGGCCAACTTCTGGGTCGCGATCATCGCCTTCGGCCTCGCCGCGGCGATGGCGATGATGCAGGCGATCAGCCGTGCCAACCTGGAGCTGCCGTTCCGCTCGGCCTCGATGTACTACATGTCGGTGACGGCCCACGGCGTGCTGATGGCGCTCGTCTTCACCACCTTCTTCATCATGGGGCTGGGGTACGCCACCGCCCAGAAGGAGATCGGCGCGCTCCGCTCCCCCCGGCTCGCCTGGGTGAGCTGGGGCGTCGCGATGGTAGGGCTCATCATGGCCGCCATCCCGATCTTCCTGATGAAGGCGAGCGTCCTGTACACCTTCTACCCCCCGCTCCAGGCGGCGCCGGCATTCTATGTCGGGCTGACGTTGGTGGTGGTCGGGTCGTGGGGGTGGTGCGTGGAGATGATCCTCGCCTGGCGCGCGGCGCGCGCCGCCAACGGCGGGGGGCCGGTGAGCCTCGCGATGCACGCGACCGCCGCGAACGCTATCCTCTGGCTCCTCTGCACCCTCGGCATCGCCGCCGAGATGCTCTTCCTGCTCATTCCGTGGTCGATGGGATGGGTGGCGACGGTGGACCCGCTCCTCGCCCGGATGCTCTTCTGGTTCACCGGGCACCCGCTGGTCTACTTCTGGATCCTCCCGGCCTACACCCTCTGGTACGCGGTGCTCCCCAAGGAGGCGGGGGGGAAGCTCTTCAGCGACCCGCTCGGCCGGATGGTGTTCGCGATCTTCGTGATCATCTCGACCCCGGTGGGCCTGCACCATCAGTTCCAGGACCCGGGGATCTCGGCGAAGTGGAAGTTGATGCACACCGCGCTCACGATGGTGATCTCCTTCCCGAGCCTCGTCACCGCCTTCACCGTCTGCGCCTCGCTCGAGGTGGCCGGGCGGCTGAACGGCGGGAAGGGGCTCTTCGGGTGGATCCGGGCCCTGCCGTGGAAGGACCCGGCGGTGGCGTCGTGGCTGATCGCGATGCTCCTCTTCCTGGTGGGCGGGTTCGGCGGCGCGGTGAACGCGGCCTACGCGCTCAACAGCGTGGTCCACAACACCGCCTGGATCCAGGCGCACTTCCACCTGACCGTCGGCAGTGCGGCGGCCCTCTCCTTCATGGGGGGGATGTACTGGCTGGTCCCCAAGGTGAGCGGCCGCAAGCTCGAGTCAGTGCCGCTCGCGCGGGTGCAGCCCTGGCTCTGGTTCCTGGGGATGGTGTTCTTCTCCTTCTCGAACCACATCGCCGGGCTGATGGGGGTCCCCCGCCGGGTCTATACGACCGACTTCGGCGGCGCCGAGATCGCGACCACCTGGAAGACCCTCACCACCCTGTCGGCGCTGGGGGGCGTGGTGCTCTTCGCGAGCGCGGCGCTCTTCATGCTGGTGATGTTCTCCACCCTCTTCGCGGGGGCCAAGGAAGGGCAGCGGCCGATCGAATGGGCCGAGTCGCTCGGCGGACCGGCCAAGGAGAAGACGGTGTGGGACAACCTCTGGCTCTGGTTCGTGATCGCCGTGGTCCTGGTCGTGGTCGCCTACGGGCTCCCGCTCTACGACCACTTCCAGTTGGAGCGGTTCGGAAGCCCGGGGTTCAAGCCGTTCTGAGAAAGGGCATGAAGTGAGCGAGGGGAGGGCCTGGTGAGGGATCTTTCACGCCAGGCTCTCCCTTTTTTCATCCGTTGGGCCGTACCTTCCAGCACCTCCATCAGGAGCCGTCGATGTCCCCGACCCAGATCCATCTCGCCCTCAACCACCTGCCCCTCTTCGGCAGCGCGATCGCGATCGTCCTCCTCGCCTGGGCGCTCTGGGCCCGCTCACGCGACCTGACCAGGGCCGGGCTCATCCTGGCGCTGGTCTGCGGCGTGGGAGGCGTGGTCGCCAAGCAGAGCGGCGAGGGGGCCGAGGAACAGGTCGAGGAACTGCCGTGGGCCGATCACGACCGGATCCACGAGCACGAGGAGGCCGGCGAATGGGCCTTCTACCTCCTCGCGGCGGCCGGGATCGCGGCAGCGGCGGCGCTGGTGCGGATGCGGAAGGGGCAGGAGGCCCGGATCGAGACGATGGTCGTCCTCGCCCTCATCACCATCGCCTTCGCGGCGACCGCCAAGACGGCGTGGGAGGGGGGGAAGATCCGGCATGAGGAGAACCGGCCCGGGTTCGTCTTCCCGGGATGAGTTGAGAGTCTTGAGTTGAGAGAAGAGAGAGGGCCCACTGATGAGATCTCATCGGTGGGCCCTCTCTCTGCTCTCGACTCTCAGCGCTTCCGTGCCGCCAGGTACTTGTCGCGTGCCGCCAGGATCGCGTCGATCATCTTGTCGGGATCGAAGCGCACCGGGTCGGTCGCGGGAAGCCCCGTCTCCCGCTCGGCGTCCACGCACGCCTTCTTCGCCGCCGCCTCGTCCAGGTCATACGTGTTGAGGCAGAGGCCGATGGTCTTGGTGGGATGCACCATCCCGCCGATCTCCTCGTACCACTTCACGTACTTCGCGAGCGGTGGGATCTTCACCCAGCTCGCCTTGCGGTAGTCGCCGATGTACTCGCGGCTCGACTGGTGGCAGAGGATGAGCGCGTCCGGGCAGGAGCCGTGCAGGAGGCCGAGGGTGACCCCCGAGTAGCCGGGGTGGTTGATGCTCCCCTGCCCCTCGACCAGGACGATGTCGGCGTCCTTGGCCCCCTCCAGCACCAGCTGCTCGGCGGCCCCGCCGATGAAATCGGCGACGACGGCGTCGACCCCGATCCCCCACCCTTCGATCATGATCCCGGTCTGCCCGGTCGGCACGAAGCGGGTGCGGACCCCGCGGGCGTTCAGCTTGTCCACCAGCTGGAGCTGGGCGGTCATCTTGCCGACATTGCAGTCGGTCCCGACGGTGAGGATGACGAACGGGGCGACGTCCTTCGCCTTCCCGGTGCTCACCGGGAGGTCCTTGGGCGGCTTCCGGATATCGAGGAGCTTCACCCCCTTCTTCTTCGCCGCCGCCGCGAACTCGGCGTCGTCGCTGAGGAAGGTGTGCAGTCCGCTCCAGACCTCCTTGCCGGCCTCGATCGCCTCGAGGATCCAGCCGCGCCAATCCGCCGGGAGCTGGCCTCCCTGCGGCGCGATCCCGATGAGCAGGACGTCGAACCCGATCGCGAGCCCTTCCTTCATCGAGGCGATGACGGGGGTCTTCCCGCCGAAGCCGAGGACCTCCTGGACCGTCTGTCCCGCCTTCTGGCGGTCCACGACGCCGACCACCCGCTCCGGACGGTACCGGATCACGGCGTTGGCGGTCTTGGAGGTCATCGGCGAGAAGTCGCCGTCGGCCAGGATGAGGAATTTCGGCTGCTTGGACATCGTCGGAATGGTGAGCGGTAAGCGGTGAGCGGTGAGCGGTGCGCGGGACCGCAACGAGGGGAAAGGTAGCGCAGGACAGGGCGGAAAGTGAAAGGGGATGCCGTCCTGGCACCCCCGCTCACCGCTTACGGCTCACCGCTCACCCGTGGGTCGCGTCGTCCCCCTCGACCAGCTCGGCGTCGTGGATGGTCTCGCCACCCTTCCCCAGCGCCTTGGCCTCGGCCGGCTTGGTGCCGGCGCCGAGGAGCCCCATCCGCTGCTTGAGCGCGAGGAGCTGCTGGTCCGAGGTCCCCTTGTACTCGAGGGCCTCGAACTCCTTGGCGAGCTTGTCCCCCTGGAACTCCTCCTGGAGCTCGGCGGCGGCGAGGGCCTTCCGTTCCTGGCCCTCGATCTTCTCCTGCATCCGCTCGAAGCTCTCGAAGGCGGACTTGTCGCCCATCCCGGACATCGTCTCCTGGATCCGCTGCTGCGCCTCCGCGCGGCGGGCCCGGGCGATCAGGATGTTCTTCTTCCGCTTCGCCTCCTCGATCTTGTCATTGAGGGTGCGGAGCGACGCCTTGAGGCTCTCGGTGTCGGCCTTGTGCTTGACCCAGGTCTCCTGGAGCTGCTGGGCCCCCTGGAGCGCCTCGTTGTAGCGCATCAGCGCCTGCTTGGCGAGGTCGTCCCGACCCTCCTGCACGGCGATCATGGCGCGGCGCTCCCAATCCTCGGCCTGCTTCCGCATGGCCTCGGCGTCGGCCTGGAGCTTCTTCTCATCGGCGATGGCGCCGGCGACCTCCTGCTTCGCCTTGGCCAGGTTGCCGCGCATGTCATCGATGAGCTGGTTCAGCATCTTCTCGGGATTCTCGGCCCGGGAGATGAGGTCATTGATGTTCGACCGGATCATGGTCGAGAGGCGATCGAAGATCCCCATGGTCACTTCTCCCGATAAGGCGCCAGGGCGCCAGAGTGCGTAGCGAGCGCGAGGGTCATCGCGTCGAAACTGGCCTCGAAGGCCCGGTAATCTAGTCCGTCCAGGGCCAGCGTGTCGGTCAGGACCACGTGCCCCCCTTCCACCCCGTACGCGCCGCTGAGCAGGTCGGTCGCGTTGAGTTCCAGGAGCCGCTGGTTCAGTTCGGCCCGCCGCTTGGGGTCCTTCGGCGACGCCATCACCCGGATCCGGAGCACCGCCACCGGCGGGAGGAGGGAGATCACCACCCCCGCGCCGTCCTGCGTGTGCACCACCCAGACCTCCTCGGCGGGGTGCTCCACCTCGAGCCCCCCTCCGCCCAACCGGTCCACCCAACCCTGCAGATCTTCGACGGCGATCACGCGTACCTCCTAGTCGGCCTTGTCCCGGGGGAGCGCCAATGGCTCCCGCTGGGCCAGCATCCGCTCGTTGAAGTCGATCCGCTCCTCGGCGTCGGCGAGGCGATGCTCCAGGTCGATGACGCGGGCTTCCAGCTGCGCCTGGTCCCCGGCGCCCCCTCTCCCCTCCAGCCGGCGGGCGAAGGCGCGCACCAGCGGGTAGAGCACCACCCCCACCACCACCGCGATCGCGATCAGGGTGACCGCGATGAAGAACGGCTCCGGCGGACCGCTCCCGCCGACCGTCTGCACGATGATCGGATCGGGCGGCGGGGGCGGCGCGGGGACCTGCAGCGTCGTGACCAGCACCATCAGCGCTCCTCTCCCCGGGGCAGCGCCCCTTCGGCACGGGACTGCGCCAGCAGCCGTTCGGTGAACTCGAGCCGCTCCTCCAGCTCCTCCATCCGATGATACACCGCGTCGGTCTCCCCCGTCACGGGGGACCGCGACTCGAGGGCCGCGAGCCGCGCCTCGAGGTCGCCCGGGAGGCGTCCCCCCCGGAGCCGCTCCGCCAGCGCCTTGATCAGCGGCGACAGCACCACCCAGAAGGCGACCTGCCCCGCCCCGACCATCAGCCAGAACCCGAAGGCCCCGATGGTGTCATCCCACATCAATGTTCCTCCCCGGCCCGGACGGCCCCCGACCCCGAACGGGTCGCCAGCATCCGTTCCGCGAAATCAAGACGCTCCTCGAGCTCCGCCAGCCGCCCCTCCCCCTCCTCGAGGGTCCCCAGCCGTTCATCGAGCTCCACCAGTGCCGCCCCCTCCCCGCCCTGCCGGCGCCAGACCCGGCGGAGGGCCAGACCCGCCACGACCACGACGGCCAGGACCACGCCGCCCAGGGTGAGCACCGTCTCGGCGAACTCGACCCCCGGCGTCACCGTTCCACCCCCGGGAGCACCGCCTTCACTTCCGGTCGCGCCAGCATCCGCTCGGTGAAGTCGACCCGCTCCTCCAGCTCGGCCAGCCGTCCCTCGACCTCCTCCAGCCGCGCGACCCGGTCGAGCAGCGCCTCGTGCTGGCCGGAGTCGAGCGGCAGCGCCTGCGAAGCACCGGCCCGGCGGTGGAACCACCGCACCCCGACGAACCCGGCGTAGAGCGTGAGCATCGTCGTCCCGAGGGCGAAGAAGACCCCGACCACCTCGAACGGGTCGACCAGCTGGAGCCAGAGCATCAGCGTCCCTCCGGGAGCTTGTCCATCTCCGCCTGCCGGGCGAGCAGCCGCTCGGCGAAGTCCACCCGTTCCTCGAGTTCCAGCACCCGGACCCGCATCTCGTTGAGGTCCTCGGCCTGCGCGTGCAGCTCGTCGAGCCGGACCTCCCCCGAGCTCATCCCCGCCGCCGGGAGCTCGGCGATCGCCCGCTGCCGCCGCCACACGTAGGCGGCGAGCATCCCGGCGATGCCGAGCAGGATGATGGAGTCGTTCTGCGACGCCTCGCCCACGGCCCCCACGAGGAAGCCCCCGATCAGGAAGTGGAACGCCATATCCACCGGGTGAAGCCCGAAGGTCCGCTTCCACCAGTTCATCGCTTCGGTGCCTCCAACTTCAACGCCTCGGCCTGCTGGGCGAGGATCCGCTCGGAAAAGTCGACCCGCTCCTCGAGCTCGGCCACACGGGCCTGCAGCGCTTCGAGGTCGGCGAGCCGCTCTTCGACCTCGGCCATCCGCCAGGACCCGCTCGTCTCCCCTTCCGGCGGCAGCGCCTTGAGCGCGTAGTGCCGGAGGATCCCGTACCCCATCGCGCAGAGGGCGGCCGCCCCCAGCGACAGCCCGTCGTTGTGCGTCAGCTCCGCGATGCCGATGACCACGAAGAACGACCCCACACCGACCAGGATGGTGTTGACGACGTCGAGCCCGAAGATCCGTTTCCAGCCATTCATGGACGGGGCGCCTCCAAACGTGGGGCCTCTTCCTGCTTCGCGAGCAGCCGCTCCGCGAAGTCGAGCCGCTCCTCCAGCTCCGCCACCCGCCCGTACAGCGCCTCGAGATCCTGCAGGCGCGCCTCGGTATCGAGCTTGAGGTGCACGCCGGTGGTCGTCTCCCCGCTCAGCTCCCCGGACTGCCGCAGCTTCTTCAGCGCGAAGTGCCGGCGGATCGAGTAGAGCACCGCGCTCACCACCGCGACCACGGTCACCGGCTCCGCCTCGTGGGTCTTTGCCTCCACGATCACCATCAGCGCGAAGGTGATCCCGACGTGGACGATGGTGTCGAAGAGGTCGACGCCGAAGGCGCGCTTCCACCAGTTCACGCGTCGCTCCCGGGAAGCTTCATCATCTCACCCTTCTGGGCGAGCATCCGTTCCGAGAAATCCTGCCGCTCCTCGAGCTCGGCGACCCGCGCCCGAAGCTCGTCGAGCTCGGTGAGGGTGTCGCCCTGGAGCTCCTCCGCGGTCGCGTCACCCCGGAGGCGCGAGGCGAGCGCCTGGCCCAACGGCCCCTTCAACACCACGGCGCCGGCGATCGAGGCCCCGATCCAGATCGGCACCGAGAACGGCCCCAGCTTGATGGAGGCGACGATCAGCGCCCCCGCGACCGGGGCCACGATGAAGAGCCCGACCACGGCGAGGGCGCCGGTGATCTCCTCCCCCTTCACGCCCGGTCTCCCGCGTTGAGGGCCCGGGCGTCGCGCTCGCGGGCCAGGAGCCGCTCGGTGAAGTCGACCCGCTCCTGCAGCTCGGCCACCTGCGCGCGCAAGTCATCGAGTTCGTGCAGCACCTCGGGAGAGGCGCCCCCCATCTCGTGGCCCCGCTCCTCGTCGGCGACGGTCCGCAGCAGCGCCTCGCCGAGCGGACCCTTGAGGACGTACGCCACGCCGGCGATCGCCATCGCCCAGATCGGGATCGCCGCGGCGCCGAGGGCCCCGGTGGCCTTGGTCAGGCCGAGCATCAGGAAGAACCCGCTCGCGATGACCATCGCGATGATCGGGGAGAACCCGTTCCGGCGCCGCCCCATCATGCGTCGCTCCCGGCACGCGGGGCGCCGTTGGCCTTGGGGAGCATCCGCTCCGCGAAGTCGAGGCGCTCCTGCACTTCGCTCAGCTGGACACGGAGGTCGTCGAGCTCCTCCAGCACCGCGGGATCGGTGTGGATCTCCCCCTGGCCGCGGATCCGGTTGGCGATCGCCTTCCCGATCGGGCTGAAGGAGATCGCGATGGCGGTCCCGCCGCCGAAGATGAGGATGATGGCGAGGATGTCTTCCATATCAGGCCCCGCCGATGTGCGAATTCCGTGGAGCCCCGGCGCCCGAGGCGAGCGCCCGCTCGGCGAAGTCGAGCCGCTCCTCCATCTCGGCGAGGCGGTGGCGGAGCTCGTCCACTTCGGCCACCAGCGTCGCGTCCTGGGGGACGTCCCCATTCCGGAGCCGGTAGACGATCGCCTGGCCGATGTCGGTCTTGCCCAGGAAATAGATCCCCGGGACCCCGAACAGCGCGAAGACTGCGATGACCCCTTCCATCAGTGCAGTTCCTCCGGCGTACGATCACGCCCGCTGGAGAGCATCCGTTCCGTGAAGTCGAGCCGCTCCTGCGCCTCGGCCAGCGCCTGCCGGAGATCTTCCACCTGCAGGCGGAGGTCGCTCACCTCTTCGAGCACCAGTCCATCGTCCTCGACGACCCCACCCTCGAGGATCCGCTTCCCGACCGCCTTGCCGATCGGGCCCAAGGCCGCGGCGAGGAAGATCCCCCCGCCGAGCATCCCGACGATGAGCAGGGGGCCGGGACCGCTCGCGCCCCCGAGCTGCAGCTTCTCAGCCACTTCGGTCAGGAAGGCGGCCGCGGCCCCGAGGGCGCCGAGGACCCCCAACATCAGCCACCCTGTCGCGCTGTCCTTCTTATGTGGGCGGGACGAATGGCTGGGCATGGAAGCTCCTACGGGGGGACGTTTCACTTTGTTTCACCAAGAAACGCGAAGGCCAACGTCTCAACCTAAGACGTTGGCCCGTATTGGGATAGGTCGTCCCTCCTACCCCTTCTTCGGCCCCTTGAGCTCCACGAGCCGAGCCTTGGCGAGCTTTCGGCCGGTCGGGGTCGCGGCCAACCCGCCCCCCGCCGTCTCGCGGTACCGCACATCCATCGAGCGACCGATCTCCCCCATCGTATCGATGACCTCATCGACCGGGATCGGGAACCGCACCCCCGCGAGCGCCATCTCGATCCCGGCGAGCGCCATCGCCCCGCCG
>Ga0315910_10002648_pt1 | contig 15545 bp, 12 predicted proteins | sample EdamamesoilMG_FD_204470 | JGI IMG/M metagenome (GOLD analysis project Ga0315910, IMG submission 204470) | Garden soil microbial communities collected in Santa Monica, California, United States - Edamame soil | ecosystem: Environmental > Terrestrial > Soil > Garden | place: USA: California... | reverse complement strand
AAGACGCGCAAGGAGTTCGACGACCGCCAGCGCGAGCACGTGCTGCGCGAGCAGATGCGCCAGATCCAGAAGGAGCTGGGCGACGACGAGGACACCGCGGCCGAGATCGAGGACCTGAAAAAGGCCATCGACGCGGCGGGCTTCCCGGAGGACGTGCTCAAGCACGTGAAGAAGGAGTTCAAGCGCCTGTCGCGCATGGGCGAGCAATCGGGCGAGAGCTCGATGCTCAGGACCTGGCTCGAGTGGATGACCGAACTGCCCTGGGCGGCGTCTGCGCAGAAAGACATCGATATCCAGGCGGCGAGGGCGATCCTCGACGAGGACCATTTCGGCCTGGAGAAGATCAAGCGCCGCATCCTCGAATACCTGGCGGTGAGGAAACTCAACCCCGGGGGCAAGAGCCCGATCCTGTGCTTCGTGGGCCCCCCGGGCGTGGGCAAGACTTCGCTCGGGCAGTCCATCGCGCGCGCCACGGACCGCAAGTTCCAGCGCATCGCGCTGGGCGGCACGCACGACGAGGCGGAGATCCGCGGCCACCGGCGCACCTACATCGGCGCGCTGCCGGGCAACATCATCCAGGCGGTCAAGCGCGCCGGTTCGCGCGCCGGCGTGCTGATGCTGGATGAAGTGGACAAGCTGGGCGCGGGCGGCTTCCACGGCGACCCGTCATCGGCCCTGCTCGAAGTGCTGGATCCCGAGCAGAACGGCAGGTTCCGCGACAACTACCTGGGCGTGGACTTCGACCTGTCGCGCGTGATGTTCATCGCCACCGCGAACCAGCTCGACACCATCCCGGGCCCCTTGCGCGACCGCATGGAGATCATCCAGCTGCCGGGCTACACCGAGGAAGAGAAGCTCGAGATCGCGAAGAAATACCTGGTCAAGCGCCAGCTCGATTCAAACGGGTTGCTTTTCGACCAGGTTTCCCTTTCCGACGAAGCGTTGAGGGCGATCATCGCCGACTACACGCGCGAGGCGGGCGTGCGGAATCTTGAAAGGGCTGTGGGTTCCGTTTTCAGGAATTCAGCCATGAAGATCGCCGAAGGCGCTACGGAAAAGCTGGTCATCGAAGCAAAGGACCTTCAGGCGATCCTGGGCGCGAAGAAATTCGACAACGACGTCGCCTTGCGCACGGCCACGCCGGGCGTGGCGACCGGGCTGGCGTGGACGCCCGTGGGCGGCGACATCCTGTTCATCGAGGCTTCCAGGACCCCCGGCACCGGCAAGCTGATCCTGACCGGGCAGCTGGGCGAGGTGATGAAGGAATCGGCGCAGGCGGCGCTGACTGTTTCGAAGGGTTTTCTGCAGAAAAATTTCGCGGAATGGGACGTACACATCCACGTGCCCGCGGGCGCGACGCCCAAGGACGGCCCGAGCGCCGGCGTCGCCATGACGCTGGCCCTGGTGTCCCTGTTCACGCAGAAAAACATCCGCGCGGATGTCGCCATGACGGGCGAAATCTCCCTGCGCGGCCTGGTGCTGCCGATCGGCGGGCTGAAGGAAAAGTCGCTCGCGGCCCTGCGCGCCGGCATTCGCACCGTGATGGTGCCCGCGCGCAACGCCCGCGACCTGGAGGACATCCCGGCCGAGGCGAAGGCGAAGCTGGAGTTCGTGTTCCTCGAGCGCATCGAGGACGCGATCCGCGCCGGCATGGGCATCGACGCGAAGGAACTGGCGGGCGTTCCCGCGTAGAAATTGGAAAATGGGGACAGACCCTGGCAATTAGGGTCTGTCCCCATTTTCAGGGTCTGTCCCCATTTTCCTGGCCTTGAGCAGCTTTTTCAGGCGCGCCGCAGCCTGTTCGCGGTCCAGCTTCGATGCCGCGACGTCGAGGACCAGCGACTCCCAGGCGTCGCTGTCCTTGGCAGTCTCGATCGAATTGAGCCTGAGGAACACGATCGCGGCGGCCATGGCCGTGCGCTTGTTGCCGTCGACAAACGCATGGTTGCGGCAAAGGTAGAACAGGTAGGCCGCCGCAACTTCGACAAGATCGGCAAACGGCGACACGCCGCGGTAGGCGGCCTGAGGCGCCGCAACCGCGGACTCAAGCAATCCCCGGTCCCGAACGCCTGCCGCGCCGCCGAACGCCTCGAGCACGGCGCCATGAATTTCCAGGACGATCTCCACCGTAAGGTGGATGCAGTCCCCCGGCGATGGCTTCACGCGAGCCGGCGCAAGGTCCTGCGGTAGTCCTTCACCGTTCGGCGGATGGCTGTACTGACCTGCGCAGGGTCCGCCGCCTTGCGAATCGGGGTCAGCGTGATCGATCCGCCCGCATGCACGGTAACATTGACCTGGTCCCCGGCTTTCAGGCCGCTGAGTTCGCACAGCGCGGCGTCAAAAATGAGGCCCTGGGAATTGCCGATCTTGGAGATGGATTTGAGCATGCCCGCATGTTAAACCATGTTTTACATGCGGTCCAGTCGCCCCCGGTGAACGCCGGACTGGCGCGCCGTCTGGCCGCGGGTTTCGCGGCCCTGTGCCTGCTCTGCGCCATCCCGGCGCCCGCGCAGAAGCCGGCGCCGCAGGGCGCGGCGCCCGGCAAGCTCAGCCTCGATCCGGCCTTCATCCAGAAGCCCTGGACCGGCGACCTGGACGGCATGGTGGAGCGGCGCGTGATCCGCGTGCTCACCGTCCACAGCAGGAACGGCTACTTCATCGACAAGGGGGTGCAGCGCGGCACGGTGGTCGACATCGGCAGGCTGTTCGAGGACGCGCTCAACAGGAAGCTCGCCGCCGAGAAAAAACTCAAGGGCAAGGGCCTCAAGGTGCGCGTGGCCTTCATCCCGCTGCACCGCGACGAGCTGCTGCCCGCGCTCGCCGCCGGCCGGGGCGACATCGCGGCCGCCAACCTCACCATCACGCCCGAGCGCCGCAAACGGGTGGATTTTTCCGCGGCCGGCATGAGCAACGTGAGCGAAGTCGTGGTCACCGGCCCCGCCTCGCCGCAGGTCGCGAGCCTGGACGACCTGGCCGGCAAGGAAGTGTTCGTGCGCAAGACCTCGAGCTACCACGAGAGCCTGGTCGCGCTGAACAGGAAGTTCGCCGCCGAGAAGAAGCCCGCGGTGCGGATCCGGGAAGCCCCGGAGACGCTCGAGGACGAGGACCTGCTGGAGATGCTCGGCGCCGGGCTGGTGGCGATCGTCGTCGTCGACAACCACATCGCGAGTTTCTGGAAGCAGGTATTCCCGAAGATCATCGTGCACGACAAGGTCGCCGTGCGCACGGGCGGCGAGATCGCCTGGGCGCTGCGCAAGGGCAGCCCGCAGCTCAAGGCGGCGCTGGACGGCTTCGCCGCGCACAACAAGGTCGGCACCTCGACCGGCAACCAGATCCTGATGCGCTACCTGAAGAGCGTGAAGTACGTGAAGAACGCGGCCTCCGAGGAGGAGCGCAGGAAATTCACCGCGCTGGTGCAGTACTTCCAGAAGTACGGCGACAGGTACAACGTCGACTGGCTGCTGATGGCCGCGCAGGGCTACCAGGAATCGGGGCTCAACCAGAACGCCAAGAGCGCGGTGGGCGCGGTCGGCGTGATGCAGCTGATGCCGGCCACCGGCAAGGACATGAAGGTCGGCGACATCGCCGAGACCGAGGCGAACATCCACGCCGGCATCAAGTACATGCGCTTCATGGTCGACCAGTACTACGAGAAGGAACCGATGACGGAGCTGGACAGGGTGCTGTTCGCGTTCGCGTCCTACAACGCCGGCCCGGGCCGCGTGGCGTCCCTGCGCAAGGAGGCGGCCAGGCGCGGGCTCGATCCCAACGTCTGGTTCCACAACGTCGAGTACGTCGCGGCCGACAAGATCGGCCAGGAGACGGTGACCTACGTCGGCAACATCTTCAAGTACTATGTCGCCTACCGGCTGGTCGTGGAAAACAGGGCCGCCACGAAGCAGGACCTGGACAAAATCAAGAGCAAGTCCAAATAGGATCTTCGCCATTCCGATTCACCTGACGATCGCCGCGGCGCTGCTCGCGGCCGTGAGCGGCTTTGCGCACGCCGCGCCGGGCGAGACGCTCGATGCGGCCAGGGTGCGCGGCACGCTGCGCTGCGGCGTGAGCGAGGGCATCGCGGGGTTCTCGGCGAAGGACAGTGCGGGCCGCTGGTCGGGCATGGACGCCGATTTCTGCCGCGCGGTGGCGGCCGCCGCGCTGGGCGACGCGGCGAAGGTGACCTTCGTGCCGCTGCGGGCTTCCGCGCGGTTCCCGGCGCTGCGCGGCGGGCAGATCGACCTGCTGGCGCGCAACACGACCTGGACGCTGGAACGCGAAGCCGGCCTTGGCGTGCAGTTCGCCGGCGTGATTTTCTACGATGGCCAGACCTTCATGGTGCCGGCCAAGAGCGGCGTGAAGGCGCCCGCGGGCTTGAAGGGTGCGACGGTCTGCGTCGAGAAGGGCACGACGTCTGCGCAACGGCTGGCCGGCTACGCCGCGGACCTCGGCCTGGCCATCCGGTCGCTGGTGATCGACTCGTCGGCCGGGGCGGCGGACGCATTTTTTGCCGGCCAGTGCGGCGCGCTGACCGGCGACGCCTCGCAACTCGCGGCCATGCGCCTGCGCGCGCCGGGCGGGCTGCACACCGTGGCGATCCTCGCCGAGCGCATCTCGAAGGAGCCGCTGGGACCGGTGGTGCGCGCAGGAGACGATTCCTGGCTGACCCTGGTGCGCTGGGTGCTCTTCAGTCTCGTCATGGCCGAGGAGCACGGCCTCACGCAGGCCAACGTGCGCCAGCGCATGACCGACCGGTCGCTGCAGCGCACGCTCGGCGCCGGCGCCGAAATCAGCCGGATGCTCGACGTGGAACCCGGCTGGGGGATGCGCGTGGTGCTGAGCGCGGGCAATTACGGCGAGATGTTCGAGCGCAACCTCGGCGGCCAGAGCGCGCTCAAGCTCGAGCGCGGCCTCAACAACCTGTGGACCAAGGGCGGGCTGATGTACGCCCCCCCGGTGCGGTAGAACGAGCGGCGCGCGCCCATGAGCGACCTGCAGATCTACACCACCCTCGGCGTGTTCGCGGCGGTGATCCTGGTGATCGCCTGCAACGCGCTCGACATGACGCTGGCGGTGATGCTGGGGGCGAGCATCCTGATGGGCCTCGGCATCCTCACGCAGCCGGACGTCCTGCGTTCGCTGCATTCCTCGGAGGGGATGCTTTCGCTGCTGTTTGGCGGGATGGTGGTGGCGCGCACGCTCAAGCCCACGGGCCTGTTCGAGCACGTCGGCGTGCGCTTCCTGCGTGCCACGCGCGGCAGCGGCAAGCGATTCCTCCTGCTGCTGATCGCGCTGGTGGCGCCGATCTGCGCGTTCCTGCCGAACGCGACCACCGTGATCCTGGTGGCGCCGATCATCATCCGCGTCGCGGTGGCCCTCGATGTCGACATCGTCGGGCCGATGGTGCTGACCGCGATCGTGAGCAATTCCGCGGGCCTGCTGACGCTGGTCGGCGACCCGGCGACCTTCCTGGTCGGCAGCTCGATCGGCATGAGCTTCACGCAGTACCTGGCCAGGGCGAGCCTGGGCGGGCTGCTGTCGATCCTGGTCATCATTCCGCTCCTGCCGAAGGTGATGCCCGAGATCTGGAACGCGCGCCGCGACCTGCCCGCGGAGCTGCGCCTGGAGCCGCTCGCGCGCCCCGGGCTGGCCGTGGCGGCGCTCTCGGTGCTCGCGGTGATGATCGTGATGTTCGTGTTCGGCGAGGACCTGCCCTCGAACGTGCTGCCGCCCTCGGTCGCGATCATCGCGGCCTCCCTCGCGCTGCTGGTCATCTACACCATGAAGGTCGAGGCGGTCGAGAACGTATTGAAGGACGTCGACTGGAAGACGCTGATCTTCCTGCTGTGCATGTTCTGGCTGGTCGAGGCGGTCACCAAGACCGGCCTGATCCAGACCCTGTCGCAGCAGGTCTACGCCGGCTTCGGCACGCAGCTGCTGCTGGTCGCGATGGCGATGCTGGGCGGCATCGCGGCGGCCTCCAGCGTGCTCGCCAACACGCCGGTGGTCGCCGCCTCCATCCTGCTGATCAAGGGCTACATGGTGATCGCCGAACTGGTGCCCGAGCAGGCGCTGGGGCCGACCTTCACCGCCTGGCCGGAGGCGACGATCCCGGTCTTCGTGGCGATGATGTACGGCGCCACGCTGGGCGGCAATTCGACGCTGATCGGCGCCGCGGCCAACGTCGTGGCCGCCGGCATCTGCGCCGCGCACGGCAAGCAGGTGACGTTCATGACGTTCCTGCGCTACGGCGTGCCGATCACCGTGTGCCAGCTGGCGATGGCCGCGCTTTACGTGCTGGTGATGTTCCGGCTCGGTTAGTACTGGAGTCCGGGTGGTATCCTCGGCCCCCGAGGAGGAATGTTCTTGGCAAGGAAAGCGCGCAAGCCGCAGTTTTTTCCGGTCGACGCCGACGACCTGAAGCCGATGCACCAGTGGCACCGGCCGCTGCAGGCGCCGGGGATCACGCAAGTCGACTTCGAGGAACGAGTCGACTTCAAAAGGCTCCATCGATACAGGCTGGCCCGGACGCGCCAGTCGCTGGCGCGCTCGGGCCTGGGCGCGATGTTGTGTTTTGACCAGCACAACATCCGCTACATCTCCTCCACCGTCATCGGCGAGTGGGCGCGCGACAAGCTGATCCGCTACTGCCTGCTGACCGGCACCGGCCAGCCCTGGGTCTGGGATTTCGGCTCCGCGGCGCGCCACCACAAGCTGTACTGCCCCTGGCTGGAAGAGGATCACGTGCGCGCGGGCAATCCCGGCATGCGCGGCGCGATCGGGCCGTCGGTGGGCCTGTTCGAGGCGGCCGCGAAGGAGATCAAGGACATCCTGGTGCAGGAAGGCGTGGCCGGGATGCCGCTCGGGCTCGATGTCTGCGAGCCGGGATTCCTGTTTGCGCTGGAAAAGGAAGGCATCAGGATCCGCGACGGCCAGCAGATGATGCTGATGGCGCGCGAAGTGAAGAGCCATGACGAGATCACGCTGCTGAACACCGCCGCCGCGATGGTGGACGGCGTCTACATGGACATCACGGATGCCCTCAGGCCCGGCGTGAAGGAGAGCCAGATCGTCGGCCTCGCCTCGAAGCGCCTGTACGAGATGGGCTCGGACTGCGTCGAGGCGGTCAACGCCATCGCCGGCGAGCGCTGCAGCCCGCACCCGCACAATTTCACCGACCGCCTGATCCGCCCCGGCGACCAGGCCTACTTCGACATCATCCATTCGTTCATCGGCTACCGCACCTGCTACTACCGCACCTTCGCGGTCGGCAGGTCGACGCCGGCGCAGCGCGACGCCTACAAGAAGGCGCGCCACTGGATGGACGGCGCGATCTCGATGCTCAAACCCGGCATCTCCACCGACAAGGTGGCGAAGATGTTTCCGAAGTCGACCGAGATCGGCTTCGAGACCGAGATGGCGGCCTTCGGCCTGAACTTCTGCCATGGCCTGGGGCTGGGCCTGCACGAGCGGCCGCTGATCTCGCGGCTGAATTCCTTCCTCGAGCCCTACGAACTGAAGGCCGGCATGGTGTTCGCGGTGGAAACTTTCTGCCCGGCGAAGGACGGGGTTTCCGCGGCGCGTATTGAGGAGGAAGTGGTGCTCACGCCTGAGGGCGCCAGGATCATCTCGCTCTATCCTGCCCGGGAATTGCCTGTAGCAAACGCATATTGAAAGAAAATTTCAGAATGAAAAAGCAAACATTGGGCTGGATCGGCGCGGGCCGCATGGGCTACGAGATGGCCGGCCTGCTCGCCAAGGGCGGCGGCGACGTGCTGGTGTGGAACCGCACGAAGGAAAAGGCCAGGCCGCTGGAGAAGTACGGCGCCAAAGTCGCCGACCAGCTCGCCGAGCTTGCCGCGCGCGACATCGTGTTCGTGATGGTCTCGACCTGGAAGGACGTGAAAGAGGTCGTGACCAACCTGCTCGCCGGCAGGGCGAAGCCCAGGATGATCATTGAATGCTCCTCGATTTCTCTCGAAGGATCGGCAGAACTCAGAACTCTTCTTGATCAATACAAAATCCAGTATCTGGCTGCGCCGGTTTCCGGCAACGCGAAAGTGATCAAGGCAGGCAAGCTGTCCTTCGTCTGCTCGGGACCGAAGGCGGCCTACGATGAGGCTCTGCCGTTTTTGTCTTTAATTGGAAAAAATTCCAGTTACGTGGGCGAAGGCGAACTTTCGCGCATCGTGAAGATCTGCCACAACGTGTTCCTCGGCGTGGTGACGCAGTCCCTGGCCGAAATCACCGTGCTCGCGCAGAAGGCCGGGGTGCCGCGCCACGCCTTCCTCGAATTCATGAACCAGAGCGTGATGGGCTCGACCTTCTCGCGCTACAAGACCCCGGCCTTCGTCAACCTGGACTTCAAGGTCACGTTTACCCCTCATCTGCTGAGGAAGGACATGGACCTGGGGCTGGACGCGGGCCGGAAGTTCGAGGTGCCGATGCCGCTGGCGAGCGCCACGCGCGACCTGATCCAGTCGATGATCGGGCAGGGCTGGACCGAGCAGGACTTCGCCACGCTGCTGCTGCAGCAGGCGCAAGCGTCGGGAATCAAATTAAAATCCGAAAACATGGAGGTGGGCGATGGGCTTGCATAAACTGTTTCTGTTCCTGGTTCTGTCGATTTTCAGTGCGGTTTCCTTCGGCCAGACGTATCCGAACAAACCCGTTCGCCTGGTGATCGCCTTCACCCCGGGCAGCTCGACCGACATCATCGGGCGCGTGGTGGCGGCCAAGCTGCAGGAAATGTGGGGCCAGCCGGTGCTGGCCGAGAACCGCGCCGGCGCGGGCGGCTCCATCGGCTCGAAAGTCGTCGTGGACTCGGCGCCCGACGGCTACACGCTGCTGGCCAACTCCTCGGCGCACGCCGCCAATCCCGGCATCTACGCCAAGCTGCCCTACGACACGCTGAAGGACTTCACCAACATTGCGCTGCTGGGCGGCGGCCCGAACGTGCTGATCACTTCGCCCGATTCCGGCCTGAAGACGCTCAAGGATTTCGTCGCCGCCGCGAAGGCGAACCCGGGCAAGCTGAACTTCGCCTCCGCCGGCGTCGGCAGCGGCACGCATTTCAACATCGAGAAGCTCAAGATCGCCGCCGGCATCGACGTCACGCACGTGCCCTACAAGGGCACGCCCGAGGCGATCGGCGACACCATCGGCAACCGCACCTGCTGCTACTGGGCGCCGCTCAACGCCGCGCTGCCGCACGTCACCGGCGGCAAGGCAGTGGCGCTGGCGGTCTCGAGCGCGCAGCGCTCGCCGCTGCTGCCCAACGTGCCGACGGTCGCCGAGCAGGGCTATCCCGGCTTCGACTACACGCTGTGGGTGGGCCTCTGGGGCCCGGCGAACATGCCCGCGGAGCTGGCCACGAAGATCAACAAGGACGTGAACGAGGCGCTCGCCAGCACCGAGGTGCGCGAGCGGCTGACCAAGCTGGGCACCGCGCCCGGCCGCACCTCGCTGCCGGAATTCGACGCCTTCGTGCGCAAGGAGATCGGCGATACGCAGAAGATCCTCCAGGCCGCCGGCATCAAGCCGCAATAGGAGCGTTTCATGGTTTTCATGAAGTGGTTTTTCGCTTTGCTTGGAGGCTTTCTTTTGCATGCGAATGCAGATGCGCAAACCTATCCGTCCAAGCCGGTCCGGCTGATCATCTCGTTCACGGCGGGCAGTTCCACCGACATCGTCGCGCGCGTCGTGATGCAGAAGGTGTCGGAGTACTGGGGGCAGCCGGCGGTGATCGAGAACCGCGCCGGGGCCGGCGGCTCGATCGGCTCCAACGCAGTGGCGACGGCGGCGCCCGACGGCTACACGCTGCTGGTCAATTCCTCCGCGCACGCCGTGAATCCGGCGATCTACGCCAGGCTGCCCTACGACACGCTGAAGGACTTCATCGACGTCGTGCCGCTGACCGTGCAGCCGAACGTGCTGGTGGTCAACGCGACTTCGCCATTCAAGACCATGATGGACCTGGTGAACTCGGCGAGGGCGCATCCGGACAAGCTGAATTTCGGCCACGCCGGCGTCGGCAGCGGCACCCACCTCAACACCGAGCGCTTCATCGCCGCGGCGGGGATGAAGGTGACGCAGGTGCCCTTCAAGGGCACGCCCGAGGTGATCGCCGCGCTGCTGAGCGACTCGGTGCACTGCTACTGGTCGCCGATCTCGGCGGGCATGTCGGCCATCAAGGGCGGCAAGCTGCGCGCGCTGGCGGTCAGTTCGGCGCGGCGCAATCCGACGCTGCCGGAGGTGCCGACGACGGGCGAGGCGGGCGTGCCGGGGGCGGATTCGCCGCTCTGGTTCGGCTTGTGGGCGCCGGCGCGCACGCCCCAGGCCATCGTCGACAAGGTGAACGCCGACGTGCGTAAAGCGCTGGCGGAACCGGGCGTCAGGGAGAAACTGGTCGCGCTCGGCAACGACGCCATGGACATGTCGCCAGTGGAATTCGCGAAATTCGTGCGCGCCGAAATCGACGCCTACCAGAAAATCATCAAGGCGGCGGGCATCAAGCCGCAATAGGAGGCCAGGCTATGGGGCGTGATCTTCTCGTGATTTCGCTGGCAGCAGCAGCGTTCGTTTCGGTCATGCGCCCGGCAGTCGCGCAGCCCATGGCCACGGAGCAGGCCGTGCAGAATCTCCAGGCGACGCTCGCGACGATCCCGCACCTGAATGAAGCCGACTTCCTGAGCGACGAATCCGGGGCGCGCTTTGCGGCGGCGCGAAATTTCATCGTCGAGAGGCAATGCGCGTCGCGCAGCGCGAACCCGCTGCTCGCCATCGCCTATCCGACCGGGCTCAGCCTGCGCACCGGCCAGGAGGCAGGCGCGCCGCCCGGCACGGCGGGCGGGTTCGAGCTGCCGCTACGCGTCGCCGTGCTCTCGGACGTGCCGAACCTGTATCTCCGCAACATGTCCGCGCTGGTGGAGTCGCGCGGCCTGCCGGCCGAAGTCGGCACCAAGCTCAGGCAGGAAATGCCTGAAGGGTACAGAAAACTGGTCTCGCGGACCCTGCGCATGATCGACGACTACGACCTGGCCAGGTGCGCCCGCGCCCGCCAGGATTCCAGGCACCCAAGGCCGCCGTACGTCTTCATCGTGCCGACGTACTGAACAAAAAAGGGCGGCCCGCAGGCCGCCCTCGATTCACTCGCGCCCGGCAACCATGCCAGGCGCGCAAATCCTCAGAACGTGTAGTTGATGCCGATGACGAAGCCGTTGGTCGTGTCGCGGCCCCTGTCGGAGGTGCCTTTCAGGTCCATGTCGGTGACTTGCCACTTGTACCCCAGCGTCACCGCGGCACTCGGCATGAACGGATAGGCAATGCCGCCTTCCGCGGCTGCGAAGTACCCCTTCAATTTGGTGCCTGTAAATTTTTCGTTCGCCGGGCCATAGGCGCCGTTGCCGTACAGGTAGAAGCCGGAGCCGACAGGGGCGCTGGCCGTGAAGCCAATGGGAATCGCGTTCTTCTTGTCCTTGAAATCGCTGCTGAATGGATCGTGCCACCATTGGTTGATCCTCTTGTACCCGACCGTGATGCCGAGCCTGCCGCCCGCATCGCCGCGCAGCAGCCAGTAGCCCAGGTTGAAGTCGTATTCATTCCGCTTGATCTCGAGGGTTCCCGGAAACTCGTAGTTCCGCTTGACGAAATACCCGGCCGAGGCGAAAAAATCCCGGTAGTTGACTGCGATATTCGGGATTCCGGCAATGGCTTTGTGGCCCGTATCGCCGGCAAATGTTCCCCAGGTTTCCCATGAGGTGTGCCAAAGCTTCAGACCCACGGTGACCTGGACGTCATCCGACCCGTTCGCGGCCGGTTTCTGTTGGGCGAAAGCCACGCCGGCGACCATGGTCGTCCCGAGCAGTACCGTGGCGAGGAGCCCCATTTTCTTCGAACAAGCCATTCTTGCCTCCGTAGCAAAGCTGTAGTAATGCTACGACTCTAGCTGTCGTATCAAACGATTGGGCCTGCCAATGGCTGCTTTATGCTGGCTGAGGCGAGTTTGTTGTTGATTTGCGACAGAGTTGGCGTCAAATAGCGGCTTTAATGGGAACGATTCTCTGTTAGGCCTATGATCCTATCGTCCGGAAAACGAATACGGGCAGGGAGTGCGTCAGTCCCATGAGTGCCGATGGCCTAGATTGCGCGGGGATGTGCCGTGGCCGCTGAACTCGAGCGCCTTGGGCGGTACCAAATATTGCGGAAGTTGGGCGAGGGAGCCATGGGCGTGGTGTACGAGGCCCAGGATCCGAAGCTCCATCGCAACGTCGCGATCAAGACCATCCTGACGAACCGGCTGGACAGCGAAACCGCGGTCCAGTACAGCCACCGGTTCATGCGCGAGGCGCAGGCCGTGGCGCGCCTCAACCACCCCGGCATCGTGCAGATCCATGATTTCGGCGAGGAGGGCGATATCGCCTACATCGTCATGGAGTATGTGCGCGGCCGGGAGCTGAACTCGTACTTCAACAGCAACGAGCGCTTCGAGTTCAGGGAAGCGGCGCGGATCATGACCGAACTGCTCGATGCGCTGGAATTCGCGCACCAGGCCGGCATCGTCCACCGGGACGTGAAGCCGGCCAATGTCATGATCGATGCGCAACGCAGGGCGAAGCTCACCGATTTCGGCGTCGCGCGCGTCGTCGAATCGGAGCACACGATGGCGCAGCGCGCAGGCGTCGAGCGCACCCAGGCCGGCGCCGTGATCGGGACGCCCGCGTACATGTCGCCCGAGCAGATCACCGGCGAAACCGTCGACCACCGCACCGACATCTTCTCCGCGGGGATCATCTTCTACCAGCTCCTGACCGGGGAAAAGCCGTTTGGCGGGACCGGCGGGTGGACGGTGGCGAAAAAGATCGTCCAGGACGATCCGCCGATGCCTTCGACGATCAATGTCAGCGTCCCGGCCCTGTTCGACCACGTCGTCAGGAAGGCGCTGGCGAAGCAGGCGAGCGAGCGCTTCCAGTCGGCGCGCGAATTTGCCACCGCGCTGAACCTGGCGGTCGAAGGAAAGGGCGAAGGCGTTTCCGCCGACGCCACGGTGCTCGCGCCGGAGGGGCTGGCGGCGAAGATCCAGCCCCATGCGCCCGCCACCTCGCCCAAGACGCAGCCCTTTGTGCCGCCCACCCAGCCCCAGGCGAAACCGGCGCAGGCAAGGGCGCCCACGTCGCCGGGTACCCAGGAGGTCGAGCTGGAGTTCTGGCGCGCGATCAAGGACGGCAACGACCCCGAGGATTTCGAGCTCTATGTCCAGCAGTTTCCCAGCGGGGTCTATGCCAACCTCGCGCGCAGGAAGATCGCGAAGCTGCGCGGGCTTGAGTCCTCGGACACCAACCACCAGCGGCACGGCCAGACGGATTCGGGTCTGGACGCGGACGAACTGGCGAGGCGCGCGGCGGAAGACCGGCGCCGCAAGGAAGTCGACGATCGGCTTGCCGAAAAAGCGCGCCAGGAGGCCGAGGCCAAGCGCAAGCTCGCCGAAGACAAGGCCAGGCTCGAATCCGAGCTGGCCAAGCGCGAAGAGGATTTCCGCAGGCGGGAGGCCGAAGCCGAGGCCAAGCGCGCGCTGGAGCTCAAGGCGCGCGCCAGCGCAGAGGAAAAAGCACGGCTCGACGCGATCGAAAGGGCGAAGAAGGAAGCGGCGGCGGAGATGGCGAAGCGCGAGGCCGACTACCAGCGGCGCGAGGCCGAATTGATGGCGCGCTCCACTGCGGAAGAGAAAGTGCGGCTCGTGGCGATCGAGAAGGCCCGGCTCGAGGCCATCGAGAAGGCGAAGCAGGAGGCCGCCGCCGAGCTGGCGAAGCGCGAAGCAGAGTACAAGAAACGCGAGGCGGAATTGCTCGCGCGCTCCACCGCCGAGGAGAAAGTGCGCCTCATCGCGATTGAAAAGGCCCGGCTCGAGGCGATCGAAAAGGCGAAACTGGAGGCGGCCGTCGAGCTGGCCAAGCGCGACGCGGAATACAAGAAGCGCGAGGCGGAAGCGGCGGCCAAGGCCGAAGCGGCGGCGCGCGCCCGGCGCGAAGCCGACGAGCAGGCGAAGCGGGAAGCCGAACTGCGCGCCAGGCAGGACGCCGACCTCAAGGCGAAGCGCGAAGCGGAGTACCAGAAGCGCGAAGCCGAGTTGAAGAAGCGCGAGGCCGACGAAAAGACGCGCCGGGAAGCCGCCGAGCGCGCGCGCAAGGAAGCCGAGGAACGCGTGCAGCGCGTGCAGCGCGCGATGGATCTGCCGCCCGGCTCACCGGCCGCCGGCCAGGGGGCGCCGGTCAGGTCGAAAAAGCCCCTGATCGCGGTGGCGGCGGTCGTGGTCTTGGCGGTTGCGGCAGCGGCGGTCTACCGGGCGCGGACACCTGCAGTGCCGCCGGGCGACCAAGCGGCGTCACAGGCCCCGGCCCAGGGCGCCGTTCCAGCGGAGGTCAAGCCGGCGGAGCCTGCGACCCCGCCGGCCAGCGTGCCGTCCAGCGCAGCTGTCGACGCGGCGCGCCAGGAACCGGTGGTCGAGGACAAGGCCAGGGAACAGGCCGACGCGGCCGCCAAGCGCGAGGCGGAGGAAAAGGCCAAGCGCGCGGCCGCCGTCCTGAAGAGCAGGAAGGAGGCCGACGCCGTCCAGAATGCCGCGCTGGAAAAGCAGAACGCCGCCCAGGAGAAGGCCAAGCGCGACGCGGCCGACGCGATGGCAGCCGAGCTCGCGGTCTGGAACAAGACCAAGGCGAGCAACAATCCGGCCGATTACGACGCCTACCTGCAGCAGTATCCGAACGGGCATTTCGTGGCGCTCGCCAGGTCCTCCAAGGAATCCCTGGTTCGCCACCAGCAGGAAGCCAAGGAGTTGCAGGCGCAGCGCGCGCGCCTCGAAGACGAGAAGCGCAAGGCGCTGGAACAGGAAGCACGCCGGCAGGCGGAGACCCGGGAACTCGAGCAGAAGCAGAAGGCCGAGAGCAAGGACACGCCGCGCAAACCGGCGGTCTTTGTCGCCCCTACGTTCTAAGCGGATTTTCCCCGGGTCAGTTGCGCGGGATGCGCGCGAGGTCCCTTAGCCAGGCCGACGCGTTTCCATCGGCGGGCGCGCGCCAGTCGCCGCGCGGCGAGAGCGAGCCGCCCGAACCCACCTTCGGCCCGTTGGGCAGGGCGCTCCTCTTGAACTGGCTGGTCTGGAAGAAGCGGCGCAGGAACACTTCCAGCCAGCGGCGGATTTCCGCCAGGCCGTAGTCGTCGTGCCAGGCGCCGTGCGCGAGGAAGGCGACCTTGGCGGGCGCGTAGCCGAAGCGCAGCGTGTAGTACAGGTGGAAATCCTGCAGTTCGTAGGGGCCGACCACGTCTTCGGTTTTCTGATCTGGTTTCAATTCCGGGGATATTTCAGTCGTAAGGACGCGATGGAGCGCTTTGCTCACCGCTTCGCTGAATTGCCCGGACTGCGCCACCCAGCCGATCAGGTACCGGATGAGCGTCTTCGGCACGCTGACGTTGACGTTGTAGTGCGACATATGGTCTCCAACGCCATAGGTCGCCCAGCCCAGCGCCAGTTCCGACAGGTCGCCGGTGCCCAC